>ERZ1740070.214-NODE-214-length-40840-cov-6.162315_pt1 | contig 40840 bp, 45 predicted proteins | sample MGYA00581734_ERZ1740070 | MGnify/ENA primary metagenome ERZ1740070 (study PRJEB43018, sample SAMN04849744) | marine metagenome | isolation source: floating plastic debris | place: Pacific Ocean | collected 2008-09-01 | study: EMG produced TPA metagenomics assembly... | reverse complement strand
TCAGCGACAATAACATCGGTCGATTGGCATCATAGATCTGCCCTTTGCCCGCAGGCTCATGGGCATCGCGCAACTCGTCCCCGGTTGAGATTACAGCAACGCGAAGTCGCTGATAAAGCTGTATTTTTTCAATACCGACGGATGCAAGATGTGCGATATCGGCAGGGCGCATCAGATGCCCTTTCGCCAAAAGCGACGCGCCTTTGTGAACATCTTCACCAGCTTTGCGTGTGTTTGACCCGGGTTTCACGCCCTCGCGAAAGGCGATGGCCTTCCCATCTGTCGAGACGTCTTCTTCGACGCTGACCGCCTCCACGCCCTCGGTCAGACTCGCCCCTGCCAGACTACGGATCCCATAACCTGCGGGCACTGCATCGTTAAACGGCGCACCCGCTGCTGCACGGCCCTGCAGAAGCGGCAACCGATATGGCGCAACGCCAAGGCAATCATGGGCAAACCCATATCCGTCCACCGCAGAATTAGGCGCAGGGGGCTGCGCGCGCGGCGCCTTGAGCGGTTCAGCAAGAACACGACCCAACGCGTGACTAAGCTGCACAGTTTCGGTAGGTGTAACGACCGTTAGGCGCTCTTTAAGCAGAGCCAGCGCATCATCCACAGGCGTCCAGTCAACGCCGGGCGGAAGCGCAAAGCAATCGTTGCGCAATGGCGGCGGTTGCAGGGCGCTCTCCGCCGTGATCTCATCCGTCGAGACGCCAAAAATCCAACCTTCCTCACGCGCAATTTGGGCGGGATCATCCAAGCCCTCTGGCGTGGCGAAAAAGCGGTCCAGCACACCCTTCTTCTGCGCCTGATGAAAGGCGTGACACAGCGCGCGAACCTGAATGGCATCGGGGATTTGATAAATCGGATCGCTGTCGTCCCACCCTTCGGAAAGCGCATCAAGCGGGGCGCGGTTCAAAAGTGCCGGATAAATCTCGACCAGCGTGATGCGGGTATCCGGTTTCGCCCAGCCCGTGTCTTGTGGCCAGACAGTAATGTCCTTGCCAAAGATTTCGCAAAGGCGATGCAGATGCGCGAGACCGATCAGGGTTTGCGAGCCGACAGCACCGGCATAGGCCAACTGCCAAACCGATTTCGCACCCTTCGCAAAATCCTCAATGGCGCGAAACTCCGGATAGATTGAAGTCTTGCGTTTCTTCTCAGCGAGGTTCGTAAGGTTCAGACTCGCAGGTCGCCCCCAGAAAGGCCCCTGCCCCGGCGTCGCCGCATTAATCGCGTCGGCCACCTGAAAGCGGTTGTTTTCGTTGTTCTGTCCGTCCCGAATGCGCCCTGACAGATCGGCCCAGACGGCGCGAGCTTGCGCTGTTCCCGTCAGCGCTTCAGCAAAGCCCTGCGGAAAGCCAAACGCAAAATCGAAACCGATCAAGATGCGCCCCGGCGTACTGCGCAACCGCTCTTCGATCAGCGCCATCGCCTCGTGACGCGTCCGGCAATAAGCGGGGAGACGGTCATCTTGCCCCACGAAAATCGCATCTTTCTTGGGCTTAGCAGGCGACGGTGTATTCGACGCCGACCAATCAACCATGATGATGCTGTCAAAGCTCACAGACCGACCTCGGCAAGGATGAAATCCGCAATCGAAGCCGTATCGTCCAAATGAAATACCGGGCGATCTGCCTCTGTCAGCGTATCGCTGGCAATCGCCTTGATCGTATCGTCCGCGATCAGGGGATTGCCGGTTTCCGCACGATGCGCTTCGACCTTGGGATGCCCATCACGCTTGTATCCTTCGATCAGCACCAGATCGACAGGCGCCAGCTTGCCAAGTAACTCAGCAAGGGGCGGCTCATCTTCAACACTCAACTCATGCATGAGCGCCCAGCGATTGCGCGAGGCAAGCAGCACTTCACGCGCACCTGCGACACGGTGGCGGTGGCTGTCTTTTCCCGGATGATCGACATCGAATGAATGATGTGCATGCTTGATGGTCGAAACGGTGATACCGCGGCGGGTGATCTCGGCTACAAGCCGCTCCATCAACCCGGTTTTGCCCGCATTTTTCCAACCGACGACACCGTATAGCCTCATCACGCGCGGCCTTTGACAAGGTCAGTTGCATGGGCAAGGTCTTCGGGTGTGTTCACATTAAAAAACGCGCCCTCCTCGAACGCACTGGACGCGGCGCCATGCTTGTCGGTCCACAACACGACCTTGCGCAACCCCTCTTCAAGCGCCACGCGCAGATCAGCGCGCAAACTCACTGGCCAAAGGCCAAATGTCGGATGACGCACAAGGCGGCCTTCCTCGTGGGTGGCGGCCAATGCAATTGGAGTTTTCGCTTTGTGTGTCGCACGATCAAGCCGTTCGGCCAGATCATGAGGGAAAAAGGGTGTATCGGCGGCGGCCGTGACAATGTGATCGAAGCCACGCTCGGCAGCATATTCCATACCAGCAAGCACCCCGGCGAGGGGGCCAGGAAAATCGGCAAGCGTATCAGGAATGACGGGCAGGCCGTATTCGGCAAACCGGTCTGGATCACCATTTGCATTGATGACGAGACGCTCAACTTGCGGGCCAAGGCGGTCAATGACCCGATCAAGCAAGGTCATGCCTTCCAACACCAAAAGGCCCTTGTCGCCGCCGCCCATGCGGCGCGCCTGTCCACCTGCAAGGATCACGCCCAACGCATTCATGCATCTGCCCCTTTGCGTCCGTGCTTACGCCCTTCATCGGCGATTTGGGAGGGATCCGCATCGCGCACCAAACGGTCTTCGCCTGACAGACAAATAAAGCGTTTGCCCCGCATTCGACCGATCAGCGTCAAGCCAACCTCGCGCGCAATTTCAACGCCCCAAGCTGTGAAGCCCGAGCGCGAAGCAAGCACCGGAATGCCCATCATTGCCGTCTTAATCACCATCTCTGAGGTCAGCCGCCCGGTTGTATACAGGATCTTCCCATCGGCCGGGACACCCTCGGACAGCATCCATCCTGCGATCTTGTCCACAGCATTGTGGCGGCCCACATCTTCCATATAGACTAAGGGGCGATCCTCTTCGCACAGAACCGTGCCGTGGATCGCGCCAGCCTCAAGATACAGGCTTGGCGTACGATTGATTTTGGCCGACAGCGCATATAGCCACGAGGTGCGGACCTGATCGGCAGGCAGTTCCAGCCCTTCCAGACCTTCCATCATGTCACCAAAAACCGTGCCAACAGCACAGCCGCTGGTCCGCGTCTTTTTCTTGAGCTTCTCTTCAAATGTGGTCTTTGAGGCCGTGCGAACGACCACAACCTCAAGATCGTCGTCATACTCAACCCCGGTGATGTCTTCGCCGTCGGCAAGCATACCCTGATTGCGCAAAAAACCCAGCGCCAGATATTCCGGATAATCCCCAATCGTCATTGCGGTCACGATTTCCTGCGCGTTCAAAAAGATCGTCAAAGGCCGTTCCTCAACGACCGATATCTGCTGCGCGACGCCATCCTGATCGTGGCCCGAAACGCCGCGCGTTAACTTTGCACGGCCCGGATCAGGTGCAATCAGATAGTCTTTAAGATCGTCATGCGTCGCCAATTGCGTCTGCCTCCCCAAGCCTTTACATCTGTCTGGCCGGACCAACCTAGGGGCAAATCATGGCGTCTGCCAGTTCCAAATCCGCCTTCTGGAAAGGCTTCAAAGACGGTGCGCCGTTCCTGCTGGTCGTCGGGCCATTTGGCGTTTTGTTCGGCGTTGTTGCGACCGAAGCCGGGCTTAACATCACCGAAACGATGGCGTTCTCGATCATGGTGATCGCGGGGGCTGCGCAATTCACGGCAATCCAGTTGATGGTAGATGAAGCGCCCACACTGATCGTGTTGGCGACCGCCTTGGCGGTTAACTTGCGGATGGCGATGTATTCGGCAGCGTTGACCCCGCATCTCGGATCAGCGCCGATCTGGCAGCGCGCCTGTATTGCCTACTTTACAGTCGATCAAAGCTATGCGGTCAGTGCCGCGCAGTTCGAGAAAACACCTGATTGGACGTTGTCACAGAAAATCGCCTATTTTTTCGGCGCAGTCACGCCAGTTTGCCCGATGTGGTATGTCGTGACATGGATCGGAGCCTATGCAGGCACAGCAATCCCGCCCGAATTCGCCCTCGATTTCGCAATTCCGATCACCTTCTTGGCGATTATTGCGCCGCTTTTGCGAACGCTCCCTCATGTGTTGGCATGCGCCACCTCAGTGATCCTTGCACTGAGCTTTGCATGGGTGCCCTACAACCTTGGCCTACTGATCGCAGCTTTAGGCGCGATGATGGTGGGCGCACAAGCTGAGTTGATGCTGAGTAAAAAGGTCAAGCCATGATCGATAGCACGCAACTCTGGATCGTTATCCTTGGCCTCGGCGCAGGCAGTTTTGCGCTGCGCTTCTCGTTTTTGGGGATCATCGGCAAACGCCCTCTGCCGGAATGGGTCTTGCGCCATCTGCGCTATACAGCAGTTGCTGTTCTGCCAGGGCTCATCGCACCGTTGGTGTTATGGCCCGCCGCAACCGGCGGCGAGCCGGACCCGGCCCGCCTGACAGCCGCTGCAGTGACATTGCTGATCGGGATTACAACACGCAATGTTCTGGCCGCAATCTTTGGCGGGGCAATCGCATTGTACGGAATGATGTATCTGCTTTCTTAAAGCTGGATATCCAAAAGGTTTTGCCAGTTGTCATCAGGGTCATCGTCCTGAATGAACTGGGTCCTTACGCCAGGCAACTTTGCAAAGTCGTCACGGATTTTCTTGGGAAAGGGCGTTTGACGCAAGCTCTCAAATCCGGGGATACCGCGCAAGATCCGCGACGTAACGGTCCCACATTGCGCTTTTGCGACAGGGCCGTTTGCCTCAACCGCGCGCTTAAGGCGCTCGGCAATTTCCGGTGTGACCTCAACTGTTTGCAGGATCACGTCATAGGTCTCGCGCGCGTGATAGTCGGTATAGTAATTCACAACCCGCGGAGACGCACCATAGATCACGTCGTCTCGCTCCGGGATTGCTTCATGCTTGAATGTGCCTGCCGGATCCCAGATCACGCGCTGCGATGCATTGATGACCAAACCAGTATGCGCCCCATTGCCAGAACGCTTGTTCATGACAGTGACAAGGGTCACCGTCGCAGGGCCCGGCGCGCGGAATGCCACCGCATCAATCTGGTGCTGGGGGGCAGAGACGCTCTCGGCGCCGCAAGCTGCCAGCATCAGTGGCAGCGCCAAAATCATGAGAATACGACGCATAGTGGGGGGTGGTCTTCCAGTATTGCCTAAATTAGCGGGCGAAAATCGCCATCAGGATCAAAATTGCGATGATGATATAGACGGAATAGGTCGTGAATTTAATGAAGCCAGAAAACGTCTTCTCGTGAGAGCTGACGTCCATCTCGCCGTGCTTGTATTCTGCCATGACGGCCTCCATGCAATGTTTATCGCGATTTAGCTGATTTCAGAGCCGGTGTCACGGGTCTGGTGAGGGCAAATTGGCGCGGTTCAGCCAGTGTCGTCGCCCTCTTCCAAGGCTTTTGCCAAACGAAACCCGATACGATTTGGCTCTGCCTGATCGACCTCCTTGGGCAACGCACGCAACAAAACGCTGAGTTGGCTGACATGCTGCACCAGTTGCGTCTTTGCACCAGACGCATCACTGCCATAAAACGTGACAATATCAGGGTCATAATACCCCATCCCTTCAATCCGCAGCACACCCGCATCGCCGCCTGCAAAGCCCATTGCGACCTCATGCGCATTGTCGAGCTGCTTTTCAAAGTTCTGGATATAAAGGATCATGCGTTCATAGGCCCATTGTGCAGGGCTTTTCTGCGTTGCAGGCGCGTTGATCGGCTCAGGGCATCGGTGATCGGGATCAGCATGCACTTCGCGCAAGCGCGGCAGCGCATCGCTTTCCGCCAACTCTGCAGTCGTTTTGATCTTATCATCCATTGAACACGCCTCGACGCTGCCACAACCACACGCCATCATCACGTTTTTCCCGCGTAATGCGAGCGGTTTGATGCAGATGATTAAGATGCGCAATCGCCTCGACCAACGCGAGGCCGTATTCACCCTCACCAATCCGGCGCTTGAACAAGGGTGGGAAAACCTCACCGCCGGTTTTGGGTGTGTCAAGATACGCCTCAAGCCGGGCCAATGCGCCGTGATGATTTTCGATCAATTGATGCATGCGCAACGGCAGTCCAGTGAACGGCAGCTTGTGGCCGCCCAAAACCAGATGATCCTCCCGCGCAAGCAACGCCAATCGCTCGCACGCCTCCAGCCATTCGGCCACGGGGTCTGCCTCGGGCTCGGTCGCGTAGACGCCTATATTGGGGCTGATCGATGGCAGGATCTGATCGCCTGAAAGCACAAGGTTGTCATCACGGCTCCAAAGCGTCGCGTGCTCGGGCGAATGGCCATTGCCAATATGCACATCCCAATCGCGCCCGGCGGCGCGCAGAACATCGCCTTGCCGAATGCGTTGAAACCCCAGCGGCAAGGGCGCGACAACATCAGCGAAATTAAACGGACGTTCCTGCTTTCGCTTTTCCAAAATATCCAAATCCATCGCGGCCGCCTGCCAAAAAGCCAGCGTTTCGGGTGCAGGGCGATCTTGCGCATCCAGCGTCAGCATGCGCGCGAAAAGCCATGTGGTCCGGGTCGCCCATAAAGACGCGCCCATCTCGGACTGCATCCAGCCCGCCAGACCAATGTGATCGGGGTGATGGTGGGTGACAATCACCCGCCCCACCGGTTTGCCCTTTAACGGTCCATCCAGCACGGCCTGCCAAATCGCGCGGCTACGCTTGGAGGCGAAGCCGGTGTCGACAATACTCCAGTGGTCGCCCTCGTCCAACGCGTAGCAATTTACGTGATCCAGTACCATCGGAAGCGGCATCCTGACCCACAAGACACCTTCGGCTACCTCAAAGGCCTCCCCTTCCGCGGGAGGGGCTTCAAAGGGATAGCGCAGTCCAGCGTGGCTCACGCAGCCAGCTCGTCGACACTCAGATCATAAAGCTCGGCAGCCCCCGCACGCGCATGGATCAACAGCCCGGCATGCTCTGGCAGCAGGCGCTTGATATAGAACCGCGCCAATTTCTCGCGTGGTCCGCCCTTGTCAGCCAAGGCAGCCTGCAGGTGATAGTGCCCGCCCAGAACCCGCGCGAACGCATGCAGAAACGGCACGGCACCCGCGAAACGCTCATTCAAGTCGTTTTGTGAGACAAGCCATTCAGTCGCTTCGCGCAGGCTTTCGCAAGCCTGCCAGACAGCCTCTGCCATGACGGGATTGGTGGCACGCGCGATCTCTGCGTTGGCTTCCATTTCATCAAGCAAGCGATAGGCCGCCTCGCCGCCATCCATCATCTTGCGCGCCACAAGATCCATCGCCTGAATGCCGTTGGTGCCTTCGTAAATCGTGGTCACCCGCACGTCGCGCGCATATTGCGCGGCACCTGTCTCCTCGACAAACCCCATGCCACCATGCACCTGCATTCCAGTCTGTGCCAGCGCAACGCCCACATCCGTGCCAAAGGCTTTGGCAATCGGCGTCAGAAAGGCGGCACGCGCTTCCCATTCAGTATCCCCGGTGGCATGCGCCATATCAATGGCGATGGCACATGATAACGCCAGTGCACGGGCGGCGAAGACGTCTGCTTTCATCGTTGTCAGCATCCGGCGCACATCAGCATGATCGACGATGCTGCCCGACCCATCCTTAACCGGCGTCTTGCCTTGCTTGCGATCCAAAGCGTAGCCCATCGCATGTTGCATCGCCCCTTCGGCGACACCCACACCCTGAACGCCAACGCCAAGCCGCGCATTGTTCATCATGGTGAACATCGCCGCCATGCCTTTATGAGGTTCGCCCACAAGCCAACCCGTTGCACCATCATACTGCATGACAGCGGTCGGAGAGCCGTGCAGGCCCATTTTATGCTCGAGGCTGACAACTTTTAGGGTGTTCGCCACACCCGCATTGCCGTTCTCGTCTGGCAGCCGCTTGGGCACCATGAACAGGCTGATCCCTTTGGTACCTGCTCCGCCATCAGGCAGCCGCGCCAAAACCAGATGGCAGACATTGTCGGTGAAATCATTATCGGCCCAACTGATGTAGATCTTTTGACCTGTGATCGCATAAGTGCCGTCACCATTGGGTTCCGCTTTACTGCGCAACGCACCCACATCGCTGCCTGCATGAGGCTCGGTCAGGTTCATGGTGCCGTACCATTCGCCCGAAATGAGCTTTGGCAAATAGAGCGCCTTGATCTCGTCGCTGGCATGGTGTTCCAGCGCTTCGATCTGGCCTTGGGTCATCAAAGGGTTCAGCTGGATCGCCAGACATGCCGACGACATCATCTCATTGACAGCCGTGGTGATCGTCATTGGCAGCCCCATGCCGCCATAGGCGGGGTCAGCGGCAATCGACATCCAGCCACCCTCCGCAATTGCCTTATATCCCTCATCAAACCCCGGGGAGCAGCGCACAACGCCATTCTCCAAACGTGCTGGCATCAGATCACCCGCACGTTGCAGCGGTGCTAGCACCTCTTCGCACATGCGCCCGGCCTCGGTCAGGATTGCCTCGGTCAAATCAGGCGTCGCTTCACAGAACCGATCCGTCGCGCGAACCTGATCCAGACCAACAACCTTGTCGAACAAGAACTGGAACTCTCCTACAGGGGCACGATAGGGCATTGTTTTCTCCGGGTTTCACAACCTTCACATGACTGCACGAAGCAGCTATGCCGAGGTATCTTCTTGGCCTGAAGGTAACCGCCCACGCGGCCCCCGCAACCAAAACGCGACGTCAGACTGCATGAACTCCGTTTCCACTCAACAGCTTGCCCCCACGCAAGAGGGCATCGCGACCGCCGCAAACCTGCTACAAGACGGGGCCCTGGTCGCGTTCCCAACTGAAACGGTTTACGGGCTGGGCGCAGACGCCACCAATGGGCGCGCCGTCGCTGCGATCTTTGCGGCAAAGAACCGGCCCAGCTTTAACCCGCTCATCGTACATGTACCGGATGTTGAACACGCCGCCACACTGGTTGAGCTGCCCGAAACCGCACGTGACCTTGCTCAAGCGTTCTGGCCTGGACCACTGACGCTGGTTCTCCCTGTCAAACCGGGTGCCGTGAACGATCTCGTCACCGCCGGGCTACCGACACTCGCCATCCGGATTCCGGCGCATCCTTTGGCACAAAAGCTGTTACGTACCGCCAACCGGCCCATCGCAGCGCCGTCGGCCAACCCGTCAGGCGCGATTAGCCCAACCACCGCGGCCCATGTCATGGCTGGCCAGAATGGCAAAATCGCCGCTGTTCTGGATGGCGGCCCCTGCAAGGTTGGTCTTGAATCAACGATTATCGGGTTCGACCCCGGGCCAACACTCCTGCGTCCGGGCGGCCTGCCACAAGAAGCGGTGGAAGCAGCGCTTGGCCATCCGCTTGCCGCCTATCAATCAGATATCCCCAACGCCCCCGGCCAGCTTGCGTCGCATTATGCGCCGGATGCCAGGGTACAATTGAACGTGAGTGAGACAGACGGAACACTACTGGGCTTTGGCGCGATGGAAAGCACGCTCAACCTGTCAGCTGCAGGCGACCTGACAGAGGCTGCGGCCAATCTTTTCGCCTATCTAAGAGAGCTCGACCAGAAAACCGATATCATTCATATCGCCCCGATCCCAAACATCGGGCTAGGTCGCGCAATCAATGACAGGCTTCGTCGCGCCGCAGCCCCCCGGTAGCGGTTTGATCTTTGCAAAAATACTCAAGCCCGCCCTGCGGCTGCGGATAGGGTCAGCGCATCTACGCCAAGGCTGCGAAGAGCGGCCTCCCACTTCACATCAGCCTGGGTCGCAAATACGATCTCATGTGTTGCGTCACACGTCAGCCACCCGTTCCGCGCAATTTCGCTTTCTAACTGACCGGGCCCCCAGCCTGCATATCCCAGCGCCATAACAACAGCCAAAGGCCCTGCACCGCGCGCAATATCCTCGAGGATATCAAGCGTTGCGGTCATGCCAAATCCATCATCCACCTCAAGTGTCGAGACGTTCGAACTGTAATCGGAACTGTGCAAAACAAAGCCGCGTCCATGCTCGACCGGACCACCGAAATGCACGAGCACGTCGCGGGTCATCTGCAGTGGCCGAATAGACAGTTGCTCAAGCAGATCGGCAAACAACAAATCCTCGGCGGGCTTGTTGACGATAAGGCCCATCGCACCTTCGTCAGAATGCGCACATACGAAAATAACGCTTTTCTCGAACCTGGGATCGCTCATCCCCGGCATCGCGATCAACAGTTTACCGGTAAAATCAGACGACTCGCTTCGCATATCATCAAGGATGGGCCGCGCTTCGGCTTCGCGCAAGTGTCAAGAAAGCCGCGCTTCACGACAATTCGCGGGGATGTGACTTTCCATCCGCGACCGGCACCGTATCTTGCGGTCATGACCTTTCGCGCCCTCCTTTTTACAACGACGCTGCTGACAGCTCCCATCGCCACACTGGCGCAGGACATGGTCGAGCTTGATGTGCTGCCAGGATGGCGCGAAGCCGACGGCACTCATATGGCAGCTTTGCGCGTCACACTGGATCCCGGCTGGAAAACCTATTGGCGCGCACCAGGCGATGCAGGCATTCCGCCACGATTTGACTGGCGTGGCGCGGATAACATGCAGGCGGTGTCGTTTCACTGGCCGGTGCCCGATGTCTACATGACAAACGGCATGCGCACGATTGGTTACGAAAATCAGGTGATTATTCCGATGCAGATCACCCCGCAATCAAGTGGAGATATTCTGATGCGCGGCTCGGTGCAGATCGGTGTTTGCGAAGAAATCTGTGTCCCCGTGACGCTGAATTTTGACGAAGCGCTACCATCTGTCGGGGCCCCGGATAGCGCGATACAAGCGGCTTTGTCAGATCGTCCTCACAGCGAATCCGAGGCAAGCGTTGCAGCGGTGACTTGCGCAGTTGATCCGATATCAGACGGACTGCGCATCACCGCATCGATTGCAATGCCTGCTCTGGGTCGCGGCGAAGTCGCAGTCTTTGAAACAGCCGATCCAACGATCTGGATTTCCGAGGCGTCGACCCGGCGCGATGGTAATACGCTGACAGCATCAGCCGACATGGTCAGCCCGTCCGGTCAGCCTTTTGCCCTGAAACGAAGCGACGTGCGCATCACCGTTCTAAGCGCCGGTCAAGCCGTCGATATTCGCGGCTGCCAAGCAGGCTAGATCACGCGTCGGCGCGTCAGTGCCGTGAAAGCGTAGACACCTACACAGATCAGCAAAACGATTGCAGCCAGAAGGCCAATTGCTGTTGGAAATGCATCGACAGTTGCAAGCGATGGAAAGACCTGCACCAACGGCGCTGCAAGACGGCCTTGCACAACAACGGGACCGATCAGCGCAGCAAAAGCCAGCGCCGTCAGGCCGAAAGCCGTCCAGATCAATTTACCCACCTGATGCCGAAGCTGTAATCCGCGACGCACGGCGGTCAGCCTGCGCGAGACATCTAACTGCATCGCCATCAAAGCGGGCACAACAATCAGCACCAACAGCATCCCAAAGCCCAGGCCATAGACCAGGGTGATGACCGTAGGTTTCAGGAACTGTGCTTGCGAAGATTGCTCGTATAATAGCGGGGTCAGCCCCAGCACCGTTGTAAGCGTCGTTAGCAAAACCGCGCGCAAGCGGTCTGACGCACCATCAATGATGGCCGTTATCCGGTCGCGGGTCTTTGCATATTCATCAATGGTCGTGACCATAACGATTGAGTCGTTGATGATGATCCCGGTCATACCGATCAGCACAATGATCGAAAACATGCTCAAGGGGACGTCCCAGACATGATGCCCCCAGATCGTACCCACAAGACCGAACGGAATGATAGACATCACAACAACCGGCCGTGTCCACGACGCAAAGATCCAGGCAAGCGTCAGGTAGATCCCGGTAAGACACAGGATTAAACCGGTCATCGCATCTGTGAGAAATTCGTCTTCCTGTTCGGTAAGACCCGCCAGCCGCCACTCGATTTGCTGCTCGGACGCGATGCGCGGCAGGATATCGGCCTCAAGCGCTGACATGATCTCGTTCGCACGGGCAGGATCGTCTTCCGAAATGTCGCCGGTCACTTCGATGACGCGGACACCGTTTTCGCGGCGCACGGTCGAGAACCCGGTCTGACTTTCAACCGAAACAATGTCAGCCAGCGGCACATAGGCTCCGGCCTCGGTCCGAATTTGGGTGCGGATCAGGAAATCTGCGGTGAGCTCATCCGCTGGTAACTCAACGCGGATCTCGGCCGAGCGGGGGCCATCCGGGAATGTCGCTGCTTCAATCCCGTTCAGCCGGTTTCGCAAAACAGACCCAAGCGTGTCGATGTCAAAGCCCAGCGCTTGACCCTGCGCCGTCAACTCAAGCACAAGCTCTTCTTTGTCATAGGCCAGATTATCCTCGACCGCCGAAACTTCCGGATAAACGCGCAGCGCATCCTGCAAAGCCTCAGACGCAGCCTTAAGTGTTTCTGCAGACGCGCCAGAGAACTCCACCGCCAGCGCATCGCCGCCCGGCCCCGACCGCCAGCCACGAAAGCTGAGCGTTTCGACAAGGGGATGACGTGGAATGGCATCCCGCAACTCACCCACAAAGGCGAAAGACGAATAAGGCCGCAGATCTGCATCAATCAATTCGATAGAAATACCACCAAGCTGGTCGGCATCCTTGGTCTCGTTGCCCGCCAGACCACGCCCGGCATTGCCTCCGATCTCGGCCATGACAAAATCGACTGGGTTGCGGCCATACCGTTCGGCATACTCGGCGGCGAGGGCCTCGACCCCTTCTTGCATCATGCGCATCTGCTCAAGCGAATCCGCACGTGTCGCGCCAGGCGCCATTGCAAAGTTACCCGTGACCGAGCCGCGTTCAGGCGCGTTAAAGAACCGCCATTCGACATCGCCCTTAATCAAAAGGGCCGCTTGCGACGCAAGGGCAAGCACCGCGAGTGCGAAGACCGGGTAGCGCGCACGGATGACAAACCCCATGAAAGGGCGGAACGCATTCTCGCGCACCCAGCGGAAACCTTTATTCACCTGACGGGACGGCCAATCATACCAATGCTCTTTGGCGGTATGGATCAGCGCTCCTTTCATGTGATGGGGCAAAATCAAAAAGCACTCGACCAGTGACGCGGCCAAGACCGCGATGACAGTAAACGGAATATCTGCGATCAACTCGCCAAAGCGGCCACCGATCGCAACAAGGGCGAAGAACGCAAGGATCGTGGTTAGCGTTGCGGCAAAGACCGGAGAAGCCATACGTCGCGCAGCCATTTCAGCGGCGGTGGCAGGATCCTCGCCCAAGCGCCTGGCACGAAAATCAGCGTGTTCGCCAACGACAATCGCGTCGTCCACCACAATGCCAAGCGTGATTATCAGCGCAAAAAGCGAGATCATGTTCAACGTGATCCCCGCCAGATACATGATCCCCACAGCCGTCAGCATCGCAACCGGAATACCGGCGGCAACCCAGAAAGCCGTGCGCGCATTCAGAAACAAAAAGAGCAGGACCACCACAAGGCCAAGCCCCATCAGGCCGTTATCAAGCAGAATGTTAAGCCGGCCTGTGATCGCCTCGGCACGGGTGCGGATCAGATCAACGGACACCCCTTCGGGCAGCGTCGCCTCCATCTGTGCGGCGACCTCTTCGACGGTTGCCTGAATACCAATAGCATCGCCCTGATCCGAGCGGTCCACGCGTACGGAAATCGCAGGTGCGCCTCCGACAAAATACGCTCGGTCCCGATCAATGCTCATAGCCGAAACGGTCGCCACGTCCCCCACAGTCAGCGTCGTGCCATCTGTGTTCGAACGCAAAACAACTGCCGACACATCTTGCGCCGAGCGTTTTTCAACTCCCGTTCTGACGCGTGTACTTCCCCCGGTTATATCGCCTGCCGGATCTGTCGCGACCTCGCCCGCGATCGCCTGCGCAATCTCGCTCATTGAGATATCGTGCTTGATAAGCGCAATCGATGGAACTTCGACCAAAAGCTCGGGCGCTGCGATGCCGCGAATGGTGGTCCGCGTCACCCCTTCGGCGAAAAGCCGAGTGATTAACTCATCCGTGAAGAGCCCCAGCTGATCGGTCGAAACCGGGCCGGGGATGACAACATCCGTGACCCTGTCCCGCCATACGCCACGCCGGACGGTGGGGTCTTCGGCGTCAGTGGGCAATGTCGTGACACCATCCACCGCGACGCGCACATCATCCGTCGCACGCGACATATCCCAGCCAGGCTCGAACTCCAAAGTGATCGAAGCGCTGCCCTCGCTTGATCGGCTTTCTGTCGTCTCAACGCCATCAACCGCCAGAAGCGTCGGCTCAAGCACCTGCACGATGGCGGCATCAACATCTTCGGCTCCAGCGCCTTCCCAGGCGACACTGACCGAAACATTTTCAATGATAACGTCCGGGAAAAACTGGGCACGCATCCGCGGACTGGCGGCAATGCCAATGACCAGCAGAACGACAAGAAGCAGATTCGCTGCCGTTTTATGTCGCACGAAATACGACAGCAAACCGCCTGTCATCCCCTGTATCTGGGCGCGCATGGCCTAGCCGTCCAAACGCCCTTCCAGCCGCATCACGATGCGCGCCGGAACAGCGTCTTGTTGCAATTGGGCCAGCAACCGCTCTTTGGCCGAGGCAGGCATCCTCTCATTCGCTTCGACGAAAGCGACCAGCCGGGCGCGACGTTCATTGGTGAGTTGAACCATCTCTGGCGAGCCCGCGCTTTCGGCGCGCGATGGCCGCACTTTCAGACCAGCCCCCAAAAGTGGCGTTCTGGCAGTGACAACTTCACGCCCCGCCAGGGTTGCCGCCTCGATCAGCACCTCATCGCCTTGCTGGCGCATCACGGTGACAGCGCGTTCTTCCAACCGGTCATCATCGGTCAAGATCAGCACGTTTCCCGCCCCGCTGACCGCCGCGGCGGGGATCAAGGCGACATCCTCCACTTCCGGCTCACGGACACGGATCGTGACAAAATCGCCAGGGCGCAAGGCGGTGTTTGGATCAAGTTCTGCAAAGATCTGGCGTCCGGTTTGGCCATCGCCAACGGCGGCACTCTCGCGCGAGATCCTACCTGTAATCCGGATATCGGCGCCGAAAGCGTCTAAAACCGCCTCAATCGGCGCGTCAATCAGACCGCCGGTTTCTGTCAGCAGCATTGTATATTGAGCAGTCGAGACACGAAATGCCACTTCAAGCTGCGTCGGGTCGACCAGCTGGGCGACCAATTCATTTTCGGCGACAACACCCCCGACAACAAGGCTCACATCAGACAGGGTTCCGTCGAAAGGCGCGGTGATAACCGTCTCACTTACGCGGCGCGCTGCTTCATCCAGAAGGATGCGCTGCCGCTCAAGATCAATGGCGGATTGATCGACACGGGCTTGTGCCGCCGCAACAGTTTGCCGACTTCCCAACAGAGTTTGCCGTGCAGCCTGTTCTGCCAATTCGGCGGTTTCGATCGCGGCATCGGTCCCAACACCCCGCGCTTTAAGATCACGCTGACGTTCAAGCGCGCGGGTCCGTAAGGCCAGTTGGCTTCGCGCAGCGAGAACCTCATCATCGGCTAACTCCAAAGCCAAAAGCGCGTCCCGCTCCTCAGCCTCCGCTTCGCGTAAATCGGTGCGCGCACGGGCCAGATTGGCATCCGCATCAAATGGATCGACACGCACCAATTCGGTGCCCGCCGTGACAACGCCGCCCTCTTCAAAGGCAGCATCCAACGCCACAACACGCCCTCCCTCGGTGACCCTAAGATCAAGCGTTCGGCGGCTATGTACCTCGCCATATGCGGTCAGGACAGGTGCAATGGTCTGCGGCTCAATCGTCTGCAGGTTAACGGCAAACACACGTTCACGCGCAGGCCTTGCACGGTCTTCCTGCGCTATGCTCTCCTGCACAGCGTTGCCGATGGTTGTGCCAGCCCAAGCAAGTAAGCCCAGCGTGATGGCCCATAAAAAGAGGCCCATCAGGCTGCGTTCCAAAAATCGCATCAACGGTCCCTTTCCAGCGGATGGGTAAGTTGTCCTGCAAACATAGGTTTACACGAGGTTTTACCAAATCACAGATGTGATACGCGCGCGCCCGCTATTTCCGTCGCTGATGTTCGTCCAGGCGCGGAAAAATCTCGACAAAGTTGCAGGGACGATGCCGAAAATCGAGCTGTTTGGCCAAAATACCGTCCCATGCGTCCTTGCAGGCACCGGGGGAGCCGGGCAGCGCAAACAGATAGGTGCCATTGGCAACACCGCCCGTGGCGCGGCTTTGGATTGCCGACGTACCGATCTTTTCCATCGAAATAATGGTGAAAATCGTACCAAAGGCATCGATTTCTTTCTCATAGACATCGCGGTGCGCCTCGACGCTGACATCACGGCCTGTCAGACCAGTGCCACCGGTCGAAATCACGACGTCAATCTCAGGGTCGGCGCACCAGCTTCGCAACTGATCGGCGATCTGGTCCTGCTCATCCTGGATAATCTCGCGCGCGGCAAGGGTATGGCCAGCAGCTTGCAAGCGATCCACCAGAACCTGACCAGACCGGTCCTCTTCAATCTTGCGAGTGTCGGAGACGGTCAGCACCGCAATGCGCACCGGGATAAACTCAAAGCTTTCATCAATACGGGACACGGATCAACCTTTCAGACGCGCTTGAAGAGACAGCAGATCAGCCCACGCCTCGCGCTTGGCTGCCGGATTACGAAGCAGATAGGCCGGATGGAACATGGGCAGCACGGGCTTGCCCAGCGCCGCGTCCCAATTGCCGCGCAGTTTGGTGATGCCTTTGCGACCCAGCACACCCTGACAGGCAATATTGCCCATCACGACGATCAGATCGGGCGCGGCAAGGGCTACATGCTTTTCGATGAACGGCATCATCATCGCGATCTCGTCCGGCTTCGGATCCCGGTTCTGCGGAGGCCGCCACGGCAGGATATTGGTGATGTAGATCGGGTTTTCCGCCGCGCGACCCATGCCAATCGCATCAAACATCTTATCCAAAAGCTGTCCCGCACGTCCCACAAACGGTTTGCCCTGCTGATCCTCGTCGCGCCCCGGAGCCTCGCCGATCACCATAACACGCGCCCCCGGCACACCATCAGAGAACACCAGATTGCGTGCGCCCTTCTTCAGCTCGCACAGCTCAAAAGCCCCCATCGCGGCCCGCAAACCATCCAGATCACTCGCGGCGTCTGCAGCTTTGCGGGCGACAGCGACAGGATCAACATCCGCCACCGGCACTAGCGCAGGCGCGGGCTGCGCGGCCTTGGGCTCAAGCTTCGGAGCCTTGGCCTCAAGCGCATAGCGGTCGACCGGCGTATCCCCGATACACTCGTCTGCGCCCAACTCGATCTGCCAATCAAGTAGCGCCTTCATCTGATGGAATCCGCCCAACTCACTCATGCCCAAACCGTATGCGCGCAGCCCATGAAGGTAAATGCCTTGCCGCGCGCCGATACGCTGAATATAAACCCGAAAATCATCGGGACGCGCAGCATGAGTTTTCGGGCCAAGCATCTTCTAGGGATCGAGCATCTCGGCCCCGATGAAATCGTGACATTGCTGGATCTGGCTGACGATTACGTCCGGCTCAACCGCCAATCGGTCAAGCATACCGACACTTTGGCCGGTCTCACGCAGGTCAACATGTTCTTCGAAAATTCAACCCGCACGCAGGCCAGCTTCGAGATCGCAGGAAAGCGCCTTGGCGCCGACGTGATGAACATGGCAATGCAGGCGTCATCAATCAAAAAGGGCGAGACGCTGATCGACACGGCTATGACGCTGAACGCGATGCACCCCGATCTGCTTGTCGTGCGCCACCCCCATTCCGGAGCCGTCAACCTACTGGCGGAAAAGGTAAATTGCGCCGTGCTGAACGCAGGCGACGGACGCCACGAACACCCCACCCAGGCCCTATTGGACGCGCTGACAATCCGCCGCGCCAAAGGGCGCTTGCACCGCCTCAATATCGCGATTTGCGGCGACATCGCCCATAGCCGCGTCGCTCGCTCCAACATCCTGCTTCTCGGCAAAATGGAAAACCGCATCCGCCTCATCGCCCCACCCACACTGATGCCCTCGCAGATCGACCAGTTCGGCGTCGAGGTCTTTGAGGACATGCGCGAAGGGCTGCAAGACGTCGATGTCGTGATGATGCTGCGGCTCCAGAAAGAACGCATGGATGGCGGCTTCATCCCGTCCGAGCGCGAGTATTACCACCGCTACGGCCTCGACGCCGAAAAGCTCGGCTTTGCCAAGGATGACGCCATCGTCATGCATCCGGGCCCCATGAACCGCGGGGTCGAAATCGACGGCACACTGGCCGACGACATCAACCGCTCGGTCATTCAGGAACAGGTGGAAATGGGCGTCGCTGTGCGCATGGCCGCGATGGATCTTCTGGCCCGCAACCTGCGCGCAACACCCCGAGAGGTGATGGCATGAACGAACCGAAAGACCCGAAAATGTCCGGCCGCATCGCGATGATCGCCCTGATCGTCATGGCCGCCCTAGTCGTCCTTCTGGTCATGGGAAGCGGCTGATGAGCGACCCGCGCGCCCTTGCGGATGGTGAAACCCTGATCGCCGAGTTTCCCGCTGATCGTGCCACCTACCTGCGCGACCACGCGGCCATGGCAGCGCTGGCGATGGGCGGCGCGATGTTCATCTTGTGGTGGGTCGGCAATCCCCATGTCTGGACCGGCGCCGTCGCAGGTCTCGCCGCGATCACGATCCGCGGGTGGTATCTGCAATCCGAAGAACTGGCCGTGAACTGGCTTTTGACAAATCGTCGTCTTTTGGGCCCACCAGGTCGCACCGTGATGCTACGCGATCTGACCAAAGCCCGTGGCCTTGGCAGTGCCGTTCAGATCGTCACTGCATCGGGCGACAAGCACCTCATCAAGTATCAAGCCGACAAAGACGCAGTTATCGCTCAGATCGATGCAGCACGAGAGGTTGCATGACCGACCCCCTTGAGATTCCCAAAGGAGAGCACAGCGTCTATCGCCTTTTTGCAATTGATCTGCCGTCCAATCAAATTGCAGCCTTCACCACGCCCATCCTCAATGCCGACAACGACACTGACTACGCGTTACGCGATGCGCTGGGGGTGCATTACCTGGACGAACAACATGTTCAGATCATCGCACTTGATGACTTGAAAGAGCTGCGGCTCAGCGGCTACCTGACCGACGGTCTAGGCATCGCACCCGAAGATTTCGCAGCTGACAAAGATCGGCTGGATGCACTTGGCGGTTATATCGCAGTGACCGCGACCGCAGCGTTCGAGCAACCGGAGCACATCGCACCGAACGGTCCGTTGTCCTTCATCGCCGCCTATAAAGAGGACGCACCGCTGCAACAGTTTATCGATCTGAGCACAACAAGCGCCGAGGGCGTTGTCGACGCACGGCACAACCCATTGGCAGACGCCCCTATCCGGATACCTCGGCGAAGCCTGCTGACACTCATCATCAGCCTATCCGTCATCGGATACGGCATTTACGCCCTTTTCGCCGGACAAGGTGCATCCCAATGACGCCACAAATCCTGACCAACCTGCGCTTGATCGACCCGGAGGCCGACACCGAAACCGAAGGCTGGCTCCGGATTGAGGCAGGCCGCATCGCCGAAATAGGCGAAGGGTATCGCGATGGCACCGACTGCGGTGGCAAGGTGCTGGCGCCGGGCATCGTCGATATCGGTGTGAAAATCTGCGAGCCGGGCGAACGTCACAAGGAGAGCTTTCGCACCGCAGGCGCCGCCGCTGCCGCCGGGGGTGTCACAACGATGGTCACGCGGCCCGACACGCTTCCCGCGATCGACAGCCCCGAAACCCTCGAATTCGTGACCCGCCGCGCGCAGGAAGCGGCACCAGTCAACGTGCTCACCATGGCCGCTTTGACCAAAGGCCGCGAAGGCTGCGAGATGGTCGAGATCGGATTTCTGAAAGACGCAGGCGCGGTCGCCTTTACCGACTGCGACCGGGTCACCACCAACACCAAGGTGCTGTCGCGCTGCCTGACCTATGCACGCAGTCTGGGCGCGTTGGTCATGGCGCATCCGCAAGAACCGGTGATGTCGTCCGGGGCTGCTGTCACCTCCGGTAAATTCGCCTCGCTCCGCGGCCTGCCCGCCGTCTCGCCCATGGCCGAGCGTATGGGGTTGGAGCGTGACATGGCCTTGGTCGAGATGACCGGTGCCCGCTACCACGCTGACGGTTTGACCGCCGCGGGATCGCTCCCGGTCCTTGAACGCGCCAAAGCCGCCGGCCTGGATGTCACCGCAGGCGTCAATATCCATCACCTGACGCTCAATGAACTTGACGTCGGCGACTACCGCACCTTCTTCAAGATCAAACCGCCTCTGCGCTCCGAAGATGACCGCAAAGCCATGGTCGACGCTGTCGCCACCGGTCTCATCGACTGCATCTCCAGCTTTCACACGCCGCAAGACGAAGAAAGCAAACGCCTTCCGTTCGAAGAAGCCGCCAGCGGTGCCGTGGCCCTTGAAACCCTGCTTCCCGCCGCCATGCGCCTTTATCATTCCGGCGCATTAAGCCTGCCACAGCTGTTCCGCGCCTTGTCGCTGAACCCTGCCAAACGCCTCGGGCTTGAGGCTGGCCGTCTCGCCGTCGGCGCCCCAGCCGATCTGATTCTGTTTGACCCGGATGCCCCTTTCGTACTGGATCGCTTCGCGCTTAAATCCAAGTCAAAGAATACGCCGTTTGATGGTCAACGGATGCAAGGCCGCGTGCTGGCGACGTTCGTCGGCGGTCACTGCGTTTACGGAGCGCTTTAAGATGCCCTTCATCGTCTCTGATCCGGTGACACTTTTGATCTGGGCGATCCTCGGTTATCTTTTCGGCTCCATCCCGTCGGGAATGATCCTTGCCCGCGTGATGAACCTTGGCAATCTGCGCGAAATCGGCTCTGGCAATATCGGGGCCACCAATGTCTTGCGCACAGGCAACAAGGCCGCTGCCGCCCTGACGCTTTTATTTGACGCTGCCAAAGCAATGATCCCACTGCTTCTGGCGCGCCATTTCGCGGGTGAAGACGCCGCACAGCTTGCAGCGCTTACAGCCTTTCTCGGTCACTGCTTTCCGGTCTGGCTGAAGTTTAGGGGCGGCAAGGGTGTCGCGACCTTGGTTGGCATTTACCTTGCGCTGTACTTTCCGCTGGGTCTTGCGGTTTGCGCCACATGGCTCGTGTGCGCAGCAATTTCGCGGTATTCGTCATTATCCGCGCTCTTTGCTGCGGGCATGGCACCTGTCTGGGCCGCACTTCTGGGCGTCGGCAGCACCATATTGCTGGGCTTTGTGCTGGGTTTGCTGACTTACGCGCGTCACTGGCAGAACATTCAACGCCTTCGGGCTGGAACAGAAAGCAAGATTGGCCAGAAGTGAATGTGTTTCTGGAAGCACTCGGCAAGATCCCGATTGGCACCTCGCGCGGCAAGTACCAAGGTAAACCCTACGCCATAAGCAAGACAGCTTTTGCAAACGGCAAATCGATAAAGCTTGTCGCCGAAGAGCTTGGCGGACCCGATTACATCAGCCTGAACCTATACTTGCCAGGAAACGGGCCTGTTCTGAAACCATGTGAAATGCCCGCTGCCAAAGTGATCGCATTTGTCATCGGTGTCACGAAAGAGGCTTGATTTCATCGCCAAGCCCAAGCAACGCTATGGTCAGTACTAAGGAGCACACTCGATGCAAATGCCCTTCGCCATCGCAGTTCAAAAATGCCTGTCAAACTACACCACCTTCTCTGGGCGCGCACAACGCTCGGAATATTGGTGGTTTATTCTGTTCGTTCTTTTGATTGTCGTTGCCGCTGCAATCTTGGACAACTTACTTGGTTTGACCTTTGATGAAGATGGGGATGGGCCCATTCAAGTCGTTGTGGGCCTCGGAACCTTCTTGCCTATGATCTCGGTCTCGGTGCGTCGCTTGCATGATCTGGATCGTTCTGGCTGGTGGTGGTGGATTCAGTTGATCCCACTGATCGGCTTCATTGTCTTTCTGGTTTTCACCTGCACAAGAGGAACCGAAGGACCAAACCGCTTCGGCGCAGACCCACTCCGCTCTGGAAGCGGAGGAGGCGGCTCGGGCGGCCCCCGCTTTGATCCAGCAGATTTCGACGAGGCACTCACTCCATCGCGTGTACCAAACGTGCCAAAAGACTAGTAGGAATACGCGCCGTAAATCTTCGTCAGATCGCTGCCCCAATCGCCATGATAATGCTCAAGCAGCTCATCGGCGGGTGTTTTGCCGCTTTCGATACTGTCCTTCAGAGCATTCAGGAAATTCGTCTCATCGGGGACCATGCCACCGGCACCAGGGCGCGCACGCGCCTTCAGTCCCGCCTCGGCAATGGCAACAGCCTCGCGTGCAATATCGTGCATGTTCAGATTGCCGATCTGTGCTTGCAAACCGCCCACAGACGCGGCGATCCGCATCTCGTCGCGTGTCTCGGCATCCCATGACTTTGCCAGATCCCACGCCGCATCAAGTGCGCCTTGGTCATAGGTTAGCCCAACCCAGAACGCAGGAAGTGCACAAAGGCGCCGCCACGGGCCACCATCTGCGCCCCGCATCTCGATAAACTGCTTGAGCCGGGCTTCCGGGAAAATCGTTGTAAGATGATCGGCCCAATCACCAAGGGTCGGCTTTTGACCTGGCAGCGCTGGCAATTCACCCTTCAGGAAATCCCGAAAAGATTGCCCCAAAGCATCAATATAGACGCCATCGCGGTAGACGAAGTACATCGGCACATCCAGCGCATACTCCACCCAACGCTCAAACCCGAAGCCGTCTTCAAAGACAAACGGGATCGTGCCTGTCCGATCTGCATCAAGATCGCGCCAGATCCGGCTGCGCCAGCTTTTATGGCCATTTACCTTGTTCTCGAAAAATGGCGAATTGGCGAAAAGAGCGGTGGCCACAGGCTGCAACGCAATCGCCACCCGCATCTTTTGGATCATGTCCGCCTCGGAGCTGAAATCAAGGTTCACCTGAACCGTGCAGGTCCGGTACATCATGGATTTCCCCATGGTCCCGACGCGGTCCATATAGGCATTCATCAGCTTGTAGCGCCCTTTGGGCATCTGATGGATGTCTTTGTGCTCCCAGATCGGCGCCGCCCCCAACCCGATGAACCCAACCCCAATCTTGTCAGCAATGTCCTTGACCTCGCGCAGGTGCACGTTCACCTCGTCGCAAGTCTCGTGGATCGTCTCTAAGGGTGCGCCCGACAGCTCCAAAGCGCCGCCCGGTTCCAGCGACACATTCGCGCCATCCTTCGTCAGCCCGATGATATGGCCCGCCTCTTCAACCGGCGCCCAGCCATAGGCATCACGCAGCCCTTCCAGCATTGCTTTGATCGAACGCGCCCCGTCATAGGGCAGCGATTTCAGCGTATCTTTACAGTAGCCAAACTTTTCATGTTCGGTCCCGATCCGCCAATTTTCTTTTGGTTTGCAGCCTTTTGAAAGGTACTCGACAAGCTGTTCGTGGCGTTCGATCTGGCCACCGCCGGATTGGGGGATAGACATGGCTAGGGGGCTCCGGGCGTTAGGTCTTAAGGCGCTAGTCCTGAGACGAAATGGCGTGGCTGTCAATCGTGGCAAGGGCTGTGGTCGCGCACAAAACTATGTGAGACGACGCACCGTACTGCTGTCACGCTGCCAAATTGTCACCGGTGCGGCAGGCGGGTCATTCATCACACGCAACATGTGTTGGGTCTTCAGCCCCTTGAGCCCTTCGAATGCATCAAAAAGCGCATCAGCCCCTTCCGCGTTCATCGGGATGAAAAGTGGATCATGCCCTGTTTGCTCAAGCACCCAATGCGGCGGCGTCTGGCGCGGGTCAAAACTGAGGCGGTTCATCTCACGCAGTGATACGGCACCGCCGGTCAGTGGGCCAAAGTAGCTGACAGCGCCTTCGACAACATTGACCACACCTGCCCCGCCCGCCCCTTTGCGAAAGCGCGCACGTTGGATACCGGCAAGGATCAGGGCACTGGCGCCAATGCAGACGGCAACACCGATCCAAACCGCAAGGCCACGACCGGTAACGATCAACACAAGACCTAAAAGATCAAGCGCGACACCAACAAGGATTTCGCGGAAGCGCATTATAGTTTGCTGCGCCTCAGGTCGGATAAAGCTCATCGCCAATCGCCCAGCGCAGTTTGCCAGATCGTCAGCGCCGCAACCGCAGCGGTGTCCGCGCGCAGGATGCGCGGGCCAAGGCTGACCGTCGTGGTGAACGGCAGCGCTTTGAGACGCGCGCGTTCCTCAGGCGAAAAGCCCCCTTCAGGACCGATCAGAATGGCCCACGGACCGGGATCGCTGGCAAGCTCCAGACCCGCACCTACCTGATCCTCATCGCAAAACATCAGCCGCCGCCCTTCAGGCCAGTGATCCAGCACCGCACCCAGCTTTTGCATCTCGGCCACCTCGGGCACAAATGTGCCACCGCACTGCTCGGCTGCCTCAACCGCATGGGCCTGCAACCGGTCCTGGCGGATCCGCTCGGAATTGGTGAACGCCGTCTGCACCGGACAGATCCGCGCCGCGCCCATCTCGGCCGCCTTTTCCACGATGAAATCGGTCCGCGCCTTCTTGATCGGCGCGAACAACAGCCACAGATCCGGCGGCAGTTGCAGCGGCTTCGACTGCGCCCCACAGCGCAACACACCGCCGCGCTTGCTCGCCTCAATAACCTCTGCCAAAAACTCGCCATCGACCCCGTTAAACAGCTGCACCTCAGCCCCAACCGCCAACCGCATCACACCAAATAAATAGTGCGCATGGTCGCGGGTCAGAGGAACCGTTTGCCCCTCCCCCAACGCGTGCTCTACATAAAGTCGAACGATGGATGCCATGAGGCGGACTTTATGACCGACACAGGCCAGAGGCCAGAGCAGAACGAGGCCGCTCAAGGCACTGTTGCCGATGCGGTAACAGGCAATTGGGTCGACACGCTAGCGCCTGTCAGGGCGCGCCCTTATCTGCGTCTCAGCCGGGCAGATCGGCCCATCGGCACATGGCTTTTGCTGCTGCCCTGCTGGTGGGGCCTGATGCTGGCGATCCTCCACACCGGCACCGCCACACTTTACGATGCCTGGATTGCCCTCGGCTGCGCCATCGGGGACTTCCTCATGAGCGGTGCGTGCTGCACGTGGAAAGACATCACCGACCGCAAGTTTGACGGCGCTGTCGCGCGCACGCGCTCCCGCCCTATCCCATCAGGTCAGGTCAGCGTCAAAGGCGCCGTGATCTGGATGGTGGCACAAGCGCTGATCTCGTTCTGTATCCTGCTGACATTCCCACCCGCCGCGATCCTGATGGGCATCGTGTCCCTTGCCCCGGTCGCGATCTACCCCTTTGCGAAACGATTCACTTGGTGGCCGCAAGCTTTCCTTGGCATCGCCTTCAACTGGGGCGCCCTCTTGGCTTGGGTTGCACATACCGGGTCACTCGGCTGGCCACCGGTTTTACTCTATCTCGCTGGGATCGCTTGGACCCTGTTCTACGACACGATCTATGCCCATCAGGACACCGATGATGACGCCCTGATCGGCATCAAATCAACCGCACGGCTCTTTGCGGAAAATTCACCCAGATGGCTGCGCAATTTTCTGATGGCCACAGTCATGCTTATGGCGCTGGCGATCTTGCTGGCGATCTTGCCAAACGGAAACCCGCTGCAGCTTGTCCTGGCACTGGCTGCGCCATGGGCCATGGGTTGGCACCTTGCCTGGCAGCTTCGGCGGTTTGATGCAGATGATAACGAAAGCTTGACCCGTATCTTTCGTTCCAATCGCGATGCAGGCCTGATTCCGGTGCTGTTTTTCGCGCTTTGCCTGCTGGCGTGATTGCACCTGACCACCAACATGCCTACACAGTTCAGACCTGATCCCGAGTAAAGCGGCCCTTGCCCGATGCGTGTTTCATCAGCTCTCATTCTAGTTGCGACTTTCAGCGTTGCCGGTCTGGGCGCCTACTTGGCTGCGCGCGCGGGCGCCACGTTTATCGAACAACGCTCCGAAATTGATGTGCGCTTTGCCCTCGATGAAAACCAGCTTGGCTGGGCAGAGGTTCAATCCAACGGCCTGCGGGTTGAATTGTCAGGCACAGCACCAGACGAAGCCCAGCGCTTTCGCGCCATTTCTCAGGCTGGGCGTATCGTGGATGCCGCCCGTGTGATCGACCGTATGCAGGTCGAAGATATGGCCACCCTCGCCGCGCCGCGCTTTTCAGTCGAGATTTTGCGTAACGAAAGCGGAATTTCCCTGATTGGCCTGATCCCCGCCGAAATCAACCGCGAAGATATTTCTACCGCGATTGAAGAACTGGCCCCCGAAGCCGAGGTGGCCGATCTTTTAGAAAGCGCAGACTACCCCACGCCTGATGGCTTCGACACGGCGCTGTCATTCAGCCTTGATGCGCTGTCACAACTGCCACGCTCGAAGATTTCGGTTGATGCGGACGGTGTCGCGATCACCGCCATTTCAGAAAGCACCGAAGACAAGCGACGTCTTGAAACCGATATCGCACGCGCCAAGCCGAACAACATTCGGCTTGCACTGGATATCTCGGCCCCGCGGCCGGTTATCACGCCCTTCACGGCGCGCTTTTTAATTGATGCCGATGGCGCAAGGTTCGATGCCTGTTCCGCCGATAGTGACATCGCGCGGGCGCGTATCCTCTCGGCCGCGCGCAATGCGGGCTTGGAAGGACAGGTCAACTGCACCCTCGGTCTTGGCGTGCCGACAACCAGATGGGCCGATGGCGTCGCAATGGGCATCGAAGCGGTGACCGAGCTTGGCGGCGGCACCATTACATTTGCCGATGCCGAGGTGACATTGACCGCGCTTGAAGGCACGGATGAAGGCCTTTTTGACCGCGTCGCAGGTGAGCTGAAAACAGCGCTGCCAGATGTCTTTTCCCTGTCTACGGTTTTGCCAAGATCAGATGCGCAAAGCGGTGAAGGCCCGCCTGAGTTTGTGGCAACCCTCAGTCCGGAAGGTCAGGTGCAATTGCGCGGCCGGTTGCCCAGCGATCTGGTGCGCGGCGTCGCCGAAAACTTTGCTCAGGCCCGCTTTGGGATTGGCAAAGTCTATGTCGCCACCCGCAATGTCGATAACCTACCCGATGGCTGGCCCGTCCGTGTGCTGGCAGGCATCGAAGCTTTGTCCGAACTGAACAACGGCGCTGTGATCGTGCAGCCCGATCTGGTCACAGTGCGTGGTGACACCGGTAATGTGGACGCCCGCTCAGCCGTTTCGCGCTTGCTGTCCGACAAGCTGGAGGAAGGCGCCCGATTCGAGATTTTCATCGAGTATAAAGAGGCACTTGATCCAATCGCCTCGCTCCCCACGGTTGATGAATGCGTTGGTGATATCAAACGCATCGGCACCGAACAGAAGATCACGTTCGAGCCGGGATCAGCTGTTGTCGATGCATCCGCCAGACCCACGCTGGATTCAATTGCAACAGTCTTTCGTGATTGCGAGATGCTGGACTTCGAAATCGAGATCGGCGGGCACACCGACAGTCAAGGCAGCGAAGGCGGCAACCAGCGCATCAGCGAGCAACGCGCACAAGCCGTGCTCGAAGAGCTGCTGCAGCGCGGGGTGAAGTCGCTTCAATTGACGGCAGTCGGCTACGGCGAAGCACAGCCCATCGCCGATAACGAAACCGAAGAAGGGCGCGAAGCGAACCGCCGGATCGAATTCAAACGCGTCTACCTTGCGCCGCCTGCAATCCGTGAGGCCGAGCCAACCGACGACGCCGAAACAGAGACACCAGAGACCGAGGCCACCGATGAACAGAACTGAGTTTATCATCGTCACAGCGATTATTCTTTTCGTGGCTTTCTGCCTGGGCTGGTTCGCCAATTGGCTCATCCACCGCTTCACCCGCGTCTCACGCAGCGATATCGGAGAGCTTGATAAAATGGCGCAATCGCTCCACGAGGCCGAGGAAACGCGCGATCAGGCGATCACCTATCTGCAACAGCGCGAAGCCGAGATGACCAACCAACTCAGTCAGACCGAAGCCGAATTGCGCGCCGCCATGGACGGCCTGCGCGATGCGCGTCAGGAAGCCGAGGAAATGCGCGCCTATATCGAGCGGATCAACGCGGGATAAGCAGCGGCACGCGCAGAACAAGCAGCCCGGCGCCGCGCCGATCTTGCAACACGGGATTGTCCGAACTTAAGCCACGCACGAATGCCACCGCCGCAGGTGACGTGGTGATTGCCAGATGATTGCCGCGACCGCTGTTCGGCAGATCGCTTAGATCTATCACCAGCAGATCCATATCAGACAACACTTCGATATCGGCAGCCGACCCAAGACGGGGTTGTCCGCCGGCCAATGTACTGGAAAGTTGCAGCGCCCGGTCCCGCTGCGACAGGATCACGACGGTGACATCCGGAAGTTGCCTGATCCGCGCAACCTGCGCCTGAAACACGTCGATCCGAATATCAGGGGACACAAGCACCAACGCGCCCAGATCCTCGGCGATCTCTATGCCACCGATCGACATCTGGCGCAGCGCCTCCATCGTCAAGAACGCCCCCATGGAATGGCCAACCAGAACAACTCGGCTGGGGAAACGCTGCACAAAACGCAGCATAAGACGCTCAAGATGATCGCGCGCAATCAGCGTTGAATCGCGGTCCGTCAGATACCCCGTCGGCGAAGCCTCGCTGGGCCAGACAATCGAGACATGCACCCCGTCATCCTCAAAATCATGGGCCATCTGAGCATTACGATAGACGGCTTCGGCATAGTTCGTGTTGTAGCCATGAACAAAGACCGTAATGTCCTGCCCCGGCTTCAAACGCGTTGCGATCTGATCGAGCATGGCGTCGATGTCGTCCATCTGCTCAAGATCCGAGACATAAAAATCGCGCTGCGGATCAATGCGCTTGGCAGGCCAACTGATTTGTCCAACCTTGCGATCGGGTGGGATCGACACATCGTGGCGCACAAAACGCGACAGCTTGACGGTCTTTTGCTCAGAAACGCTATGCACCGCAATCGGGCGTTGTGCGCCAATGGCAACGGCCCAAACGCTTTGCGTTTTTGGCGCGGCAAGATCTGATCGAACGGCCAAAGCGCCGCGTGGCGCACAGGCCGAAAGCAATGCGGCGCTGCCCAGCGCAAAAAGGCCGCGGCGGTCGATAACGTAGTCTGGCATCGGTGGCTGGCCCGTTCGGTTTCAAAATCACCTCAACCGATACTGCCTTACTCGCTGTAGGCAAAGTCTTTGATCCAGGCGGCGGCGCAAACCCACCTACCAGCGGGTCAACGCATCCTCATCCTCGGCTTTGCTTTCGACCCAGTCCGCACCGTCCGCGGTGAATTCCTTTTTCCAAAAAGGCGCACGGGATTTGAGGTAATCCATCAAAAACTCAGCCGCCTCAAACGCGTCCTTCCGGTGCGGTGCAAGCGTCGCGACCATCATGATCTGCTCACCCGGAGCCATGTCGCCATATCGGTGAATGACCAGCACATCGCCAAGGCCCCAGCGCTCTTGCGCCTCGCGCGCAATCTTTTCCAAGGCGCGTTCCGTCATGCCCGGGTAATGCTCGATGACCATACGGTCCAGGTCGCCGCGCGCCAGATCCCGCACGATGCCGGTAAACGTGACAAGCGCTCCCATATCGCTGTGACCAGCAGCAAAGGCGTTGGCCTCGGCCCCAAGATCAAAGGCGGCGTCTTGCACGCGAACAATCATGCTATCCGCCTGTCATCGGTGGAAAGAACGCCACTTCGCGCGCACCCTCAAGAGGGGCATCAAATTCGGTCAGGTCCTGATCCACGGCGACACGCAGCGCGCTCAGATCGGCGAAAGCGGCCTCATACCGCTCTTCACGTGCGCGCAATTCCTCAACCAGGTCCATAACTGTCGCGGCGTTGGTCTCGACCGTTTCCTTGGGCAGTCCGATCCGCTCGCGGACCCACGCGAAATACAAAACGTCCATCAGCTGTCCTTCAAATAGGGGCGGGCTTTGCTAAAATAGTCCCAGCCGGTCAGCATCGTCAAAAGCCCTGCAATCCACAGCAGCACAACGCCCACGGTCCAGCTGATATTCATCGCGTGATACTTCCAGTTCAGACCCAACAGATCCTCTTCACGTCCATTCAGGATATCGCTCACCAGTGCCTCATCCATCCCCCACGCATGCATGCCAAAGTAATGCTCAAACACGCCTTGGGCAAAAAGGACAGCCAGCGCCACCATCTGCGCGGTTGTTTTCCATTTGGCGAGCTTCGTCACCTGCAGCGTGCCAGCCGTGTCGCCCAAGAACTCGCGCAGCCCCGAAACGAACACCTCGCGGAACAGGATCACGGTTGCAGGCAATAAGATCCACGGATTCATCCCGGAAAAGCCCGTCACAACCAAAAGCGCGATCACAACCATCGCTTTATCCGCAATCGGGTCAAGCATCGCACCAAACTTGCTTTCCTGCTTCCACGCGCGGGCCAGATAGCCGTCAAACCAATCGGTGACAGCAGCACTCACAAAAAGGATCAGCGCGAACCAATCTGCATAAGGCCTTGTGAAATATAGAAACATCACCGCCACACCCGGTGCAGCAAGCAGACGGAGAACCGTCAGGATATTGGGGAGGTTCCAAACCATACGAAAGGTCTACCGCGTCTAAGAGACCTGAGAAAGAGCTTAACCACGCTCGTGGAAATAGTCGTAGATCGTTTCTGCCATGGCATCGCTGATCCCATCAACCGCCTTGAGATCAGCCAGATTTGCACGCCCCACCGCCTTGGCAGATCCAAAATGCGCAAGTAGCGCCCGCTTGCGCGTGGCACCGACGCCGGGAACATCATCCAGCGGCGTCGCCCCGATGGCCTTGGCGCGTTTGGCACGGTGGGTACCAATGGCGAACCGGTGCGCTTCGTCCCGCAGACGCTGGACGAAATAAAGCACCGGGTCGTTATGCTTCAACGCAAAGGGGCGTTGACCCGTACGGTAGAACTCTTCCTTACCGGCATCGCGATCAATGCCCTTGGCGACGCCAACCATGTCAATATCTGTCACGCCCATTTCGACCATGATCTCACGCACAGCGCTGACCTGCCCGGCACCGCCGTCAATCAACAGAAGGTCCGGCCAAGTATCGCCCTTTCGGTCCGGATCTTCTTTCAGCAAACGCTTGAAGCGGCGCATCAGCACCTCTTTCATCATTCCGAAATCATCCCCCGGCGTGATGTCGTCACCTTTGATGTTAAACTTCCGATACTGGCTTTTCACAAAGCCCTCAGGACCAGCGACGATCATACCCCCAACTGCGTTCGTACCTTGAATATGCGAGTTGTCGTAAACCTCGATCCGCTTGGGAGGTTCATTCAGATCAAACGCTTCGGCCAACCCTTTCAGCAACTTACCCTGCGTCGCCGTTTCTGACATCTTCCGTGCAAGGCTTTCACGGGCATTGCGCGCCGCGCCTGAAACCAGCTCGGCCTTTTCCGCACGCAAAGGCACTGCAATCTCAACCCGGCGCCCGGCCTTTTGTGACAGGGCTTCAGCGACCAGATCCTCGTTCTCAACCGGATGCGAGAGCAGCACAAGCTTTGGCGGCTGCTTATCGCCATAGAACTGACCGACAAAGGCTTCCATCACCTCCGTCTCATCAACCTCATTGCCGACCCGCGGATAGTAATCACGATTACCCCAGTTCTGATTGGCGCGAATGAAAAAGACCTGCACGCAAGCCTGCCCACCTTCCATGTGCAGCGCGATGACATCCGCCTCGGCCACACCACGCGGGTTGATACCCTGCGCGGTCTGCACCTGCGTCATGGCCCGGATACGGTCGCGCAACGCAGCGGCGCGTTCAAACTCCATCGCCTCGGATGCCTCGGCCATCTGCTTGGCCAGACGTTCCTGCACACCGGTGGATTTTCCTGACAGAAACTTCTCGGCGTCGCGAACGCTTTCGGCGTAATCTGCCTCCGAGATATGTCCGACGCAGGGCGCGCTGCAGCGTTTGATCTGATACAACAGACACGGCCGCGACCGGCTTTCAAACACCGAATCCGAACAATTACGGAGCAAAAAGACCTTTTGCAGCTGGTTCAGCGTCCGGTTCACCGCGCCCGCACTGGCAAACGGTCCGTAATAGCTGCCCTTTTGGGATTTCTTTCCGCGATGTTTTTTGATCTCGGGAAACGGATGATCCTTGGTCATCAGGATGTTGGGAAAGCTCTTATCGTCACGCAGCAACACGTTGTAGCGCGGCTTGAGCTGTTTAATGAGGTTCTGCTCAAGCAGCAGCGCTTCGGTCTCGGTCTTGGTGGTCAAAAACATCATCGACGCGGTTTCGCGGATCATCCGCGCAATCCGACCAGAATGACCCGAAGGGCGCGCATAATTGCTGACCCGTGCTTTCAGGTTCCGCGCCTTGCCGACGTACAAAACCCGCGCCTGCTCATCAAGCATGCGATAAACACCGGGCGATCCATCAAGCGTTTTCAGATACGCCTGAATACGCTCGTGCCCTTTCAGCGGTGTCTCGGTTTTCTGCGTCTCGTCGGTCATCTGCTCAACTGGTGTGATTCTACTATGCGCTGCAATGATATCGCGGGAGGCTCAAGGGCCAACCTGTCCACGGCAACTGTGGATAACTCGGTGTGTATGTTTTGGGCAGCTAGAAATTTCCTTTATTTTTCGGGGCAATCGTTAAACTGCACATTTTTTAGGCATAAACATAACGCTTTGATATTAAACCAAAGTTTTCTTTCCACAGCCCAAACCATTGAAAAACTTAACAAAAGTTTGACAGATCTGTGACAGAGCCGTGACCAGTGCACAACTTGCGGCGGTTTATCGAAAGACCAGTCATTCCACACCCAGGACATCTGGCGTTTCCCAGGCAAGATGCTGGCCCCCATCCACACAAAGCAACTGGCCCGTTATCGCCGGGGACGATAGAAAATAGCCCAATGCCGCTGTTATATCGTCAAGGTTTGCCCCTCTTTCAAGGATCGTAGCACCACGCTGTTTTGCGAACTGCGCTGCGGCTTGGCGACCGCCCTGCAGCGTGGGACCCGGCCCGATTGCGTTGACCCGCACATCCGGCGCAAGCGCTTGTGCCGCGGTTTGCGTCAGCGCCCATAGCCCCATCTTGGCAATCGTATAGGTCATGAATTCGGGCGTCAGCGCACGAACACGTTGATCGATCATATTGACGACCAGCCCTTGCGCAATCGGCTCGCCGCGCGCATCCATCGCAGCCTTCGGGACCTGCGCGGCGAAAGCCTGTGTCAGCACAAAAGGTGCGCGCAGGTTGCTTTCCATATGGCGATCCCAGTTGAGCCGATCTGCCGTTTGGATCGTATCATATTCAAAGATCGACGCGTTGTTGACCAAACATGTAAGAGGTCCGCCCAGACGCTCTGCGGCTTCCGGCACCAAAGCCTGCATTTCATCTTCAAGCAGTAAATCAGCCTGCACGGCAATCGCGCGCTGTCCCAGTTCCTCGATCTGCGCCACAACCGCTTCGGCGGCATCCCGGGACGAGGAATAATGAACCGCAATATCAAAGCCCCTCTCCGCAAGGAACAATGCCATCGCACGCCCAAGGCGCTTGCCCGCGCCTGTTACCAAAGCCTGAGCCATACCGCCCTCCGTCAGATCAAGATGACGATAAGGTAGAGCCCATAAAGCGCGGTCAACAGCACACCCCAAAAGCGGGTAATGTTTTGTTTGAAAAAGACGAATGGCAACAGGATCAATGACGCTGCCAGCATGACCCACAGGTCAAACTCAAGAAATTCCCGTCCAACCTCAATGTCGCCCACAAAGCTTGCAAGGCCGATGATAGCCAGCAGGTTGAACATATTTGAGCCGATGACATTGCCGATCGCTACATCAGCCTGACGGCGTAACGCAGCCATGACCGTGGTTGCCAGTTCCGGCAATGACGTGCCAATCGCAACCAGCGTCAAACCGATCACAGTGTCCGAGACGCCAAAGTCTTTTGCGATAGACGTCGCCCCATCGACCAGCAGGTCCGCGCCAAGCGGAAGACCAATCAGACCCAGCACCAGATAAAGAATGATACGCCACCAGGGCAGCGAAGGATCAGCCCCTTCAAGCTCCTCAAGATCGACATCTGCACCGTTGCTTCGATGCGCTTTGGCATCGAAAAAGGCTTTCGTCAGGATCGCGACAAGCGCTGCCAGAAGGACAATTCCATGCATCCAGGTGATGGGGCCCAAAGCACAAACAGCGATGAACAAAAGCGTCGCTAGGATCATGTAAATGTAGTTTTGGCGCGTGTCACATTCACTTGTATGCAGTGTCGCCAACAGCGCGGGCACGCCCAGAACCAACAAGACATTGGCAGTGTTCGAACCCACCACATTGCCCATCGCAATACCCGGTGCATTGTCACTGATTGCTGCGACGGCGATAAGCAGTTCGGGTGCAGACGTGCCAAAGGCGACGATCGTCAGACTGACAATCAAGGCGGGCACACCCAGGCGCAGAGACATGTTCACCGCACCGCGCACCAGCGCGTCGCCAGCCAACAGCAGGATCAGCAAACCCAGCCCCGTATAAACCCAGTCCATCAGCATCAGGCGCGCGTCTTACAGGGGCATGGGCCCTTGCCAATACGGAACCGTCCGCATGTGTCGCATTTTTTCGATGCCAATCGCGCCTGTCCGGGAAAGCGCAGCTTTCCAAACATCGCCAGGACAGCGATGAAGATCAGGAACAAAAAGACGATCTTAGAGATCACTTAAAGGCCATATCGAGCATAAAGAGCCCGTTCCTCAAGCGCGGTCATCCCATCGCCGATGATCTGCGCACCAAGGCGCTGCAACAGCGGCTTTTTCTGACCATAAACCTGAAACCGCACTTTATCTCCGAACATCTCTTTCATCTTCGGAACAACATGCCCGATGCCATCTGCCAAACCAACCTGAATTGCAGTTTCGCCAACCCAAATCTCTCCGGTAAAAAGGTCCTGGCCTTCTGGCAGCTTTGCACCGCGCCGCGTCGCAATCTGAGATTTGAAAACCTCATGCAGATGCTCGAGAATAGCTTTAAGGCGCTCGATATCCTCGGGATTTTCTGGCTTGAACGGATCGAGCATGGATTTCGACTTACCCGCCGTATAAACCCGGCGCTCCAGGCCGTAGCGATCCAGAAACTCATGCGCCCCAAAAGAAGCCGAGATCACACCGATTGACCCCACCACCGACGCGGGATCAATCCAGATCTCATCTGCGGCCGAGGCCAGCCAGTAGCCCCCCGATGCGGCAACGTCTTCGACGAAAGCATAGACGGGGATCTCTTTGTCTTCTGACAGGCGGCGAATGCGCGCCGCAATCAGCGACGACTGCACTGGTGAGCCGCCGGGCGAATTGATAACCAACGCCACAGCCTGTGGTTTGCCCTTCTTGAAGGCGCGCTCGATCAGCGGGGCGATACCTTGATCCGAAAGGGTCCCACGGGCACCAGCTGCAATAGCACCTTGCAAGCGCACAACAGCCACAAGCGGATCAGATTTCACAAAAGGAAGAAAACGTTTCATCTGTTGCCATGTAGAGTGGACATGCCCCCGGAACAAGGGACGCCGCATCCGCATGGATCACTGTTGCGAAAGGCCAACGGTTTTTAGGATCTGATCTTGTAGCCCGTCCGGAAAATCCACCAGATGATTGCAAGGCAAAGCGCGGTAAACGCACTGATTGCAAGCAGGGATGCAAAGATCGGCACATCTGCTGTCCCAAAGAACGACCAGCGAAAACCGGAAATCAGGTAAACAACCGGATTAAACAGCGTAATCGTTTGCCAGACCGGTGGGAGCATACTGATCGAATAAAAGCTGCCACCCAGAAACACGAGCGGCGTGATGATGAGCAACGGAATGATCTGAAGCTGCTCAAAATTTCCCGCCCAAATGCCGATGATAAAACCAAACAGTGAAAAACTGAGGCAGGTCAGCACAAGAAACGCCAGCATTGCCACCGGGTGCTGGATGTCGAGATCGACAAAGAAATGCGCAGTCACAAGGATAACAACGCCAATGAAAAGCGACTTGGTTGCTGCGGCACCAACATATCCGATGACGATTTCCAAAAAGCTCACTGGCGCGGACAGAAGTTCGTAAACGGTGCCAATAAACTTGGGAAAATAAATGCCGAACGAAGCATTGGACACACTTTGGGTCATGACGCTTAACATGATGAGCCCTGGCACGATAAAGGCACCATAGCTGACGTTCTCAATCTGATCGATACGGCTGCCAATCGCCGCCCCGAATACCACGAAGTAAAGCGATGTCGACAAGACAGGGGATAGGAAAGACTGCATCAATGTGCGGAAAAACCGTACCATTTCATGAGCATAGATCGCCCTGATCGCCTGTAGGTTCATGATGTTTCCTTCACAAGATCGACAAAGATGTCCTCAAGCGTGCTTTCCTGCGTCTTCAGATCAGTCATCATCAGCCCGGCAGCTTGCAGATCATTCAGTAGCTTTGTGATCCCTGTGCGATCAGACGCGCTGTCATAGTGGTAGACCAGCGCATCGCCCTCCGGCGCAATCTCAAGAGCATAAGCGCCAAGACTTTCGGGCACTTGGACAAGGGGGGCCTGCAAGGCGATACGCAGTTGCTTGCGCCCCATCTGCGCCATCAACGTGGCCTTGTCTTCAACCAGAAGGATCTGGCCTTGATTGATGACACCCACCCGATCGGCAATTGCCTCGGCCTCTTCGATGTAATGCGTTGTCAGAATGATCGTCACGCCGTCCTCTTTCAGCCGGCCAACGATCTCCCACATGTCTTTGCGCAGCTCGACGTCGACACCCGCTGTCGGCTCGTCCAGAAACAGGATGCGCGGCCCGTGACTAAGCGCCTTGGCGATCAGCACCCGGCGCTTCATACCCCCCGACAACTCCTTCGTCTGGGCGTCTTTTTTGTCCCAGAGCGAAAGCTGCCGTAGGATCGTCTCAAGATACGCATCGTCGCGCGGCTTGCCGAAAAGACCACGTGTAAAACTGACCGAATTCCAGACCGTCTCGAACGGCTCCAGCGCAATCTCTTGCGGAACCAAACCGATCAGTGCCCGCGCCTTGCGGTAATTCTTCACCACATCATGCCCCGCAACGGTGATCGTGCCGCTGGTCGGGTGGCTGATACCGCAGATCGTTGAAATCAGCGTTGTCTTGCCTGCGCCGTTGGGCCCAAGCAAAGCAAGGATTTCACCCTCGCGGATATCCAGATCCACGCCTTTCAGCGCTTCAAAGCCGGTGTCGTAGCGCTTCGCGACATCAGTAATTTGAACAATGGCGGTCATATGTCTTCCCCCTGCGCGCACAGTAGAGGGGGAACCGGCTAAGCTAAACCCGGATTTACGCACAGCCGCGCCGCGCTCTGCGCGCATAGGCGAGACTGACACGAAAAAGCCGCCCCGAATATCCGGAGCGGCTGTATCTTGGGTGCTTAAAAGGACGTGTCAGCTGATCGTGTAAACGAAACTCGCACCGGCGCCACGCTCTCGCGTCACTTTGACAGAGCTGCCATCAACTTCGAAAATCTGGCAACCAGGGTCGAGAACCCGTGATCCGATCTTCGCGTCGCGGCAGAACGCGCCATCCTGCCATGTCCACGAACCCGTAATACCCTGCCCGTCCCAAGGTCCAGAAATCGTTCCATCCGCGTTGATGACAAAAGACTTGCCTTCGAAGGTCAGTGTCCGTCCGACAATCGCATCACGAAATTGCGCTTCTGTCGCAATGGCGCCGTCAGCAGCCATGCTTGCCTTGTCTGCCATGCCCGTCTCCCCTTCTGATGTGGGTGACATGCACGCGGCCAGGAGGCCAAGGGATGCGGTTAGTAAAAATGCTCTCATATCGTTCTCCAAACTGTGATGACGAACGAGGGTGTCTTGGGAACACGCAGTCAAAAAGCCCGTCGAAGTGAGAAATGACAGCGAAGGAAGCATATCAGAAGCGGTAATAGCCGCCACTTACCTCATTTGAGGTAGGTCGCCGCGATCTGCCTGAACGTGTCGCGCAGCGGAGCCCCCTGGGTCAGGTGCCCCATGTGCGGGATGACCTCTGGCGCACGTCCCGAAACGTGACGCGCCAGATCTGTCAGATCACCAAGGCAATGCACTTTGTCTTGTGCACCGTGCCAGAACTGCATCGGCGCGTTCAGCGTTTTGGCCTGACGCCATGAAAAATGCAGCTGCGAAAGATAATCGTGCCGCATGGAATCAATCGAACTGAGGATCGCCGTCTGTATCCGCTCAGACCGCTGATCCGTGGTAAAATCAGCATCAAGCTGGGCTTGATCGGGCGGGCTGTTGGCAAAAACGCGACGTATGGTTTTCTCAAGCCGGTCGTTGTCGCTTAACCCGTTTGCAAGATGACGGATCGCGAGCAGAGCCATCCGTCCATTGGAGCGAAGTGTCCGCAGAAGGAAATCTCCAAAATAAACGTCACGCGTCTTGCGGCCCCCTGCGGAAAAGCAAGTGGACACGAAATCGATCCGCGAGACACATTTTGGATAAGCGCGTGCAAACTCGACAGCATAGCTACCTGACGAGACAAGCGCGATGATGGGGATCTTCACATCTGCGACGAACTGATGTGCCGTATGAATATCCTCGACCGTTTTGGTGCAGTGGCGCGACCAGTTCTTGTCCTTCGAGGTTTGCAGGCTCAGGCAACCATCGCGAACCGGCCAAATCGTGCGCCATCCAAGCTGGTGAAACAGGGCGACATCGTCCGCGTCAATATTTGGGAAGACCATCGGGTGCAGGATCATCACAGGCGTTCCGCTGACCGGGCCGATGTCCAGGTAGCGGACCGGCGCTGTGTCATGTCCGCCCAAGGTGCCAAAGCGTACGCCGTTTGGCATATGGCGCAGATACGAGCCCCAGCTTGCGACATGGCTGGCCAGATGCGCTTCAAGATGTGACTGCAGCCGATGGATGACCTGGCTTGCAAGGCTCACAAGCTCGGCCTGGCTTTTCACCTGCAGCTTGGCAAAGAGGCGTTGCAACTGCTTGCGGCGGGTCGAGGTGGCAAGGGCGGCCTGCACTGCACTGTCCTCAAGGGTTAGGCCCTGGGCCAAATCCATAAACAAGCGAAACTCAGCGGGGGTGAGGATGACGTCGTCATCAGCGTTCATCTCCTGTGCGAGGGCGGCGAGGGGCAGCTCGAACGCACCGTGCTCCACAGAACGCGCGATCAGAAACATCTCCTCTGTGCTGGACAGGACAGGCCAGCGATGAGGCGGATCACCAGCGGTATCGGACAACCAAACGGGCACGTCTCCCCACCAGAACGATGGCAAGTTCCGAAACGCGTTCATCTGATGGGTAAACCGGGCAAGGCCATCATGAGTTTCGTCCATCGTCTCGGATAGCATCGAAAGAGCAGAGGTCTGGTGATGGTCAATCATGGCTGCTGTGTCTCGCTCAGGTAACCGACGATCCCATCAAAGCGCAGACGGAGCAACGATTTGTCATGAATCAGCGGACCCAAGATATTTATGACGAACGACGCGGGTCCAGAAACGAAAAAACCGCCCCAAAGGGCGGCTGTTGCGTTGGTTGCGGGAGTAGGATTTGAACCTACGACCTTCAGGTTATGAGCCTGACGAGCTACCGGGCTGCTCCATCCCGCGCCAACGTTTGATGGACTTAGGCCTTTGGACAGAGAGGTGCAAGCCCTTTTCTCAAGGGATTTGAAGCAGAGCATTTACGACAGCGTGAGATGTTGAATTTCGCGGATGTTTCCGTGGGAATGCGTCAGCTTAAAAAGCGCAGGGCGTGGCATTTCAATAAACGTGGCATAGCCCCAATCGGTGTAAAGCGTGCTCAGCACGGATGCCAGAAGGCCACCATGAGTGGCCAGTACAGGTGCATAGACGGGCCGACGGGACAACGACTTTATCATGTTGCGCAAACGCGTGGCGGCCTGATTAAAGCTCTCGGCGCCAGGTCTGGACAGGTTGCGCTCGGTAAAGCGGCGCTCATATAGCGCGTCATCTGGGACATGGCCTTGGAGCGAGGTTTGGTGTTCACGCAGATCCGGCAATGTCGTCAGTTGCAGACCAGCGGCGGTTGCGAAAGGCGCGACTGTGGCCCGGGCGCGCTGAGCAGGGCTTGAGAAGATACTGTCGACCTCAAGAGCTTGAAGGACCGGCACAAGAGCTTCGGCAGCTTTCACCCCTGTTGGGGTTAGTCCATCGTTAGCGTCATGCCCGGTCGCCTCGGCGTGGCGCAGCAGATACATCGTTGTGGTCGGGCGTGTGGGGACAAAATCCATGACCAGAGTGTCGATGAAAACAGGTCGAGGGGGAAGGAAAGATTTCCAGGGTCCAAAACAACAAAAGCCGCCTCGAAAGGCGGCCATTGAAGAATATTTTGTCATCGTCAGAGAGATACGTGTTCTCAAGTTTCTTACTAGGTTTGGCGGTGACCTACTCTCCCACGCCTTAAGACGCAGTACCATCGGCGCAACAGTGCTTAACTGCCGAGTTCGGGATGGGATCGGGTGTTTCACTTGCGCTATGACCACCAAACCGAGAAAGAAACTTCAAAACACCATCAGAAGTCCAAGAATTTCACTTTGTGTGTGTATGACTTGTCCATAAAGCAGGATGAACCTGGCTTTTACTGGATCAAATCAAGCCTATCGAGCAATTAGTACCGGTCAACTGAACGCATTGCTGCGCTTACATCTCCGGCCTATCGA
>ERZ1740070.213-NODE-213-length-40851-cov-10.998652_pt1 | contig 40851 bp, 34 predicted proteins | sample MGYA00581734_ERZ1740070 | MGnify/ENA primary metagenome ERZ1740070 (study PRJEB43018, sample SAMN04849744) | marine metagenome | isolation source: floating plastic debris | place: Pacific Ocean | collected 2008-09-01 | study: EMG produced TPA metagenomics... | reverse complement strand
AGAGCCAGAGCCAGAGCCAGCGCCAGAGCCAGAGCCAGAGCCAGAAGTTGTGACGCCCCAGCTAGAGAAAGCAAAGGTTGTCGCCTTGCATCCCGCGACGCGCGAAGCTTATGCCCATGTGATCAGCTACATCACCGAGCAAGGCCACGCCTTGGCAGCATTGGCGACCGAATTGGGCGACGGCGCACCCGCACAAATCATTGCAGAAACCGTTGAGCACGTGCAGTGGCTAAGCGACTATCTGAACGAACATGGTGATGATGCAGACGATGCTTTGCAGCGCGCACGCGACACAGCATTTGATGCCGCAGATCTTGTACAGTTGATGCAAATGGAAAAACGTGACAGTGCTGCTATTGAAGCTGTGAGCATCCTGCTCCAGATTAAGCATGAACTACAAGCGGACCTGGCTGCCTAACCTACGGCAACACTTGCAAATTTTGTGAAAACAGCGCCACACTTTCGCCGTGCTGCCCTGTTTCCATTATGGCAATAAATCGGTGTTAATCCTGTCATTTGGCGACAGGACAAACAACTGATAAAGGTAAGCCAGCACGAGTGATTGAGGACGGACAAGAATGAAAATGGAAGAGCTGACAAAAGGGGACGGTTACAAAGTCCCGGCTGCGCAGCACCCATTCATGCGCATCGGCTTGGAAAAGCTGGATGACTTCCATGAGGATATCCTCGATTTGGAAGCAACACTTGCCGACGTCGTCAAGCTGGGCGGCCAAGATACTGAAAAGAAAGCTGCGCGCGTTATCAAGCAGTTACGCTCGTTTGAGCCAAGCGTGACCATGATCGGACAGATCAAATCGGGCAAGACATCGCTTGTGAATGCAATGATTGGTAGACCCGAGTTATTGCCTGCGGATGTGAACCCGTGGACGTCGGTTGTGACGTCATTGCACTTGAATGCGCCGCTGCCTGCAGATGCGCCAACAGCAACGTTTCAATTTTTCAGCCAGGGTGAATGGGACCATCTGGTCGAGAATGGCGGCCGAATCGGTGAATTGTCCGCGCGTGCTGGTGCGGACGAAGAATTAGAGAAAGTCCGGCAACAAATTGCCGAGATGCGCGAAAAGACGAAGACACGTCTGGGTCGGAAATTTGAACTGCTTCTGGGGCAGAAACATAATTATGCCGAACTTACGGATGATCTGGTGCAGCGCTATGTCTGCATGGGCGATGATTTTGAGGATATGGAAGAAGAGGACCAGCAGGGCCAATTCGCGGACATCACAAAATCAGCTGATTTGTACCTGAAGGCACCGTCAATCCCCATGCCGCTTTGCCTGCGCGACACGCCTGGTGTGAACGACACATTCATGATGCGCGAACAGATCACGATCAACGCTTTGCGCGATAGCCGCATTTGCGTTGTCGTTCTCTCGGCCCATCAGGCGCTGAGTTCGATGGATATGGGCCTTATTCGCCTGATTTCGAATGTGAAGGCCCGCGAAGTTGTGATTTTCGTGAACCGCATCGATGAACTTTCGAATCCTGCCGAGCAGGTACCGGAAATTCGTGACAGCATCCTGCAGACATTGGCGGATCACAACGGACCTGAAAATCCCCAGTTGATCTTTGGCAGCGCATATTGGGCAAACATCGCCTTAAGTGAGAACCTGGATGATATTGTAGCCGATAGTGCTGCTGCGATGTTCAACTGGGCCGAAGCTTCTTTAGATGCCGAAACGGCAGGCATGGAGACGAATGAGCTGGTCTGGCATCTGTCAGGTGTCCCGCAGCTCTACCGGGCTTTGTCGGAACGTATTTCTGAGGGACCCGGGACCGAGATATTGGCCGCGTCACGCAAGCGTGCGTTGAACCTTGTTGGCGGCGTGCGCGCGTCAAACGCAATGGTGTCAATGCGTCTGGACGGCGACCAAGTGAACGTGATGCCAAAGGTCGAAGTGATGGCCCACTTGGACAAGCTGGAAAAGGACAGTCTGAAGTTCCTGAATGATCGTCTGGATATCGTATTCCAACAGTTTGGATCACGGGTCGACCAATCGCACAAACGGTTCCTGGACCGGGCGCTTGAATCGCTACTGCAGCATCTTGAAACGAACGGCGAAGACGAAGTCTGGCAATACAGCCCCGATGGCCTGCGCATGCTGCTGCGGACCAGCTATCAGGTCATGCGCCGCAACGTTTCGTCATCCTGCGACCAGGTGTTTTCTGCAACTGCCAACGATCTGGCTGAGACATATCGCACGGCTTTCGGTGTCGAAGTTGAGAATTTTTCGATCACGCCACCGGCTGCACCCGAAATTCCTGCCCCCGTTTCGTTGGGCCAGACAATTGCTTTGGATTTGCAGACCTCCTGGTGGAAGGGCTGGTGGAAACGGCGTAAGGGATATCGCGCCTTCGCCAGCGGGTTTTATGACCTGATTGAAGCGGAAACCGCCCCCATCGTGGATGAATTGAAGGTGCGTCAGGCCGACGACATCCGCGGCATGGCCGAGAAGGAACTGCGCGAGTTTCTGGCGGAACAACGCGGCCTTTTGGGCGACATGAGCGACAGATCCGAGTTGAGCGTTGACGATTTGAAAGATGTTTTTGGTATTACTGCCCAGCAAGAGCGTGAAGAACTGTTCGATTATATCTTCGAAGAGCTCAGCGACAGCGCTCCGGTTGAAGCAATAGGAACCGCGTAATGAGTGATCATACCCCCGCCACCGGTGGGCCGCGCAAGCCACGCATCGCCCTGATGGGTGAATTCAGTGCGGGCAAAAGCACCCTGTCCAACCTGTTGATGGGATCGAGCCCGCTGCCCGAAAAAGTGACTGCAACCCGGCTATCACCTGTCTGGATGTCGCAAGGAAGCGACACACCTTACCGAATTGATGTGAGCGGTGCGACAGAGCCAATTGAAATGGCGCGCCTTGAAGAAGTCCCAGTCGAAGAAACCTTTGCGATACGTTTGTTTCTTGAGGCGGACATTCTCAGCGTCTGTGACCTTATCGACTTTCCCGGTATCTCTGACCCAAACATGTCCTCCGAAGTTTGGGAACGCATGTTGCCCGAGGTTGACGCCGTGATCTGGTGTACGCACGCAACGCAGGCTTGGCGGCAATCAGAAGCTGCAGTGTGGGAAAATATGCCCGATGCCGTGCGCAAACATTCAATTCTTCTGGTCACCCGATTTGATAAACTAACGTCAGAACGTGACCGCACCCGTGTGATCAAACGGGTCACCCGCGAGACCGAGGGACAGTTCAGTGGGATCTATCCCGTTTCGCTCTTGCAGGCTTTGGCAGCGGGCGAAGATCAAGACAAATGGGATGCCAGTGGTGCCGGCCCATTTGTGCATCGTCTGATCGAAACGATTGAGACCCTGACGAAGATTGCCGAATGTACTGAAGCACCGCTTTACAACATCCCCAATGGCGAACCAATCCCAACACGTGTTCTGCGGTCCGTCGCACCACGGCGCGTTGTCCGTAGTCGCGATGGCGACGCACCTAAACGCGAACGCCCGCCTGCAGAACCCACGACAGAAACAGATGTACCACCAGCGGGCGAACCAATCATACGATCGTCTTGACCTCCATGCGCTAGGCGGGCTTCCCCCTTGGTGTTTTTTGCCGTAGCAAGGTGCAACGGTAGGGCAAGGCATTTCGCATCATGGTTGTTGACGCATTAGATACATTGCAGACTGGTTTTGCGGGCTGTGAAACGCTCGCATTTGCGGACCTTTCCACGCAAATGATCCTTGTCACTAACTCCAACACATCATCTCAACGCGAAGCGCTTGATGCATTGTGCAAAGAGGCGGCATTGACCCTTGGAACCAAGGGAAAGATCGCAATTGGCTCTGATCAATGCGATACGGCAATTGTCGCCGGACAGGATCAGCTACGCGTGTTTTTGCGCGCAAGCGAAGAAACCTCTGACGTCTTATGTTGCGTGTGCCAGCCGGATGTCGACATTGTCGGATTTCTTCCTGCGGCACGGGCATGCCTTGAACAGATCAGCAGTGGGGCGTAAGTCGATGCTTGAAAAAGCCCCAAACGGGACTGCCAAAGTTGAATGACATGAATGCCTTGACTGAAAAGCTGTCTGCCCTTGCCGCAGAGGATGCAGTTTTTGTGTCCGGGGCGCGAGTGATCGCACAGGATGGTGGACCAGTCGCGCTGGCGGCAATCCTGCGCGAAATTGATGTGACCGTATTGGAAAGGACGCTGGTATTCAGCATCGGTGAGGTGTCAGCGTCTTTGATCGTTGCGGGCAGGCGATTGCGTGGGCTTTTGTCGGTTGCGGGGCATACTGATCCCGCTATTGGTCAGCCGCTGTCGCGCGAAGAGCCAGAGACGCTGCAGGCAGCTGGCACTTTGATGGCAGCGCTGTGTGACAAGGCAAGTCGTGTCACCGTGCGCGCAGAGCCAATGCAACCTTTTGGCAAAGGCGGAGATGCGGGTATTTCGGCCAAGGGCCTGGCAGAGCTTTGGTCCATTGATCTCAATGCAAAGCCCTTACCGCCAGTGGCGCGCTTTTTGACGGCGAATGCCACGACACTTGGCGGACATATACTCGTGTCAGGTACCGAAGTTGTCGAAAGCAAAGGTGAGACAGAGGCGCTGCAACTGATCTGGGATGAACAGGTCATGCCCCTGCGCAAGGCCCAAAAGGCCATCGTGAGCAAGCAGGCAGGCGCACAGATGATGTGCTTTGACGGCCCTATCGGTACTGGCACGGCGGTGGCAGTAGCAACGGCAGGTGACGATGCGTGTATATGCGCCTTTCCATCTGATCAGATCCCTAAACTGACCGCCTCGTGGCAGTCTATCATCAGCTAGCCAATGCATCCTGCTGCTGCCAACGCACCCAAAGCGCCCACATTTTTTGAAAGCTTTGACGCCCGTTTTATCGATGGCCCCGATGGTCCGGTCTTTTGCCGAATTGCTGGTGATGGGCCTCCGCTGGTTTTGTTGCATGGATACCCACAAACATCAGCGATGTGGCATATCGTGGCGGCCAATCTTGCCAATGATTATCAAGTGATCTGCCCGGATTTGCGGGGTTATGGACAGTCAGTCAAACCTACAACAGATGCAAATCACGCACCCTATTCCAAGCGTGCGATGGCCAGTGATGTTATTGCTGTGATGGACGTGCTCGGGCATGATCGATTCTTGGTTGGTGCGCATGACCGCGGCGGCCGTGTAGCGCACAGGTTGGCCGCGGATCATCCCTCACGGGTTGTCGCTCTATCGGTTCTTGATATTGCCCCGACGCGCGAGATGTATCGTGATGCTACCAGTGCCTTTGCCCATACCTATTGGCATTGGTATTGGTTAACCCTGCCGCATCCGTTTCCCGAGAAGCTGATTGGTGCGGACCCTGCCTATTTCTGGCTTCATAAATGCGGTGCCGGCTCTGCGGGCCTTAGCCCGTTCGTGCAGCAGGCGCTGGATGAGTATCTAACCTGCTTTGCTGACCCAAAGACCATCCATGGCGCGTGCGAGGATTATCGCGCGGCGACCAGTATCGACATTATGCATGATGATGCAGAGGTAGCGAAGCTGCCGATGCCGCTGCTGGCCCTTTGGGGGCGTAATGGCGCCATTGAGGCGCATTTTGATTGCCTGGCCCTGTGGCGTGAACGCGCTGCAGATGTGCGTGGTTGGCCCTTGCCGGGCGGCCATTATCTGGCAGAGGAATGCCCGGATGAGGTGATCGCTGCATGGCGACCCTTTTTTGCCGAGGCCGCTGCGCGTCTTTAGGTCAGGCGCGCCGGGAACCCGTCAGCACGCAGATCAGTCTCAAGCAAATCTTCGAGCAATTTGACGATCATCGGTGATTGCGCATCACCGCCGTAGGCGGCCCGGGCTGCCGTGTAGGTTTGTGCCGTCGCTGCGGCGAGGTCCAACGGCACCGCGAATTCCCGCCCGAACTCCATGGCAAAGCCAAGATCCTTGAGCGCAAGATCGATGTTGAAGGCCACATCGTAAGATCCGTTCAACACAAGCGCCCCTTCGGTTTCATGTACGAATGAATTGCCCGATGACGCTTTGATCGCATGCCAGGCCTGCCCCAGATCAAGCCCGCCGCGCTTGGCCAGCATCAGCGCCTCACCGCAGGCTTTCAGATGGATAAAGGCGAGCATATTGGTGATCACCTTGATAATTGCGGCTGATCCCAGTGGCCCCATATGAAAGACCTGATCGCCCATCGCCTGCAACGCGGGCAGGTGCAGGTCGAACATGTCTTTGTCGCCGCCAGCAAGCATTGTGATCTTGCCCTGTGCGGCCAGATGCACACCGCCTGTCACGGGCAGTTCCATGGCGCGTATGTCATAGGCGGCGGCTTTTTTGGCAAAGGCCAGCATCTCGTCCCGCCCGAGCGTTGACATCTCGATCCAATGACTGCCCTTGCGCATCACCGGTAGCATACGGTCAAGCACCTGTTCAGACACAGTGGGTGATGGCAGGCAGGTAATCACATGATCTACCCTTGCCGCGACATCCTCTGGCGTATCCGCCCATGTGCAGCCAAGGTCTAGAACCCCAGAAGCGGTGTCCTTGTTCAGGTCAGTGACGGACACCTCCATGCCTGCCTTTCGCAGGCATGCGGCACAATTCGCGCCCAGGTTCCCAAGGCCGATATAGCCGTAATGCATGGCCGTCACCTCAGTTGAAGTAGATGTTATAATCTGCCCGGATCGCCGCATCGAAATCCGGATCGAACTGAATCTGTGCCTCGGCCAGAATCTTGTTCTTACGCGCGATGGCCTGTTCAATCAGCTCCGGCCTTCCGGCTTCGTTCCACTCCTTAGGGCTCATCCGATTGCCCAGACTGGGGTAGATGTATTCGGTCTGCATCAGGTTGAGCGTCTGTTCCGAGCCTAAGTAGTGACCGGGCCCGTCAAGGCAGACCGCTTTCATTGCCTCGATTGAGGTACTGTCCTCGGTGACATCGATGCCACGCACGCAGCGCATGACCTGCCCAATGATGTCATCACCCAGCACTAGGGATTCTAGACAGAACCCCAAGAGGGACGCGTGCATGCCCACGGCCTCATACGCCATGTTCAGCCCAGATAGCCCGGCCAGCACATTGGTGATCCCCTGTTCCCAACCAGCCTGCATATCGGGCAGTTTTGCATCAGAAATCCCCGCTGCCGCCCCGCCCGGCAGATCGTAGAATTTGTGCATCTGCGAACAGCCCGCCGTCAGCAACGCCTGTTCTGCCGATCCGCCCGACATCGCGCCTGTTCGCAGATCAGACACGAAGGGCCATGTGCCAAAAACGGCAGGGTGTCCGGGGGCCATGGAGTTCACATAGACCACCCCGGCCAGACACTCTGCCACCGCCTGAACGATTGCCAACGCAATGGGCGCAGGAGCGGTCGCTCCCGCCTGCCCTGCCGACAACAGCAGGATTGGCATACCACCGCGAATGCAATGCTCCATCGCCGTGCAGCTTTCCTCGGCGAATTTCATCGGAGGAACGACAAAGCAATTGGTGTTCGATATGAAAGGGCGTGCGCGGAAAGCCTCTTCCCCTCCGGCAAGCCTGTAGATCAGTTCCAACCCCGGTGCCACGTGATGCGGCTCGCTGAAATTGGTGCCGATGTGTTTGGTTGTACCAGCACAGCAGGCGTAGATCGTGTTCAGATCCAGTTCGAGGTTATCGGTCACATCGCGGGCGACCATGGCCCGCTGGAAGAAATGCACATTGTCGAGAGCATGGGTAATCCGAGCTGCGTCATATAGATCTTGCGCGGTGCTATCGCGATAGGTGTTCGTTTCCACGTCAACCACATGAACCGCGGCACCAGCGGTACCGAAATGCACATTTGTGCCGGTCAGGTGCAGGTCATACTTCGGGTCGCGCCCATTCAGGGTGATGTTGCGCGCAGCCTTCGCCAACATGTCTTCGACCAAAGCACGCGGAAACCGAAGACGCCCGTCATCGCCAAAGGTGGCGCCGGCACTTGTCATGATTTCGATGCCTGACGGTGGGGCCTGCGACAGACCGATCTGTTCCAAAGCATCAAGGGCGGCGCTGTGAATGCGCGCCATGTCTTGATGTGACAGGGGGCTATATTGCCCGCCAGGCAAGCCGGGGCGAACGGGGCGCAGATCTTCTGCCAGTGGCGCGCTGCGCAAGGCCACACGGGCGGCGCGCCCTCCACTACGTCTGACTGGTCTGTTCATGACTTACCCTCCCTGAACGCCAGCCAATTATTGCGCCCTCGCTCCACTCAATCAATTCGTTGATACGGTCATTATTGATCGGAAAAAACGATTAGTGCAGTATAGAATCTATGCAAATTGAACTGATCGAAACTTTCTTGGATCTTTGCGAGACACGCAGCTTCAACAAAACGGCCGAGCGTTTGGGGACCACTCAATCGACCGTTTCTGGGCGTATCAAAGCATTGGAAGCCACTATTGGGCGGCGGTTGTTTCAAAGATCGCGTGCAGGTACGTCCCTGACAACAGAAGGTTTACGCTTTGAACCGCATGCGCGCAGTCTGCGGCATAGCTGGGTCACTGCGCTGAATGCCACGCGGGACGGTGGGATGGCCGGGGTCACCATGCGGATCGGCTTGCAGCATGATCTGGTCGGACTTGAGATCAACCGGTTGATCGGTGCCTTCCGCAACGCGCTACCCGACACTGTGTTTCTGTTCGAAGCCGATTATTCGACGCAAATGTGTGCCGACCTCGTAACCGGCACACAGGATATTGCCGTTCTTTATTCGCCGCAGACACATCCCGATCTGCATTTTGAAGCCTTGGGAGAGGTCAGCTATGTGATGGTGGCGTCTAAGCCGATGACCTTGGGACAGCTGCCCGCTGATGAATACATTCTAGCCAATTATTCACCGTCTTTTGCACATGCGCATGCAGCATTGCTGCCGGAATTGACGAACGTGTCGCTTTCCATTGGCCAAAATGCCGCAATGGTGGATTTGCTGACATCGTTGTCGGGCGCAGGTTATGTGCTGCGCCATTCTGCAGATGCACTGATTGCCGCAGGACAAGGCCATCTTGTCAAGCAAGCGCCAGTGATTGCACAGACCGTTTTCGCCGGTGTGAACGCGCGCAACAGGCACCGCGCCGCTTACAGAAAGATGCAACGTGTTCTTTTAGACCAGTACGCCAACATAAAAACTGCGAAGGTTCGCCCTTAAAACAAAACACCGCGCAATCATGCGCGGTGTTTTGTTTTTTGGTTGCGGGAGTTCGTCACTACCGAAAGCGAATGGTTTTTGTGCTGGAATTATAGTTGACCACATTGTTGCCGGATTGCGGTGTTGATACTCACACTTCAATCGCAACTTGTTGAGTTCATTTATTATGCAAATCGAGATTACATTGCTGGCAGAAGGTGGCGCAGACTATTCGGCACGTGATCTCGGCTTTTTGCTGCATAAGCACCCTGACCATGTGCATACCAAGAAGACATCTGCCGGTGATGCGACGATCTTCTATCCTGAGGTGTCGGACGAACGTACCACAGCAATCCTGCATCTGGATGTCGATCCTGTTGGCCTTGTGCGTGGCAAGAACCAACAGGCTGATGGCCTGCTGGCTCAGTACGTGAATGACAGACCCTACGTGGCGAACTCGTTCCTAGGCAAGAGACTGTGTGCAGTTGCAGCTCCATTTGAAGTTGCTCCTTTACCTCGAAACGCGCAGCACCCACGCTTCTGCCCCACTTTTTCTAATGACTATAGTAAATTGTTACTATAGTCATTAGAGTTATCGACGCCGTTCCCTGACAGAGTCCGGATGAAACGAAAAACCAAGCTTTGATAGCCGCTTACGCGCGGACACTTCGCGAAAAGCGGAAGGCTGCGAACATGTCACAGGAGGAACTCGCGTTCCGCACAGATCTTTCCATGAGCCACATCTCATTTTTGGGAACATGTCGAAGACAACCAACCCTCACAGTGATGGATGCGATCTGCCGAGAGCTGGGCATCTCGCTTGCCGAGTTCGTAAGTGATGTCGAGCGCGCCACTGTAACGCACAACGTAAAATATGGGGCGTAGCTTTGATCAACCGATCACATCCGGGTTGGCCGATACTGCAAAGAGCGAGGACTAGAAGGCGGGAACCGGCTAAAGACCAAGCTTTGTAGCAGTGTTAACAACATAGCGTAGTGAATCCTATCGGCCCGCGAAGCGCTTTGGTCGGCTGACCAAAAGCGGCTATTGGTTAAAAGCGCAGCAAAGGTGTGGTTTGTCCCGCAGACTGCGAGTTCAAGCGATGCCAGATTTTGCCCTTGCGGCGAATGACCGCAAAGCGGGCTGCGAACGCAGCATTTAGAAGGGGTGTCCAATGTCGGCAAAGGGCCGTCTTCGTCGCCCTAGATGTGCGTGGCAACAAAATGCTGTGACTGATCCGAGTGCAAAGTTGGTTGTTTAGGCGCTGGCTTCACTGTCGCTAACGCGAGGGATTAAAGCAAGGAAAACTAGTATGACGGGTAAAATAGTCCCTAGCACCACTACAGTCTGGTACGGAATCGCTAACGAGGAAAGAAAATTCCGGTACTCCGCGATGGGCGTACCAAAACTACCTGTAGTGTACTTGGAGACGAGAACCACGAACGACAGACAAATTAGGTAGATTATTCCTGACAAAAGCTTGTTGGATGTCGACAGTAGTAAAACAAAAAATATGAGAGCGAAAAGTGAGCTCAAGAAAAGGTATGATCCGACTTCATGCTCTAGTAGCTCCGATTTGTATCTGATGGCAGCAAAGACCATTCCAGCGGTGCTTGTACCGGCAGAAACAACGCTGAAAGCAGTTCGCTTGTTGGAAGTGAAAACGCCGCCATAGCGTTCAAGCAACAGCAGGACTCCAAAAACGACAGAATAGCCCGAAACGAGAACAAGGAAGCCAGGCAGAAGCCAATTAAATGCTGCCCTGTAAAGCCAAGATCTCTCGATCTCTTTGTACAAGGCTTCTTCAATGATGATTGGCTCTGGCTCCGTCGGCGCAGATAGTTCCGAACTAACCATCGGAGTGCTTTCTTCACGTGGCAATAAGCTGTCGGCCTGTACATGGGTTTCCCGCGCCTCGGCAAAGTTTCTCTCGGCAATTGAAGAAACCAGCTGCGTCGAGGGCTCTATCAGTTTGTAGGCAAAGAACGCTATAACAAGCACTGTAAGTAGAAGGCCGATATCTCGGTAGAGCCTAGCAACCAACTCAATTGATGCGAAGCGTCTCGCGGGATCATATCTGTAATCACGGCGCTCATACTCTCGAAGGCGGTCTCGTGCTTCAAACAGTTCTTTCTCTAAATAATGCTCTTTGTTGGTCATTGACTCACCGAAAACTCAGATTAAAAAATACTTCGTGACGCGCCGGGTCTCACAGTGGAAGTCGCTCCGCACAGCATACCGCATCATCGCCATAGGGACAAACGTCTGCTTTTAGTAAGCTGCACTGCGGCGTAAACAGCTAAGGCTAACTTCTGGTATGGGCCGTCCACGTCGGGTATGCTGAATGAAGCAGTCACTCTAGCCTCAATGATTGACCAACATCACACTCTCCACCGCAAAGGCGGGACGCGCTGCGATACTTGAAGTCTCCGCGCCTCCCGCCTTCGCTATGCTGTTAAGTGCTGCACATTTCTGTATGTGGTGCTGAATCATACTCGCGATGGCTGCTGTAGGTTATCGGAATACGCAGCCATCACCACGCTTCTTGTTTCGAATGACATATTACTGGAACTTGCAGACGTTTCTTGCCAACGGGGCCGAGTACGCAAAAAACAATGCGTTCGGTGCACCTCGATACCGAATTTCCTTCGAAGATATAGTTTCAAGGCGCGGCACTACCTTGTTCACGACGCCATGCGGTTCCAATGTCAACGATTTTGTTCCTTTCTACTTTTCACCAAGCACGAAAATGGCTTTTTCGATCCACAAGGGGAACGTGCCACTAAGAGACCCTCATCCATGGAACTTCGACTGTATCTGGTTGGGGCATGTTCATCGCCCGTTGGATTGATGTGATCGCCCAATAGGTCCGGGCTTGGCATTGAGTTTGCTAAGCGAGGCGCAGGACCACAAAAGCGGCGATCAGAACCAGCAGCCAAAGCGCAAGTTTAGGGGCCATCAAGCATCCCAAAAGATAAACTAAAAGCCAAAGAAGAAGGATTGCAGCAAAGAGTGATCCGAGCGTTATTAGCGGTGCGAAACGTCCTAGCCAGACCCATTTATGATCGCGCTCGTCATTCAAATCATCCGTTATCTTCCCTTCAACGACGAAATCCGCGATGTGTGTCCACGTACGTTCAGAAATACCCGCGCCATGATCACCGTGTACAAACCTTTCGATAAGATATTCTTCGGCTCCTCGGGCCTTGAAGCCATAAAATCCGGCACCACCCAAATCCAGATATTTTAATGGCCACCACTCGGTTACACCGGGCAAAAACAGCACAACCCAGTCGAATGTCCCTTTCAAATTGAGCGCTTTTTCCGTGAGCTGGCTTTTTTCTTTTCTTGTGTTCCATGGATATGCCCGCCGAACCACGCTGCCTGCAAAAACGATCCGCTTAAACTGCACGAGATCGCATTCATCCATGGCTCTGGCGGCGAGGTAGGTACCATTAGAATGCCCCACAAAGCTTACATCTGCTTTCGGGTAGCACTCGCGTACATCAGCGTATTCCTCCATGAACCACCGTGCTTTTTCGTACCTTACCCACGGGGCCACAAAGCTGATCATATTGAAGAATCCATATGTCGGAGATGGCGCACGTACCAAAGGGCTATTTGCTTTCATTTTGATCTGACGCGCGACGCGCTTTGTCCAATGCCCGTTATCACGAATACCATGTAGTACGAACACGGCATGGGTGACCTGAGCCGACGGCTTGTCTTTCACATTGGATGCATCCGTTTCACTGAAGGCGGTGATCTGAGGGCGGTCTAGATGGTCGAAATAGTCGTTGATGTCGTTCTTACTAACCACATATTGGGCCTCATCCTGCCAAGAAGACAATTCGTCGAGGACCGCCTTTAGAATCAGACGTCCGCGTATCGCTTTGATGCTTAGTTCCGTGTCGGCATCTGTGTCGGGTAGATCGACTTCCAGCATTTTCGCATGATCAGTCTTAGGCATTTCGATGAAAATCTGCCCCTTGCTACCGCTTAGTTCGATGCAATCCTTCGGCGCAATTATGTTATCGAGTGTGCCTAAAACGTCAATTTGTTCGAAGGGTAATTCTACATCGTTTGCACGGGCGCGTAACGAGGCTTGCATCAATCGTCCACGCACAACGAAAGGCTCCCCATGACGCATCTTATAAATGAAAGCACGTTTGCGTCTCCGCAGAAGAGCCGCGCTGTTTGCTAGCAAAGTGAGCGGTCCTGCGAAAATTCGCATGAATGTTGGCATCGCTGTCGAGACTGACCATCCCCGCAAAATCCCAGCTAGGTAAACAGCACGCATAGGCAACTTATCAGTAACCCACTGGCTTACCTCTCCTTCTCTTTCATTAGTGTCGGGTGCTATCCCGTAGCATAGCATAATGGCGTAGCGTAAAAGCGCACCGCCTGCACTGTACCCAATTAAGACGAGTCGATCATGCCTTTCGGGATCGTAGTAGTGGTCAATCGCGCGACGTATCTCGTTTGCAATATCATGAGGATCATCAGCCGACCAAAGCGACATATCAATGACTGGGCTGTTGCGATCAAGTTTACGGTCTTTCTCATCGGTTAAGTAGTTTTGAGGACGTCCAAACGTCGGATAGCGCAGCTCCAAGCTCTCTTGCGCACCACCTGTCGTAAGTAGATTGTGTAGTGATGCCGATGGCCATGCTCCGGGCTCTCGGTTGGGATCGGCCTTGCGTTTTTTGGGCGTTGTGAGTTTTACTGGCCATTCATCACCGTCAGTCCAACCACGCACGAAAAAGCAAAGTGTTTTCTTACTTTTAGACACTGGATCTCCCGAAGAACATTTTGGATGCTTTTTGAACGAACCCTATCTGACTGCAGGTGTCCCGCTTTGTCTAGGCGACAAAACCTTACCGGTAGGAAAATGGATCTTAGCAAACCAGAACGTTATAATGGAGCACGGCATCGACACCGCCGTCAATCAGCACTGGGCTGGAAAAGCCCCGTCGCATTCGAACGAAAAGTGGCCTAAACGAGTTCTTGGGGCGGCACTAAGACGTGACAGGTCCAAACGGCCAGAACACACGGCAGGGCTCAAGCAACCAAGGCACCCATGAAGCGCAATAAGGGCTCCAGGCATCGCCTCAACAACAGGCCGAAAGCTATGCCAGCTACCTAACGCGGATGAATGCCTACATCGCCAACAGAACTTGGAACAGCCATCCAAACAGAACACAGAAAGGGCGGCCATGTGGCCGCTCTTTTTTCTGTTCATGCGTTGCCGCAATAGTCAAAAAATATCTGTGCCAAGTTGTATTTACATTAGCATTTACGCGTACTTACCGTTGCATGCTGCGTGGTGAGCAGCCAACTTTAGTACTACCGATTTTGTGATTCTCTATTTTGGCGATTTTGCGATGATTAGACTGGCTTGTTTTTTCTTACTCCCACTGGCTTTGATCGCATGTTCGGGAAGTGGTGTTACTCGTGTACATAACGTCGTGGACGATCCGCTACGTACGAATGAGCAGCAGATTCAGATTAAGCCAAAAAGTGTTGCGGTTTTTCTGGATGGCACGGGGAACGATTTCAACTCCGCCACAAATGTCGCGCGTCTCCATCAGTTTGTTATAAATCAAGACAGGCGGGACGTTGTAACCTTCTATACCTCGGGGGTTGGTGCTGACTCCACTGGCTTGCTCGGACTTGCCGCAGGATTAGGCTTCAAAAAAGATGTGCAGGCCGCCTATGCGTTCATTTCTGAAAATTATAACAACCCCCAAGATTCGCTGCAGCTTTATGGATATTCGCGAGGTGCATATTCCGCTCGGGTTCTTGCGGGTCTAATTTATACCGTGGGTCTGGCCGATCTGTCCAAATTTGCGCTTTAGTCAGAATATGAGGAAAGCCAAAGCGATAGTGCGTTGCAACGGCGTAAGCAGAGCTTTCTTGAAGATTTGTACAGTGCTTACAAGTACCCGCTTCGGAATAATAATGGCCAGAATTGTGGGATGCGAGGCGAAAATGGGCATATATCTATTGCAGTAAGGCGATGTGCAACACGCGCGGTAATGGCCAGATACGGCGTGGAAACCAAAGCGGATTATGCTGACGTGACCTTCGATATTGTCGGCCTTTGGGATACAGTCGAAGCGCTTGGGTTTCCCGACTTTCAAGAGAATGTTGATGTCGTCAATCCACGGTATGCCGATCAAATTTGCAACATGGAACGAGTGTTCCATGCAGTGTCTTTGGATGATAATCGCGCATCGACATACACACCAATTCTCATGACACGACAGTGGCTCATGCGTGACTGTGATATCGGCACGCCAAATCGATTTGATGGCGTCGAAGAAGTCTGGTTTGCAGGCGACCACGCTCAGGTTGGAGGGACGGAACAACGTGGGCACATCGCAGGTGTGTCGTTAAATTGGATGTTAGAAAGAATTCGGGCGGAGACGCCACGAGGTCACTTAATTTTGCCGCCCGATGCTAAGGTATTTGAGCAACCGCTTGATTTCATAAAGGATGCAGAGGGACAAAGCCTGCTGTTCCGGATTTTTAGCCGGAACAGTCGAAATCCGTTAGAGTATGCGTTAACAGGGGCTTGCGATGACGGTGACATGCGCTCCGCGAAGCCCCATATTTTGATCCACCGCTCCGTTGTCGAGGCATTGGAAAGACAGACTGAACTGATCCCAAATAGACGTGATCCTGATGAAAAACTTGGTTCAGCACTTAGCAAAGATGAAGTCTTACAAAACCGTCAAACACTACTCGGCGAACAAAGCTCCCGCAGTGGATGTAACCGGGTGCCGGTGCTGGTGTCTGATAACATGCAGGATGTGACCAACTACCTTGCACCGCAGTGACGATCTCAGTGCAGGAGCATATCGCAAATGAGTTGATGTGATGAATCTACCTTAGATCAGCAAATCATCGGGCGTCTTACCTGAATCCATGGCCTTCAAAAACCAATCGGGACGACGCCCTTTACCTGTCCATGTCTGGCTCTTGTCGTCAGGATTGGCGTATTTGGGTTTGCCTGGATTTGCAGGCTTCTTAGCAGTTTTGCGGGTCGCCTTTTTTGGCGGATCGCCGAGACCCGTAATATCCGCCAAAGAGAACCCATGCTTCTTCATGGCTTTCTCGGCGGCAGCCAAGGCCAGTTTCTTTTCCCTGCTTTCAACCCGCGTCAACTGCTTGTCGATATCCGTGCGGAGCTTCTCCAACTCCTTGCGCGTCATCGCTTTCAGGTCGTGTTTCATCGTTCTGTCCCTTATTCGTCGTGGCGAAACATACATCATAAATCCCAACGCGAAGGAATGGAGGCCAAACTCCATCTATGGGTGTGGTCACAATAGCCTCTGCGCGAGCGATCCGGCCCTTAAACCTGAAGTTCACTATCCTCCTTAAACGCGATCTTCTTTGTAAATCACCTTGATGCGCTCGAGAACAGCTGCTTGGGCTTGAAGCCGCTTTGATGCAAAAGTCGGATCGACGCAGGAAGCACCTGTTCTGTTCCACCCGAACATCGCGGATCGTTATCACAAGGAGGTCACTGGCCTGATTGATGCACTTAACGCCGAGGAGCATCGTCAGGAAGCGGCACAGCTTATCCGCAAACTCATTGATAAGATAGAATTGCAGCCGGTTGGAGGCGAAGAGCGCCTTGCAATCGACTTGCATGGTGACTTAGCAGGGATACTGTCAGTTGCCACGTCGAGCGGCAGTACCCTCGTTGAGGGCGGTCTGTCTTATATTAACCCACCCCGGCAAGACGGTGATATTGACTTGGACGTTGCCTCGCAGGAGGCGTTGGTTGCGGGAGTAGGATTTGAACCTACGACCTTCAGGTTATGAGCCTGACGAGCTACCGGGCTGCTCCATCCCGCGCCAAGTTTTTGTGGTTTAAAAGGAGTCGTTGGCGACTACAAGCCCCTCCAAAGGGGAATCTTCAAGAAACCCGACAAATTTTAGCATCACCTGGTTTTCGGCCTGAACAATACGGCATGTCAGTTATGGATGGATGCTTTCGCTGCTCAAGCACGTGGCTGACCTGTGTTGGTCATAGTTCCGCCTGATCATTGCTCCTTGGTTAACCAGATGTTGACGATTCGACTCACGGTTGTTTTACCAACACTTAACATTCACTTAATGATTGGTGCCGATATGCGTTATTCCCCGACATTGTCGATTTGTTTTGTTGCCTCGTTCTGGTCAACTTCGACAGCAGCAGATGTGGCGACCGGTGTCGAGCTTTTGAATGCGGGGGATGTCTCGGGTGCGGCAACAGAGTTTGCCACCGCATACGAAGCTGGGGATGGCGAGGGTGCTTTTTACCTGGGCCGCCTGTTTGAACTAGGCTTGGGAACCGAACAAGACGAGATGCGCGCTGCCAACCTTTATAGTGCAGCCGCTGAGAGTGGGTCAACCAAAGCCCAAGTGCGCTTAGGCCTGATGTACCATGAAGGTCGCGTTTTGCTGAGAGATTATGACGAAGGGACACGACTGCTTTGTGAAGCCGCAGATGCAGGAGATTCAGACGGCCAGCTAAACTGCGGCCTGGCATATCGTGCCGGGCGCGGTGTTGAGCAAGATGACACCGTCGCCCTATCATATTGGGAGCGCGCCGCCGAGCAGGGAAACATTCTTGCGATGAATGTGCTGGGGCAGACTTCGATCAGTGCAGGAAATATGGAACAGGCAGCGAACTATCTTAAGCAGTCGGCTGATCTGGGCAATGCCGGCGGCATGTATGAATACGCCAAATTGTTAATGATTGGCAGTTCTCCTGACCCGGTTACAGCTTATTCCTACGCGAACCTGGCGGTCGTACGCGGACTGGCCGACGCGGGCCTGCTTCGCGATGAGATCGAAGCACAGTTGTCGGCTGAACAAATCGCACAAGGTCAGGCGCTCGCGCGGGCATGGACCGAGGCGCGCATCATCGAAGAGGATGCGGCAGCGCAGAACTGATTATTGCCGCAATGAATTCTTTTCAGAAACTCTCGCTGGGCATGGTGGCTATGCTTCTCGCTGGCACTGCAAAGGCACAGATCAATTGCATACAAATTGATGCCATTGATGTCACCGGTGTGACTTTGCTGCGCGACGCCGAAGTCGACCGTGCGCTTGACCCGTTTCGCGGTGAGTGTCTGGATATCGATGGCATTAACAATGTGCTTGAGGCAGTCACGTTTCTCTACGTGGATAAAGGCTATGTAACCGCGCGGGCTTATCTCCCGGAACAGAACATTGCGGATCGATCGCTTGATATCACTGTTATTGAAGGTACGTTGGCTGGAATTCGCTTCAACGGTGATGAAAAACCGATTTGGCAGGATATCGTCTTTCCCAATCTGGTGGGAAAGTCGGCAAATCTGAGAGAGATCGAGCAAGGGCTCGAAATCATACGAGGTATGCCAGCATATAACGCGACCATGGAAATCAGCGCGGGCGAACAGCAAGGCGAGTCCATCCTTGATGTGACCGCCATTGCTGAGCGGCCCTGGACGGCGCGGGTTGGCATCGACAATCAGGGAACGCCGGACAGGGGACAGTATCAGGGCACACTCAACCTGACTTACGACCACCTATTGGGATTGAACGAAAGCTGGGCGCTGGATCTATCACGCGGGACTGAAGCCTATCCATTTTCGCGAGACACCGGTGGTGCTGCGACCGACAACGCCGGCTTATCCGTCCGCTTTCCTTACGGGCGCTGGTCTTTTGAAGCAAGCTATGACTATTCAAGATATGAAACAGATACGCTTGGCCCGATCTCAACTATTGGAACAGATGGCTGGACAAAGACTGGGACGATTGGTGTCTCGCGCGTGATGCATCGCAACCAGGACAGCAAGACGTCCTTGTCAACCACGCTTGAACGACGCGAAAACGTCAACCGCATTGCAGAAATCGAGATCGACAACTCAAGTCGGACGTTAGCCAGCGCCCGCATTGATGTTTTGCATGAACGCACGTTCTTGGGCGGCAGCCTTACTGCAGAGCTTGGATATGAACGCGGTCTTGACGCTTTCGGAGCCGAAGTTGCACCCGATCCATTGGTCGGTCCAAACGCGCAATTCGAATTGGCCGACTTTGGCGTCAGCTTCTTTCGACCCTGGCAAACCGGGGTTGGGCAGGTCAGCTATTCTGGCACTTTGCGCGGCCAATATTCAGAAGATGACCTTTATGGGAACTATCAGTTCGCCATAGGTGGTTTTTCGACCGTTCGAGGAATCAGGGCCAATGATGACAATGACGATGCTATTGCGCCCTTCAGCGGAATCAGCAGTGGCAATTTCAGTGGCAGTAGTGGGGCGTATCTACGCAACGACATCTTTTGGGGACCTGACATTGCTTTGCCAACTGATTTAGGACGGTTGCAGGCCTATCTAGGTCTTGATGCTGGCATATCAGATATCCCTGGCACAGATTTTTCGCCTACACTTGTCGGATCAGCGATTGGATTGCGGCTTGCCGGTGGAAGCTACTCTGCGGATTTCAGCTGGCAACAACTGTTGCGCGGACCTGACGCCATCACCTTGCCGGACGGTTTTCTTGCAGCCTCGCTTTCTGCGCGATTTTGAGGAAAGATCATCATGATGACACGTAAAACGAAAAGACTTTTCAACAAAATCGTCTCTGCGCTTTGCATCAGCGTGCTCACCATTCAGCCGGTATTGGCGCAATCCATCGTTGCCGATGGGAATGGCCCGCAGGTCATTGAAAGCAATAACGGCACGACGATGGTGATGATCAATACACCTGACGCCAATGGCATATCGCACAACACCTATACGCAATTTGATGTGGGTACAGATGGTGCCATTCTCAACAATGCTGATACCAACACCGCCACAACCCAATTGGGTGGGGTCATTCAGGGAAACAGCAATCTGCGCGGCGGCGCGGCTGGCGTTATTCTAAATGAAGTTACGTCAACAAACCCATCCCTTCTGGAAGGGTTTTTGGAAGTCGGCGGCAAACGCGCCGACGTCATCATTGCCAACCCTAACGGGATCACATGCGACGGTTGCGGGTTTATCAACACCAGCCGCCTAACGATGACAACAGGACGCCCGACGACTGACAATGGACAGTTCAACGGATTTTCGGTTGATGATGGCCTGATCCAGATCGGGCGGGGCGGCTTGGACGCTACGGATACAACCACATTTGATCTACTGTCGCGGCAGATCAGGGTCGACGGTGTTATCACTGGTCAGCGGATACGTATCGTCGCTGGCCGCAACGACATCATCTATGCCACCAGCGAAGTCACGAAAAAGGAAGATAACGGGTCACCCAAACCGGAATTGGCAATCGATTCACGCGCGGTTGGCGGGATGTATGCCAACGCAATTACCATCACCTCCACCGAAGAAGGCGTTGGTGTGCAAGCCCCGCAAGACATGGCAGCAAATGCAGGCGGCATGGTGATCACGGCAGATGGCCGGCTAGTGATGCAAAACACCCGCGCAAGCGAAAGCATCAGCGTTCAAACGACTGGCACAGTTGAAGTTACTGGCGACGTATCAGCTGGACAAGACGTCAGCATTACGAGCGCTGAAGATCTGGTTCTTGCCGCAAATGCGCGGCTGGTTGCAGAAAGCGCCACTGTTTTGAATCTGGATGGTGACCTGAACGTGCAAAGCAACGCTGAACTGGCAGCCACCCGGTTTGATCTGGATATTGCAGGCGCTTTTCAGATTGGACGCGGGGCTGATGTCACATCGGTCGAAACAGTCTCGGCTGATGTTGAAAGCCTGACCAACAACGGAACATTCGCGTCAACCGAAGGACGGCTTTTGGTGACGACCAGCCTTGACCTAACAAACCAAGGCTTAATGTTCGGTGATACGTCGATTGTTCTAAGCAGCAACAATACAATCCAAAACAATGGTGGCAGCATTATTGCCAATGGCGACATCAGCATTGGCGGCGATGGCAATGCTATGGCCAATACCTTCACCAATCGGTTTGGTGCGGTGGTCGAAACGATCAGCGGTGACATCAGCATTGCCGCAGTCAGTTTTGGTAATCTACGCGACGAGCCAGACCGCGCTGCTGGCGTAGAACTTGGCGCAAACCCCGGCAACGATACATGCGACCGGGATACATGCTATGATGATATCCGTGAGGATGAGGCGATTACACATGACCACGCCCCCTCAAGGATCATCTCTGCCGGCGACATCACAATTGCTGCCGGTAATGTAGTAAACGCATTCAGTACAATCACTGCGTTCGGAGACATCAATATCACCGCCGACAGCCTGACCAATGTCGGGCAAAACTATTACCGTGATAATGGCAACGGACTGACATTCATCGGCGCCGATTTCGGCGTGATCGAAGCGGGCGGAAACATCAGCGCGCCAAACATCAGCGGATACGTCATTAACGGGGCCGTATCAGCGCTCGCATCTGACCGTGAAGGCCCCAGCAACACCGACCTGACCGCTGTTTCTGTCACCTCGATTGGCAATCCTGACCTGATTTTCGTCAACCGTGACCCTGATGCCACCTTCCTTGTCGAAACCCGCCCGGAATTCGTAGATCTTGGTGAATTCATCTCATCAGACTATTTCCTCGGGGCAATCGCATATGACCCGGAACTCAAACGATTTGGGGACGCATATACAGAACTCTTGCTGATCCGAAAGCAACTGCAGCAACTACTTGGTCAGCTGATCCTCACAACCGGCATCACCGAACGTGCACAGATCGAGGCGATGTACAACAACGCCATCAACGAACTTGAAAAACTGGATCTCACGCCCGGTATCGCGCTGGCTCCCGACCAGATTGGTGCTTTGACCAGCGACATTATCTGGTTGGAAGAGACCGTGATCGATGGGCAGCGCGTGCTGGCACCAAAGGTTTATCTTGCAAACCCAGAAATCCGCCTGGCAGGATTGAGTGGTGCGATGATCACTGGCGAAAACGTCAACATTCAAACCGGCAACTTTGACAACGCTGGCAACATTCGCGCAACAGACACCATCAGCATTGCGGTCAGTGATACCTTCCGTTCAGCAGGCGGAACAATTTCGGCCGAAGACATTGCAATTGTCGGCAACGACATCATGATTTCGACGGATGCGCGCACGGTCCGTGGTTCTGGCGTGGTCAAACTGCCGATCTTCCGCTCGACAGTGACCAATGACAGAGTTGATGATGCGCTGCAGACAGCGAGATTTGTGGCAGGTCGTACCATTGTTCTCACCGCACGAGATACAATCGTCACGTCTGGCGCACAGATTACGGCAGGCGACAACATTGCGCTTTTGGCGGGTGGCGACATTACGATCGGTGCATTGACCTTGACGTCAGCCAAAGGTGACGGACGCGGTTCTAACCGCAACCGCGTGGAACGGCTGGACCATATGACGACGCGCATCAGCGCTGATGGCGACATCGTGCTTTTGTCATCAGGCGATAGTGCTGGTCAGAACGATATCGTGTTGGAAGGCGCAAACCTGACCGCCGGCGGGAATGTTGGACTGATCGCTCAAGATGGTGATCTTGTTTTGGCAGCTGTCACGGACATGTATCGCCATGACTATGCGCGCAAGAGCGGTAACTTCCTCCGCAAGAAAGTGCGCGAGCGACTGACAGTCAACTTCACACACCAGGTGGCGAGCGTTGAAGGCGCGACCATTACCGGTGTCGCAGACAATAACATACTTGTAGAAGGTAGCCGCTTTGAAGTTCCGGGAATACCGGACAGCGAACTTCCTGCAGGCCAGCTATCGCTGGTATCCGTGAACGGCAGTTCTTTGTTCACTGCGCCGACCAATATTTATGCGAATAGCAGCTTCAAAAGTACTGCGTTTCTCGGTGGTCTCATCACGAACTCAAAAAGCAAACAATCGCTTCTTACGGCTTCACTGGGCACGCTTGCCAATGCAGCGGGTGACATTGCGCTCAACTCTGGCGGCGACCTGACGCTCACCTCGGTCGACTTCAATGCGGGTGGCGAATTTGTAACGACAGTCACGGGAACAACGTATCTGCTGGCAGCCATTGATGTCGAACACTACAGCTTGGTGGAACACCGCGACAACGGTGTGATCATGAGCGACATCCGTAAAGAGGATTTGACGGAAAACGTCACTTTCAGCGCCATCGAGGCGGCGGGCGGTGTTAACTTTGATACAAACTCTCAGATCATACTGGCTGGAAGTAGAAACCCGCTTATTGACAGCGCTATGCCCGGCGTTTGGGCGGCCAAGAACGACAGTGGCCGTTTGAACATCGAAACCGCGCTGGCAGAAAATCAGGCGGATGAAAGCGCAGTCCGCGAAGACAAGGATACTGACAGCCACTGGCGTGAGGGAGGTAAGTGGTCTGAAGAGGGCACATTCATGGTTAAGCGGGTGGCTTTGCCGACGGGAGCGGATGCCGCAAAGTATGCCTATCTTGACGGTGTCTTGGACCGCGACAGCACGATCAACGATCCGATCGAACTGGTCAGCTACAGCTTTTATGAACGCAAGCAAGCCCTCAGCCCAGCCTTCAAAGCTCTGGTGACAATCGCTTTGACGCAAGGAATGGCTGCGGGACTTGAAACTGCCCAATTTGCCCAAACGCTACAAGCCGCAAATTTCAGCTCAAGTACTGCGAATGCCATTACGGTAGGAACAGCCAGTTTCGGGGCGAGCGTTGTGGTCGAAGGTGCGGACGGCGTTGTATCAGGTGATTTCGACATCGGCGAAGTGCTCGGTGCTGCAGGCCGCGCTGGCCTTACTGCTGGCGTGACCGCAGGGATCAATGCAGAGACCTTCGGAGCCGACTTTGAAGGGCTGGATTGGGCAAACACATCACCTTTTGAAGTGATGGGCTTTGGCGAGAAATTGACTATCGCCGGTTTGACGCAAGCAGGTATTGATGCCTCTCTCTCTGCAGGCCTGACAATCGCGTTTGACGACGATCTTGATGGGGCGGATTTTCTTGACCTGTTTCAGGCAAGCATGCGCACAAGCACCGTCAATCTTACCATGGCAGATTTGCAGGTCGGCATCGGGGATCTGAGACTCGGTGAGGGTAGTTTTGAACATGCAGCGTTGCACGGGCTTGTTGGTTGTGCGGCAGCAGAAGCCTTGGATGGCGACTGTGCGTCGGGGGCTGCAGCAGGCATTGCTCAGTCGCTTTACGCTGGACTTCAAGATGGACGTCCCGAACGCGCTGATTTCGACAGCGAAAACGCGTACGATACAGCCGATAGGGCCTGGCGGCATGACATCGCAGGGCAAGCGCAGCTACTTGGGGCAGCAGTAGGGTACGCAACGTCCAGCGGAAAATCCCAGAATGTCTCGAACGCCGGCGGTATCGCAAAATCCGGGATCGTCAATAACTACCTAAGCCATGCGGAAGCTGCCAGCTTGGAGAACGCAAGAGAGCAGCTGGAGCGCTGTGATGCGAGTGATGATTGCTCTGCGTCAGAGGTTGCGCGCCTCAGAACGACAGTCAGCTATCTGGAAGAACTCGATGAAAAGCGCGATGCTGACTTGCGTGCGGCCTGTACCGACGATCCAGTTGGCCTTGCTTGTAAAGCATTGGTTACAGATGCACTCATTGCAGTCGAATACTATCGCGATCCGACAACCGGAATTGGTTATCCGGTTATGCCAGGCTATGCGCTGCTTGAGCGTTACTTGGCAAACGGTATGGATGGACATCCGCGCGAGGGCTTCGTCGAAGATGTCTATCAGCACCGCGAAGACGCCATCTCTTTGTTGAACGAGTTCAGACCTTCGGTTGAACTTACGCAGCAAGAGTTGGCAAATGGGAATGGTGCAGCGGTTCTTGCTGCGTTGACCGGAGGCGGCGTTGTCGTTTTGGGCGCACGCGTCGCAACTGCATGCGTTGTAAATCCGACTTGCCGGGCCAGTTATGCTAGTTTTGAAGTGGCGGGCTCGTTGACCGACCTGACCGCTTGCGCAAATGGTGATGGCGTTGCATGTGGTGCCGTATTGGTGCCAGTTGCAACGACCGGTGGGCTTGGCGATGAGCTTGCCGAGAGTGCGTCAACGTTGCGCCACGGTGATGACGTTACAGTGCGCACCGGCCGCCTGTTCGATAATCCTTCGCAAGTTGTTCAAAGCCGGGTCGATGAACTGACCGAACAAATTCCCGAAAATTCACGTGGCAGAATTACGATGGGCGTTGCTGTGGTCGAAGACGCGGCCGGAAACAGGCAGATATTGGTCAGTACGTCAGAACAAAATGGTTACCTCAGACCAGGCGTCAGCCTAAATGAGGGAGAGGTGCTGGTACGAGGTCCGCGCGGGAGCCATGCTGAAGCAGACATTGTCCGTCATGCCGAAGAAAACGGACTAACCATCGTCGACATAGGAGCAACCAGACCGGTATGTCATGGGTGCCAGGACGTCATTCCTGATGGTACAAACGTTTCCACACCGTTGAAGTAGAACATGCGATTAAGAACTCTAAACCCGAACCTCGCCAACGCATTTGATCAAGCTGATGATGCAGGCGCGGTATTGTTCGATCAGGTATTTTGGTATTCCATCGACTTACTCGATGAGGGAAGCAAAGCGTTGGTTGATGCGCAACCACAGCTTTCGGACTTACGTCAACGCAATTTCCCCGACCTTGCAGACTACAAAGATCTTCCTGATCAACTTGATGAAATCTATTTTGATGCCGAAGATGATGGCGATGACGACAAGGCCAGAACTCACTTCAAAATTGCAAGGGTTGCTGCCGCTATTCTAGCGCGTGCCGAAGAAAGCTATTCTGAAGCAGCCTATGAAGTACTCATGAGTTGTGATGATCCTGAGAAGGCCGCACAAGACAGCTTGAAGTTCATTTGATTCAGTAGCCGCTATAGCAATCAGGCCAAAATCTTACGGCACTAGGTGAACCTTGATTGCAGTAATCCGGTACTGCTTACACGATCGTCGGCAATGTCCGACGAAACGGGTTTTGTGCTACTGGCACGCGCAATTCTGCGACCAACTTACTGACGCGTCAAACGCAGCCAAACCACCTACCGCCCAACCAACTGGACCCTGAAAGCGACAGAGATACTCTGACCATTTGGTGTTGGATCGAATGGTGCGGCTCTCCGTATCGCGTCCAATGCTATGGCGTCGGCATTTGGGCTGCCAGAACTCTGGGAAACCGTCGCTGCCGCCAGGTTGCCATTTGCAGATATCTGCATGCCAACGACAACATTGCCAACCGAACCGCGCGATCGCATCCGCTCTGCCACACGGATCACGCGGGCTGCAACGCGGGATTTGTAGTCGTTGATTTCACTCTGACCAACTTGTCTTGCCGTCGTCTGTTGGGCTGCCGAAGATTGCGAAGCCGTTCCCGTTTCATCACCGGTCTGTTGGCCAGTCGTGGCATTGACCTCGGCATTTCCGCGCCTTGCTTGTGTCTCCTGATCGGTGGCAGCAGGTGGCTGTGCGGCGGTCGTCGGTGAGGGGCGCGCCACTGGTCTGACACTGGACGCAACGGCAAGGGCATTCCTGTCCTCGGTCGGCTTGATCACATCTGTTGATATGCTTGGGGCCATGACAGCAACATGGCCACTGGTAGAACCGGGGGGTGCAGGGGTGGCAGTGCTTGCATCTGCTATGACGTCAGTTTGATCGGCCCTTGCTGGTTCGGTCGTGACAACATCACGCGACGGCACAGCAGTCGTTTTTGTCTCAAGAGATGCGGGGCTGATTTCACCATCCGCTGACGTACTTTCCAGCGTTCCTTCGGCAAGATCTGCGAAACTGGTGCCAAGCGCAACGACGCCTGCCATCTGGCCGCCTGCAAGGACGATGTCACGCTTTGGCCACGCGCCGGCTATCACAAGGTGAACGCCGCATGACACCAATAGCGCGAGAATAACGACCGCTCTCTGCATGATCAAAGCGCCTGTTCGGTCATGATGAAAATTGCCTGCACCCCCACATCATGCAACTCTTTGGCCAAGGCGGTGACGGCGGCAGCACGCGCGCGTCTGTCGGGCAGAATTCGTACCGTGATACCGCCGATATGTTCGGACCTAAGTGTTGCAAGGATTTCTTCGGGCTTTGCGGGCGCGCCACGAAATCTCAGCTCACCGGATGCATCAATCACAACGGCATCGGGTGGCGGGACAAATGCCTGATCATCGGTGTTGATGAGTTGAATATTGGGGTCGAGAGGCCGCGCCATCTGCGCTGTGACAAGAAAAAAGATCAGCATCAGGAAAACGATATTGATCAAAGGAAGCGTCGGCTCGCCCTTTTCGCGGGCGGCCTGCACGTATGATGGCCGGTAGTTCATTCCAGCACAACGATTTGCGCGCCCGATACAGTGCGCAAAGCATGCAAGGTCTCTGCCAGTGCCTGTGCAGAGGCATCTGTTGTTGTCGTGACCAGTACTTGTGGAGCGTTTTCCGCACGCTCCAGTATTGCGGCAGCAAGATCTGTGACCGCGATATCTGTACCATTCAGGCTCGGTCCAGCGTCGGTGATGCGTACAAGCAACGGTATGGCATCGGAAGGCAACGGTGTTGCGCTTCTGCCGCCAATCGTGATGGGTATCTCGCCAAAGCGTGAAAAAGTGGAGGTCAGCATGAAAAACAAGAGCAGCAGGAAAATCACATCGATGAGTGATGTCATTGGCAGCTTCCTGCGTGTCTTAACCCGCATTGTGCACCATTTGGCCATTGGCCACCGGGGCAGCCACCTTTCCACCAAGTCGCGCCTCAAGCGCGACATTGGCAGCCATGCGGTGGGCGATCAGACGGCTATCAAACCAGGCCAACAGGACCGAAGCCGGGATTGCGACACATAGGCCAACAGCCGTTGTCATTAACGCGACCCAGATCCCGCCAGCCAATAAAGATGGGTCGGCAGTACTCCCTGCCTCTTGCAGGTTCTGAAACGCCTCGATCATGCCCAGCACAGTGCCAAACAGACCAAGAAGCGGGGCAAGTTGCGCAGTCAGGTCAAGCACACGCAAACCGCGCGACACCTCGCCGAATGCTGCATCCAGTCTTGCGTTCGCCTCAGCCCGTGCCGTTTCGACGTTTCCGGGTATGATACGTAGATCATCAAGAATGGTCGCGACGAAGCCATGGTGAACGCTGCGACCGATACCCTCGACCATAAAGATGACGGCTTTCCAGATGGCAATTGCCAAAGCGACGACAGATAGTCCGATCAGAATGGCAACCACTGGTCCGCCCAGTTCCAGCAGACCCACGATACGATCCAGCGCGCGCGCCATCATCCCAGCACCTCGACTGTTTCAACCCGCGAATTCACTGACAGGGGCATGGCGCATCCGACGCCTTCGCAGCTATCAATACCGTTAAAAAGAACACGCCCAATTGCGTCGCATGATTGCGCAGCGATATCGAATTGACGGACCCGCAGATTTCCGGCGGGCAGATCGACAAAGTCAAAGAGCGTGAACAGAATGACGGCTCCTGACGTGTCAAACAGCGCTGTTTCAAGAACCAGCCCTTCCACGCCAGCCTCAGACTGGGCCGTGAACACCATGCGACACGACATATCGTGAGTTGTTAGGCTATTGAGCTCGATGCGCACCCCTTCGGCAAAGGCCACGGAAGGCAGCAAACAAGCAACGGCCAGAAGTGTCTTGATCATAAGGGATCTCCGGGGTCGCTGGGCAGAAATGACTTGATCGGCAACACGTGGCCAAATCTAATCAAACAGTGCTCTATAACGTGCCCGTCGGCATGGTCTGATGATCGTATGATTGGCATGGTTTTCAGGTCAGTCACGAAGTTGTCCGATGTTCTGTAAGCCGGGCCGCATGCGGCAGCAGCCAAGGTGCGCCGTCCGTTGGTGCAGTTTTGATGGCGAGTGAGCAGCCATAGGCCGTGCTGAGCGTCGCGTTGGTCAGCACCTCGCTCGGCTTGCCCGACGCAAGGCAGTTGCCGTCCGCGAGCAGCATCACGTTTTGCGCGAACATCGCCGTCAGGTTCAGATCATGCATCACGGAGATAACCCCACCGCCAGCTTTTGCATAGTCAGCGGCAATCTGCATCACCAGCAACTGATGCCCGATATCCAAGGAGGACACAGGCTCGTCCAGAAATAGCCAACGTGGCTGAGCGTTCAGGACCGGAAGCCAGATTTGCACCAAAACGCGGGCAAGCTGGACGCGCTGTTTCTCACCACCTGACAATTCAGCGTAAAACCGGCCTTCAAACCCCTCCAGCCCCACACGCGCCAACGCTTTGAAAGGTAAGTCAGCCGTATCGGTGGGATCGCCAGTTGCAACGCCGGCTGTCAGGCCAAGGCGCACGACCTCGAGCACAGTAAACGGAAAGGCAAGTTGTGTTGACTGCGCAAGCACAGCGCGCTGCCTCGCGAGCGTGTCTGCATCGGTTTCGCGCGTATCTTGCCCGTTGATCGACACACGCCCCGAATGTCCGATTTCGCCAGTCATCGCCCGCAAAAGCGTGGTTTTTCCTGACCCGTTCGGTCCTATGATTGCAGAAAAGGAACCCGCCTTGGCTGTGAAGTCCACATTCTGCAGAATTTGTGCGGCCCCAAAGCGAACGCTGATGTTCCTTGCGATCAGCTCCATCCTTATAGATCCACCAATGATCGGTTGCGCATCAGGATCCATAAAAAGAATGGCCCCCCAATCACTGCCGTAATGATCCCGATAGGCATTTCAGCGGGTGCAATGACAGTGCGTGAAATCGCATCCGCCAAAAGCAGCATGACAGCCCCCAGCAAGGCGGAATTGATGAGGAGTCGGTTGTGATCTGGCCCCTGAACGAGGCGCAGCAGATGCGGAACCACGATACCGACAAACCCGATGCCACCAGTGACTGCCACAGCAGCGCCAACGCTGCACGCGACGGTGAGAATGGCGATGCGCTTCATCGCCTGCACCCGGATGCCAAGATGGCCTGCTGCCGCCTCGCCCAACGCAAGCGCGTTCAGGCTGCGCGCCAGAAATGGTGCAGCGATAAGGCATATGATGATAAGTGGTGCAGCCGACCAGAATTTCTGCCAATTCGCTCCGGCGACAGACCCCAAACCCCAGAAGGTCAGATCACGCAGTTCGTCATCCGTTGCGTAATATACCAAGATGCCGGTCAGCGCGCCTGTCAGCGCCGCAAGTGCAATGCCTGCCAGCAGCATCGTTGCCACTGATGTTCGGCCGTTGCGGGTTGCGACGCTATAGAGCAGGAGCGTTGTGATCCAACCGCCAAAGAATGCGGCCAGCGGCACCAGATAATAGCCCATCATCGCCTGAAACCAGAAAGGTGCAGAGGCGCCCAGAACGATGGCTAACACAGCACCAAAGCCAGCACCCGCGCTGACCCCCACAAGACCAGGATCTGCAAGTGGATTGCGAAAAAGCCCCTGCATGATCGCACCAGAAACCGCGAGCGCGGCACCGACCAGCACACCGGTCAGAACGCGTGGCAGACGAATATCCCAGACAATGGTTCTGTCGCGCACGGAGACGCCATCGACTGCAAGCAAAGCGCCGATAACTTCTGTGTCAGAGACGGCACCCCAACCCAGACTAAGCAACATCGCCAACACTAAAAGCGCGGTCAGGCAAAACGTGAGCATACGTGACCGAACGCGCCTGTCGCCTTGCTGCCGCATTGTGCCGGAATGCGTAGGGATGAAGGAGGTAGAAGCCACGCGCTAGTCTTCGTCCGACAGAGTTTCCAGCTGGGTCAGCAGGTCGCTGGCCAGTTGCGGTGTCCTTGGTCCAAACCCCAAGGCCGCACCCGGGATCGTGATGAACGCCTCGTTTTCACCGGCTGAAGTCAAAGAAACTGATGGTAGCGCCAGAACTTCTTCTGCCCGGCCGCCGTGATCACCGCGCCCATCCATCATGATGATGACATCAGGTGCGGCCAGAATAACAGCCTCATCATTCACGAGCTTATAGCCCTCGAACGTATCCGCCATCACGTTCACGCCACCCGCCAAGGTGATGATGCCATCGGCCCCGGTCCCGCGGCCTGACGCGTTCAGCCGTCCACCGTCAATTGAAAGGGCAAACAGAACGCGGATCGGATCATCCCTGCCAACCCGTTTCTGTTCCAGTTCTGCAAAGTCCGCCGTCAGCTTTGCGATCAACGCATCTGCTTTTTCTTCGACGCCAAGTGCCTCACCGACCGTGTCGACCGAGGCCAACACCGCTTCGGGTGTAAAACCGTCTTCGACAAAAACGATTGGCACGGCAGCGCCGCGTAGCTGATCAAGCGCCTCTTCGGGCCCAGATGTTGATCTGGCGATGATCAGGTCGGGACCAACTGACAAGACACCTTCTGCGGACAGTCGCCTCATGTAACCGACATCTGGCAGATCGCTCACCTCGTCAGGAAAAACCGACGTGGTATCACGTGCGATGATGCGGTTTTCTTCGCCCAACGCATAGATGATTTCTGTGATCGGACCGCCGACAGAGACGATTGCATCTGCTGTCGGGTACCGTTCTGCGGCACTGATGGTGGGCCAAGCAGTACAGGCTGCGATGAGCGGGACGATACGGATCATCATACCGTCTCCATTGATGCCGCAGGCAAGGCGCTGACGATGGCCTCCCAACCAGCGAGGTCATCATCCTCGCCAGAACGTTGGCCAAAGACCTGGGCAATCAGCATGCCAGTCGCGTCAAACATTTCGATTGAAAGTGCCGCGCCGCGTTTGGTTGGCTTTGTCACGGCATAGACTTCAGCCACATGATCGCCCCGAAGATGCAAATCAAACCGGTCATCCAGCACATTGAGCCATGGACCCATCGGCCTGATGTTCACCAGCGGACCCCAATGGATCTGTATCATCCCGCGATTGCCCACAAACAGGATCACTTCTTGCCCGGCCTGCGCCACTGCATCGAGAAGCATCGCAGGCGCGCTCAGATCCAAGGGTTGAACCCAATCTTCGCCTGCGACCATCCTGTAGGCGCCCAGTCGGTTCATTCCCAGCTTTGAGGTCAGACGCATGAACTGATGCGTGTCCGTCATTTTGGCCCATTCAGACAAGAGCATATCGCGCTTTGCCGGGTTTTGCTTTGCAGCCTCAGCCGGCAGGCGGTCCGCCACGTCAAGGGTGTCACTGCCTTCGATAACAAGGCTTTCAACCACATCGGTCCATGCGTCGTGTTTGGACTCTTCGCGCAGAAAAACCTTGTGAACGGCGTCACCTGCCGCATCAAAGACCTGAACCGTGCGGCGTAGTCCATTTTCAGTTTCCTGCTCAATTGCGAAGGCAGTCACCCAGTGTTTCGGGAAGATACGCAGGTCAATCTCCTTGCCCAGCACCATCGCCGCATGGGCGCCGCTGTGATATTCGCCATATGTGCCAACCCGCTCGTGAACAGCGCTTTCATTTCGCGTAAGCGCCATAACTTCACCAAGCTGGCTGACCGCTGGCATCAGTTTATCGGGATCGGCAGTTATCGCGCGAACGCCGTAGTCCAGATGGGCGGCAACCAGTTGCGCTTCGCTGATCCCCAGTCGGTCGGCAAAATCCCTGTCACGGGACTTTGGATCTTCCTTGCGCGCCGCGCGGATTGCTTCTGCTGTCTGCTTTTGCGCCATATCTCTACTCCAGTCTGACTTTTTGGTCAGATGGGGCGGTGGTATGTCGCCCCATCCTGGTTTGGTGTCTTAGAAAGTGCGGGCGACCGACAGGACGATATTCCTCCCCTCGCCATTGCGCGAAGAGCCATATTGCCGGTAGTCCTCATCAAGAATGTTCTCAAAAGAGGCACGGAATGCAGTGCCGGCCAGCGCACCGCCATTCGGTGTGTATCCGATACCCAAATCATAAAGAGTGTAGTCTTCAGACGGTGCGGTGGACCCAGTTTCGGATTCCGTCCGATCATTTTCGAAGCTGTGGTCGATGGTAAAAAACACGTCCAACTGATCATCCAGCATGCGCCGACCCAGTGTCAGTTCGATGTTGTCCGCCGTACTCTGTTCAAAGAAATCGTCGACCTCTGTTCCATCGGAGAGTTCTGTCACATCGCCACGGTTGGCGGCGGCGGCGAGGTCGAGGTAGAACTGCGGGTGCACGTAAGAGGCCTCGATCTCGATACCCTGCAGTTCAATCTCAGACTCGAAGCGTCCCATGCCCGCTGAATATGTGCGGCCATCGCTGATCATGGTTTGGTACAGGGTCAGCTTTGCCGCAAAACTGTCATCGCGGGTAAAGACATCCAGACCATCATACGAAACACCCGCCTCAACAGTGTCAGCCTGTTCGATGGTGCCAAGCAGCGCCTCATCATTGGCATCGTCAAATATCGGAAGGTTTTCGTTGTGCGCGACCGCAGCAAATACCGAAAAAGTGTCCGTGAGATCATACATCGCGCTGATGCCACCGGTCCAACTTGTATCTTCGACCTCTGTCCCGTTGGGAACGAGCGGATTGCCAAATCCATCGGTAGCCGGGTTGTCTTCGAATGTGAGCCTCTGTGCCTAAAAACGCACAGCGGGTGTGACGGTCAGGCGTTCACCGATCTGCATCTCATTCTGGACGAAGAGCGCCACATAATCATCTGTGCCGCCCGGCGCATCGCCATCGTTGGTGCCGGTTTCTACGATAGAACTGCGCTCGCGCCGACCAACTTCCAAACCGGTCAGGAACTCGTTTCCGATATTTGCAGTTTGGAACCGCGCGGTGTTCTCAACAACAACTGACCATGTCTCGGTCAAGTGGTCGGCCTCAAGCAGATCGGTCATGAACGGGTTGGACACCGGATCAATCGCCACCTCTTCACGTTTGAATTGCAACCGCGCGGTCAGGTCGATCAGCAGATTGTCTTCTGGGTTGAACCCGTATTCCAGATATGCGGTCGCATCCTCAATATCGCGGTCAACACGCCCAAAGGCGCTGTCGATCGACGGGTCGAACACGTTGTAATTTACATCACGCTCTGGGATCTGATTTTGCTGATACGCAAAGGTAAACCGACTTGCGCCATCCAGTTGATAGGACAGTTTTACCAGCGCAGAGCTTTGCTCGAACTCGGTCCCCAGGATTTCGTCGCCATTGCCGTCTTCGCGGTTCTCTGAGGTTCTGACGCCAAAGAACAGCAGAGCTTCGAACTGATCTGTCGGTGCAAAGGCAAGGATGGACGTCGCCAGTGGCGATTCACCGTTGAACTCGTATCCCAGCTTTTGCCGGAACGAAAACGCATCTCCGTCTTCAAGAAAGTCGCTGGCATCCTTTGTCGTCAGTTCGATTGTCCCAGCAGAAGCCGAGCTTGAATAGCGAAACCCGCCAGAGGGACCGCGTGTGACAGAGACTTCTTTGAAAAGCTCCGGCTCCAACGCGAGGATTGACCCGTTACGATAAATCTCCTCAGACCCGCTACGCACACCATCAACGACGATAGAAACGGTCCCATCGCTTGAGTACAGGCCTGCCTGACTGCCCAAGCCACGGATCGAAACGCCACCACCTTGCGGTGTGTTTCCGTTCAAAAGCGTGACGTTTGGGACCGTATCCAAAAGCTGACCGGTCGTCGTCGCCTGTCGTGCATCCAGTTCATCTTGGTCGATGACGGTTTCTGGCGCGGCGGTATCTGTCGCAACTCCACGCAAACTATCACCAATTGTGACAGTTCCGATCAAGTCTCCCTCCGGCACCACCAAATCCTGAGCGGTTGCTCCACTCGCACTCGCAACAGCAAGAACGGCAAACGCCGTTACTCTGTGACTGATTTCCATTGTTCCCTTCCAGCAACTGCCCTTTGGCAGTGCCTCCACTTATCTTGGCTATCTTTGAGGATATGGCTGGCGTGAACGCGGGCTCTCAGACCGTATATTGTTTACCTTACTAAATTTGTCAAGATAATCTGAAGGGAAGTAAACATCGCTTTAGTTGTAAGGCAGACGGTCGTTTTCCCCGTGCCGAACTATTGGGTACCTTGGGCAATTCCGCCAAACACGGTTAGCATTGCTGCTTCCGCCATCGAGAGATGTTCAGCAGCCGTCTGGTTCTTCAGCATTACACAAAGGCCATAACCCGCATATGGCTGTTTCTGGGTGGTGCGCATGAATCAATACTACTTTTGACACACCCGCTGCGTTGCAGAGCTTATCCAGGTGCCGTCCTCGGAAGTCCCAATACAACTGTGGCGAGGGCGAGAGCACCTGAAACAGTATGCCCTACAGTTTCTGAAGAAGCGGAATTGTGTCCTGCACTCATGTTTCTGAGTCGACGCCTGCTATCGTTCAAAGCGTTATTCCGCTAAGGGTTGTGGCTGTGTTTGGGACCCTTGCAGCTCTCGTCTAAACAAAAGGCGATACACTGGCGGAACGAAGAAAAGGGTGAGCGGTGAGGCGAGCAGCAACCCCCCGAGCATAAGCGTCGCCATCGGCTCAAACAGCGCGCCACCGTTCAATGCCATCGGCACCAGCCCCAGAACAGTGGTTAGGGACGCAAGCATCACAGGCGTCACGCGCTTCTTGGCGGCGATTACGATGGCGTCATCAAGGCTATGCGACCGTTTTTCGATGTCGATTTGATCAATCAGTACGATGGCGTTGTTGATGATGATACCCATCAGCGACAGCAACCCAAGAATAGCAAAGAACGAGAGTGGCCGTCCGGCAAGGGACAGGGCCAGCGGAGCCCCCACGACGATCAGCGGGATCGTCATGAATGTCAGGGCCACACGTCGCGCAGAGTTGAACTGGAATGTCAGCGCGACCAGCATAACGGCCAGCGCAAACGGCACGCCCGCAGCCAGTTTACCTCGGATTTCTGCACCCTGTTGGGATTCGCCGGCGACGTTCAGTGCGTACTCCCGTGGCAGGTCAAGCGATGCCAGTGTGGGAGCAATGATCTCTTCGACTTGCGCTGCCCCCAAGGTTTCGCTTTTGCCGGAGATGGTGATCATGCGTTCCTGATTTTCACGCCGGATTTGCGCATATTCAAGCTGAGGCAGGAAGTTCGCGACCTGGTTCAAGGAGATCAATCCGGTGCTGACAGGAACAGAGAGATTCTGCAAATCCTCGAGGCTGTCGCGGAATGAGCCCTCTGCACGGGCGACAATTGGGATCGCGTCCGTGCCTTCGCGGAAAGTCGAGTAGGTGGAGCCATTAAAGAACGTGTCCATAACGCGAGAGATATCCTGGGAGGTGATCCCCAATTCCCGCGCCTTGTCCTGGGCGACATCAATGACGACCTTGATGGTCTTGTTGCCCCAATCGTCCTCGTTCCGAACAAGGTTGGGTACCTGGGAAAAACCCGCTTTCACTTCGTCGGCGGCAGCCAACAAAACTTCGGCATCGGGGCCGGTGATTTCAATCTCGACAATACCAGATTCGTTACCTCCCATGGATAGCCGTGTCAGCCGTGCACGCGCGGCCGGGAAATTCTCTGTCAGATAGCGGCGGGCTCGTTTTTCCATTGCAACGGCGCCTTCCGGGCTGTCGGTATTTACAACGAAGAACGCGCTGGCCGGATCCTGTTCGGCAGGGTCCAGCGCGAGGTAGAAGCGCGGACCGCCGTCGCCGACATAAATCGTGGTATCCCGAACCTCGGGGTTGACGTCCTTGTCCAGAAGCCATTGCTCGACAGCCAGCGCTTGGGCTTCGGTCTCTTCAATCGCGGTGCCTTTCGGCAGGTCGAGATAGACCAGAAAGTCGGACCTTTGGCTTAGCGGAAAAAGCTCGGCCTTGAGTCCTGAAAATACCGTCGCAGAGCCCGCAACAAGGCCATAACAGACGACCATGATCGGGATGCCAAGCGGCAAAAGCCTGCGCGTGATCAACCCGTAGAAACGGACCATCGCGTTTTCCTGCCCTTGGTTCTGAACCTTTTTCTTCGAAGGCTTCACCAATCGGGCGGCAAGGAAAGGCAGTATGTAGTGTGCCACAAGCCAAGACCCCGTCAGCATCGCTGCCACAACAGACCCCATGGCAAAGGCAAATTGGCCCTCGGTGCCATCCAGAATGAGCATTGGAATGAACGCTGCAATGGTGGTCAGTGAGGCGACGGCCAAGGGAATGAAGAACTGCCCACAAGACGCAATCGCAGCATCATATGGCGACATGCCCTTATCCACCTTCGTTTGTATGTCCTCGACAACGACCAATCCGTTGTCGACCAAAAGACCAAGCGAGATGATGACCGCAGCGATCGAGACCTGCTGAATGTCGATGCCCATATTGATCATGACCAGCAGGGCAAACATGACGGTGAAAGGCACAATGCTGGCGATGATCAGCGCCGGTCTGAGACCAAGAAACACCATCATGACTGCGAACACCACGCCAAACGTCTGCCCGACATTGGACAGCGCTGCGTTGATTGCGACGGTGACATTCGTCTCTTGAAAGGTGGAGATGTTGTAGCTGATGCCAATGGGCTGCTGCCCTTCAAGCTCGGTGATGCGCTGTTTCAGGACACGCCCAAGCTGCTGAATGTCACGATCACCCGCCATCTCTACGGCAACAATCAATGCCGGTTGGGTGTTGAAGTAAACGGGCTTTTCTGGCGGATCGACAAAGCCACGGCGTACAGTCATGAGGTCTTTCAAACGGACGAACCCGTTGAGGCCGGGCACCTTGGTCAGCACGCCTTCAATCTCTTCGATTGAACGGAGGTCACCGTTTGCTTCCATCGTCAGGTTGGTACCATCGGAGTTCAGCCTGCCAGCCGGCAGGATCACGTTTTGCGCGCGCAGGTCTTCTAGAACGCGTTCAAGTTGGACGCCCACAGCCGCGAGCCGCCGCGTGTCGATCTCCAGCCAAATCCGCTCTTCCTGTTCGCCATAGATCGACACTTTGGTAATGCCGTCCACCGTATAGAGGCCGGTGCGCAGATCGTCCGCAGCATCAAAGATTTCATCATAGGTGAAATCTTCACCCGTCACGGCGATTGTCGCAATCGACACGTCACCAAAGCTTGTGTTCACTAACGGCCCAAATGTGCCTTCTGGGAGCTCTCCGACACTGTCGTTCATCTTGTTTCGAATGTCCTGAAACACCTGTTCCAGCATCTCTTCGGGAACGGCGTCGTAGATGTGGAGTTTTAGGACAACCGCGCCGGTGAGAACGCGAGTTTCGATATCCTCAACCTCGCCAATTTCTCGCGCCGCACGTTCCAACGGAACTGCGATCAGGTCCTCTACACGTTCGGGTGCCATGCCAGGAAACTCTGCGGCGACAATCGCTGTGCGCACAGTGATCGACGGGTTTTCCCTCTTGGGAATGCCAATATAGGTCATTGCCCCCATCACGAGCAGGCCGATCATAACAAGGATGGTGAGGCGGGATTTCTCTAGCCCAAAACGGGTCAATTGCTCCATGATTATTGGCCGCCGTCCAACAGGTTGACCTGCATGCCATCGCGCAAGAACGACACGCCTGCGGAGGCGACACGCTCTCCGAGCTCCAAACCTTCAACGACGATCACGGCGTTTTCCCGGATACCGCCAACGCCCACTTCGCGTTCGACAACTGTTTGCGTGTCACGATCATAGACGTAGACACGTGCACTGCCAGGATCGTTCGGACGCTCCGGATCGAGTCCGATCTGCCCCTTTTTGAGGATCGCGCTTAGTGGCAGTGTGAACCCGCGATCAGCGGGAAGCGGTAGCTCGATAGAGGCTTCCACGGCCATGCCAGCCTTCAGAACAGGGTCGCCTTCGTTCAAGGTCAAGACGACCGGAAAACTGGATACGGTGTCGGCGCGCGCGCCCAACTCGCTCACGACTGCCTCAAGCGTTGCAGATGGCACATCGGCCAATCGCACATACGCAGGCGTGCCCACAACCAACTGCGAAGCTGTATCGAAGTTGACGCTGAATGAGACCTCGAACTTGTCAGGTGAATAGAGCGATACCATCGGGGCACCCGGTGAAATCGTGGCGAAACTCACGGCCTCCACGGAATTGATGATCCCATCAACCGGGGACAAGATTGCCGTTTTCTCAAGGCTATCTCTGGCGGTATCCCGCGCCGCGATGGCTTGCTCCAATTGCGTTTCCCGAGCGACGGCCTCGGTTCTTGCATTGTCTAGCACAACTTTTGTTGTCGTGCCCCGTTCAAACAATTGCTCTTGCCGGGCTAGGTTCTCGGCTGCGTTGTCGCGTGCGGCCTCGGCTGCGGCGATCCCGGCTTCAGCATTGTCCAGTTGAATTTGGAATGCTGTCGTATCAAGCTGCAACAGCACCTGACCTTGTTCTACTTGTTGACCAACCTCCAACGTGACGCTTTCCAACTTCCCGGCGACTTCAAAAGATAAGCTGTTCAGAGTTGTTGGTTCTAGGACAGCTGGGAACCGACGCACGGTTGTTTCGCTTGATGCTTCAACAAGATGGGTTTTCAAGCCACGAATTGGTGCATCGCCCGCAAGTTCTTCTTCCTTGCAAGCTCCCAGAGCCATCACGGCCGAAAAGAGTAGTACAAAGCGCATTGATGGCTTCCGTTCTGTTATGGTCTCGGCTCAAGTTAGGGACCGAAACAGCTATACTTGCGGCTATCGTAATGACCCATGAGTCATAAAATGACCGGCGGTCATTCATTGACCAACGGGTCATGTCCTGTCAAGTCTTGCTAGACTGATTTGGCATGATCATCGCGTTTCGAACCAATGACAGAAATGTGGGAGACGTCACTTGGAAGAGCAGGTTCATGAGAAAAAGGCGCTGTCCCGGTCACAGCAAAGGCGCCTTGATGACATCGTGCAAGCCGCAATCAAAGTCTTTGATCGCGATGGCTTTGAGGCTGCCAGGATGGCCGATATCGCCGAAGAAGCTGGCGTGGCGAAGGGCACTCTCTACCTTTACTTCGACACGAAAGCCGCCTTGATGGAAGGTGTGATCGTATCAACAATCATTCCCGCGCTAGAGAAGATCGGTGACGCGGCTGGAGCGGAAGACGGCCCTGCAAAGGAGCGCCTGGCACGACAGATGCGCATTGCAGCAAAGCGTATGGCCTCTCCCGAGATGGCAATCCTTCTGCGTCATATGATTTCTGGAGGCGAACAGGCGAAACCCATCGTGAAATTCTACTACGATAAGGTTGTCCAACTGGGTCTGGAACACATTCAAGCGACACTCGATTACGGTGTAAAAACAGGTGAGTTCCGGAAAGAAGTGAGCGAGATTGATCCGCTCGTGTTCGTAGGTGCACCCGTCTATACAGGCGTCTGGAATATCCTGTTCGACGATATGCAGGCTCTGGATGATGAAAAACTGATCGCTGACTACTTGGATAGCGTCATTCTAGGTTTGCTGAGCAAGTGATAGCCGTAGGATCCAGTCCGCTGAAGTAAGCAGATCAGGCAAAGTTATAAAAAGGGCCAGTTTTGGAGCGCAATCAGAGTGGCAAAAAATCTCTGCCAATGCGGTTACTCTCATTTACATGGTAGACAATCGTTAGAGAGATACCCTGATGTTCCTTATTAGATTTGGCAGTGACTTACTCTCCCACGTCTTAAGACGCAGTACCATCAGCGCTGTGGCACTTAACGGCCGAGTTCGGGATGGGATCGGGTGTTTTGCTCACGCTATGACCACCAAATCAAATAAAGAACATCAGGTTCCAAGTCGTGTACGACTTATGGTGTTGTGTATGTATCTTGGATCACCAGTCTTACTATTACTGGATCAAATCAAGCCTATCGAGCAATTAGTACCAGTCAACTGAACGTATCACTACGCTTACATCTCTGGCCTATCGACGAAGTGGTCTACTTCGGCTCTCAGGGATACCTTGTTTTGAGGGGGGCTTCCCGCTTAGATGCCTTCAG
>ERZ1740070.212-NODE-212-length-40964-cov-5.523577_pt1 | contig 40964 bp, 39 predicted proteins | sample MGYA00581734_ERZ1740070 | MGnify/ENA primary metagenome ERZ1740070 (study PRJEB43018, sample SAMN04849744) | marine metagenome | isolation source: floating plastic debris | place: Pacific Ocean | collected 2008-09-01 | study: EMG produced TPA metagenomics assembly... | reverse complement strand
TTCAGCGTGTCGAGCTCACTCAGCACCTCTTGCAAAAGCCGCCCGGCCTTGGCCGAGGCACCTTGGGTTTGACGGGTGAGCGCGAGCATGCGTTTTTGCAGCGCGTAGGCCGGGAGCAGCATCAGGATGCCGCCCAGCATGATCACCCAAACGAGGTTGCCCGCGATGGAGGCCACCAGCAGCAGGAACACCGCGATGAAGGGGATATCGGCCAGCGTGGCGATGGTCGAGGAGGTGAAAAACTCCCGCACAGAGCCGAAATCGCGCATCGCGGCAAAGAGCCCTGATGGCGGCAAAGGCCGCTGATCGGAGCGCATGCCGATCACGCGTTGCATGAGCGAATGCTGGATTGAGAGCTCAATTTCCCGCCCGGCCGCATCCGTCAGCCGCGCGCGGGCAATCTTGAGCGCGGCCTCCAGCCCGATGGCCAGAAACGCGCCGATGGCCAGCACCCAGAGCGTGGCCTCAGATTGATGCGGGATCACACGGTCATAGACCTGCAGGGAGAACAGCGCGACGGCGACGGCAAAGATATTGGCCACGAGCGAGCCTGCCATGATCTCATAAATTTGGCGGCGGAACTTGGGGAACTCGCCCCAGAACCAATGGGACGAGGTCAGCACCGGGGTGTGCCGTTCGGCCATCTGTTTGAGCGTGGTGCGTCCGGTGAGGATGGTGCCGGAAAAGACGCTTGCGAACTCGGCCACCGGCACCTCGGCGCGGTTGTCCGGGCAGGTCGTGTCAAAGATGGTGAGGGTTTCCCCCTCCTGCCCGATCACCAGAACGCTTTGATCATTGGTCATCAGTGCGACCGCAGGCCAGACCTGCGGCGCGATGGTGACCCGGTGGCGGATTTTGGGCGCGATGCCAGTGAAATCGCGCGCGTTTGACAGCGCCTTCATCGACACATCGCCGGGCGCGTGGGTCCACATGTGTTCGGCAATGTCAGAGACAGGCACCTCAACCCCGCTCAGCGCGGCGAAGGTGGAAATGAGGCTGGCACGATGCTGAATGCGGTTCGCCGGGCCCTCGATCATCTCGCGGATGTTGTCTTCGGGGGCGGGTTGTGGTGCAGCTGCGGGCTGTTCGGGCATGTTCGCGGGTGCGGCCCCCGCAAGGGTCAAGGTCACAGGCCGCGTCTCAGGGCGACGCGGGGCCGGTTTGGTTGTGCCCCCTGTGATTGTCAGTTTGACCGGCGTCTTGGCCGGGTGGTGCCCCCCAGCTGTCAAATCGCGTCTCCGTCTGCCAGCACGCCGTAATCCCGCGCCAGTTCAAGCTGAATGAGGATGACCTCATATTTGGCCTCCACGTGTTCCCGCTCCCGGTCGACAAGCTGTTCATAGATGTTGATCACATCCATGACGGAGCGCTGTCCGGCGTCAAATTGACGTTCAAAGAGGCCAAAGGTCACGCGGCTTTGCTCGGCCAAGGACCGCGCCTCAGCCTCTTGGCGTTGAAAGGAGGCGAGACGTTGCCGCAAGCGGCTTTCGCTGCGCTCGGCGCTTTCGCGCGCCTCGCCCACCTTGCGCCCGGCGGCCTCTTTACTGGCCTCAACCGCCTTCATTTGCGCGGGCGTGCCAAAGCCCAGCGGGGTTGACGCGCCGGCGGTCAGACCACCGGTGATATCGCCACCCTCAGACAGGGCCGTGGCAGACACGCCCGGCAGCAATCCGGCGCGGGTGGCGGTGGCCTCTGCCACGCTGCGATCGGCTTCGGCCTCGGCCTTCAAAACCGACAGCATGGCAATTCCGCCTTGCGGGGCCTTGAGCGTCATCCGGCCCGGCAGATCGGCGGTGAAGGTCTTGCCCGTCATCGCGCGCAGTTCGGCCTGGGCGGTTGTCGCGACCTCTCTGGCGGTGGATTGGCTGGACCGCATCGTGTTGATCTTGGCCTCGACCACGCGTTGATCGGCGCGGTCCGAGACACCGCCGTTGACGCGGCCCACGACGATGCGTTCAAATTCCCGCATCCGTGACAGCGCGCGGGTGTCAATCTGCGCGGTCTCCGCCCCTTTGAGCGCGGTCACGTAAAGCGACAGCGCGGTGTAGACGCGATCATTCATGTCCTGCGACAGCGCCACCGCGGCAACCTCAACATCGGCGGCGGCAAAGGCGCGTTCGGCCTTGCGGCGACCATTGTCGAAAAGGACCTGTTCGAGAAGCATCGAGGTCACCAAATCGCCCATCGATGTCAGGCTGATATTGGGCCCCAGTGTCGGCAGCCAGTTCTTTGACGCGGCCACAGCGCGCAATTCCGCGCTGCGCAACTCCGCCTCGGAGGCCCGCGATGAGGCGTTGAGCGCGGCCTGAGCCACATCGGCAAAGGGGCCGCGATCTTGCAACAAGGATTGGCGATTGAGCAATGTTTCGATGATCTCAGAATTTGTCTCACCCGGGGTTGGCGACAGCGCGCCGGACTGGCGGGTGACTTCGGCCTCAGCCCCTAGGGGCGGCTTGGCAAACATCGCCCCGCCCGGCATATCGGACATGCAGCCAGACAGCGCCAATACGCTGACTGACACCCACAGCCCCTTTCGCCAAAAACGTCCGCTCATGTTCCTGCCCTCAAAACCACGTGCATCTTTGTCGTGCACTTTTTGAAACTGGTAGACTGGCCGCGGCAGAACACGCCGCGACCTGATTGATCAAATGATGACGTTGACCTCCTGATCCACGACAACCACGGCACCGCTGTCGCCCACCGTGTAGACGTCATAGGTCTGACCATCGATGTCCTGCGTCTGGGGCTGCTTTGTCGCGCCCGCCAGCGTCAGCGTATCATCCGCCCCGCCTTGCACCTGCAACACGTCGGATGTGCCGGACAACTCAAGGATCTGTGTCTCATCGAGCGTCAGGTTGGTATCCGCGGCATATTCGAGGTTGAGCCCTTGAATGTCATATTCCGACAGGCCGGGGTTTTCGATCGTGGTGGCATTGGTTGCGTTGTCTTCCAACACCACCAGCGTGGCCGAGGCATTGCCCGCCGCATCGCTTTTGCGCACCACAAGGTGGGTGCCATCGGGCACCGGAGACGTAAAGGTGAACTCCGTGCCGAAGACCGGATCGACCGATTGACGATGTTCAGGCTCACCCGTTGTGCCGTCGCCCGCCAGGGAGCCGATCTCAAAGTTATCGGTGATGTTATCTGTGCTGATCCGGCCCACATCGCCATTCACGAACGTGACCGAGTCCACGTTGGGCGTGTCAATCTCAGTGTCAATCTGGAACGTGTCGGTCAGCGTGCTGGAATTGCCCGCCGCATCCGTTGCCACGATCGTGGCCGTCGCCTCATAGGTGCCTTCGGGCAGATCGCTGGGCGGGAAGGTGACGGACCAGTTGCCATTGCTGTCCACACTCGCTGGCCGCGTCGACCCCTGAAGCGTGACATTGACGGTCGAGCCCGGCTCGGTCGTGCCATTCAGCGTCACACCATTGGCGCGCTCTGATGCGTTCACGATGTCATCGCCTGCCTGGTTCAGAACGACGCCGAAATTGTCCACCTCGGTGTCGACCTGCACTTGGCTGCTCGTCGTGCTCACATTGCCCGCGGGATCGGTGGCCGTGGCGGAAATGCCGGTGGCGTAGGTGCCTTCCGGGATGTCAGAGGCGGCAAAATCCACCGTCCAATTCCCGGACGCATCCACATCTGCCGTGCGGGTGACATTGCCAAACTGCACCTCGACGGTTGATCCCGGCTCGGTCGTGCCGTTGATCGTGACGCCATCGGCGCGCTCGGCGGCGTTGATCACATCATCGCCTTCAATCGCGGCGGTGCTGATCGCGTGGTTGTCGACGACCGTATCAAGCTCCACCGTGTCGCTCACGCTGCGGCTGTTGCCGGCGGCATCGGTGATCGAAGCCGTGATCGGCAAGGTCTGTGTGCCTCTCGGGATGTCAGAGGCGGCGAACGTTGTGCTCCAGTTGCCATTGGCATCGGCCAACACATTCTGACTGGCCGCGCCCAGCCCCACCGTGACCGTCAGGCCCGGCGTTGCGGTGCCAGAGATTTCCACGCCGTCCTGCCGCTCAACAGCATTGATGACATCATCCACCTCAATGGGTTGCGTGGAGAGCGCGACATCGCCCGCGACCGTATCCACCCGCAGGTTGGAACTGGCCGTGGCGGTGTTGCCCGCGGCATCAGTGGACAGAACATTGACCACCGCGTCATATTCACCACCCGGCACCGAGCCTGCAGCAAAGACCGCGGACCAATTGCCATTGGCATCGACCGTGGCCGTCCGCGTCACGCCCGCAAGCGTCACCTGAACCGAGCTTCCGGGATCGGTGGTGCCTGTGAGGGTCAGATCGCTGGCGGCTTCTGCCTGATTGAGGATGTTGTCACCGCTGATGGGCGTGGCGAGGGTGACACCGTTTTCAGTGTCCACCTGCACGTCATGGCTTGTGGTGAAGGTGTTGCCCGCCGCATCCGTGGAGCTGACATTGATTGTCGAGGTGTAGGTGCCCGCCGCCACGGAGGCGAAATCAAACGACCATGCGCCATTCTGATCCACAGTGCCCTGTTGGGTAACGCCCTGAAATTCCACAGAAATGCTGGCGCCAGGTTCACCCGTGCCGGTCAGCGTCACGCCGCCTGAGGCCTCAGCCGCATTGATCAGATCGTCGCCTGTCACAGCCGCCACATCGGCCAAAGGTGCGACCGTGTCGACGACCAGAACATCCGTGATCGTGGTGGAGTTGCCGCGCGCGTCCGTGGACACGATGGTCATGTCGGCATTGTATTCGCCCTCGGCAATCTCGCCGGAGCCAAAAGTCACCGACCATGTGCCATCCTGGGCCACGGTCGTGCTTTGCGTCGCGCCGCCGACCACAACAGACACCGCCGCGCCCGCCTCACCCGTGCCGGTGATTACGGTGCCGCTTTGGTGATCGGCGCTGTTGACCAGATCGCCGGTGGACTGCGTACCAGAGGTCACGTCAATGTCGGGCGGTGTGGTGTCGATATCCACACGCGGGCCATCGAGCGTTTCGGTGCTGCCATCGCCGCCGGTGAAATTCACCACGCTGTCATAGACACCATCGGCTGGCAGCTCAGAGGGATCGAGCACCACTTCCCATGTGCCGTCGGGGCCAATTGTCGTGGTCTCTGTTGTCGTGCCGACAACCACTTCGACATTGGTGCCGGGCTCGCCTGTGCCCGTGATTGTCACGGAGCTGTCGGCTGTACCGCCAATGATGCGCGGGACATCCGCGTCGTTCACTGTGGGGTCTGCAGGTCCAGTGGGGTTGGTCGGCGGGTTGGGGCCTGTCGGAGGGGTTGGATCCGTGGGGTCAGGCGGATCGGTGGGATCGGTTGGCACCACGGGCACGCCATCATCGCCACCCGATGAAAACGCAACACCCGCCGCCGCAACACCAGCCGCTGCGGCCGCCGCGCCGCCAAAGCCAAGCCCGCCCAGAGCCGGGGCCACAAGCGGGGCCACAACCGGCTCGATCCGTTCGATATCTAGGAAGACCAGATCGTCGTAGCTGCTCCATTTGTCGCCCACTTCGACGCCGGAATACTGTGCCGTCAGCGTGCCATTGGCGTCAGAGGTCAGGAGCACTTCGGTAAAGTAACCTTCCTTACTCAGGAACAGCTCTTTGTCGCCGGGTCCGGCAAAGAAGTTTTCCAGCACGATCACTTCGCCATTGGCCAAAAGGACGTGTAGATCGCCGCCCTTTTGCACATAGCCCTGCACCTCACCCGGGTTCAGGTTGAGGGAGATTTGCTGACTGTTGGTGGTTTTTAAACTGGCTGGATTGCCCTGATCCAACGTTTCCCGAATAACGTCACCGTCCGTACCACGGACAGCGTAATTCACTGCTCTCATTACTATCACCGCTCTTTTGTGGTGCTGTCTCGCACCTTTTTATCTGCGGTAACCTGTACTCAAAAACTGATCATTCGCCTAGCGTTATCTTCTAATTTTACAAAAATTCTTTTGGAAATACCCATAGTTCTAGTGGCTTGTGGCGCGTTTCACACAGGATATGAGGTGTTCCCCTAGTGCATTGCCGCGTCTGCATCCTGAGCAAATTTTGGTCGAAAACCCGGGTTTTGCACCTGTTGCGGCGGAGGTTGGCCCGGGTCAGGATCGCTGTCGCGTAGAGCCCCGCACCACCAGCCGCGAGGCCAGATGCACCGGGTCCGGCCGCACGTCATGCTCCACCCAAGCCGCGAGGCTTTCGGCGGCTTTGCGTCCCATTTGGCGGGCGGGCAGATGGACCGTGGTGAGCGGCGGGAACGTGTATTCAGACGCGGGCAAGTCGTGAATGGAAATGACCGACAGGTCCCGGGGCACGTCCACCCCCATGCGCAGCAATTCATTCAAGACACCAAAGGCCATGACATCCGACAAGCAAAAGATCGCATCGCATCGCGGCGTATCCTGCATGATCTGCTGCACGGCCTTGACGCCGCCTTCGACGCTGAGATCGGTCTCATAGAGCCGGCAGCTTTTGCCGGCCAGCGCCGCGCGCGTGCCATCGATCCGGGCCTGTGTCCGGTCATTGCCCGACAGCGGCCCATGCACCACCGCGACCCGCGCATGACCCAGCTCCATGAGATGCGCGCAGGCCATCTCCGCCGCCACGCGGTTGTCATAGCCGACCGTGGGCAGGTGATAGCCCGCATCATAGAACGATATGGCCACGGTGGGCACGCGACTCCGTTGCAGGATATCATTGAGCGCGTCACTGTGGTCCACGCCGGTGACAAAGATCCCCTCCACCCCGACATCGAGCAGTTCTTGCGCCTTGCGCGCTTCTTTTTCGGGGTCATCGTCGGTGGTTGCCACGATCAGCGACAGACCATGTTCGACCAGTGTCTGCTCTATGCTGTTCACAGTGAGCGAGAAGATATCACTGTCCAGCGTGGGGATCAGCGCCCCCAATAGCCGCGTGCGCCCCGAGTTGATCGCCCGCGCCGCCGCAGAGCGGACGAAACCCAGCTGCGCGATCACCCCTTCGACCCGGTCGCGCGTTGCCTTGTTGACCACGTCGGGCGAATTGAGCACGCGCGACACGGTTGCGACGGACACTTCGGCAGTCCTCGCAACATCGCGCAGATTCGGCTTTTTCTTCTTCGAATTGCCTAGCATATGGGCAGGCTAACGGCAGAGTGTAACTGGTTTCAAGAAAATCTTGACCCGAATCGAGACGCATGAAACTAGTTACATAGCCAGAAGGAAAAGCCAGTGCTGACACAGCCTGTACTTCGTGAGTTCAGCAATATGGGGTTCGACGGAAGACGTCGCAGCTTCCCCGGGTTTTCGTCCGGCAAACAGTCTGTCACCCGGTCGCTGTCACCGCGCGATGCGGTGCGGTTTGACCTCAAGGCGGGCGACTTGATCTCACTTCATGAAAGTTCCGCCCGGCAATCGGCATCGCTGTTGGTGTTCGATCTCAAAGGTCAGGTGGCGCCGGAGCGTGTCGACCTTGTGCAGAATGAGACCGTGTCTGTGGACCGCTTTGATGCGCATGCTCTTTTAGGATGGATCGCCGCACATGGCGGAGAAGAGCGCACCACCTTTCCCGTGACCGAGGTGACGGTGGACGATCTTTGCGTGTTTCGCGCCACTGCGGCCTGTACCGTTTGGGTGATCCGGCCGCTGCATGTTTATGAATTGGTGACCGGCGGTGACATCGGACAATTGACGGTGTCTTGTACGCCTGCGTCACAAAATTCGGCCGTGCTGCCGCCGCCCTTGGGGGAGGTGCGCGATGAGTTCACCGTGACCCGCGGCACCGCCCGCGCCTATGAGGTCAAGCCCGGCGAGATCGTTCAGGTCATTGATATAGACGGGCAGCAATGCTCAGACTTTATGGCGATGCGGGCGGGGGCCTTGGAGAAGGGCCAGGAGCGGTTCATCGACTCCACCGCGACCCGCAGCATGGTGCGTGGGGCCTATCCCGGGCCGGGCCTTTTGGACAAGTTTTTCGATCAAGATCTCAATCCGCTGATGAATGTGGTGCAAGACACCTGCGGACGGCATGACGCCTTTGGCATGGCCTGCACCGCGCGCGGCTATGAGGAGCGCGGATTTCCGGGCCATGTGAACTGCTCTGACTGTATCTCGCATGCGGTGGCCCCGGTTGGAATTGCGGGGCGTCCGGCATGGCCGGCGATCAATTTTTTCTGGAACACCTGGGTCGATCATCACTCTCATGAACTGTTGACCGAAGAAAGCCATTCGCGCCCCGGTGACTATGTGGCGATGAAGGCAATGGATGCGCTGGTCTGCGTCTCAACCGCCTGCCCGGATGACATTGATCCGATCAACGGGTGGAACCCCACCGATGTGCATGTGCGTATCTACAAACCCGATGCACCGATCCGCCGGGCCGTGGCCTATCGCGAAAAGGAGAATGCGCCGATGTCTGTCAGTCAGGAAAGCGCGTTTGCACCTGAGACCTCCAAATTGACCCAGCATTTTGCACCTGCGCGCGATCTGTGGGCGCCGGTGTCCTTTCCGTCCACCGGCACGATTGGAGAATATTGGGCCTGTCGGGACAAGGTTACGCTTCAGGATATGTCGGGCCTGCGCAAATATGATGTGATCGGCCCGGACGCCGAGGCGCTTTTGCAAAAGGTCATGACACGCGATGTGGCGCGCCTGGCCGTTTGGCGGGGCACTTACGCGCTGATCTGTGATGAGGCGGGCGCGGTTGTGGATGATGGCACGCTGTTCCGCCTTGCGCCGAACCTGTTCCGCTGGTGCTGTGGCACGGAAGAAAGCGCGCGTGTGATGGAAGAGGTCGCCCGCACTGAGAACCTGCAAGTGCGCATTCATGGGATGGGCCATGCCCTGCCGAACCTCGCGCTGCAGGGTCCGCGCTCTCGCGATGTGCTGCGCAAGATCGTGTTCACACAGCCCACTGTGCCCGCGCTGGATGATGTAAAGTGGTTTGGCGTGACCGTGGCCCGTTTGGGCGATCGTGACGGCATTCCGTTCATGTTGGCCCGGTCGGGGTACACCGGCGAGCTGGGTTATGAGCTTTTCTGTTCCACGGAAGATGCACCCGGCCTGTGGGCGGCTGTGATGGCGGCGGGCGAAGAGTTCGGGATCGAGCCGATGGGCTCTGCCGCGTTGGACATTCTGCGGGTGGAGGCCGGGCTGGCCGCCGCCAATGCCGAGTTTGCGCCGGGCGTGGATGCGCTGGAGGCGGGCTTGGGCTTTGCCGTCAGCATGAATAAAACGGACTTCATCGGCAAAGCCGCGCTGGAACGCAACGCGCGTGACCCGCGCAAGGTGCTGCGCGGGCTTTGGTTTGAAGGGGATGATGTGCCGCTGCATGGCGCGCATGTGTATCACGGGGAACGGCCTGTGGGGGTGATCACCTCTGCTGTCCGCTCTCCAAAATATGAGCGCACGATTGCAATGGCCCGGCTGGCCGTTGAGCATGCGGAAATAGGCACGGAATTGGAAGTGGGGCAAATGGACGGGCATATGAAACGCTTGCCCACCAAAGTCTGCTCCACCCCATTTTACGACCCAAAACGCGAGAGGGCACGGGCGTGAGCGACGCGGTTGTTGAGCTAGAAAACGTATGGAAGATCTTTGGGGAGCGCGCGCCTGAGGCGATGGAGGCGGTCCGCAAAGAGGGGATCGGCAAGCCTGAGGTGCTGGAACGCTATGGCGCTGTTGTGGGCGTGAAGGACGCGAGTTTTTCGGTCTCCAAGGGTGAGATTTTCTGCCTGATGGGCCTGTCGGGGTCGGGTAAATCCACGCTGGTGCGCCACATCAATCGCCTGATTGAGCCCACGGCCGGTACGATCCGCATCATGGGCGAAGACATCGGCGCGATGAAGTCCGAACAGCTGCGCGCGACCCGTGCCGACAAGATCGGGATGGTGTTTCAGAACATGGCGCTGTTGCCCCACCGGTCGGTGCGCGACAACATTGGGTTCGCTTTGGAACTGCGCGGGATGGACGGCTACACCCGCGCCAAGGCCGCCGATAAGGCGCTTGAGACGGTGAGTTTGCATGGCTATGGCGACCGGCTCCCCTCAGAACTGTCAGGCGGGATGCAACAGCGGGTGGGCCTCGCCCGTGCATTGGCGGCGGATCCGGAAATCCTGTTGATGGATGAACCCTTCTCGGCCCTCGATCCGCTCATTCGGCGCAACCTGCAGGATGAATTCCTCAGCCTCAGCCAGGACGTGAAGAAGACCACCGTTTTCATCACCCACGACCTGGATGAGGCCATTCGCATGGGTGATCGGATCGGCATCATGAAAGACGGTGAGATCGTGCAGATCGGCACAGCCGAGGATATCGTGACCGCACCCGCCGATGATTACGTGGCGGATTTCGTCGCGGGTATTTCGCGGCTGAAGCTGGTCTCTGCCTCCAAGATCATGGTCCCGCCGGAGCAGCATGGTGAGATCAAGGGCAAGGGCCACCCGGTGGCGCGGCCTGATGATGATCTGGATACGCTGGTGGGCCTGTCGACCGGGTCGGACAAGCCCGTTTTGATCAAAGATGGCGATGTGTTGGTGGGCGTGGTGAGCAAGGACACCCTGCTGACCGGTCTGCAAGGGGGAGCAGAGGCATGAGCGGCGCAGAAAAAATCGAGGTCGAAGATCGCGACGTGTCTGTCGGTACATTTGTGGCCCAGAATGAGCCCTATTTCAGCGGCGTGTTTGAGCGGCTGCAGCGGGCGGAACTGCCGCGCTGGCATATGAACATCTGGGGGCTGCTTGTCCCATGGCTCTGGGCCTCGTGGCGCGGGGTCTGGCTGATGTTCTGGATCGCGCTGGCGATTGATATCCTGGCCGTGGTGTGCCTGATGCAGGTGGTGAAGTTCACCCCGCTCTTGGAAGAGGCGCTGAAGAACCCTGAGGCGAACACGACGCTGATCCCGCGGTACACCGGCTGGATCAACACCTATTTCACCATCGGCTGGATCCTTCTGATCGGCGGCAGGTTGTGGATGGGAAGCCAGGCAAACCGTTGGTATTACGCGCAATATTCCCGATGGCGAATTGACCACGCGGTGGCCAATGGCGTCACCATGAAGCGCGTGATCATCGGGCTGGTGATCATGGCCATCTGCGCGCCGCTGACCACCTATCGCGCCACGCAAATTCGCCTCGATGAACGGGCCTGTATCTCTCAGGTGCGCACGGCCGAGACCGTCGAAATCCTGTTGGAGCGCTACTATGTGACGGGTTTAGCGGACCTTGAAAGATCCATCGCGGATGAGCTCACCGTGCTGCAATCCACCTTTGACCGGCTCGACGGGTTGGAAAATCCCACGGATTTGGAAAAGGCAGAACGCGCGCAAATCCGCCGCGACCTGCGCGCCATGACACGCGATGGGGAAGCCGTGGCCGATTTTCAGGCGGTCACGCCCAAAGATCGGTTTGACTGCAAGTTTATCGATGACTTCCCGACGCTGGTGCGTTTTGACGCCCCGGCAGAAGTGCGCTACCGCCGGGTCCCCGATGAAGCGGCCCGCGCCGCAGGCGATGAAGACGCGACCATGGTGATTGTTCAGGAAAGCGAACCGGTCGAGGGCCGCCGCATCAACATCTTCACCTATAACGCCGAAGCCATCGATGTGAGCATCAACTATCTGCGCGCGCAATATGCGGGCATCTTTGATGCGATGACGAATGTGCTGCGCCAGTCGCTGATCCGGGTTGAGGTGGCGTTTATGCAGACGCCTTGGCCGGTGGTGGCCTTCCTCTTTATGGCGCTCGCCTGGGCCTATACGAACAGGGCCACGACCATATTCGTGGCAGGCTCGCTGGCGTTCCTTGCCGCATTTGAGCTGTGGCAGGTGGCGATGCAAACCATGGCGCTGGTGGTCGTCGCAACGGCCATATGCGTCTTTGTCGGCTTACCCGTGGGCATATGGATGGCCAAGAACAAGCTCTTCCGATGGATCAACGAGCCGATCCTAGACGTGATGCAGACCATTCCATCGCTGAGCTATCTCGTGCCCGCCGTCGCCTTCTTTGGCATCAGCCAACCGCCCGCCGTGCTGGCCACCGTGATCTTTGCGATCCCGCCGATGGTCAAACTAACCGCGCTTGGCATTCTACAAGTGCCCGAAAGCACGAAAGAAGCCGCGCTGGCCTTTGGTGCGTCCGAGCGACAACTCTTGCGCAAGGTGGAGCTGCCTATGGCGATCCCGTCGATCATGGCGGGGCTCAACCAAACCATCATGCTGGCGCTGTCCATGGCCACGATCTCTGCCTTTATCGGGGCGGCGGGTCTGGGCGCGCTGGTCACCGAATCCTTGGGCGATGCCCAGGCAGGCAAAGGATTGTTGGCCGGGATTGCCATCGCCCTCGTGGCGATGATGATCGACCGCATCCTTCGGGGCATCCGTGCCTCGTTCAGCCGAATTTAAACCAAGACAAGCAGACAACAACAGGGAGACAACCATGAAACATCTGCTCAAAACCGCCGCGATCACCGCGGGGCTTCTCGCCAGCACGGCCGCGTCCGCGCAAGAGAAGATCATGATCTCGGATCCAAGCTGGAACGGCGCACGCGCCATCGGCCACGTGATCAAAGCCATCGTCGAAGGCGAGATGGGCGGCGAGGCGGAAATCCTCACCGGTATGAACCAGCAGCCCGTGATCTTTGCCGGTATGGACAAGGGCGATGGCTCCATCGACGTGCACCCGGATATGTGGATGCCCAACTGGTCGGCCGCGTGGGATGAATATGTGGACGGCACCGGCGGTGTAAAAACCAATGGCGGCTACGCGGGTACATCGCTTCTGTACGTGCCCACCTACATGACGGACAAGATCACCTCGATCGAAGACCTCAAAGATCCTGAGATCGCCGCCATGTTCGACAGCGATGGCGACGGCCTGGGTGAGTACTGGGCCGGGGATGTGACCTGGGCGTCGACCAAGCGCTGGCAGGTGAAGTTCAAATCCTATGGCCTCGATGAGCTGTGGGAGCCGAACATCGTGTCCGGCGACACGTTCAAAGCGGGTCTCGCCGCGGCCTATGCAGCATCTCAGCCGCAGCTGTTCTATTACTGGACGCCTGAGGCCCTTCACGTGCAATACGACCTGACGGCTTTGGAAGAGCCTGCACGCTTTGAAGGCTGTGAAGACCTTGATCTGGATGCGGAGAACTGGCTCGACGTGTCCGAGTTCGAATGCGCGGGCACCGCGGCCACCGTATATGTCGCCTATTCCACGTCGCTGGAAGAGCGCAACCCGGCCGTGGCCAAGATGCTGGCCAACATGACGCTGACAGGCGACGAAGTTGGCGGCTGGATCCAGGAGATGTTTGAATTGAAGCGTGACCCGGCGGAAGTGGCCGAAGAGTGGATCGCGGACAATCAAGACATCGTGGACGGCTGGATCAACGGCGACAGCTCCGGCTGATCGGTATCCTTAGACCTTTTGATGGGCCGCGCAGAATGTGCGGCCCATTTTTTTTGCCCAAGCTTTCCGTCCCTCGCGCGGAATCAAGGGCGTTAGCCCGCCGCGCGTTCGTCAGGCCGTCCCGGGGCCTGGCGAAATGGCCACCACGGGACGTCGCGCGGATGCTCGGCGGGGCCGATGGATAAAGGGCGGCTGAAGCGATGTATGATCGCCACGCCACGGCCTGACAAACCCGCTGGGTTCGCGCTACCTCTGCGCCACCCGCCACTCCGGATGCACCCACGGCACGGCATTGTCCGGCGCCAAGGACCGCCCCAACACGTGGTCTGAAATCTTTTCCCCTACCATGATCGACGGCGCATTGAGGTTGCCGTTGGTGATGCGCGGGAAGAGGCTGCTATCGGCCACGCGCAAACCATCGACCCCGATCACGCGGCCTTCCGGGTCAACAACCGCATTCGGATCATCCGCCCGCCCCATCCGGCAGGTGCCGCAAGGGTGATAGGCGCTTTCGGCATGTTCTCGGATCACCTCATCCAGCTCATCATCGCTTTGATACTGCGCCCCCGGCTGGATCTCATGGCTGCGGTAGGGATCAAAGGCGGCTTGCGCGAAAATCTCTCGCGTGAGCCGGATGCAGCGGCGGAAATCAATCCAGTCTTGCTCTTCGCTCATGTAGTTGAACCGGATCACGGGCGTGTCCTTTGGATCGGCGCTGCGCAAGCTCACCCGCCCGCGTGAGGGGGAGCGCATCGGCCCGGTATGGGCTTGAAACCCATGCCCTTCTGCCGCCGCTTGTCCGTCGTAACGCACGGCGATGGGCAGGAAATGGAATTGAATATCGGGGTAATCCACGCCCGCCTCGGACCGGATAAATCCGCAGCTTTCAAACTGGTTGGAGGCCCCCGGCCCCGTCTTGGTGAAGAGCCACCGCGCGCCGACATAAGCCTTGCCAAGGAGGTTCCAGTATTTGAAGAGGCTGACCGGCTGGCTTGCCGCCATTTGCACATAAAGCTCCAGATGGTCCTGCAGATTGCCGCCCACGCCGGGGCGGTCGGCCACCACGTCAATTCCGTGTTCCGTGAGATGCGCAGCCGGGCCAATCCCCGACAGCATCAGGATCTTGGGCGAGTTGATCGAAGACGCGGCCAGGATCACCTCCCGCCGGGCCCGAACCACACCTTTGGAGGTCTCCACCCCCACCGCGCGGCCCTCTTCCATCACAACGCGGATCACCTCCGCGCGCATCAAATCGCAATTGTCGCGCTTCAATGCGGGCTTGAGATAGGCGTTCGCGGCCGACCATCGCTGCCCGTTGTGCACGGTCATCTCAAAGGGGCCGAACCCCTCTTGCTGCTCGCCGTTATAATCGGCGGTGATCTCATACCCCGCCTGCCCGCCGGCCTCGATGAACGCGCGGGTCAGCGGGTTGGCCATCTCACCGCGTTGGACATGTAATGGCCCATCCTTGCCACGCCAATCGGCATCGCCGCCATGGCCCGCGCTGTGCCAATGCTCCATCCGTTTGAAATAGGGCAGCACATCGGCATAGCCCCAACCATCGGCGCCCATCTCGCGCCAATGATCATAGTCGCCCGCATGCCCGCGCACATAGACCATGCCGTTGATCGACGATGATCCCCCGATCACCTTGCCGCGCGGACAGGCCAGACGACGATTGTTGAGATGAGGCTCCGGCTCCGAGTGATAGCCCCAATCGTACATCTTCATGTTCATCGGAAAACTCAGCGCACCGGGCATCTGAATGAGCGGGCCCGCATCGGTGCCGCCATGTTCGATCACCAAGACAGACTGCCCGGCCTCGCTCAGCCGATAAGCCATGGCACACCCCGCGCTGCCCGCGCCGACAATGACGAAATCCGCTTCCATACTCATCTCACCCGAAACTGTCCCGCAGCATCTCGTAGCTGGTCATAACTGTGTTGCGATAGGCCGCCCGCTCGGTCAGGCGATCGTAATAGGCGCGCAGGTTCGGCATGTTCGCCCGCTGAATATCGATGTCGAAATACCGGTAGAGCACGTGGCCCAGCGCGATATCCGCCACCGTCAAATCAGGCCCCGCAAGATACGCTTGCTGCGCCAGAACGCGCCCGGCATGGGTCATCTCCGCCTCCAGTCGCGCGACGTTGCGCTGGATCACGGTCCAGTTGCGTTTTTCCGGTTTCATCCGCACCGCGAGCCAAAAGACAGGTCCGGTGAACTGCGCCGCCACCGAGTTCTTGGCCCATTCCGCCCACATATCAACGCGTGCCCGTGCGCCGGGGTCCTCGGGCCAAAACGGCGCTGTGCCATAGGCGGTGGCGAGGTAGCGCAGGATCGCGGCACTTTCCCACACCACCGTATCGCCATCTTGAAGCACCGGGATCTTGCCGTGCGGGTTCATGGCGCGGAATTCCGGCGTGTCGAGCCCGCCAAAGGTGAAGCCATAATCAAGCTGTTCATACGCCAGGCCCATCTCTTCCAGCCCCCAGAGGACGGCTTGGACATTGGATGAACTGGCGCGACCGTAGACTTTGATCATCATTCCCCCCTTGGGAAGCGTTGGGTGTCTTCCACGACATTGAGATCCATGTGATTGCGCATGTACCGCTCTGAGGCCTTTTGCAGCGGCTGGTAATCCCAGGGGTAATAGCCACCCTGTCGCAGCGCCTCATAGACCACCCAGCGCCGTGCCTGGCTTTCGCGCACTTGGGCATCGAAGGCGTCGAGATCCCAGCGCGCCTCGGCCTTGGCCTGGAGCTGTGCCAGGGTTCCGGCATGGGCGGGATCGCCCGCGAGGTTCGTCCGCTCATGGGGATCGGCCTCAAGATCGAAAAGCTGATCGGGGTCGAGCGCGCATCGGTTGAATTTCCACTTGCCGTAGCGCAGCGACACGAGCGGCGCGTAGGATGCCTCTGCCGCGTATTCCATCGCGACCGGATCATCGCGCGAGACACCCTGTCCAAGGGGGACGAGCGACTGCCCTTCGACCCAAGGGGCAAGCTCTTCCATTGAGACACCCGCGAGATCACAAAGCGTCGGGCACACATCGATCGTACTGACCGGATCGGTGACCAGACCCGGGGTCATGCCCGGCGCAGACACCATCAAGGGCACCCGTGCAGACCCCTCATAGAAGCACATTTTGAACCAGAGACCGCGTTCACCCAGCATGTCACCATGATCGGAAACGAATAGGATGATCGTATCTTTTTCCTGCCTCGTTGCAGAAAGTACCCCCAGAATCTCCCCGATTCTTTGATCTAAATAGGAGATATTCGCGAAATATGCCCGGCGCGATTTTTGGATATCTTCGCCCGTAATCTCAAAGTTTCGCCAGTCATTGGCGTCAAAGATCCGCTGCGCATGCGGGTCATGATCGGCATAGTCCATCGCGGGCACAGCGGGCATCAGATGGTCGCAATCTGCGTAGAGATCCCAGAACTCACGGCGCGCCACGTAAGGGTCATGAGGATGGGTGAAACTGACCGTCAAACACCAAGGCCGCGCATCATGCCCGCACGCCAGATCATAGAGCTTGCGGGTCGCGTGATAGGCGACCTCATCATCATATTCCATCTGGTTGGATATCTCAGCCACGCCCGCGCCAGTGACCGACCCCATGTTGTGATACCACCAGTCAATCCGCTCCCCCGGTTTGCGATAGTCCGGCGTCCAGCCGAAATCCGCGGGGTAGATATCCGTGGTCAGACGCTCCTCAAACCCGTGCATTTGATCGGGGCCCACGAAATGCATCTTGCCCGACAGACAGGTTTGATAGCCCGCGCGGCGCAGGTGATGGGCATAGGTCGGAATGTCGGCGGCAAACTCGGACGCGTTGTCATAGACCCGGCTGCGCGACGGCAAAAGCCCGGACATGAAACTGGCCCGTCCCGGGGCGCAGAGCGGGCTGGCGGTGTAGGCATTGACGAAACGCGTGGACCGATCCGCCAGCGCGCGCAGGTTCGGCGTATGCAACCACTCCGCCGGACCATCGGGAAAGAGTGTTCCGTTGAGCTGGTCCACCATCAGGATCAGGATGTTGGGCTGGGTCATGATGGGTCCGAGAGGGCGCGGTCAAGATAGGACATGAGCAAGGCAATGGCCTCTTCCCCGGCAAGCGGGGTCTCGGCCAGGGCCTGGCGCAGGTAGAGCCCGTCGATCATCGCCGAGAGCCCGCGCGCCAGCTCTGCCCCGTCGCCGCCGGCCGCGCGCGCAGCATGGCGCAGGTTGGACCGGAGACGGCGCTGATAGATGTTCAGAAGCCGCTGCGCATCGCGCGAGGTTTGCGCTTGCACGTAGAAGTTCAGCCAGGCGGACACGGTCTCGGCCTGAAACTGGCGCGGGGAGAAGCTGGCGCGGATGATCGCTTCAATCCGATCCCGCGGCGCCTTGGCCATAGCCAGCGCACCGCGCACCTCGGCCCCGTAAAGCGACAGGATATGACGCATGGCAGCGGTGAAAATATGCTCTTTGGAGCCGAAGTAATGATGCGCCAGTGCGCTCGACATGCCGGCTCGTTTGGCGATCTGGCTCACGGTGACATCAAGTGAGCCACGCTCTCCGATCTCATGGATCGTAGCCTCAACAAGGGCCGAGCGGCGAAGCGGTTCCATTCCCAGTTTCGGCATAAGCAATCTCCCTTGGTCAAATTCGCTAGGCAGTTTTGATTGATCCGTCAATCAATAAAAACCAGTGTCCTTGGCCGGGTGCCGGATTTAGGTATTTTTGACAAGAAAGAAGCCGGAGTGCCGTGCGCCAGTGGCAATCTCCGGCCCGACTGCTAGGTAGGCGGCATGGATCGCCCCATCTTCATCGGCTCAGAGATTTATCGCGGCTCCAGCTATGGGCCGAAGCATCCGCTGTCGATCCCGCGCGTGCCGACCGTGACGGATGTGAGCCGCGCGATGGGGTGGCTCCCGGATGCACAGTTTCGATTGAGCCCGCGGGCGCGGCCCAAAGCGCTTTTGTCGTTTCATACTGAGGCCTATGTGAATGCTTTGCAGGCCGCGGAGACGGCGCAAGAGGTGGATGAGGTGACGCGCAAACGCCATCAGTTGGGCACGGTGTCGAACCCGGTCTTTGCGGAGATGTATCGCCGTCCGGCCACGGCCGCGGGGGGATCCATGCTGGCGGCGGAATTGCTGGCCGAGGGTGGCATTGTCTATAATCCGGGCGGCGGCACGCATCACGGCATGCCCGATCACGCCGCCGGGTTTTGCTATCTCAATGATCCGGTGCTGGGCATTCAGACGCTGCTTTTGCGCGGGCTGACGCGCGTGGTTTACCTGGATATAGATGCCCATCACTGTGACGGGGTGGAGGCCGCCTTTGCCGGGGACGCCCGGGTGCGGTTGATCTCCACCCATGAGGCCGGTCGTTGGCCTTTTACCGGGGCGTTGGAGGAGGATGCCGGTGGAAATGCATTCAACCTGCCCTTGCCCAAGGGCATCGGCGATGACGGCTTTGCCTTGGCGCGTGATCAGGTGATCCTGCCTGCGGTTGAGGCCTTTCGCCCAGAAGCCATTGTGCTGCAATGCGGGGCCGACGCGGTGGAGGAGGATCCATTGTCGCGTTTGAGCCTTTCCAACAACGCCCATTGGTCCGTTGTGAGCGCTCTGATGACGATGACCCCGCGTCTCTTGGTCCTCGGCGGTGGGGGGTACAACCCGTGGACGGTGGGGCGGCTCTGGGCCGGGGTTTGGGCCACGCTCAACGGGTATGAGATCCCGGATCGGGCCTCACCGGAGGCCGAGACGGTGTTGCGCGGCCTGTCCTGGACGCGGCAGGCGCGCGGGCCGACGCCCGAGACGCTGATGACCACGCTGCGCGATGCTCCGCGACCCGGGGAGATCACAGGCGCATTTCGGCAAGATGTGACGCGGCTGGCTGGGCGTTTGTCAGCCTGGGTATGACCTGCGCCTCGGGGCTTCTCGGGATTTGAGTATTTTTGGAAAGATGAAGCCGAAGGCGGCGCGCGGTCGTGGGCCGTTCACGCATCCGCCATTGCCCTTGGGCTTCAAGCGGCGTAAATGGCGGGTCGGTAACGGGACAGAGACCTAACATGCCCATTTTGGTGATGAAATTCGGCGGCACCTCGGTGGCCAATATTGACCGCATCCGGCGCGCGGCCAAGCGCGTGGGCGTGGAAGTGGCCAAGGGCTATGACGTGATTGTCATTGTGTCGGCCATGGCGGGGCGCACCAATGAGTTGGTGGGTTGGGTTGATGAAATCTCACCGCTTTACGATGCGCGCGAATATGACGCCGTGGTGAGTTCGGGAGAGAACGTGACCGCGGGGCTGATGGCGCTGACATTGCAGGAGATGGACGTGCCTGCGCGCAGCTGGCAAGGCTGGCAAGTGCCGGTGCAGACCACCTCGGCCCATTCGGCCGCGCGGATCGAAGATATCCCGCCTGCCAATATTCTTGAGAAATTCAAGGAAGGCATGCGCGTGGCCGTCGTGGCCGGTTTTCAGGGCGTCAGCCCGGAGGGTCGCATCACCACGCTGGGGCGCGGCGGGTCCGACACCACGGCTGTGGCCTTTGCCGCCGCCTTTGACGCGGAACGCTGTGACATCTACACCGATGTGGACGGGGTCTATACCACCGACCCGCGCATCACCGACAAGGCGCGTAAGCTTGATAAGATCGCCTTTGAGGAAATGCTGGAACTGGCCAGCCTCGGCGCAAAAGTGTTGCAGACGCGGTCGGTTGAGCTGGCGATGCGCTACAATGTGAAACTGCGCGTGCTCAGCAGCTTTGAAGAACAGTCAGACGAGGCCGGCACGCTGGTCTGTGCGGAGGAAGAGATCATGGAATCCAACGTTGTGAACGGCATCGCCTATTCCCGTGAAGAGGCGAAAATGACGCTTGTCTCTGTGGCCGACCGACCGGGCATCGCCGCCGCGATCTTTGGCCCGCTGAGCGAGGCGGGGGTGAATGTGGATATGATCATCCAGAACATCTCGGAAGAAGGGCGCACCGATATGACGTTTTCCTGCCCCACCAACCAGGTGGCGCGCGCCGAGAAGGCCATGCAAGAGGCCAAGGATAAGGGTGATATCAATTTCCACGATCTGCTGGCGGACACCAATGTGGCCAAGATCTCCGCCGTGGGGATCGGGATGCGCAGCCAGTCGGGCGTGGCGGCCACGATGTTTCAGACGCTCAGCGATGAGGGGATCAACATCAAGGTGATCTCCACCTCTGAGATTAAAATATCCGTGCTGGTCGACCGGAAATATATGGAACTTGCCGTTCAGTCCCTGCATGATGCCTTCGGACTGGAAAGCGCGGCCTAAGGCTTTCACCTCAAAAAAGCCAACGCCGCCAGAAAGTTAGACCTGAGGGATGGACCTTTCGACGGCATGAATGAGCCGATCCGACATAACACCAACAGCCGTCAGATGCTGTCACGCCTGCGCACGCTTATGTCGGAGGAGGCGGGCGGTCAGACGCGTCTGGATGCCATCACCGGGCTGATGGCCGAGGAGATGCATGTCGAGGTGTGCTCTATCTATCTCTTTCGCGATGAGGAAACGCTGGAGCTTTGCGCGACCCAGGGTTTGAACCCGGAGGCTGTGCACCAGACCCGGATGCGGCTGGGGGAAGGCCTGGTTGGGCGCATCGCCAAGAACGGGCAGCTCGTGAACACAGACAATGCGCCGGGAACGCGCGGGTTTCGGTACATGCCGGAGACGGGCGAAGAGGCCTATAACAGCTTTCTCGGCGTGCCTATTCAGCGGCTGGGTGAAACGCTGGGCGTGATGGTGGTGCAATCGAAAGAAGCGCGATCGTTTTCCGAGGAAGAGGTGGACGTGGTCGAGGTGGTGGCCATGGTCATTGCCGAGATGACAGAGCTGGGCGCCTTTGTGGGCGAAGGGGCGGCGATGTCGGCGCGCCATCAACAGCCGGTCCTGTTCCACGGCTCCATCGCGCAGGAAGGTGCGGCGGAAGGTCAGGTCTGGCTCCATGAGCCGCGCGTTGTGGTGTCCAACCCCATTGCCGATGATCCGGTCCGGGAGATGGAGCGCCTGACCGCCGCCGTAGAAGAGCTGCGCGTGGGTGTGGATCGGATGCTGTCCACCGCCGCGAAGGGCGACAAAGAACAGCTTCAGGTGCTGGAAGCCTATCGGATGTTTGCCAATTCCAAAGGCTGGATGCGGCGGATGGAGGAAGATATCGCACTGGGCCTGTCCGCCGAGGCGGCCGTGGAAAAAGAGCAATCCACAGCTCGGGCACGGATGTCGAAAGTGACGGATGTGTACCTGCGTGAGCGGCTGCATGACCTTGATGATCTGTCGAACCGGCTTTTGCGCATTCTAACGGGCCAAGGCACGGAAACCGGGGCGGAAATGCCCGAGAACCCAGTGCTGGTGGCGCGCAATATCGGGCCTGCCGAGTTGCTGGATTACGGGCGCGTTCTCAAGGGCATCGTGTTGGAAGAGGGCTCGGTCGGTTCGCATGCCGCGATCGTGGCCCGCGCGCTGGCCATTCCACTGATCGTCCATGCAAATCGGGTGACGACCGAGGCGCTCAACGGGGATCCGATCCTTGTGGATGGGGAACAGGGCGTTGTGCATCTGCGCCCCGATGACACGATTGTCACGGCGTTTCGCGACAAGATGGCGATGCAGGCCAAGGCGCAAGAGCGCTATGCCTCGATCCGCGATTTGCCGGCAGAGACGGAATGCGGCACGCGGATTGCGCTGCATATGAACGCGGGGCTTATGGCCGATTTGCCATCGCTGGACGGGTCCGGCGCAGAGGGGGTCGGGCTGTTCCGGACGGAGCTTCAGTTTCTCACGCGCAGTCACATGCCCAAACGCTCAGAACTCAGCGAAAACTACGCCCGTGTGATGGACGCGGCCAAGGGAAAGCGTGTTGTCTTCCGCACGCTGGATATCGGGTCAGACAAGGTGCTGCCTTATATGCGCGCGGTGGATGAACCGAACCCCGCGCTTGGCTGGCGCGCGGTGCGCGTGGCGCTGGATAAACCCGGCGTGATGCGGATGCAGGTGCAGGCGATCATCCGTGCCGCCGCCGGGCGACCTTTGTCGCTGATGTTTCCCTTTGTGGCGCAGCGCGAGGAATTCACCCGTGCGCGCGCTGAGGTCGACAAGGCCATTGAGCGCGAACGCATTCTGGGCCACCCCCTGCCCGAGAACCTTGAAGTGGGCGCGATGCTTGAGACGCCGTCGCTCGCCTTTGCGCCCGATGCGCTTTATCAGGACGTGGATTTCCTCTCGATCGGGGGCAATGACCTCAAGCAGTTCTTCTTTGCTGCCGACCGCGAAAATGAGCTTGTGCGGCGGCGCTATGACACGCTCAATGTCAGTTTCCTGACCTTCATTGAGACCATCGTTGACCGCTGCGACAGCCTGGGCACACCACTGAGTTTTTGTGGGGAAGATGCCGGTCGCCCGATTGAAGCTGCGTGTTTTTCCGCCATTGGGATGCGCACGTTGTCGATGCGTCCGGCCTCAATTGGTCCGGTGAAATCCATCCTGCGCCGCACCGATCTGGGCGCGCTACGCGATGTGATCCACAAAGCCCGCGAAGACGGCCAACAATCGGTTCGCGGGCCGGTAATGGACCATTTGCGCGGCAAGCTTTAGGCATTTTTGCACCAACGGCCCGGACCGATCAGGACAAAACCCGGTAGGCGCAGGCCATTTATCCACAAGACCTTGTGGATAAAATTGTATTACCTGTGGATACAACGTTAACTTAATGAAAAACCACAATAAAATTTACAAGAACCTGTGGATAACTTTAATTTTCTGCTAAGTTAAGGGAACTTTAGGGATGGTCCGGTTGGATGGTCCTGCAACACAAAGGCGCGACAGGGGCATGGCCCCAGCCCCGAGGAGACGAGTTATGGTGTTTTCGCTGTTTAGGTCAAAGGAAGAACCCTTTGATCCCGATCTGGTCATCCGGCACCGCCCTGCGGAAGCCGATGTTTCTCCTGAAATTGCCGGGTTGAGCCGCAAAGACCGTGTGGCCCGCGCCTTTGACGAAATGCCGCTGGATGCGCGCGAAACGGAAGCGATCTGCGCCCTTTTGGATGAGCCGGGATCGACCTGCGTGGAACTCAGCCGCGCCTGCGGTTGGATGGACACAAGCTGGCGCACCCAGATGATTTTGCTCTGCCAGCGCCGCCGCAAGTTTCTGTGGCCCGAGGGTATGACCAGTGATGTCTCAAATGGGATCATCATCAGCGCCTTGGCCGAATATGACACCTATGACAGCACCTTTACCCCGCGCCGCGACGTTGTGAAAAGCCTGAACAAAGCGGTCAAAGCCGCACTTTGACTACATCTTGTTGAGGGGCTGTGGTGTGACCCGCGCGCGAAACCTTTGTACGATCTCGGCGCGATCCAGATCGGCCTCAATCGCCAGGCGCCGCAGACCAAAATGGACATGCGCCATCTGCTGGTAATAGCTGGTATAGGTGTAATTCGTGGCCGCCCCCGCGGCCGCACCCAGGATCGGCACGGTTTGCGCGGCCAGTTTTTGACCCAGAGCTGTGGCCAAACGCGGCGCGACGCTTTTGATCAACTGCTGCAAGGCGGGGCCTGTCACCGTCACCCGCACCCCCAGAAAACCCAGATCGGCCCCATCGTCATGATCCAGCGGTCCGGCGGCGGCAAAAACCTGAATGCAGTCATACTGCACCCCCTCTTCCGCCGGATCAAAGCCATGTTCCACCGCCACATCCTGTATGGCGCGCAAAAGCACTGTGGTCGTCACCGGCAATTCCGCCAGCGCCGTGGGCAGCCCGCCGATCCCGCCCGCCGCGCCCATCGCGGTGGTGAGCGCGCGGTTGAACCACCCCGCCTGCCCGTCCACGAGCCCGCGGGAGCCATGCGCGGCCTGCATCGCGAGCCTCAAAGCGTCTTCGGTTCGGGCACCCAAAGCATCGCGCACGGGCACGGGCAGTTGATCCACCAATCCCTCAGCTTGCCCACCGATCAGGTTGAGCAGCTGAATCCCCGGACCCGCGGCCCGCGCATAACGCTGCGCCAACGCCTCAAGGCGCGTGTCCACATCTTGTGGCGGAAGGGCGGGGTTCAGGACGTCCATGGCATGTATTTAGGAAGGAAAACCGCCCTTCACGACCCCGCGCCGCAGAATTTTCCAAAATTCTGCACCAGAAAATTCGAATTTTCTGGTGCATTTTCTTCGAAGAAAATGCCGCCAAGCTGTTCAAATGTCATGAAAAACGCTCAACGTCGCCTTTAACACCCGCCCATGCGCCATCTACCAAGGCCACACCCAAAACGCGGGCGGGATTGGTGGGCGGTGGCATCTTGACGCCCGCGAGCCGTTTGAACCCGAACCGGCTGTAATAGGGCGCATCGCCCACCAGCATGACCCGTTCCCAGCCCAGCTCGCGCGCGCGATCCAGACTGTCGAGGATCAGATACCCGCCCAAACTTTCGCCCTGATAGGTCGGATGCACGGCGACAGGCCCCAAAAGCAGCACGGCCTTGCCGCCCACACGCACCGGCCAAAACCGGATTGCCCCGGCCAGAATGCCCTCGGGATCACGCGCCACGAGGCTCAGCTCAGACACCCGCGCCACCCCTTCGCGCAGACGGTATGACGACAGCGCCTCGCGCCCCGGCGCAAAGGCCAGATCATAGAGCGCCTCGACTTCCCACCAGTCGTCGCTTGTCTCCGGGGTCAGTTGAAACACGTCTGCGCCTTGTCACGTCTTTAAAACCGGCTGGCAAACTGCCTATCACGTCGTTAGGACAGGTACCAACGTGGAAATGAAGTGAGAGAACCGATGTTCTACCGCCCCGAAGACGGCCATGGCCTGCCGCATAACCCGTTCAACGCCATCGTCACACCGCGGCCCATCGGCTGGATCTCAACGCGCGGGTCGGACGGGTCTGAGAACCTCGCGCCCTATTCGTTCTTCAATGCCGTGGCCTATGTGCCGCCGCAGGTGATGTTTGCCTCCACCTCGGCCAAGGAAGATCGCGACGGCACCAAGGACAGTGTCGCCAACATCCGCGACACCGGCGTCTTTTGCGTGAACATCGTGGAATATGCCATGCGCGACGTGATGAATGTCAGCTCTGGCCCCTGGGCGCGGGAAGTGGACGAATTTGACAAGGCCGGCATCGACCGCGACGAGTGTGAGACGATCCCCTGCTCGCGCGTCGCTGCAGCACCCGCCGCGCTGGAATGTAAGCTGACCCAGATCGTGCAACTGCCGGGTGCCGCCAATTATGTTGTCTTTGGCGAGGTCACAGGCGTGCATATGCGCGATGATTGCATGGTGGACGGCATGTTTGACGTCACCAAGTTCAACCCGCTCGCCCGGCTTGGATATCGCGACTACACCACGGTGCGCGACCTCTTTAGCCTCAACCGCCCCGGCGAAAGCTGAGGCCCGTGTCCCTGACGGAGGCCATCGCCACGCAGGCGTTATGGATCCAGATTTGGGTCGGATGGCTCGCGATCTTCAACCTCGCCACCCTTGCCGCGCTTTTGATCAAGCGGGACACGCGCCGCCACGGGATCGTTGTGGGCGCGGCCTTTGTCGCCAATTACCTCTTCATGAACTGGCTTTACGGACAGTACGGGTATGTCCGCCTTCTGGGTCTCTCCCACGTCCTGATCTGGACGCCCCTCGCGCTTTATCTGATCTTTGCCTTGCGCGGCCCGACAATCCGCGGCTGGGTGCGCCCGCTCACGCAGATCTTTGTGGGGAGCGTTCTGATCTCTCTCGCCTTCGACTATGTCGATGTGGCGCGTTGGATCATGGGGGCGCAGGGCTCGCTCCTGCCCGACGGATGACGCCTAGGTAAATTGCCAGCGATATCAAAACGATCGCGCCGCCCGAGACCATCCGCCCTGTTGGCACCTCCCCCACGGCAAGCCAGACCCAGAACGGACCCAGCACCGTTTCCATCAGCATGATCAGGCAGACATTGGCGGCATGGGTAACGCGCGCTGACAGCGACAACAGGTAACAGGACAAGGGCAAAACCACCATGCCCGTGGCCACCATGGCCCAAGGATGGCCCACCATCATCTGCCCCGGTCCGGTGATGATCAGCCCGTTGATCCCGGCCAAAATCGCCCCCACCCCAATCAAAAGCAGGATGGGCAAGCGTCGATGCGCCCGGAGCACGGTGAAATTCAGCGCCAGAACCAGGGCAACGCCCAGCCAAAAGGCGACACCGATCACAGCGTCCCTATCGAACTGCGCGCCTTTGCCGGTCACGGCGATGAAGATCCCAACCGTGACGGCGACAATCGCAAGCCAGGTCAGCGGATGGGTCGCTTCGCGCAGGATCAGCCAGCTGAGCAGCGCCGAAAAGACCGGCACGGCGGCAATTCCGATCAGCACGATGGCAGCAGGGGCCGCGGCGATGCCAAGGCAAAACAGCATGGAGTTGAAGAACTGGCAGACCACAATGATCCCGCCTGCGCGGGTCGGGATCTGCCTGATATCCCCTGCCCTGTCGCAGCTGGTCATCGCCCAGGCCAACAGCATCACACCGCCCATCAAAAACCCGCGCCATGCGGTCATTTGAAACCCGGACATCTCTGAGAGCCGCATAAACATGGCATCCGGGGTCAGGACCACAGTGCCAAGCGCGGCCAGAAGGAGGCCGAACCCGGCCCCGCGCGCTACGCTGCCAGCCACGCAGGGATCTCTCCGATGTCGCGCAAGACGATATCGGCATGAGGTGCCAGCTCGGCCGTGTCGGCCACGCCGGTCAGCACGGCCACCGTGTGCATGCCCGCCGCCCGTCCCGCGACCAAGTCATGGGTGCTGTCCCCCACCATAACAGACCGGCCTGGCGCGACCCCCATGTGAGAGGCCATCGCCAAAAGCGGATCGGGAAACGGTTTGGCGCCATATCCACTGTCAAAGCCCACGATCATGTCGAACATGTCATGCACGCCCGCGTGGCGCAGATTGGCCCGCGCGCCGCGGTCGCTGTCATTGGTCATCACACCGAGCTTGAGTTGCAAATCGCGCAGATCCCCAAGCAAAGGCTTGAGCGGCACCGCTGGCGCAAGCGGGGCACCGGCGGCGAAATCCTCCAGGTGGTCCTCTAGCGCATCGATGTCGCGGCCCGGCAATGCCTGCGCGATCACCTCGGCCGCTTCGCGGTTGGTGCAGGCAATGATCGGGCTGGTCGGGCGAAACTGTCCTGCGGCGAGGTCAAAATCCATGACATCGGCCAAACGGATCGTCAGCGCGGCGTCTCCACCCGACAAATCCTCGATCAAATCGCCTAAGGCGACGCTCCAGGTGGCGTGGTAATCAAAGAGCGTGCCGTCCTTGTCAAAGATCAGCGCGTCAACCATTGTAACGTTCATGTTCACCATTTCGCGATCACGTCCAATGCACGTTGCGCCCACCCGGCAGCGCCTGACGGGCCTGCATTGCCAGCTCAGGCGCCACGCCCGCAGCCTCGCAAAACCGCAGCACCCACGCGTCATCCATCAACAGAAAATCCAGTACAGCCCCAAGAAACACAGGGTCAGACGCGTTCTCGCGCAGATCCGCCTCGGACACGCCGGTGGAGCCCATGAAGACCGGCAGGAGGTCTTCCTCTGCCACCAACCAGGCCAAGCATTTGAGGCCAAACGCTTCGGCGGATTCTTGCGATAAGGTCACGATGGTTAATTCCCGGAAAGGTTTTCTTAACCACTCAAAGGGATAGTCACACTATCAGAAAGAGCAAGATGAAAGGTAATCATACATGATGGGACATGTTTTGATTGTCGACGCGCTCGCAACCAACAGGATCTGTTTGAAAGCGACGCTGTCGACAGCCTTCTATGAGGTGAGTCAGGCATCCAACGCGCGCGATGCGCTTTCAATCTGCCAGACAGACGCGCCTGATCTGGTGATCTTTGGTGCGAATACGGTGGATATGAACGTGGCGGATCTGGTCCGACGGCTGGATCGTCTGTGCCCGTCACCTGCGCCGCCCGTGATGGTGATCCTTGCACAGGATGACGCACCGGCACGGCTTAATGCGTTGCAGGCGGGTGTGGCGGATGTCATGGCGCATCCTCTTGAAGATGAAGAACTTTTTGCACGTCTGCGTGCGCTGCTGAGGCAACGCAGGCTCGACAGTGATCTGGTGATGCATGTCAATACGGCCTCGTCACTTGGGTTTGCCGAGGATCCTGTGGGATTTTCAGGGCCCGAACGGGCCGCGATCCTGTCCAATGATTGCGAACTGGCCAAGGATCTGTGTGCCCGGCTGACCCCGCTGTGCCGTTTTGACCTCACGCCGGCGTGCCACAAACAGGCCAGCGCGGTCATGACCGGCCCCGGCAAGCCCGATATCGCGCTGCTGCACATTGATGAAGCCGATGAGCATGCCGGGTTGCGCAGCTTGTCCATTTTGCAAGCGGGCGCCATTGGCAGGGATCTGCGCCTGATCGCGCTGAGCGAGACCTGTGCGCCGGGCCGCGCGGCGAAACTGTTGGATATGGGGGCCTGCGATGTGGTGTCGATGCCAAGCGAGGACACGGTGCAGGATCGCGAACTGGCGTTCCGCATGACCTTGCAAATGGTGCGCAAGAAACGCGCGGATGTGCTGCGCGGACAGCTGGAAAACGGGCTTCAGGCGGCTGTTCTGGATCCGCTGACAGGGTTGCACAACCGCCGCTACGCCCAGGTGTTCCTGCGCCGCATGGTGGAGGATGCCAAACATGAGGGGCAAAGCTGTGCCGTGATGATTGCCGATCTTGACCACTTCAAGACGGTGAATGACACCTATGGCCACGCCGCGGGCGACCGCGTGCTGGTCCGAACCGCGGCTGTGATGCGCGATGCCTTGCCCAAGGGTGCGATGATCGCGCGTGTCGGAGGCGAGGAATTCCTGATTGCCGTGCCGGACACCACGCTGGCGGATGTGCGCGGTCTGGCTGGGCGGCTTGGCCGTCTGGTGCGGGAAACGCCGGTCTTGCACAGTGAAAGTGATAACCCCCTGCATGTCACGGTCAGCATCGGGGCCACGCTGGTGCATGCCGCCCGGTCCCACCTCGACAATCCAGATGCTCTGATCGAGCAGGCCGACAAAGCGCTCTATGATTCCAAATCGGGCGGGCGGGATACCGTGACGGTCACGTTGCGCCCGGCGGCGTAACGGGCGCCTAACGCAGTTTGCGCGCCATCGCCTCTTTGACCCGCTGGGCGTAGGCCGCGCGTTCTGCGTCCGACATCTGATCCAGACGCAAAACCAGCGCCTCACTGGCGCGCGACATGCGCCCTTGCAGCCCGGCGATGGACCCTGTCAATTCCGTGCTAAACGCATCGGCATCAAACGGGGTGGTCTCAAGCAGTGTCAGCATCCGTTTCAAGGATTGGCGATGCGCCCTGGGGGACCAACCTTCGGCATCGGTCTCTTGCCGGATCTGGCGTCCGATGGCACGGCGATCCGCCTTGGACAGTGCCCGGGTGAGCGGCCCGATCGCAGCATCGGCCACATGGCGCGGACCGTCGGCAGGGGGCGGCGGCCCCCCTTTGACCACGAACCCAGCCGCGGCCCCGATCACAAGCAGGTTGAACGCCAGCGACACCGCCAACACAATACGCACCCATAGGCGCGTGCTCTGCGGCGTTGAAGGGGATGCCGTGTTCATTACAGTTCTCCATCCAAGTCCGAAAACCCAAAGCTGGGGTCAAGATCCACCAAAGCCGCGTTCGCATCACCGTATAAAAGTGTCTGCGACCCCTCCAGCAATGCGGCGGGTTGGGCGACCCCGATCCAGACACCGGCCATGCCCGCGGTCGCCATGCCAGCCAGGGTCGGCCAACCGCCAATCACGTCCATGACCCGGGACAGGGCAGAGACACGCGCCTTTGGCAGGGGTGTCAAGATCTGCGCCTGAACCGCGTCTGCATCCGCCATAACCCGCGCCATGAGATCACCTGAAGGCGGCTCGACACGTCGTTTCAGCGCAGAAAACTCTGCCTCCAAAGGATCAGGTTCGTAAGGTGCGTTACTCATTCGCGTATCCCCAGTTCCTCGCGTTGCCCGGCCAGATCCGCCGTCAGGGCGCGTTTGCCCCGGGCGACCAGACTTTCGACCGCCTCAACGCTGATGTCCATGATCTCGGCAATCTCGGGATTGCTGAGCTCTTCGATGTGGCGCAGGATCACCGCCTGCGCTTGGCGCTCTGGCAGACGGGCCAGGGCCGCGTGCAAGGCAGATGCGCGCGCGGTTTCCTGCATTCGGTCTGCCGGGCTGGCCTGATCATCCACCGGCTCGGGCACCTCATCAAGCCCCACCCCGCGTCGCCGGCGCAGCCTGTCTGTGCACAGGTTGCCCACCACGCGGTAAAGCCAGGTCGTGACCTTTGCCTCACCCTGGCGCCAGTCCGGCGCGATCTTCCACAGCCGCAGCATGGCCTCTTGCGCGATATCCTCGGCCTCGGCCCGGTTGCCTAGCACTCGTTCAGCATGAGATAGCACGCGTGGCAAAAGCCGCATCGTGAGTGCGCGCGATGCCTCGCGATCCCCGTTGGCATAAAGCAACAACAGCGCCTCCGTGGGAACGGCACTCGTATCGTCAAACGGCATGGTCATCGCGGGTCAGCATCGGGTCCCATCACGCAGTTAGTCTTCCCTTAATTCCCATGCCGGTCCACCCCCATTTCAGCAGGGATGGACCATGCTCTGCCCGTTACTGAGACTTCGACTTGTGGCCGCGCCCTGCCTCGCGTGCGGCGTCAAACTCTGCCTTGGAGATTTGACCATCGCCATCGGCATCTGCCCGCTCGAACATCTTGGCCGTCCGCCCTGCGGCCATTTCATCCAGTGTCAGCTGGCCGTCGTCATTGGCATCGCGGCGGTCAAACATACGATCGAGGAACTTGACCCGGCGCTCATCTTGATTGGCCAGCATACGTGCTTCGATCTCGGCACGGCTCAGCGCGCCGTTGCCATCGGTGTCTGTCACCGCAAAGCGTGCCTCACGCTCGGCCTGCAATTCTTCTACGGTCAAAATGCCGTCGGCATTGGTATCAACCTCTTCGAAGTTGATGCGCGGCCCGCCCTTGTGATCGCTTGCGGCCATGCTTTGGGTGGCCAGACCGGCCATGATGGCCACGGACAGGCAAAGTGTCAGTGCAGTGTTGGTCATGGGTAAACTCCTCAATGTCACGAGGCCTTTGCATGTTGCGCCCCGTTTTCGGTTTCTGCAGGGGATAAACGTGGCGGCGCCGGCCTTCCGTCGCAAAAATCTCAAAAAACCTGTGGGCCCCCGATTTGCGACATCGGGACGCAAGGACATCCTGCGCCCTTCCCCTGCGCACGAAAAGCCGTCATGCCGAACCTGTCGGGACCAATAAGAACGCGCGGTTCGTGAGGTTTGACAATGCCTACCAAGACGCATGTGCACGCTGAGCGGCCACTTTGGCCGGCTGTTTTCAATGGCTTTCGCCGTCGCTGTCCGCGTTGCGGGTCGGGCGCGCTGTTTCACGGTTATCTCAAGACGCGCGATACCTGCACCGTGTGCCGGCAGGATTTCACCCATCATCGCGCCGATGACGGCCCACCTTATCTGACCATTCTGATCGTCGGGCACCTGATGGCGCCGCTGATGCACATTGTATTTGTCAAATTCCGGCCTGAACCCCTGATCATGTTCACGATTTTCACCGTTGGATGTATCGCGCTTTCGCTTTACCTTCTGCCTCGGCTCAAAGGGGTGATCATCGGCTTCCAATGGGCCAGGTATATGCACGGGTTCGGCGATGAGGATGACCCTCACTGACCCCGGAATTGGGGGACGCCGTGAGCATCGATAAAACAGCCATCCGGGATGCCGCCACCGTCATCGTCCTACGAGATCGCGCGACAAACCCCATGGTTTTGATGGGCCAACGCGGGGCCAAGGCCGCGTTTATGCCCAATAAGTTCGTCTTTCCCGGCGGTGCCGTCGATCCAGGCGATGCCGATGTGCCATTGATCGCGCCGCTGTCGGACCAATGCACCGCCCGTCTGCGCGAAGACAGCGCTCAGGATCTGTCCCACGCACTGGCGATCGCCGCCATTCGCGAGCTGTGGGAGGAAACAGGTCTTGCACTTGGTCGTCCGGGCGCGTGGCCTGTCACCCCTGCCGAGGATTGGGAAAGCTTTGCCGCCAAAGGCCTTTTGCCCGCGGCCGATCACATGCAGTTTTTCTTTCGCGCGATCACCCCTCCGGGCCGGCCCCGCCGGTTTGATGCGCGGTTCTTTCTCGTCGATGCCGATCAGGTTGCCGATGATCTCGATGACTTCTCGGAAGCCTCGGAAGAGCTGTCTCACCTGCAATGGGTGCCTTTGTCAGAGGCCCGCGCGCTGGATCTGCCGTTTATCACGGAGGTGGTTTTGGCCGAACTGCAAGCACGCGCAGCCGACCCCGCGCCGCCGCCATCCGAGCCGTAATTCAAAAACAGCGACGAAGAGAGCCTGAATGTGCGCATGTATGGCATCCCGTTGCGCGATTGATCATCCCAGCGCGACCAGCACGACAATGCTCGCCGTCAAAAGCGTGATGCCAACCATTTCGCGCCCTGCAATGCGTTCCTTGAAAAACAGGACAGAGGCAAAGAGCGAGAAAATCACCTCAACCTGACCCACGGCGAAGACATAGGCCGCATTTTGCATCGCAAAGGCCGTGAACCAGCTGATGGACCCGGCCATGCTTGTCACGCCAATCCAGATCGCCGTCTTACGCGCCGCCCAGACCCGCGCCACCTCACCCGGTTCGCGCAGGGCCAGCCAGGCCATCATCGCCAAAGACTGCGCCACCGTGACCACCGCCAATGTCACCGCAGCCCGCATAAACGCGTCGCCGCCCGCCACTTCCAACGTTGCCCCGCGGTAGCCCACGGCGGAGACGGCAAAGAACGCGCCTGAGGCCAGCCCCAGCCCCGCCGCCCGATTGGCAAAGCGCCGCCAGCCACGCATGTCAGATTGGGGCGGGTCGGACAGGACCAGCACACCAAGAAGCCCGATCAAAATGGCCAGAAACCCAAACAGGCTGACCCGGTCGCCCAGCACGACAAAGCCGATGATGGCGGTCTGGATGACTTCGGTCTTTTTGAACGTGATGCCCACGGCAAAATTGCGTTCTGCAAAGATCAACACCACAAAGAGCGTCGCCAGGATCTGTGCCAGCCCGCCGACCATCGCATAGGCCCAGAACACCGCCGATAGCTCCGGCCAGGCCACACCGCGCCAGGCCAGGTATCCGGCGGCCAAAGCACAGGCAAAAGGCGCCCCATAGAAAAACCGGGCCAAGGTTGCCCCGCCCGCTGACACAGGCCCCATGGACAGGGATTTCTGCATCATAAAGCGCAGCGTTTGAAACGCAGCGGCAGCAACGGCTATGAGGATCCAAGGTTCCATTGGGGCCATCTCTGCCCTGATCAGGCACGGATGGCCAGAGCCGCTCTATTCCGCTGGTTCGCGCACGCGGCTATAGATCGGATGCGGCACCGGGTCTTTGGTGCGGAAAAAGTGCCGGGCAAAAATATCCCGGTAGGACGCGTAATAGTAATTCTGGTTGCGCCCCAGAAACTTTTCCCGATTGCGCGCCCACAGGTCCGGCAGCTTGTACCAGGGCACGGATGGATGCATGTGATGCACCGCGTGCAGGTTGTTGTTGAGAAAAATCAGGGCCAGCGGCCCACGATCCTCGATCACCACGGTGCGCCCAGACGCGCGCTCATGGGCCTGATGCTCAAGGAATGTGCGGATCTTGATGATGGAAAAGCCCATGTAGATGGCAATCAGATAGGCCCAAATCGGCATCGGCGACCAGATCACGAAAGCCAGAACCGGAATGATCCCAATCAGGTGCAGCGCCCATGCGACCAGAACGTCCCTGTCGCCTGCGCGGATGAGGCGCCAATCCTCTTGCATCATCGCAAACTGACCCAGAGCTGGCCCAAACACCATGCGCCCGGCCAGGGTGTTGTTCATGATCAAAACGCGCTGCACCCAGCGCGGCAGGGTCTGCCACACGTCGGGATCAAGATAGTTCGTTTCCGGGTCGTCATAGGGGTCGGTCAAAATCGAATCGACGTGATGGGCCAGATGCAGGTCACGGAACCTGCGAAACGGAACGCAGAGTCCAAGACTGACAAACACAGTGGCCTCGTTCAAACGGGCGTTGCGAAAGGGATGTCCGTGCAGGGCTTCATGGGTCAGGGATGAATGCTGCGCGATGGTAAGCGAGGCGGCGAAGATGCCGAGCGGCAACCAAAGCGCTGCAAGCCATGTCACGGACAGGGCCCAAACCCCGTAGCACACCAACAGCAACGCCAGGGTCGGCCACTCTATGCCGCGCGAGGTCTCACCCATAGACCCGCCCCCACCGCACGCGGGACCAGAGGCGTTCATACATCACGTAGCAGGCCAGCCCGATCAAGGTATTGATCACCGCCATCGTCCCGCCGATGGCCGCGGACCCTGTCATGACAAAGCCCACAAGGCTCATCACCGCCAAACCTATGGCGTTCCACAACAGGGCTTTGACCCAGGTGCGTGCCCGCGTGTCCATGTCGTCTCCGTTGAATGTGTCCCTTCACAGAAACGTTACGACCGATTCTGTCAGCAGGGAATTCTTCAAACAGTTAACATTGCTCTGCATTGATGATAAAAGTCATCATATGAGTCAAAAAACCGACAAGCGAGACCGGGCCGGCCTATTTCGCGCACGCCTTTCCGAGGCCTTGGGCGAACGCGGCCAAACCCAAAGCGGGCTGGCCCGCGCCATTGGCGTCGATCGTTCCACCATTTCGCAGTTGATCAAGGGCGATGGCGCGCGCCTTCCCAATGCGCAGGTGGTGGGCGAATGCGCGGCCACGCTGGGGGTGTCTGCGGATTGGCTCCTCGGCCTCACCGATCGGCCGGAGACTGCTGCAGATATTGTCGCCAACGCCATGTCGCTCACCGCAGCCCCCCGCGCCTTGGTCGATGAACAGATCTTTCGCTGGCATCAGGAGGCGGCGGGCTACAAAATCCGCCATGTGCCCGCCGGCCTGCCGGACATGCTCAAGACCCGTGCGGTGCTGGAATGGGAATATGCCCCGCACCTGGGCCGCAGCATCGATCAGGCCATCGGCGCCTCTGAGGATCGGCTCAGTTGGATGCGGCAAACCCAATCAGATTATGAAATCGCCCTACCGCTTTATGAGGTGCACAGCTTTGTCCGTGGAGAGGGGTACTATGCCGGTTTGCCTAAAAAGGCGCGCAAAGAGCAGGCAAGATACCTCATTGAGGTCTCTGAACAGCTCTATCCCCGGATGCGGCTTTATCTCTTTGACGCCCGGCGTTTGTTTTCTGCCCCAGTCACGATCTTCGGTCCGCTTTTGGCCGCGCTTTACCTCGGCCAAAGCTATCTGGTGTTTCGTGACACCGAACGCGTGCAGGCTATGACCGAGCATTTCGACCACTTGGTGCGAGAGGCCCATGTCGGCGCCCGGGATCTGCCCGACCACATTCGCGCGTTGTGATCGGTTTAGCCCTGCAGAATTTTAGAAAACTCTACGCATTTTCTTCGAAGAAAATGGGCGCTCAACGGTTACTCGCCGTCTTCCATGTCAAAGCCCAGATGCCGCGCCACGGTGAAAATGTCCTTGTCGCCGCGTCCGCACATATTCATGCAGATGATGTGATCGGCTGGCAGCTCTGGCGCAATCTTTGTGACATGGGCCAAGGCGTGGCTCGGCTCCAGCGCCGGGATGATGCCTTCGGTCTGGCAGGACAATTGAAACGCCTCCAGCGCCTCTTTGTCGGTGATTGAGACATATTCGGCCCGACCAATATCATGCAGCCAGCTATGCTCTGGACCGATGCCCGGGTAATCAAGCCCTGCTGAGATGGAGTAGCCTTCGAGGATTTGCCCATCGTCATCCTGCAAAAGATAAGTCCGGTTGCCATGGAGCACGCCCGGGCGGCCGCCGGTCAAAGATGCACAATGCTCCATCTTGGCATTCACGCCTTTACCACCGGCCTCCACCCCGATGATGCGCACATCGGCGTTATCAAGGAATGGGTAAAACAGGCCCATAGCATTCGACCCACCGCCAATGGCCGCGATGATCGTGTCGGGCAAACGGCCCTCAGCCGCCATCATCTGTTCCTTGGCTTCTTTGCCGATAATCGATTGGAAATCGCGCACCATGGCCGGATAGGGGTGCGGGCCTGCGACCGTGCCGATGCAGTAAAACGTCTCATGCACATTGGTGACCCAATCGCGCAAGGCATCATTCATCGCGTCCTTGAGCGTGCCGCGCCCTGACGTGACCGGCACCACCTCCGCCCCCAAAAGGCGCATGCGGAACACATTGGGCTTTTGCCGCTCCACGTCGTGGGCGCCCATGTAGACCACGCATTTCAAGCCGAATTTGGCACAGACCGTGGCCGTGGCGACGCCGTGCTGGCCCGCGCCGGTCTCCGCGATGATGCGCGTCTTGCCCATGCGCCGCGCCAGCAGGATCTGCCCCAGCACGTTGTTGATCTTATGCGCCCCGGTGTGGTTGAGCTCATCTCGCTTGAGATAAATCTTCGCACCGCCCAGATGCTCAGTCAGCCCTTCGGCAAAGTAGAGCGGGCTCGGGCGGCCCACGTAATGCGTCCAGAGATCATTCATCTCATCCCAGAAACTTTGATCGGTTTTGGCATGCTCGTACTGCGCCTCAAGCTCCAGAATGAGGGGCATCAGGGTTTCCGAGACAAATCGTCCGCCAAATTGACCAAACCGGCCTTTTTCATCCGGTCCGTTCATGAAGGAGTTGAAAAGATCATCCATGGCGCGTTTTTCCTGTTGTTTCAGGTGTTGAATATGGGACGCGGGCCAGATTTTCCAGTGCAAAGCGGCGCGGCAAAGTCGCATCCGCCAGACATGATCAGGAAGGGTGTTCGGCCAAATGCGGATAGAGCTGCTTTAGGACCAACAGATCCGTCGTCGATAGCGCGTCCTTGACCAATTGCCCTTTGAGGATCCGATCAATGTCCGATGTCACGTCATACTCTGCCTTTACCTGTTTGATAGACCGGCGCAGCACATCAACCTGCGCGGTATTCAGATCAAGCCCTCTTTCATCGGTATCCGACCAGGTTTGGAGTGTGTCGAACGCTTCGATGACATATCGCTCATTGACTGCGATCCGGGTATTCGCATCCTCGATCATCGGCTGAACATGATCCACAAAACGGTCATAGTCCGCCCGGGTCAGGGGCGGCCCGCCCTCAACCGGAAAATCCGGAAGCTCATCGCAAAGCCTGTCGGATATAAACCGGCTGCTCATATGGCCATAGATGGCGTTAAATGCTTTCTGAATGGCAATCTCAGACCGGGTCATTGATCGGTTCACGCGCCTGACCAGCGGTTCAACCATCGCATCCACATTCAGCCCCAAGCCATCCCATACCGTCTTTAATAGACGGCCTGCATGCACGGAATAATTCCGCACGGTCACAGGCACATCACGCGCGTTCATGTGGTCCAGAAACGCGGTGACCTTTCTGGGAAAATCATAGGCTTTCAAGCTTTCGGGCAACTCAGACGTAAAACCGCCGCGCTTCACATCCTGGCAATAGCGCGAAACCGCGTGGCTTACCGGGTTTCGAATGAAAAGCACGACCTGGACAGGAACGCCACAGCCGCGCAGCCCATCCAGAACGTCTTTGTGGTCCAACAGTTCATGAAAGAGGCGTTCGCGGGAAAATAAGACAGCCTGCGCGGACGGGTGAGCGTTGACCGTCTGCATGTAGGCGTCGGCCAGCCGAAAGATCTGCGTGTTGCCAGCGGTGATCTTGCCTGCGGCAGCGTCCACATTCTCATGAAAAAACGGGTAGATCACGCCGCGCGAGGAAAGATTTGCGGCACTCAAAGCCAGCGCGGACTGAATGAAGCTTGACCCGGTCTTGGAGTGGCCAACATGCAGGACAAGCGGTGGGTACACCCCCGGACGCTTGCGCGACATGGCTCAGTTCATCACGCGCCAGGGTTTGGGCATCAGCACGTAGCGATTGTTGATGAAGATCAGCCCGTCAAAGGCCATGCCCAACTGTTCCCCCGGCTCGACAAACTTGAAACGGAAAATAGGATGACTGCCTTGCAGAAAGCCCTGCACCTCTTTGTACCCGCCCGGAAAATCGGCGAGCGCGGGGGCACCTGCGCGCAACGCGTCCGTGGTGGACCCCCAAAGCAGCACCTCCGTCTGGCCGGGATTGGGCCCAATCGCCACGCCGGGTTTGAACATCTCGGCATAGGCGGCAATCAGGCGGTCGGCCAAGGGCGCGGCATAAACCGCCCGGATTTCAGCCTCCGTCGGGCGCATTTGGGCGGTCATCGCGGCCCGGTCTGCACTGGGCGTCAGGAATTGATGCAAAAAGGCGCGGGCATGGGCCGGTGAACCCGGCAGGTCCGGCGCGCTGCGCTGGCTGGCGGCCACCACCTCCAACAGGGTGGCGCCTTGGTTTTGGGCGCAATATTCACTGACATTGCCCAACACGGTGCGGGCATTGTCTATGCGCACCATCGTGGCATTGCCGTTTTGTTTGTCCAGATACCCGATCACCCAAGCCGCCAGCAGGACGCGATCCACATCGCTGGCCCGGTTGAGGATCTCAAAGCAGTTTTCGCTGGGGTGGAACCCTTCCGCGCTGAGGGTGGTGGGGCTGATCAAGAAAGCAGCCAAAAGCGCGGTCAAATGTTTACGCATGTCAAAACATCCTTGCAAAGCTGTCAGGATGCTATGCGCGGATTGGGCGATCTGTCTACGTGGAAGTGGGCGGGCCTATACCCTGGCCGCCTCAATGAACGCGCGTACGCGACCTGCATCCTTGATCCCCGGCGCACGTTCCACGCCTGAGGAGACATCAACCTGGCGCGCCCCGGTGCGGGCGATGGCCTCCCCCACATTGTCCGCCACCAGCCCTCCGGCCAAGAGCCACGGCACGGAAATGTCGCGCCCGGCCAAAAGCGTCCAATCAAAGGTCACCGCATTGCCCCCCGGTCGGTCCGAGCCTTTGGGCGGCTTGGCATCGATCAGCAAGTGATCTGCAACGGCGCCATAGGCGTCAATCTGAGGCAGGTCACTGGCCTCGGCGATGCCGATGGCCTTCATCACCGGCACGCCGAACCGCGCCTTGATCTCAGCCACACGCTCCGGGCTCTCTGAGCCGTGGAGTTGCAAGATGTCGGGCGCTGCGATGTCGATCAGGGCCTGCAGATCCTCATCGCTTGCATTGACCACAAGCGCCACGTTCATCACCGCCTCGGGCACATCGGCCATGAGGGTGGCCGCCGTTTCAAAATCCACGTAACGCGGTGATTTGGGAAAGAAGTTGAAGCCAAGGTAATCCGCACCTGCCGCCACGGCATCAGCCACATGGTCAGGCTGCGTGAGCCCGCAGATTTTTACTTTGACATCAGACATGGGTGCGAGGCTTAGCTGGCCTTATCAAGAAGCGCCAGCACTTCGTCTTGCGGCTCTGATCCTTTCGCCTTCAGGCGTTTGATCTCTGCCTTCATGCGCTCCATCTCGCGCCGCGTACGGGCGGCCTCGGCGCGTTCGCGCGCCTCGCGGATCCATTCCCACACGAACCCGAGGACGAGCCCACCCAGGATGCCGGCAAAGATCACCACAAACAGCGGCACATCATAGGTCAGGTTAAGCCCGGCAATCTGCGCCAATTCCGTGGGCAGCGCTTTTACCGTCACGACGCCCCGGTTGGCCATGGCGATCACGATCAGACCCACGGCAATCGACGCCAGAATGGCGTAGCGAATGTATCTCATCAGGCTTTTCCGTTCAGACGGTCGCGCAGGAGCTTGCCGGTTTTGAAAAACGGCACGTGTTTCTCTTCCACATCAACAGACGCACCCGTGCGTGGGTTGCGCCCGGTGCGCGCGTCGCGCTTTTTCACCGAGAACGCGCCGAAGCCGCGCAATTCCACCCGGTTGCCCGCGGCCATCGCATCGGTGATTTCATTGAAAATCGTGTTCACGATCCGCTCAACATCGCGCTGAAACAGGTGCGGATTTTCATCGGCGATCCTTTGAATGAGTTCCGACCTAATCATCGCGCATCTCCCTGGGCAGTCTTTCAGCCAGCTCTTTGTCCGGCTCTAGGAATTGGTAAACTATAGTTACAAATCAAAAAAACGGAAATAGCCGCGCTGTGCGAGGAAACGCCTAATCCGCCGTTTATCGAGCGAATTTTTCGTTATTTTTGAGACAAGTCGCGTTTCCGACCTGCCGGAGCGCCATGCATCGCAAAGTTGAAAAGCATCCCGCGCACATGATTCGCATTGTCGCAGGTCACGGAAGAACATTCGAAACCGGCCCAAGAAAAAAGGCCCCAGCACGGGCGGCTGGGGCCTTTTCAAATTTTGGGGCGGAGAATTTACTTCTCTTCGTCGCCCTTGAGCGCGGCACCGAGGATATCGCCCAGCGATGCGCCCGAGTCAGAGGAGCCATACTGTTCCACGGCTTCCTTCTCTTCGGCGAGCTCGCGCGCTTTGATCGACAGACCCAGACGGCGGGTTTTGCCATCCACATTGGTCACACGCACATCAACCTTGTCACCCACGGAGAACCG
>ERZ1740070.211-NODE-211-length-41374-cov-8.881144_pt1 | contig 41374 bp, 33 predicted proteins | sample MGYA00581734_ERZ1740070 | MGnify/ENA primary metagenome ERZ1740070 (study PRJEB43018, sample SAMN04849744) | marine metagenome | isolation source: floating plastic debris | place: Pacific Ocean | collected 2008-09-01 | study: EMG produced TPA metagenomics assembly... | reverse complement strand
CGGCGGGGGCGCGGGCCGCGGCTGCGCGCGGGGCGCTGCGGGCGATGCCGAGCAGGGCCGAGTCGGGCGATGCGGCGCGGGGGCAGGCCGACGCGGGGCGGAGCGCGAGTGCGGCGGCCGAGCGCCGGCGAGCCGAGCGGCTCGCGCGGGTGCGGGCGCGGGCGGAGGCGGAGGCGGATGGCACGGGCGCGGCTGCTGCGCCAACGTCGTCGGCATCATCTGCATCGGGCCAGCGGTCGAGCCCCACGCCGGAGAAGTCGGCCGGCGGGGGTGACGACGCGGATCAGTCGGCGTCGGGCCTGCTCGCGGCGAAGCGTCGGGCGCGCGAGCGGTTCGAGAGCGGTGATAGCGACGGCTAGTTGTTGAGGCGCTGACCGAAGAGGCTGAGGCGATCGGCGTTTGTAATTCGCACGGGCACGATTCGGCCGACGAGATCGTCGGGCGTTTCGGTGTCGAAGAGGACGATGAGGTCGCCGTCGGTTCGGCCGGACATCTGGACGGGGCCGGTGGTTGCGGGCGCTTCGGGTTCGGCAACGGCGGTTGCGCTTGGGTCGCGGCCGCCGATGGTGAGTGTGATGGCGCTTGCCTTGCGGATATCGCCCTTGGTCTTGCCGCTGCGCTTTTGCTCGGCTCGGCTGAGTCCCTCGACGTAGACGTCGAAGGTTCGGCCGACTTGCTCACGGCCGACCTCTTCGCTGATGCGTGACTGGATCGCGAGGAGTTCGTTGTTTCGGCGGCGCTTCACGTCGTCGGGCACGTCGTCGGGGATTTTGTCGAAGGCGACGGTGCCGGGGCGCGGGGAGTATTTGAAGATGAAGCAGTTCTTGTATCGGCTGCGTTCGAGGAGGCGGATGGTCGCCTGGAAGTCGTCTTCGGTTTCGGTGGGGAAGCCGACGATGATGTCGCCGGAGATCGTGAGGGGGCGGCCCAGCTCGGGCTGATCGAGGTAGTGACGGGCGCGATCGATGAACTCGTCGTACTCGGCGACGGTGTAGCCGCGGTTCATCATTTTGAGCATGCGGTCCGAGCCGGTCTGGGCGGGGACGTGGAGGTATCGGCAGAGGCGTGGGTGGTCGCGGATGACCTCGAGCACGTCGTTGCCGAAGTCGCGGGGGTAGCTCGTGACGAAGCGGAGGCGCTGGATGGCGGGAACCTCGTCGTGGATGCGTGCGAGGAGGTCGGCGAAGGTTGTGGTTGAGGTGCCGGCGAAGGCGTCGCGGTGGTGCGAGCCCTTGTAGGTTCGGCCCTTTTGCGGCTGGGTGATGCCGTTGACGCTGGCGGCGGCGCCGTGCTCGAAGCGGTAGTGGTTGACCGTTTGGCCGAGCAGGGTGATCTCGATGATGCCCTGGTCGGCGAGGCGTTTGCATTCGTCGACGATGTGGTCCGGCGGGCGGTGGATCTCGGCGCCGCGGGTGAAGGGGACGACGCAGTAGGTGCAGAACTTGTTGCAGCCTCGGGTGATGCGGACGTAGGCGCTCGAGTTGCTTGCCTGGCTCGGATCGATCGGGCTGATGGTGCGTGAGAGGTCGAGCAGCTCGAGGGAGTCTTCGGCGGCGGCGAGCGTGCCGCTGCGGCGGGAGGCGCTGCCTTGCAGGGCGACCTGCGAGGCGGAGGTCGTTGCGGCGTGGATGGGTTCGTCGGCGAGGAGGCTTGTGCGGGTTCGGACGGCGTTGTCGAGGAGTGCGGGGAGCTTGTCGAGCTCGGCGGGGCCGCAGAGCAGGTCGACGACGGGCATGCGCTTGATGAGGTCGGTGCCGTCGCGCTCGGCCATGCATCCGAGAACGCCGACGACGAGGTCGGGGCGGGCCTTCTTTTCATCACGCAGCTCGCCGAGGCGTGACCAGACTTTCTGCTCGGCCTGCTCGCGGACGGAGCATGTGTTGTACAGGACGACGTCTGCGGCGTCGGCGTTGGGGGTGAAGCGGTAGCCGAGGCGCGAGAGCTCGCCGGCCACGAGCTCGGAGTCGAGCTCGTTCATCTGGCAGCCGAAGGTCTCGAGGTAGACCGACTTGCCGCCCGGGTTGGGCTGGGTGGCAGCGGGGGTGGCAGCGGGCGTGTCGGTAGGGCTGTCGGGGGAGTGTGCCATGGCGGCAAGTCTATGCGGCTGGGCGGGTTGGCTTCCGCATTCGGGCGGTGGCCTGCCTCCGTAGACTCGCTGCTGATGCCCGATTCGCAAGACCAGCCCGGCCGCGTGCAGGCCCTCGCCATGAGGGCGGTGGAGCTTGTGCCGAATCGCCTGCCGGCGTGGGCCGAGGCGTGGCTCGGGCGGGTGTCGCTGGCGAACAAGTGCCTGCTTCTCTTTGGCAGCGCGGTGGTGCTGATCGTGGCGGTGGCGCTGACGGCGCCGTGGCTTCGCATGAACGGGCTTGTCGATGCGGGCCAGCGTGAGGTGGAGTCGGCGCTGCTCGAGGTGTGGAACGCGGAGGTTCAGCCGACGACCGAGACCGAGGGCGGCATCGAGCGGGTGGGTCGGGCGCGGGTGCGGTTTATCCCGGCGGGCGCGGTCGAGCGGGCGGCGGAAGAGGAGCGTCTGATCCAGCGGGCGGCGCGTGCGCTCGAGCGGAACCCTGCCGAACCGCGTGCGGCACGGACGACGGCGTGGGAAGGCGCGACGCGGGTGTACCGCTCGGCGGTGTGGGTGCCCGGCGCGGGGCAAGCGGCCGACGAGGCGGCGCTGCCGGTTGGCCTTGCGATCGTCGAGTGGCGGAGTGATGGGGCGATCGGGCTGTTGGCGGTGAACGCGCTGTATGTCGTGATCGCGGGTGTGCTCGTGCTTGGGCTCGCGACGGTCGTGTTTTACAGCATCATCCATCGGATCATCTTGTCGCCCGTGCGCACGCTGAAGGCGACGGCGCAGCGGGTGCGCGAGGGCGACCTGAGCACGCGGTCGGACATCCGCACGGGCGATGAGTTTGCCGAGCTTGCGGAGACATTCAACCTGATGCTGGGCGAGTTGCAGACGAGCCAGGATCAGCTGCGCTCGATCAACGCGGCGATGGACATGAAGCTGAGCGAGCTGGCCGAGTCGAACGTGGCGCTGTTTGAGGCGGCGAAGCTCAAGGGTGATTTTCTTGCGAGCGTGAGCCATGAGCTGCGGACGCCGCTCAACTCGATTATTGGGTTCGCGGAGCTTTTGCTCGAGATCGCGCAGGCGGACCACGCGGGCGCGCCGGACGATCCGGCGGTGCAGAAGCGTGAGCGGTTCTTGCGGAACATCGTTGATGCGGGCAAGAGTTTGCTTTCGATGATCGAGTCTTTGCTCGAGATGGCAAAGATCGAGGCGGGGCGTGTGGATATCGACGTCGAGCGGGTGGATGTGGCGGTGGCGTGCGAGCCTTTGCTCGGGCTGATCCATCCGCTGGCGCACCGCAAGGGGATCTCGGTGAGCTTGGATCTTGCGCCGGCGCTGCCGAAGATTGAGACGGATGTGAAGAAATTCCAGCAGGTGCTGTTCAATTTCCTGAGTAACGCGGTGAAGTTCACCGACTCGATGGAGAAGACGGGTCGGCCCGGGTTGGTGGTGCTTCGGGCCGAGCACTTGCCCGAGAGCGGCACGCAGCCGGCGCGGGTTCGCCTGAGCGTGATCGACACGGGGCCGGGCATCGCGAAGGAAGAGCAGGACGCGATTTTCGAGAAGTTCCGCCAGCTCGACGGCGGGCACACGCGCGAGCAGGGCGGGACGGGGCTGGGCCTATCGATCTCGCGGGAACTCGCGAAGCTGATTCAGGGCGAGATCCAGGTGGTGTCGGATGTTGGGCGAGGCTCGATGTTCAGCCTTGTCGTGCCGGTGGATCTGGATCGGCAGTCGGCCCAGGAGGCGCAGCTCGAGGCGGCGTTCCGCGGGACGCTGACGGGGCGGCGCGGTTGGACGGGGCGTGATGTGCTCTCGCGCTAGCTGGCGAGCGTGACGGCGCGCTCGTAGTGGCGGAGGGTTGGCTGATCGCTTTCGCGCCATTCGATGGCGACCACGTCGATGCGCACGGGGCCCGGCCATTTGCGTTGCCTCGCGACGGCGCGGGCGACAGCGATGAGCTTTGTGCGCTTCTTCGCGGTGATTGCGTCCTCGGGCTTGCGCGGGTTGTCGGGGGCGAGCACGCGGGCTTTGACCTCGACGATGATGAGTGTCTTGCGGTCTTTGCTCGCGAAGACGAGGTCGGCCTCGCCCGGCGCGACGTGCATGTTACGCGCGACACACTTCATGCCGGCGCGGCGGAGGTGCTGGCGGGCGAGGCGTTCGCCCTGGTGCCATGCCTCGGCGGGCGAGGTTGGAGGCGCGGGTGCTCGGCGCAGGCGCGGGATGAGCCGGGGCATTGGGTGCTTAGCGCCGGCGTGCGATGGGGTTGTAGTACCAGCTCTCGGCGATGCGGGTGAGGCGTTCGGTCATGACGCTCACGCTCGTGAAGCTGGCGCGTTCTTTGAGGCGTTCGATGTAGGCATCTTTGGCTTGGGCTTCGCGCTGGCTTCGGAGTGTGCGCTCGATGCCGTACTGCACGTCGTAGAGGGGGTTGCTGATGCGGTCGATCTTCTCGAGCATCAGCCAGGCGGTGTTTTTGCCTTCGTTGAAGGGGATTGCGGCCGAGTGCTCGCCGGGCGAGAGCTTGTGCAGGGCGGTGTTGAGTTCTTCGATGCGGAAGACCGCGGCGGTCTCGAAGGGGTCTTTGAACTGGTACTCGCCGAGCCCGCCCTCGTCGCGGTTGATGCGGTTGAGCTCGGTGGAGGCGACGTCGGCGAAGGGCGTGCTCGCGTCGAGTTGGCGCTGGACCTCGGCGACGTCTTCGGCGTTGCCGCCGGTGACCATGATGAGGCGGACGTGTGCGACGGGGTCTGGGTTGTAGAGGTCGTAGAGCTTGTCGTAGGTGATCTGCACGTCGCGCCATGGGACGTAGACGCGGTCGGTGACCTTTCGGCGGAGCTCGTTCGCGATGAGGACTTGTTCTTCTTGCCGGCGGATGAACTCGTCGAGGTCGCCGCCGTCGGTCGCTTCGGCGATGCGTCGGTTGGCGAGGGTTCGGCTGCCGCTGTTGAGGCGGATTTGTTCGTCGCGCATGTTTTCAAGGAAGGCGCGGAGGCCGACGCGTTGCTCGGGGCTGAGGCCGGCGAGGGCTTCGGCTTTGAGGAGCTCGTCCTCGACGATGGTGTTGAGAGCGCGCTGGATTTCCTGGGCGGTCTCGCCGAGCCATTGCTCGCGGGGTTGATCGGCAGCGCGTCGCTTGAGTCGGGCGGCTTTGTCGGCGAAGAAGCGGGATGCGAAGATGGGCCGGCCGTTGACGTCGCCGACCTTCGCGTCCATGAGCACGGGGGGCTCGATCGCTTCGGGGGTGGTGTCGTCGTTGAGCACGGGGCGGCCCGGGGTGACGGCGATGTCGACGACGCCCTCGCGTGCGGCGACGGGGCCGGTGGTGGCGATCATGGGGACGCCCGGTGCGGGCTGGGCGGCGAATGAGCCGTCGGCGCGGGGGGGGGGGTGCGGTGGGGGGGCGGCGGCCGGGGGGGGCGCTATGTCGGGGGTGCTTTGCGGGGGGGGCGGGCCGGGCGCGCCTGGGCTGCTGCAGCCGGTGAGGGCTGCTGCTGCGAGCGCGGCGGCGGTGAGGAGCGAGGCGGCGGGTGTGCGTGTGGAGTGTCGCATTGAGACACGATATCTGTGGGGGCGGGTGCGTGTTGTAACCCCAGTGCTGGCAGGGCGATCGCCTAGAGTGCGTGGTACGGAAACGACGCTTCGCGGCTGGCAGGGCCGCCTGATTGAAGGGAGCCCCCGATGGCTGACGGCGACGAGCGGAAATTGATCATCGACGACGATTGGAAGAGCCAGGCGCAGGCGGAGAAGCAGAAGCTCGCCGACGCCGAGGCTGCCAAGGCCGCGGAGGCCGGTGCCCCCGGTGCGGGCCCGGAGGGGGCGATCGAGCCCAACTTCGACGAGCTCGTGAAGATGCTCGCGACGCAGGCGCTGATGTATCTGGGTGCGGTTCCCGATCCGCAGACGGGCAAGGCGATGGTCGCGCCCGAGTACGCGAAGCTGCACATTGATCTGCTGGGCGTGCTTGAGGAGAAGACCAAGGGCAATCTGACCGAGGATGAGGAGAAGCTGCTGACCAGTATTGGGCACGAGCTCCGGCTGCAGTTCGTGGAGATTTCCAAGGCTGTGGCGCAGGCGGTTGCCGAGGGCAAGCTGTCGCCTCAGGGTGGGATGATGGGTGCTCCCGGGGCGCCTGGTGGTCCTGCTGGCGCATCGGGCGGCATGCCTGGTGGTGGCATGGGCATGCCTCCGGCGGGCCCGGGCGGCATGTGAGTTGGCTTTGGCACGGGGGGTGGTCCGGAAGGCCGAGGCTGCCCGCGTGTTCAGAAGGGCTTGGGCGTTTCCCGAGACCTGTTCTTGCGGGACAGGAACGATTCCGGTCGATGCACTAGTCTGATTGGGCTTTGTGATTTGCGTGCGGATGGGTGGGTCGTGTGCCCGCTGCCGCGGGAGGGTTCTGACCCGTGATCGCGTTTATCGAACGACACCACTTTCTGTTTCGTCGGCTGCACTCGCTGTCGGGCATTGTTCCGATTGGCGTGTTCCTGCTCGGGCACCTGACGACCAACTCGACGATTCTTTGGGGCGCTGCCAACGCGCGTGCCGGCGATGATTACTTCACGCGTCGGGTGGGGACCTTTCAGAAGGAAGTCAACTTCATCAACGAGCTGCCGTTCCTGCTGCTGATCGAGATCAGCTTGTGGCTCGGCATCGGTTTCCACGCGATTCTCGGCGTGTACTACGCACGCACGGGCAACTCGAACACCAAGCGGTATGCGTACCAGGACAACAAGCGGTACACGTGGCAGCGTTGGAGCGGGTACATCGCGCTGATTTACATCTTCTACCACGTCGCAACGCTGCGATGGGGCTGGACGTTCCTGATCCCGGGTGGCACGAAGTGGGACCACAACTTTGCGGGTTCGACGATGGCGGCTGCGCTGCGCGGCGGGTACGACGGCATCACGCCGGCGGGCCTGGCGGTTTCGATCTTCTACTTCGTGGGTGTGACGGCCTCGATCTACCACTTTGCCAACGGCCTGTGGACCGCGGCGATCACGTGGGGGCTGACCGTTTCGGAGGCCGCCCAACGGCGTTGGGGCTACGCGTGTGCGGGCCTCGGCGCGGGGCTGATGGCGCTCGGCTGGGGCAGTGTGATCGGATTCGCGGTGCTCGACCCGAACACGGCTTCGATCGTTGAGCAGGACATGCTCTCGAAGAAGCAGGGCGTGCCCATTGAGACTGACGTGAACGAGACGATTGAGCTTGAGTTGGGTACGGATCTGGGTACTGGGCTGGGCACTGGGCTGGGCACGTCGGGATTGCCCGAGGTTGGTGATGGCGACGTGGTGGTTTCCCCGGCGGGTTATGCCGAGGAGCCCGCGGTCGACGGCTGAGCGTGTCATCCCGATGGGGTTGGCGGGCGAAGCGCTGGGATGGATTGCGACAGACCGGCCGGGAAGCGGCCGAAGGAAGTGACGAGATGGCTGACAACAGGGCTGATAGCAGGCGCGTAATCGTGGTGGGCGGCGGTCTTGCGGGTTTGGCCGCGACGGTTCGCATCGCCGAGGCGGGGACGCCGGTGGACCTGTTTAGCATGGTCCCGGTGAAGCGGAGCCACTCGGTGTGCGCGCAGGGCGGGATCAACGCCTGCAACGAGGTCGCACGCCAGCAGGGGTACAGCGAGTACCAGCACTTCGACGAGACGATCTACGGCGGCGACTACCTGGCTGACCAGGGGCCGGTGCTTGAGATGGGCAACTTCGCGCCCAAGGTCATCGATCTGCTCGACCGCATGGGCGTGCCCTTCAACCGCACGGCGGAGGGGTACCGCGACCTGCGACTCTTCGGCGGCTCGCTCTTCAAGCGAACGCACTTTGCGGGCGCTTCGACCGGGCAGCAGTTGCTGTACGCCCTGGACGAGCAGACGCGCCGGTACGAGGCGGAGGGCCGGGTCAACAAGTACGAGTTCTGGGAGTTCCTCGCCCCGATTATCGAGGGCGAGGGTGACGACCGGCGCTGCGTGGGCATCGTGGCCCAAGACCTGCGGACGATGCAGACACGCTCGTTCCGCGGTGACGCTGTGGTCATGGCGACCGGCGGCAACGGGCTTGTCTTTGGGCAGAGCACCAACTCGGTGATCTGCACGGGCGGGGCTGCGAGCCGGTGCTACCAGGCGGGCGCGTGGTACGCGAATGGCGAGATGGTGCAGGTCCACCCGACGGCGATTCCTGGCGCCGACAAGTGCCGCCTGATGAGCGAGTCGGCGCGTGGCGAGGGCGGCCGGGTCTGGGTGCCCCGCAAGAAGGGCGACAGCCGCGACGCTCGGCAGATCGCTGAGGAAGAGCGTTGGTACTTCCTCGAAGAGAAGTACCCGGACTACGGGAATCTCGTGCCGCGCGACATCGCGACGCGCGAGATATTCGATGTGTGCGTGAACCAGGGCATGGGCGTGGGCGGCGAGAACCAGGTGTATCTCGACCTGACGCACAAGCCTCGCGAGTACCTCGATGAGAAGCTCGGCGCGATTCTTGAGATCTACACGAAGTTCGCGGGCGATGATCCTCGCGAGCTGCCCATGAAGATCTTCCCGGCGGTGCACTACAGCATGGGCGGGATGTGGACGCAGTACGAGAAGGGGACGTATCAGCCGGAGACGCCGCACGGCGATCACAAGCCGGGCATGCGGGCTCCGATCGATACCGAGCCGGGCCGGGGCATGATGATCGGTGCGCCGAACAACATGATGACGAACATCTCGGGGCTGTACGCGTTTGGCGAGGTGAACTTCGCCTACCACGGCGCGACGCGCCTTGGTGCCAACGCGCTGCTCTCGTGCATCTTTGATGGGCTCTTCTGCGGCCCGAGCGTGTGCAACTACATCAAGAACCTCAAGCCCGTGTCGGAACTCGACGCGAGCGTGTACGAGCGGGCGACCGATGCCGAGGATGCCAAGAGCCAGAAGCTCATGGATTCTTCGGGTGATACCACGAGCGATCCGGCGACCAACCCGTACAAGATCGCCCAGGAGATGGGCGTCGAGATGACCGCGGCGTGCACGGTTGTGAAGACCGGCGAGCGGCTGGCGAAGACCATGGACAAGATCGCCGAGCTGCGCGAGCGGTACTCACGCGTGCGTCTTGGTGATACGGCGATGTGGTCGAACCAGACACTCAGCTTCACGCGGTCGGTGGGCGACATGCTCATCATGGCCGAGAGCATCGCGAAGACGAGCCTGATGCGCGAGGAATCGCGCGGGTCGCACTATCGCCTCGATTTCCCGGATCGCAACGACGAGCGATTCCTGAAGACGACGGTGAGTGAGTATCAGGTTGGGGCGAGCAACGGCGAGCACGGCGTTGAGCACCATGTGTTTTACCGCGACGTGGACACGTCGCTGGTGACGCCGCGTGCTCGGACGTATGGCAAGACCGACGCTCCGAAGACGAACGCGAACAACACACCGGCGCAGGGTGAGCGCACGCTCAGCGATGCGTCGGCAAAGCCCGCCGGTGCGGGACAGGCCTGATCGGGCCGGAGGGTTAGACCATGGTCGTTGATGTGAATGTTCCCGACGAGCAGCAGCGCCGCGCAAACCGCGAGAAGGCGTCGCCCGGGCGGACGATCACCGTGAAGATCCTGCGGTGCGATGGCCCCGGCAAGCCCACGCGGTGGGAAGCGTTTAAGGTCCAGGTCGATCGCGGGATGAACGTGATCTCGGCGCTCCAGCGGATCGCGGCGAACCCGGTGACGGTCGATGGCGACGGAACCACACCAGTGGTGTGGGACTCGGGCTGCCTCGAGGAGGTCTGCGGCGCGTGCACGATGGTGATCAACGGGCGCGTGCGGCAGAGCTGCACGTGCCTGCTCGATGAGTACGCGCCGAGCGACGGCGACGTGCTCACGCTCGAGCCGATGAGCAAGTTTCCGGTGATCCGCGACTTGTGGGTCGATCGCGAGCGGCTCTTTCACAACCTCAAGCGCGTAAAGGCGTGGGTGCCGATCGATGGCACGTACAACCTCGGCGCGGGGCCTCAGGAAGCCCCCGAGAGCCAGCAGACGCGGTACAAGCTCAGCGAGTGCATGTCGTGCGGTTGCTGCCTCGAGGCGTGCCCGCAATTCAATCTTGAGGAAGACCAATCGAAGTGGGACTCGACATTCGTCGGCGCCCACGCGATCAGCCAGGCGCGTCTTTTCAATGAGCACGAGACCGGCAAGCGTTTGAAAGATGAGCGCCTTGAGTCGCTCATCGGCGCGGGCGGCGTGAGCGATTGCGGCAACGCGCAGAACTGCGTGAAGGTCTGCCCCAAGCACATCCCGCTGACCGAGTCGATCGCGGCGATGGGGCGCGCGGTGACCATCCACTCGGTGACGCGGTTCTTTAAGGGCAAGTAAGCAGCCAACGTTTCATGATCGATCATAGACAAGCGGCCGCTGTGAGCGGTCGCTTGTTTTTTGAACCCGCTGTGGTTCGGTGAGCCGGGCTCGGCGGCTCAGCCGCGGACGTCGATCGAGGGCGGCGCCGCGCCGGCGCGTGCTCGCTTGGCGCCCGCGGCGGTGTAGCCGGCGTGGGCTTGGCGGTCGCTGTGGGTTTCTTCCTGGTCGTTGCCGGTGGTCTGTCGGACGGCTTCGGCGGTCTCGACCTTGGCGACGGAGAGGTCTTGCTCGTCGCGTCCCCGGCGGATGCCGGACTTGCGGGTTTGCTCCTGCCGCTTGGTGTCGCGCGCGACGATCTTCTCGGCCTGCTGGGTGCCGGCCAGGGCGCTTGCCAAGTTGATGCCTGGGACGAGACTCATCGAGAGCAATATCGGCACCGACGCGCATGGACCTGTAATTCAAGGTCGTAACGGCTTATTATTGGGCGTCGAGCCACGATATCTCGTGGCTTGGACGATCTGGGTTACCAACTGGGTTGGCGCACTGCGAGCGCAGAATCGGCGCGTGGGACGTCGAATCGATACAAGCGGGGCCGGGCTGGCGGGTTTGGGCGGAGGTCAGACGCCGATGGTGTTGACGCCGCAGTCGACGTAGATGTTCTCGCCGGTGACGCCCGAGGCGAGGTCGCTCGCGAGGTAGACGGCGGTCTTGCCGACGTCGGAGCCCTCGACGTTTCGGCGGAGGGGCGCGCGCTCGAGGTTGTGGGTTGAGATGTCGTCGGTGCCGCCGACGGCGGAGGAGGCGAGCGTGCGGAGGAAGCCGCCCGAGATGGTGTTGACGCGGATGCCGTGCTCGCCGAGCTCGGCGGCGAGGTATCGGCTGGTGGACTCGAGGCAGGACTTTGCGACGCCCATGACGTTGTAGCCCGGGACGACCTTCTCGGCGCCGTAGTAGGACATGGCGAGGATGCTGCCGCCGGCGGGCTCATTTTTGGCCATGAGCGGCTTGGCGCACTTGGCCATGCCGAGGAGCGTGTAGGCGGAGATGTCGATGGCGGCGAGGTATGCGTCGCGCGGCGTCTCGACGAACTTGCCTTTTTGGAGCCACTCGCGATCGGCGAAGGCAATGGAGTGGACGAGCGTGTCGAGCCGGCCGAACTTGGTGCCGAAGGCGTCGAAGGCTTTGGCGATGTGCTCGTCGCTCGATGCTTCGAGCGGGTGGAGCCAGGGGTCGGTGATGCCGAGCTCTTCGACGGCCTTGGAGGTTCGGCGGGCGTTCTTCTCGCCGGGCAGGTGGGTGAAGGCGAGGGTGGCGCCGTGGTCGTGCATCGCCTTGGCGATGTGCCATGCGTAGGAGCGGTTGTTCGCGATGCCGACGATGAGGGCGATCTTGCCTTCGAGAAGGGCCATGCGGGCCTGCCTTTCGTGTGTGGGCGTGTTCGGTGGAGAGTCTAGGTCGGGCGGTCGCGTAGACTCGGCAGATGGAGCGAGCAGTGCCCGATCGACCTGTATCCAATCAACCCGTACCGGCTTCGGAAACGCCGATGCCCGGAGAGCTTTGGGCGCGGATCGAGCAGAGCGGGCACGTCCGGCGGCTGATCGAGCTGGCGCGTGACGAAGATCTGGGCGAGGGTGCGGATGCCGACGAAGTTGGCGACGTGACCAGCGCCGCGACGATCGACCCGTCGGCGACGTGCCGGGGCCGGGTCGTGCTGCGCGAGGCGGGCGTGGTCGCGGGGCTGGCGGCGGTGCCGACGGTGCTCGAGGTCTTTGCGCCGGACGTGGCGATCGAGATGCACATGCGCGATGGGGACCGCGGCGATGCGGGCACGTCGCTCGCGACACTCGTCGGGCCGACTCGGCAAGTCCTCGCGGCGGAGCGGACCATGCTGAATTTGGTTGGTCGATCGTGCGGTATCGCGACGCGTGCAGCGGCGTTCGTCGCGGCGGCGGGGGCGGAGGACACGCGCGGCGTGGGCGTGTACCACACGCGGAAGACGACGCCCGGGCTGCGCATGCTCGAGATCTACGCGGCGCGGTGCGGCGGCGCTCGCTTGCACCGCGCGGGGCTCTACGACGCGGTGCTTGTGAAGGACAACCACGTCGCGGGCGTGGGCGATCTGGCGAAGCGGCTCGGGCCTGCGCTGGCGGGCGTGCGCGATCGGCACGAGCTGATGTTCGTAGAGGTTGAGGTCGATTCGCTCGTGCAGCTGCGCGATGTGCTGTCGATACCCGAGGGCGCGATCGACATCGTGCTGCTGGACAACATGACGACGGACCAGCTGCGCGAGGCGGTGGGGGTGCGCGATCGCACTCGACCAGACGTTCGGCTTGAGGCGTCGGGGGGCGTGACGCTCGACACGAGCGGCGCGATCGCGGCGGCGGGCGTGGAGCGGATCAGTATCGGTTCGATCACGCACGGCGCGCGGGCGCTGGATGTGGGCTTGGACTTCGATTGAGGCGGTTTGAACGCGAAGTCATGGCAGAACCCGCGGGAGGCGACCACTCCAACCCATCGAGTCCATCGCGCCCTTCGCGTTGATGGTTTGTCGTTCGGGATCAGTCAGTGACCCGGCGCGCGATATCGGCGGCGAGGTCGGCCGCGTCTGCGGGCGCGGTGCCGGGCGTCCATTGCTTTTGGAGGCCGGTGCCTTCGGGGTGGTTGTCGAAGCTTGGGATGACGTGGAAGTGGACGTGCATGACTTCTTGGCCCGCGGCGGGGCCGTTGTTTTGGAGGATGTTGCAGGCGGTCGCGCCGGTGGCGGCCAGCACCGCGCGGGTGATGCGGGGCAGCACGCGGCCGATGGCGGCGGCGGCGTCGTCGGAGAGTTGGTCGAGCGTCTCGGCGGGCTCTTTGGGGATGAGGAGGGTGTGCCCGCGGCTGAGGGGGCCGATGTCGAGGAAGGCGAGGGTGTGCTCGTCCTCGTGGACGCGGTGGCAGGGGATATCGCCGGCGATGATCTTGCTGAAGATAGTGTCGGGCATGGGGCGAGTGTAATCGGGTGGGCGGGTTCGGCCGGTGGGGCGGGGCCCGTAGAATGGCGGCATGCCGGGCGATTCTGTTCCATCGGCGAGTTCACTGGGCGCGGCACGCATCGAGCGGTTGCCGACGCTTGTCGTGAATCAGATCGCGGCGGGCGAGGTGGTCGAGCGGCCCGCGTCGGTGGTGAAGGAGCTGGTCGAGAACGCGTTGGATGCGGGGCCGACGCGGATCACGATCGAGCTTGAGTCGGGCGGGATCGAGCTGATCCGCGTGACCGACGACGGCCGGGGCATCGAACCGGACGACTTGCCATTGACGGTTGCGCCGCACGCGACGAGCAAGGTGCGGGCGGCGGGCGATCTGGATCGAATCGCGACGATGGGCTTCCGCGGTGAGGCGCTCGCGTCGATCTCGAGCGTGTCGCGGGTGCGGGTGCAGAGCCGGACGGCGCGGGGCGATGGCGCGATGGTGCTCGAGGCTGAGGGTGATGTGGTGCGGGATGCTGTGCCCGGTGCTGGGCCGATCGGCACGAGCGTGGCGGCGCGGAATTTGTTCTTCAACACGCCCGCTCGGCGGAAGTTTTTGCGCACGCCCGCGACGGAGCAGGCGCGGTGTGTTGAGGTTGCGCGGGCGCTGGCGATGGCGCATCCGGCGATCGCGTTTCGGGTGACGACCGATGGGCGCGTTGCGCTTGATGTGCCGGGCGAGCAGTCGCCGAGGGAGCGGGTGCTGGCGGTGATCGGGCGCGAGCTCGAGAGCCAGTTGCTTGAGGTGTCGGCGGATCGCTTCGATGATGCGCGCGGGCTGACGCTTTGGGGGCTCGCGGGGTTGCCCGCGATCGCGCGGGGGACGAACAAGCATCAGCATGTGTTCTTGAACGGGCGGTTGATCCGGGACAAGACGATCCAGCACGCGATCAAGGAGGCATATCGCGGGCTGATCGAGCCGACGAAGCATCCGACGTGCGTGCTGATGATCGAGATGTCGCCCGAGGGTGTGGATGTGAATGTGCATCCCGGCAAGATCGAGGTGCGGTTCCGCGATTCGTCGATGGTGCACCAGACGGTGCTGCGTGCGGTGCGGGATCGGCTGCGTGAGGCGGACCTGACGCCGACGTTTGTGCCGAGGGCTGCGCGTGATGCGGATCGCGGACAACTCGGTGAGCACGTGCTGCCGATGCCGACCCGGCCTGCGGATCCGATGGATGCCGAGCGGTTCGCGACGTTCTTTACGCGGACGGTGCCCGAGCGCGCGGGGAGCGTGATGGACTTCCAGAGCGTGCGTGCGGCGGCTGGCGAGACGGCAGCGCCCGCGTCGCCCGCGGAAACAACAAGTGAATCGGCGATCGCGGGGCGCGACGCCGACGCCGATTTGTCCGGTCGGAGCGATGCAGCACCCGCGTCGGAGATCGAAGCAACACCCTCGCGCGGCACGCTGCAGGTGCACAACTCGTATGTGATCACGCAGGACGAGGCTGGCGTGGTGATCGTCGATCAGCATGCCCTCCACGAGCGGGCGATGTTCGAGCATTTGCTTCGGCGGATTGCGCAGGGGCCTCTCGAGCGGCAGTCGTTGCTGACGCCTGTTGCGGTCGAGACGACCGAGTCGCGGATTGCTGGGCTCGATGCGCTGGGCTCGCTGCTCGACATGATCGGCGTGGAGCTTGTGCCGCTGGGGCCGAGGACGATCGGGGTGCGTGCGTTTCCGAGCTTTCTCTTTGAGCGCAACGTCGATCCGGTCGTGTTCGTGACCGAGCTGCTTGAGAAGAGCGAGGACGAGTCGTTCGTGCCGGACCACGAGAACGCGATGCGGGATGTGCTCGACATGATGGCGTGCAAGGCGGCGGTGAAGGCGGGCGATCATTTGAGTGGGAACGAGCTTGATGCGCTGCTTGATCTGCGCGATGCGGTCGAGCGGTCGGCGAGCTGCCCGCATGGTCGGCCGACGTCGGTGCGGCTGACGATCAAGGAGCTTGAGAAGCTCTTTCATCGCAGCTAGGCACTGTTCGCGCGGATGTGTTTCAGTCTGGTTTTACAGCCCAAACCCGAACCGCGATGACGCGGGTGCGGCGGTTGTCGATGCGGTACTCGGTTTGGATCGGCAGCGTTTCGATGCCAAGGCCCATGAGGGCGAGGCGGTCGATTGGCGATCGGCCGAGGTCGGCGTTGGTCGCGTTATCAGGGTGTGCGGTCTCGCGGACGAGCAGGGTGTAGGTCTCGCCGGTGCGGCGGAGTTCGCCGGCGAGGGCGGCGATGGGTGTGTCGGTGACGCCGGGGAGTGAGGCGACGGGGCCTGCGGCGGCGTAGAGCTCGATGGGCTCGCGGGCGTAGAAGTCGAGCGCGGGCGACCAGTAGTCGAGCACGCCGAGGCGGTCGAGGTCGACATTGAGTTCGGGCCGGAGCAGTTCGGCGAGGAAGATGCGGGGCACGCGATCGGCGTAGAGGCGTTCGCGGCCGATCGCGTACCAGGCGGCCTGGCCGATCGCCAGCGCGAGTGCGGCGATGGTGAGGACGCGATGGAGCGTGGCGCGGATGGGCAGATCGCGGAGCGCGCTTGCGATCCAGAGGCCGCCGAGCAGGGCGATGCCGGGCCAGATGGGCGTGAGGTAGCGGGGCACGCCCTTGCCGAGCAGGCTGAAGGCGAGCACGCCGAGCAGCACCCACGCGATGACGACGGCGAGGCCGGGCGTGAGCTTTGGTCGGTCTTTAATGAGCCAGATGAGTGCGATGATTGCGGCGATGCTGCCGATGCCGACGCCGTAGGACGCGGCCTCGATGTTGTTCAGTGCGCTGTCGGGCACGAAGATGCGGAGGTTGTCGGCCGCTTCGCGGGCGGCGGCTGCGCCGACGGCGTCGCTGCCGATGGATCGCTCGACCGCCTTGCCCCAGAGCCAGATCGCCCCGCTCGCGACGATCGGCACGCCGACGGGGTGCGTTCTGCTGAGCGCGCGGAACCAAGAGATGAATGTGCGCAACGAGAAGAGCCCGGCGCACATCCACGCTGCGAGCGCTGCGAGGGTGATGGCGAGGGTGATGCTGATGATTTCGGTTGTGCTGTCGATGTTGCCGCGGACGATGAAGGTCGTGGCGAGGGCGAACGCCGCGGTGGATGTGATGATGACTCGGAGGGGGCGTGTGCCGTGTCGGGCTTCGTAGATCGTGATGCCGCCGAAGGCGGCGAGCATGATGACGAGCAGGCCTGGCGGGCCCTTTGTCAGCGTTGCGCCGGCTGCGGCAGCGCATGCGATGAGCATCGCGGGGATGTGCTGGCGGTTTCGGATGCGGTGCGAGCGCCAGGCGGCCGCGATCGCGCCGATGGCGACGACGGTGAAGGGGACCAAGAGAATGTCGAGCTCGCCGATGCGGCTTGATCGGGTGTAGAGGATGCCGGTGGCGAGGCAGAGCGCACTCCACCATGCGGCGTGGTGGGCGAAGGCGTCGGCGCTTTCATGGCTGTCGTCATCATCGCCCTTCGTTCCATCGGGTGCGAAGAGGATGAGCCTCGCGACGAGGTAGGTCGCGATGACGCCGAGCCAGCCGGCGAGGGCGACGGTGAGTCGGAGGTCGAAGACGCCGACCTCTCGGCCGGTCGCCGCGGCGATAGTGCGCTGCGCCCAATAGATCATGGGCGGCTTGGAGAGATAGGGCTCGCCGCGGACGGTCGGGACGATCCAGGCGTTGGTTGCTTGCATCTCGCGGGCGACGAGTGCGCGCTGGGCCTCTTGCCAGTTGGTGAGGCCGTGGGTTGTCAGGCCGAGCGCGTAGACGATCGCGCAGAGCGCGGTGAGTGCGATCAGGTCGCGGCGGATGGGTCTTGGTTGGAGCCGCATGGGTGTGTGGTGTGGCGGGCGGGATCAGGCGTCGTCGAGCAGGTCGACGGCTTCGAACGCGTTGCCCTCGAGCATTTCGAGCGAGGCGCCGCCGCCTGTGGAGACGTGGGAGACCTGGTCGGCGAGGTTGAACTTCTCGATGGCGGCTGCGGAGTCGCCGCCGCCGACGATTGTGGTCGCGCCGTTGCTGGTTGCTTCGGCGAGTGCCTTGGCGACCTGGTTGGTGCCGATGCGGAAGGGGGGCCACTCGAAGACGCCCATGGGGCCGTTCCAGACGACGGTCTTGGCGTGGGTGATGATCTTGTTGTAGAGGGTTTGGGTTTTGGGGCCGATGTCGAGGCCCATGTAGCCGTCCTTGATGGACTCCTCGAAGACCTCGATGTCGCCGGCGTCGCTCGAGAACTGGGTCGAGCAGACGTGGTCGACGGGCAGGTGCAGTTCGGCGTCGAGGCGGGCGGCCTCGTCGATCATGCGCTTGGCGTCGTTGATGCGGTCGGCTTCGACGCGGCTCGTGCCGACGTTGTGGCCGATGGCTTTGAGGAAGGTGTAGGACATTGCGCCGCCGACGAGGATGGCGTCGGCCTTGGGCAGCAGGTGCTCGATCGCGCCCATTTTGTCCGAGACCTTTGCGCCGCCGAGGATGACGACGAAGGGCTTCTTGGGAGCACTCAGCGCGTCGGCGAGGTAGGCGATTTCCTTCTCGACGAGGAAGCCGGTGACCTTGGGGCCGGCGATTGCCTTGGGCACGGCAACCATGGAGGCGTGCGGGCGGTGGCAGGTGCCGAAGGCGTCGTTGACGTAGACCTCGCCATAGGCGGCGAGCTTGGCGGCGAACTCGACGTTGCCCTTCTTCTCTTCGTTATGGAAGCGGAGGTTCTCGAGGAGGAGCACGTCGCCGTCGGCCATGGCGTTGACAGCGGCGGCGGCATCGGCATCGACGCAGTCTTGCGAGGGGAAGGCGACTTGCTTGCCTAGCAGTTCGCCGAGCTTGGCCGCCGCGGCGCGGAGGGTGAAGGCTTCTTCGTAGCCGGTGCCCTCGGGGCGGCCGAGATGGCTCATGAGGATGGCCCGGCCGCCGCGATCGACGATGCTCTTGATCGTGGGGAGTGCGGCCTGGATGCGGCGGTCGTCGGTGATCCGGCCGCCGTCCATCGGGACGTTGAAGTCGACGCGGACGAGGACGCGCTTGCCGGCGACGTCGGTGTTGGCGATGGTCTTCTTGGGCATTGGGTTGGTCCTCGCGGGGTGCGTCGTTTGGGCGCGGGTCTGTGGTGCGTGCGCGGGTACAGGATCGCGTGATTCTAGGATCGCGCTGGTGTGTGCGGCTTGGATGTCGAGTGAGCGTTGGGTGTGCGGTTTAGGCGTCGTCGACGGCCGAGCCGTAGCGCTCGCGGATGCGGCTTGCGCCGTCGGCGGCGAGTCGTTCGCCCATGCGGCGGAGGCGGGTGGCGACGGAGCCGTCGATGAGCTGGTCGCCGATCTGGAGGCGGATGCCGCCGATCAGGGACTCGTCTGTGTAGGGGTGGACGATGACTTCTTTGCCGAGCGCCGAGCCGAGGCGGTCGCGCACGGCGTCGAGCTCTTCGCTCGCCAGCGGGGCGGCGGAGTAGACGTCGACCGCGACGCGACCGATGCGGCCTTGGATGAGCGAGTCGCACGCGGGGGCGAGGGGGGGCAGGTGTGCGAGGCGGTCTTTGTCGTTGAGCACAAGGAGGAAGCGGAGCACGAGGGGGCTCGCGCGATCGGTGAAGATCGCTTCGATGCTACCGCGACGCTTGGCGGCCGGGAGCACGCGGCTGGAGAGGAATTCGCTGAAGCGGGCGTCGGCCCGGGCGACTTCGAGGACGGCTTCGAGTTCGCCCAAGACATCCTCGGCGCGCGACTGGCCGCCCTCGGTCTCGGCGAGTTCGAAGAGGCTCTTGGCGTAGGTCTGGGCGATCGCGTCGGGGGTGGCGTCGATGAGGGGCATGGGCTGTGGCTCGCAGTCGGTCGGGTTAGTTGTTGGCGGCCTTGAACTGCTGGATCGACTCTTCGACCAGGTCGCGCTGGTCGTCGGCGGAGATCTCGCGCTTCAGAATCTTGCCGGCGGCGGCGGTCGCGATGGCGGCCGCGTCGGTGTAGATCTCGCTGAGGGCCTGCTTCTTTGCCGAGTCGATGTCCTTGAGGGCGCGTGCCTTCATGGAGGCAACCTCGGCGTCGGCCTTGGCGCGGAGCTCGGCGGCGAGCTTCTGCTGATCGGCGCGGGCGGTCTCGAGCATCTGCTTGGCTTCGGCGCGGGCCTCGGCGAGCGATGCCTCGTACTGGTCGAGCGCGTCGCGGGCCTGCTTGCGGGCTGCCTCGGCCGACTCGATCTCTTCGCGGATCTTGTTGGCCCGCTCGTCGAGTGCGCCGCCGACCTTGGGCCAGACGAACGCGCCGAGGAAGGCAGCGACGATCGCGAAGACGACCAGGGCGGTGATGCCGGTGGCGAGGCCTTGCTTGACCGTGGGGATCGCGCCGACGGTTTCCTTGCCTGCGTCGGCGGCCATCGCGTCGGGGGCGGCGATGGTCAGTGCGGCGAGCACGGCGAGGATGATCGGGAGGCGGAGCTTGGAGATCACGGGGGCGAGCATGCGTCACTCTCCTGCCGCCGGCTGCGCGCGTGGGCGCGGGCGGCGTGGTCGTGCGGGTCAGAAAACGTCCCCGGGCGGGTGGGCCCGGGGACGCGAATGGGGCTTGGGTTACGGGGAGAGGAAGCCCGAGGCAACGCCGAAGAGCGTCGCACCCTCGATGAAGACCGCGAGGATGATCGCGGCGGTCTGGATTTTGCCGGCCACCTCGGGCTGGCGTGCCATGGACTCGGCGGCGGCCTTGCCGATGAGGCCGATGCCGATGCCGGCACCGAGAACCGCGAGGCCACCGCCGAGGACCGCGAGGCCCTTACCGGTGGTAGAGCCGGCCGCGTCGGCGGCCTGGGCGAATGCGGCGGAGGGGAGGGCGGCCAGGGCACCAACGGGGAGCAGCTTCGTCATCAGCGACATTTGTCGTTTCCTTCCTAAGTAGCGATCGACCTTTGCAGGTTCGGCTTTGGTGTGCGCCCGTCAGTGGGCGATGGTGTCAATCACGCGTGCGCGGGCGTCGGCCCGTGGGCGTGCTCAGAATCGTGGTCGTGTTCATGGCCGTGCTCATGATCGTGGTCGTGGTCCATCAGAGCGATGAACACGGTAGTCAGGAACATGAAGATGAAGGCCTGCATGAGGCCCACGAAGATTTCGAGCAGGAAGATCGCGAAGCCGCCAACCACCGCCACGAGCGTGACGGGGCCTTGGATGAAGAAGCCCTTGCCGACGACCATGCCCGCGAAGGCGAAGAGCGTGGCGAGCAGGATGTGGCCCGCGGTCATGTTCGCGAACAGACGCAGTGCGAGTGCGAAGGGCTTGATGAAGAGCTGGCTGGCGAGCTCAAGGAGGAAGACAAAGATCGAGATGGGGAACGGGGCGCCGCCGGTAAGGTGGCCGAAGTAGCCGCCGATGCCGAGGTGCTTCACGGCGACGGCGTTGTAGAAGACCATGGCGACGATCGCGAGCATCGCGGTGACCCAGATGTTCTGGGTCGCGGTGCCGCCGATCGGGGTCGCCTTGTCGGCCTTGAGGTCGGGCGAGAGGACGTGCACGAGGTCGAGCAGCGGGACGAGCCCGAGCATGTTGTTGACGAGGATGAAGAAGAAGATGGTCCAGAGGAAGGGCATCAGCTTGTTGGTGCGGTCGCCGAGGAGGGGGCGGGCGACTTCCTCGCGGAGATAGACGCAGAAGACCTCGAGCATGTGGGCGAAGCGGTTGCGGGTGACGTAGCGGTCGTGGCCCTCGGTCTCGGGGCCGGTGCCGATCTTCTTGGCGGCCCACCAACCGACGAGGATGCAGATGAAGGCCGAGAGGATCAGGTTGCCCTGGTTGCCCGACCAGAGCCAGAAGCCGGCTTCGTTCTTGATGAAGACGTGGTTGTAGACGTGATCGGCGGGGCTTGCCGCGGCGAGGGTGAGACTCGACATCACGTTGGAAAGGTGTGTTGGCATGAGCTGCATCATTGGAATCACGCGCTCCTCGGGGCGGGGGTGGCCCCGGCTTTGATGCTGTGCATCGCCGCGTCACGCCGGTTGATCAGCCAGGCGGCGGCGAAGGCTTCGGTGAACATGATTGGCAGGACGCCGCCGAGCAGGCCGTGGACCACGGGCTGTTTGGGCAGGCCGATGACTTCGGTGAGCACCATCATCGCGGCGAGAACCAGCATCGTGCGGACGCCCGAGATCGCGAACACAGCCATCCCGAAGCGGTCGTCGGTGACCAGGGGTGGGCCCATGATCGGGACGATGCAGAGCGCGCCGAAGGCGAGGATGCTCGTGATGATCGCGCCCATGGTCGTGCTGTCGACGCCTGCCTTGCTTGCGATCGCGGCTGCGATCGCCACGCCGACGACGGTCGCGATGCCCGTGGCGATCGCGAAGGTGCGGCGTTGGAGGGGGGCACTGGCGAGGGGCACGGGAGGCTCCGGGATCGCTGGGGGTGTCGCTGGGTGAGACATGCGAATCGCTCATGTCGCAGTGGGTAAAGCCCGGCTGCGATTGAGGGCGGGATCGTAGCGGGGGAGGTCGCGGGTGGCGAGCCGTGGAGATGATCGTTTGGCGGGTTTCGGCGCTGGGCGAATGGGGTCTAGGTGGGGTCGGCGGGCGGGGTGCGCTCCCGGCTTGCCGAGCTTGCGCTCTTGGCTTGGGCTTTGGCACGGGCCTCGGCGCGATCTTCGGCCTGCAGCCGGGCGATGAGGCGGTAGGTGCCGGCGGCAAAGCCGGCGCAGAGCCCGATCAACAGGCCGATCGGCGATGAGCCCAGCCAGCGATCGGCGAGCCAGCCGAGCACGGCGGCGGCGATGCCGACAAAGAGGAAATCCAGCCCGATCGCAAGGGCCTTGCTCACATCGCCAAACGCGGCAACGCCCGACGTGCCCGGGGGCTTGCGGTGGAGCGAGGGGTGGTCGACGGGTGTGCGGAGGATCTCGGGGATCTCGAGGCGCGGGTCGCGGGCGGGGCGCGGGGCGTCTGGGGTTGGTTGGTCGGAGCCCGCGTGGTCGTCGTGTTGGTCGGCCATCAGCTGTTGCCCATTCGGATTCGCCTAGCTGATGGTGTCGGCCGCGAATTGCTCGGCGGTCGTGAGGACCTCGGGGAGTTTGGCTGCGCCGCTGCCGCCGCCTTGGGCCTGCTCGGGCCTGCCGCCGCCCTTGCCGCCGACGACGGCGGCGGCCGCCTTGACCCAGTCGCCCGCCTTGAGGCCTCGCCCGACGATGGGCTTGGGCACCTGGGCGAGGATGGCAAGCGAGTCGGCATCCGTGTCGGCACTGACGAGTATGACGGCGGTGTCGGGACGGACCTGGGCGATGGACTTCATGGCGGCCTGGAGCGCGCCGCGGTCGGAGCCGCACTCGATGGCGAGCGCGGCCGACGTGGCATCCGCGGGGATCGCCTCGGCCAGTGCGCGGGCGGACTCGACCGCGGCCTTGGCGGCTTCGGCGGCCTTGGCCTTGGCGGCGACCTTGAGCTTTTCTTGGAGTTTGGCGTGCGACGCCCGGAGCGCGGCCTTGTCGACGACTGAGAGCGTGGTCGAGTCGATTGCCTCGCCCAGGGCCTTGGCTTCGGTGATGAGGGCGTCGCCTTCGAGTGCTTGGGCGGCTGCGACGCGCTCGGCGAGTTGTTTGGCAGCCTCTGCGGCTTGGCGGGCTTCGTCGCCCGTGACCGCCACGACGCGGCGGACACCCTTGGCGATGCCTTCCTCTTGGACGATCGCGAACGCGCCGAGCGCGCCGGCGCCCATCGCGTGGACGCCGCCGCAGAACTCGATGCTGATGTCGTCCCACTGCTCGCTCTCGGGGTTTGCGAGCAGGTCGGCCACGGGCACACCGACGGAGACGACGCGGACGGGGTCGGGGTACTTCTCGCCAAAGACGGCGCGGAGGCCGCTGATTTTTTTGGCTTCCTCGAGCGGCGCGAGCTCGGCGAAGACCTTGAGGTCGGCGTTGATCTTCGCGCGGACGAGCGTCTCGGCGGCCGCGGCCTCCTCGGTGGTCACGGGCTTGGCGTGGTCGAAGTCGAAGCGGAGTCGGTCGGGCGCGACGCTCGAGCCGCGCTGCTCGCAGGCGGTGCCCAGCGCGTGGCGCAGCCCGAGGTTGAGCAGGTGCGTGGCGGTGTGGTTGTGCGTGATCGGCTCGCGGCGTTGGTTGGCGACGTGGCACTGGACCATGTCGCCGGTGCGGATCTCGCCGCGGACGACGCGGCCGATGTGCACAACGTAGCCGCCGAACGCGCGGACGTCGTCGACCTTGAACTCGCCGCCGCCGTTGGGCGTGCCTGCCTCGCGCGTGACGAGGAGGCGGCCGTGGTCGGCCTCTTGCCCGCCCATCTCCGCATAGAAGTTGGTTTTGTTGAGCACGACGCCGATGCGGCGGACGTCGCCGGCGTCGACTGCTTCGTCGAAGTCCGTGCCGTCCCAGATCACCGCGACCCGTGCGCCGATGTCCCGGCCGTGGAACTTATCCGCGTCGTCGGTGGGTTTGACGTTCAGGTGCTTGAGCTTGCCGGTGGCCTCGGCGTCGAGGGTGAGGGGCTTGTCGTCGCCGAACTTGCTTGAGGCGCGGCTGCGCTCGCGCTGGGCCTGCATCTCGGCCTCGAAGCCGGCGACGTCAACGGTCATGCCGCGTTCTTCGGCCATGAGCTGGGTGAGGTCGATGGGGAAGCCGAAGGTGTCGTAGAGCTGGAAGGCGTCGGGGCCGGAGACTTGCGTTCCGTCGCTGTGGCTTGCGAGGTCTTCGAAGTGCTTGATGCCTCGGTCGAGCGTTCGGCCGAAGGATTCTTCTTCGTCTTGGATGATCGCTTGAACGCGGTCCGGGTTGGTGCGCAGCTCGGGGAAGGCGTCGCCCAATTGCTCGACGAGCGCGGGGACGAGGGCGGCGAAGAAGCCGGGCTTGGCGTCGAGTTTCTGCCGGCCGTAGCGGACGGCGCGGCGGAGGACGCGGCGGAGGACGTAGCCCCGGCCCTCGTTGGAGGGGACGGCGCCGTCGGTGATCGCGAAGGTGAGCGTGCGGATGTGGTCGGCGATGACGCGGTAGGCGGTGTCGATGCCGTACGTGTCGTCGGCGCCGAGCTTGCCCTCGTAGGGGCGTGCGTTGGTTTGTTCGCGGATGGCATCAAACAGGTGTGTGAAGACGTCGGTGTCGTAGTTGGAGCGGACGTCTGGGAGGACCGAGACGAGGCGTGCGAGGCCCATGCCGGTGTCGACGTGCTTGGCGGGGAGTTGGCGGAGCTTGCCGCCGGCGGCGCGGTCGTACTGGATGAAGACGAGGTTCCAGACCTCGAGCACGTCGGGGTCGTCTGCGTTGACGAGTGCCGCGGCGTCGCGGTTGCCGATTCGGTCGTAGTGGAGCTCGGAGCATGGGCCGCAGGGCCCGGTGTCGCCCATCTCCCAGAAGTTGTCCTTCATGTTGCCGGGCAGGACGCGCTCGGGGGGGAGGTGGCGGAGCCAGAGCTCGCGGGCCTCGTCGTCGGGGGCGAGGCCTCCGGCTTCGTCGCCGCCGAAGTAGGTCGCGTAGAGGCGGTCGCCGGGGAGGCCCATGGTTTCGGTGAGGAATTCCCAGGCCCAGGCGATGGTTTCTGCTTTGAAGTAGTCGCCGAAGGACCAGCTGCCGAGCATCTCGAAGAAGGTGTGGTGGTAGGTGTCTTTCCCGACGTCGTCGAGGTCATTGTGCTTGCCGCCGGCGCGGATGCATTTTTGAGTATCTGCGGCTCGGGTGAGGCCCTCGAGGGGCGAGCCGGGCTCGACTTGGCCCAGGAAGAGGGGCTTGAACTGGTTCATGCCCGCGTTGGTGAAGAGGAGCGTGGGGTCGTCGTGGGGGACGACGGGGCTGGATGGCACGACGGTGTGCGCTCGCTGGGCGAAGAAGTCCATGAACGCCTGACGCACGGCTGGGGCGGTCCAATGGCGGGTCGTTGAAGTAGTTGAGGTCGTGTTCACGCTGGCATCTCCGATTCTGCGGGGAGTCTAGGTGGGCGGCGTGGCGTGATCGGCGGCCGGAGACGCCGAGAACGGGGAGGACCCGAGGCCCGAGAATCATCTGTGGGCGGCGATGAGCCGATAGCAGTGCGAGCAGGTATCGCGAAGGCTCGCAGACCGAACGCTCTCTGGCAGGAACCCACGGCAGGAACCCAGCGCATGTCCGACTTTGATTTGTGTGTGATCGGTTCGGGGCCCGCGGGCCAGCGGGCGGCGATCCAGGCGGCCAAGCTCGGCAAGCGGGCCGTGGTCGTCGAGAAGCGGGATGTGGTCGGGGGCGTGGCGGTGAACACGGGCACGATCCCATCGAAGGCGCTGCGCGAGGCGATTCTGGCGATCGTGGATCGGCCGGCGGTGATGCCCAAGGTCGAGGATTTCATGGCGGCGCGGAACACGACCTTTACGGGGCTGTTGTCTTCGTGCCAGAAGGTCATCAGTGCCGAGATCGACACCATTCGCAGCCACTTTGCGCACAACGGCGTTGAGACCGTGCACGGGCTCGGACGCTTTAAGGACGAGCGCACCGCGGTGGTCGATACGGCCACCGGGCTGCGCGAGATCACCGCGAAGCACTTCATGGTCTCGACTGGCACCTCGCCCGCGCGGCCCGCGGAGATCCCGTTCGATGGCACGAACGTCATCACGAGCGACGAGATTCTCCAGCTTGGCTACTTGCCGACGTCGTGCATCATCGTCGGCGGCGGCGTGATCGGCACGGAGTATGCGAGCATGCTGCAGGCGCTTGGCGTGCGCGTGACGCTGGTCGAGGGTCGGCACTCGCTGCTGGGGTTTGTCGATGAGGAAATCACCGAGGCGCTGCAGTATCACCTGCGCCAGGCGGGCATGACGATCCGGTTCGGAGAGAAGGTCGTGAAGGTCGAGGTGCTCGAGCCCGAGGGGCACGCGCGGACGGCCAACGGCAAGATGGCGCGGGCAACGCTCGAGTCGGGCAAGACGATTACGGCCGACTGCCTGCTCTACGCGGTCGGTCGGCAGGGGTGCACGGCGAAGCTCGACCTGGGCAACGTTGATCTCGAAGCGGACCATCGGGGCCGACTCGCGGTAAACGAGAAGTACCAGACGTCGAAGCCGCACATCTATGCCGCGGGCGATGTGATTGGTTTTCCGGCGCTGGCGAGCACGAGCATGGAGCAGGGTCGGCTCGCGGCGTGCCACATGTTTGATGTGCGCGCGGAGAGCTTCGATCTGCTGCTGCCGTACGGGATCTACTCGATCCCCGAGATCAGCATGGTCGGCTGGACGGAAGAGAAGCTGACCGAGGAGGGGATTCCGTACGAGTCGGGCGTGGCGCAGTACCGTGAGATCGCGCGTGGGCAGATTCTGGGTGATGAGATCGGCATGCTGAAGCTGCTGATCCACCAGGAGAGCCACCAGGTGCTGGGCGTGCACGTGATCGGCACGGGGGCGACGGAGCTGGTCCACATCGGGCAGGCGGTGGTGGCGCTCAAGGGGACGGTGGAGTACTTCGTGAACACGGTGTTCAACTACCCGACGCTGGCCGAGTGCTACAAGGTGGCGGCGTACAACGGCCTGAACAAGCTCGCGTCGATGTAGATCGCGTTTGCCTGGGATGGCCCGGCGGGTCTTCGGGCGAGCCCGGCTATCCTGACGCCGTGGCCAAGAAGACGACGAAGAAGACGACTAAGCGGAAGCCTCGCGTGAAGGAAGTCGCGGCTGCGGCTCCGCCCGCGGGGCTCGAGCCGACGCCCGCGCCGATCGCGATGGGCGACGTGCTCGGGCAGGACCGCGCGACGGCGGTGCTCGAGGACGCGATGCGGACGGACCGTGTGCACCATGCGTGGGTCTTCCACGGGCCGGTGGGCGTGGGGAAGTTCACCGCGGCGCTCGCGTTCGCGGCGGCGCTGCTTGATCCCAGCACCGAGGCGGATCTCTCGGGCCGATTCGCGCCCGACCCGGATAGCCCGGTGCAACGGCTGCTCGCGTCGGGGACGCACCCGGACCTGGTCGTGGTCAAGAAAGAGCTCGCGGTGGTGAGCCGAGACGATCGGGTGCGCGCGGGCAAGCAGATGACGATCGCGAAGGAAGTGCTCTCGGAGTTTTTGATCGAGCCGGCTGCGAAGACGCGGGCGGTGGCGGGGGATTCGCTGGCGGGCAAGGTCTTCATTGTTGATGAGGCCGAGCTGATGGCGCGGGAGGGGCAGAACGCGCTGCTCAAGACACTCGAGGAGCCGCCGCCGGGCACGGTGGTGATTCTGGTGACATCGAATGAGGATCGGCTCTTGCCGACGATCCGGTCGCGTGCGCAGCGTGTGGCGTTCACGCCGATCGGGCGCGACGCGATGGATGCGTGGCTTGGCGGGCACGAGGAGTTCTCGGCGATCGATCCCTCGGAGCGCGAGTGGCTCGGGGCGTTTGCCGATGGGTCGCCGGGCATGTTCGAGCGTGCGCGCGAGGCGGGTTTTTTCGCGTGGCACCAGACGCTTGAGCCCAAGCTCAATGCGGTGGACGGCGGGCGGTATGTGTCGGACCTCGGGCCGACGATGCATGCGCTGGTGGAGGAGCGGGCGCAGGCGGTGGTGAAGGCGACGCCGAACGCGTCGAAGGACGCGGCGAATCGTGCGGCGGCGGCGCAGCTTTTTCGTTTGATCGGCGAGCGGTATCGCCGTCGGCTTGCCGAGGCGGTGGTGGGGCCGGTTGATGCCGATGAGCCGCCGATGCCGTTGCGGGCGATCGATGCGGTGCAGCAGGCGCAGGGCATGCTGGACCGGAACGTGTCGTTGCAGTTTGTTGCCGAGTCGCTGTCGGTGTCGCTCGCGTCGCGCGGGTGACGACCGGAGTAGACGCAGGGCCGAGTTAGGCCTGGATGCTCAGCGCCGGTCGGCCGTCGGTCGCGGGCGGCGGGGTGGGCGCACCGGCGATGTCCACGGGCTCGCCGGCGAGGCGCTTCATGAACAGGGCCCAGGTCTCGCGCTCATACTCGAGCACCTCGATGACCTTGGTTGCCTTCTCGGCGTCCTTGTCGAAGGAGGCGTCGACGAGTTCTTTGAACATCCACGAGTAAAGCGAGCGGATGCGGTCGGCAAGGTCGGCGGGGGCCTCGGGGGCGATGGAGGTCATCAGCTCGACGATGATCTCGCGGGCTTGGCTGATGCCGTTGAACATCGCCTCGTAGTCCTTGGCGACGATGCCGTCGCGGCCTTGGGTCGCGAACTTGATCGCACCGTCGAGGAGCATGAGGCGCAGCTCCGCGGGGGTCGCGGTCATGACCTTCGTGCGGAGGTACGTGTTGGCGTTCGTGCTTGCCTGGCTCATGGACTGGCTCATGGTGGGGTCTATCGGGCTTTCACTGGGTCCGCTTCACACGATCGGCCGACACGCGGCTGGGGATTAACCGAGCGATTGGATTTGACCGAGCGATGCCTGCTGTGTCTGGAGCGAGCCGATCGCACGCTCCATCGCGAGGAATTCACGACCGAGCACCTCGCGGCGGTTCGCCAGGCGAACGGCGAAGGCCTCGATGCGGCCCTCTTGCAGGTCGATCTGGGTTTTGAGCGAGTCGGTGCGGTTGGTGAAGATGCCGTCGACGGAGTTGGTGTAGCTGTTGGCGAGTTCTTCGAGGATGCCGGCGACGCCCTGGCGGGTGAAGCCGAGCGTTGCTTCGGGATCGGTGACGGTGCCGACCTGCTCGCCGGCCTCATTGAAGATCGGGGTCTGGCCGGCGGTGCCATCCTCGAACTCGCGGGCGACGAAGAGCGCTTCGACTGCTTCTGGATCGGTTTCGAGCGCCTCGCGGAACTTGGCGCTATCAAGGCTGAGCGTGCCGCCCGAGCCGATGGTTACGCCGACCTGGACGAGGCTGGTGAACTGGCCCGTGAGCCCTTGGCCCGGTGCCTGGATCGCGGCGAAGAGGTTCTGGCGGAGTCGCTGTGTGGTCGAGTCGCCCAGGAGTGAGCCTCGGGCGTTGGTTTCGGCGTCGAAGCGGGTGTTGAAGTCGATGCGCTCGACAACGCTGTTGAAGGCGCTGAGGAAGTCGTTGACCTTTTCTTCGATGCTTGCGGTGTCGCGCTGGATGTTGAGCGTGACAGGGTCGTCGCTGGTGCCTTTGAGGTCGATGCTGGTGCCGTCGATGACGCCGTCGAGCGTGTTGCTCGAGCTGCTCAGGAGCACGGCCTTGGCGGGGTCGCTCGAGCCGAAGAAGACGCGTGCGTCGTTGCCCTCGTCGAGCGTGTCGAGGCCGAGATCGAAGCCGTTGGTATCGAGCACGAATCGACCGGCTGCGCCGGACGAGGTTGACGTGATGCTGAGTCGGAAGGCGTTGGCGCCCGAGCCGTCGTTGATGACGGTGGCGGTCGCGCCGGGCTGGACGTCGTTGATCTTCTGGGCAACGTCTTCGAGCGTGTCGGTGGGATCGAAGGTGATGGTGGTTTCGTAGGAGCCGTCGATCACGTTGTCGGCGCCGACGCCCGCGGACTCGCCGGCGATGTTGAGGCTCTTGGCGACGATGCCGGAGACATCTTCGACTTGGATGTTCTGGGTACCGCTGGTGTTGGTGTCGTAGAGCTCGATGCCGTCGCCGTTGGCGTTGATGCGTGCCTCGACGGTGAGGCTGCGCGAGTTGATCTCGTTTAGGAGTTCGGCGACGTTGTCGACGTCGTCGCCGAGGCTGACGGTCGCGGAGGCGCCGCTCGAGTCGGTGATACGGAACTCGCCGGTGCCGATGCCCTTGCCGCCGTTGAGCGCGTCGACGCTTGTGGCGAGCGTCACGTAGGCCTGCTGGAGGTTGCCCGACGAGACTGTGCTCGCCGCGACGCCGGTGGGGCCGGTCGAGATGCCAAGGCTCTCGGCGGTGTCTTGGCCGGTGGTGCCGGTGATGATGAGATTGCCCGAGCCGGCGGTGGTGTCATTGAGCACGATGCCGGTGCCCGCCTCGCTGAGGGAGCCGGTGATCGCGCCGCCGGTCGCGGCCTCGATCTGCTGGAGCAGGTCGTCGCTGGTGCTATCTAGGTCGAGGGAGAAGTTGAAGACCGAGCCGTCGCGTGCGGTGATGTTGAGCGTGCCGTCGCCGTCGACGCCGCTGCCGCCGTTGAGGTTGCTGAGCAGTGTCGAGCCGAGGCCCGCGAGGACGCGGTCGCCCTGGATGGTTGTCGCGTTGGTCGTGGTGTCGGTGGTGAGCCCGAGGTCACTCGCGGTGGTGCCGGTGCCCGATTCGGTGATGGTGACATCGAGTCCGGTGTTGTTAACCAGCTCGATGCTGTTGCCGTCGGCGGAGATCTGGGCCGTCAGGTCGGTGACGCCCTCGTCGGCGAGGGTGCTGTTGATGCGATCGAGGGCGGCGCCGATGGTGCCGACGGCGGCCTCGACGGTTGTCGGCACGGGGTCGGTCTCGCCCTCGGGAATCTGATCCTCGATCACGTCGCCGAGGTTGATGTTGATCGCGGTGTCGCCGGAGCCGTCGTTGACGGTGATGGTGAAGTTGAAGCTGGCTCCGGTTGTTGCTTCGTTGATGAAGACGCCGTTGCCGTCGTTGAGCGAGGAGAGGGCGCTGTTGCTGGCGAGGTAGAAGACGTTTGAGCCGTTGAGCTGGCCCGTGGCCGAGCCGGTCAGTCCAAGGCTCGCGGCCGTGCTGCCACCGCCGCGCTCGGCGACGGCGACGTTTCCGCCGTTGCCGTCGGTCAGGACGAATCGTCCGTCGCGGATGGAGGCCGTGACGTTGATGTCCTCGTTGTTGTTGATCTCGTCGAGGACGTCGTTGACGGTTGCTGCTTTGGAGAGATCGATGTTGGCGGATTGGCCGTCGGAGTCGGTGATGCGGATCTCGCCGCGCTCGACGCCGTCGCCGCCATTGAGCGATGAGAGCGAGACGTCGCGGTCGAGGCGTGCGGCGACGCTCTCGAAGGAGAAGCTGGTGGCGTTGAGTGCGGTGGTGTCGCGGTCGGCGAAGCCGCGCGAGAGGAGCTGGCGTGTGGAGACGAGGCGATCGACGATGAAGGAGTAGCTGCCGACGGTTGCGCCGGAGTCTGCCGAGGCGGTGAGGACGTTCTCGTTGGTGGTGCCCGCGCTGGTGGTGTTGAAGATGTCGTCGGTGCGCAGGCTCGAGGCGGCGGTGCGGAGGTTGTTGAGCCGGCCGTTGATGTCGAGGAAGCCCGATTGCTCGAGCTGGAGCTGGGCGATTCGTTGCTGGATGAGGATCTTGGGTCGGCTCTCGACCGCGATGAGCGACTCGATGAGCGAGGCGGTGTCGATGCCGCTGAACAGGCCGACGGATGAGGTGATGCCGGACATCGGAACTCCTTTCGGCCGGGCGACCCGGCCGCAACAACTTCAATCAGGCGGCGGCGCGACCGCTGGCGGGCCCAGCCTGCGGGCTGGGGTTCGGCCAAGTCAGGGCGTGCTGCCACGTGCCGGATGCCTCGCAATCCGCGGGCCGGGCTGCGAGCGATGGCGGGACGCGGTTGCCGGGCATCGCGCCGGCTGCCGTGCTTGGGCAGGCTGTGGGGCGGGCGAGGCCGGTTCGGCGGAGCTCGAGCAGGTCCGAGGCCCAAGGCGCGAGGACGCGGCGGAACATCCGCTGGGCGTCTGCGACGGCCGAATCGCCCGCAGCGATGGCCTGGTGGACCGGACTAGACACGGTTTGGGGCGTAGGAGCGGGCATCGTCGGTTCATCGGGCCTTGCCCCGGGGTCACTCCCGCGGAATCCACGGGAATCCGCGGCTGGCGGGCTGGTTGTGCCCCGCAAGCGCGTTCTCGGGGGTTTGTGATCTCCCCCAACTGGTGGGCTTGGCGTCGGGCGGCTGCGCAGCATGTGCGCGGGGGTTGTGTCACGTGTGGTCGGAGACGCCGAATTGGCGCTTTGGTGGTCGAGGCGAGTTCTCGAACCGGTTATGGCCCCCATTATCGAACCGGAGGGCCGTCGCTCGGGTACGGCTCTAGACTTTCCCCCCGCCGACCGATGGACGTAGCGAGCGTTCGCCGGTCCGGCGACACCGACAGATCCGACACCTGCGAGCACTATGCCACCCGAACTGCCCACGCCGCCGAATGACACCGAGCTCCCGCCCGCGGGCCCGTGGACGCGTCGCGTCGCGCTGGTTGCCAGCGCAGTGATCGCTGTCTCGGCGGTTGCCATGCTTTTCGTCGCGGGGTTCGTGCCCGACAAGCCGGGGCTTGCGATGCTCGGGTTTGAGTCGGTCGTGCTCGCGGCGGGCATCGTCGGCGTGCTCTTTGGGCTCGGTCGATTCGGTGCGGGGCCCGGGCTTGCGCTCTTCTGCCTTGGCGGCTCGGTGCTGCTCTGCTCGGCGCTTGGCATCTTCGACATGCGCATGAATCTTGATCGCACGATGCTCGCCGGCGTCGCGGCGCTGCGGGTTGCGACCGGCGGCAGCCTCGTGCTTCTCGCCGCGTGGGAGGTGCTTCGGCGCGACTCGCGCTCGTGGGGCATGCTCATCAAGGGTGTCGTGCTGACGGGATTTGTCGTCGGCGTGATCGCTGGCGTCGTCGCGGCTCGCAACACGTGGGTCGTGCAGGGTGCCGCTGGCGCCCTGGAGATCGCGCGGATCACGGGCGGCTTGGTCGTCGGGCTGCTGCTTATGGTCTCGGGCTCGGTCGGCGTGCACCTGATCATCCGGGCGTTCCAGATGGGCGATCATCCGCGGCCGACGCGCCCGGCCGGCGAAACATCCCCCGCTCAGGCGGCCTGAGGGCGGTTCTGGAAACCCATCCGCCCCGTTTCCGAATAGGTATACATGCTCACGCTGCCGCTGATTCTCATGGGGTCGGGCCTCTTGGCCGGTCTGTTGATTGCGTTCTTTGTCTTCCGCCTGGTCAATCGCCGGGGCGGTGAGGACACGACGATCACGATCTCGGGCGTTGCCCAGCGGGTGCAGGCCGTTGGCAAGCTCGTTGGTCTCGAGGTCAACGCGAAGGAGATCGCGACGGCGACGAAGGGTTGGTCGTGGCTGCCGCCGATGCTGCTCTCGCAGGCTCGGCTCGCGATGATCTTCCACTTCGAGCAGCAGTACGCGGTGGACCTCGCGCGCATCACGCCCGAAGACATCGAGGATTTGGGCGTGGACGACCGCTCGGGTCGGCGGATGTACAAGCTGACACTTCCGGCGCTCGATGTTGCGCGCAAGCTCACCGACGTGGTGCCCTACGACATCCAGGACGGCCGGGTGCTCGGGTTGCTCGATGTGATCCAGATGAACGCGCCGACACAGCACGAGCTGATGCGCCGCGCCCAGCAGCAGGCCGCGGGCTTGTTTGCCGAGAACGAGGACCGCTATCACGCCGAGGCGCGGTCGTCGGTCGAGCGTCAGCTACGCACGTTGCTCGCGATGTTTGATGTGGATGTGCGCTTGGCGTGGCAGGATCGGCCGGGGCAGTCGGGCTTTGAGCCGGCGGACCTCGATGCGAACGACAGCGAGCCGCCGCTTCGGCTCGCGGTGTCGTCGTAGCGAAAACGGCGGGCCGCTGATGCGACTCGCCGTTTCGTATCGCGTGAGCTGGTGTGGCGCTGGTTAGTCCTGCGGGACGTGCCAGAAGTATTCGAGGTCGAAGCCGTCGGCCGACGGGGCGACCCAGAACGTCACCTCATCGACATGACGCAGAATGTCGCGTGGCTTGGGCGCGTTCTTGGCGAGCAACTCGCTCGACTCGCGCTGGGCTTCGATCATCTCGGCGGGGTCGAGCCAGTCCATGCCGAGGCTTTCGATCGAGGCGCGGGTTGCTTCTTCCCACGAGGTGATCGACCACAGGCTTTGGCCGACGACGCGGTCGAGTTTCTCGGCGCCGAAGATCGAAGCCCGCGCCGGTGCGCGGGTTTGCAAGGGCGCGAGCTCGAAGTCGGCCTGGTTGTCGCCGTCCAAGCGGCGGATGGCGCTGCGGACCGAGTCGCCCGAGCCGATGATGAGCCATGCGTCGGTGATGCCGGCCGCGGCGGGCAGGCCGTCGGCCTCGAAGACCTGTGCGCCGAGAAAATCCTGCGGCGTTGCGCCAACGAAGCCAGCGCCAAAGCCGAGCGTGTTGGCGACCACGTCGCGATCTTTCACCGCGATGGCGACGACCTGTTGCTGGCTGTCGATGCCGTGCGGCAAGGAGATGTCCACGACCACGTCGACCTCGGGCCCGATCGCGGCGAGCACGGGCGCGATGAACGCGGAGGTTTGCATGAGACCCATCTCGGCCTCGGCGCGCTCGGCCTCGGGGAAGGCGGCCACGACCTGCTGGGCGAGCGGGAGCATCTGGTCGAAGTTCACGAGTGCCCGGGACATGAGCGAGCTGTCGCCCGAGACCAACGGCGATGCCTCGACCGCTCGGCCGCCCGCGTCGAGCAGGGAGAAGATGCCTCGGCGTTCGTCGAGCCGGAGGTGGCCGCTGATGCGGGCGAGCCCGTCGTCGGGGTCGATCGAGACGCCGATGCCGAGCCATTCGGCCTCGGTGGCGCCGAGCGCGTCGGCGATGTTGAGCGCGTCTTGCTCGGGCAGGAGGCCGGCCGAGTCTTCGGAGCCGACTTGCAGCAGCGGGCCAGCGAGCACCGCGACCTGTACGGTCGAGCCATCGGGCATCCAGCCGATCGCTTCGCCGATCATGGGCTCATCTGCAAGGACTTGGCGATCGCGCCCCTCGAGCGATTCGACGCCGGTCTCGAGCGCGTCGCGGTCGGAGGAGGCGAGCAGCACGCCGTCGACGCGCACAATGTACGTGGTGACGCCGTTGTCCCACGGCATGTTGAGCTCATCGGTCACAGCATCGAGGGCGTCGTCGTCCCAGTCCATGTCGTCGTCATCGCCCTCGACGGGCTCGACGATCCACATGTTCAGGTCGCCGAAACGCTCGTCGCGGAGGGTGAGTTCGCCCTCGTCTTCTTGGGCTTCGAGCCACTCGACGAGCTCATCCTCGGCGTCCTCCGCGGCCTCGCCCCAATCGATGAGGCCGACGTCGACGCTTGCTTGGCCGCCGTCGATCGGGCGGAGGGCGCTGGCTAGCCCGAGCGAACCGGTGGGCGGATCGATCTCCTCGGTGAGCTCTTCCCACGCGTCGAGCAGGTTGACCAGACCCTCGGCGTTCTCCGACAGGATCGAGTCGACCCAGCCCGCGATCGCGGGATCGGTCGAGAATTCGCGGAGCGACGAGCCTTGCCACGTGTCGCGGGCGTCGGCGAGCGACGGGATGTGCAGCACGACGAAGGCGTCGCGCGGCCCGACGTCGAGGATGGTTGGCGCGGCGAGCAGGGTGGACGCGGGCAGGCCGGCGAGGAGCGTGAGTGAAGCGATGGGGAGGGTGGGGCGCATGGATGCCTTTCGGGCGTCGGTGTTGTGCGAGGGCGCTTGGGTATCTGGATTGGTGCGTGCGGGGTGTTGGCTTAGCTGCCGGTTGCGTCGTCGAGAATTGACGGGGCGTTGAAATTTGAGCGTGTCGGGGGCGTGCCGTAGTTGTAGCCGGAGTTGGGGTTCTCCTTGTCGTAGGCGAACGCGTCGCGGTTGCGGATGAAGTCGCGGACGTAGCGGGCGGGGATGGCGAAGCCCAGGCCCTCGCCGAAGGGGATCTTCATGTTCGTGACGCCGATGACCTCGCCGCTGGCGTTGAAGAGCGGGCCGCCGGAGTTGCCGGGGTTGATCTGCGTGGTGGTCTGGATGTACGTGATGCCCTCGAAGTTGCGCTGGGTGGTCGCGACGACGCCGGTGCTGAGGGTTCGTTCCAGACCGAGCGGTGCACCGATCGCGAAGACCTCTTGCCCTGCGCTGAGTTCTTCGGCGCCTTGTACGTAGGTGGTTGGGAAGGCCTTGCCGTCGGGGTGGGTCAGGCGGATCAGGGCGAGGTCGAGGTGGTTGTTGACGGCGAGGATCTCGACATCCTCGATGAGCATGCGGCGAAAGTCGATCTCGCCCTGCTCGAAGACGGTCGCGCGGATGCGGGTCTCGCCCTGGATGACGTGGGCGTTGGTGATCGCGTAGCCGTCGGGGTGGATGATGAATCCGGAGCCAAGCCCGCCGGGGGTTGAAACCTTGATGACGGCTTCGCCGAACTGGATCGAGTGCTCGCGCGGCGCACGCTCGGGCAGGTCGGTGGCCACCTCAAAGAGATCGCTGCGATCGATGGCGGGGGCGTCGGACTTCTCGGCCCGCACGATCGACGCGACGCGGGCACGGGGAACCTTGACGACCTCGAAGCCCATGTCGAGCCAGATTGCCTCGTTGGTCTCTTTGAGGATCGGCGCGGTGAGCGACCGGCCGTCGGTCAGGTTGATCGTGTCGCCCATGAGTGCGGGGGCGAGCGCGGGGTCGGCATCGTTCGCGGTCGCGAGGGGCGCGAACGCGAGGCACGCGGCGAGTGCGAGGGTGCGGGTGACGGATCGGAGTGCGGAGGTGCGTGTCACGGGTGTGTTCTCCGGGCTGGGTGTCTGTTCTCGCCCAACGGGCAACCGGGCTTGACCTTAGAGTGTATGGACTGGACCGCGGGAGGCCGCGGTTGGTGGTTCGCCGCGTGGAGTGTCACTCGACATTTCGCTGTCGGCGCTATTCAGATGATGTCTTACCCGCGTGGGAGCTTGCAGATGCGAAACGTCCCGACCTATCCGCAATCCGTTCGTCCGACTCGCCGCCTGGCTGGTGTTGGGCTTCTCGCTGCCGCCTCGCTCGCGGCGGTGAGCGGGACCGCGTCGGCCCAGCCAGCCGATGCGCTCGGCTCGTACTTCGGGTTTGAGCCGCCGCGGGTGCTGGTGATCGACGACGGCTGCGGCCCGGTCGTGCGCGCGGATTTCAACGCCGACGGGCTGCCCGACATCGCGGTGGTCAACAACTCCAAGAGCCGCATCGAGGTCTACTACCTTCGCGCAACGCCCCGGACCGACGCGGAGCAGGAGCGGGCCTTTCGCGTGAACGACCTGCCGCCGAACCGGCACTACGACCGCTCGTTCATCTCCGTGCGGCAGCGCATCGGCGCGATCGTGCCGGTGGACGCGGATGGCGATGGCAAGATGGACCTCGTCGCGTCATCGTCCGATCCCACGGCGGTGCTGGTGATGAAGCAGGAATCAAGCGAGCGGTTCGAGGTGCACAGCACGCGGCGGGTGCGCGGGCTGAGCGGCTCGTCGGTCGCGACGCTCGTGGGCAACTTTCAGGGCGACGCGCAGCCAGAGGTCGCGGTCATCGCCGATGACCAGATCATGATGATGTCGATCGACCGCGAGGGCCGGCTGGGCGAGCCCGCGGTCATCGCGCGGGCTGCTGGACTTCGGGCGCTCTTTGCCGAGGACTTTGATGGCAACGGCATGACCGATCTGCTCGGCGTGTCGCCCGGAGAGACCGCGCCGCTCCGGCTTTGGCGGCAGGTGCCCGCGCCGGGGAATACGAGCTTTGGCGAGCTCGCGGCCGAGGTGCGCTTCGATCTTCCCGCGCCGATCGAGGTCGAGGAGGTGCGATTCGCGGATCGTGACGCGGCGTCGATCGCGGTGATCGAGCGGGCGTCGCGGCGGATCACGCTGTTGGATGTCGCGCAGAGCGGCGGCGTGATGGAAGCAGAGGCCGACGCGCCGCTGGCGATTCGCGCCTTCCCCGACGGCTCGTCGCCCCAACGTGGCATGGCGATGGCCGACATCGACGGTGACGGCCGGACCGATCTCGTCGCGACCGACGGCGAGTCGAACGCGCTGGTCGTGTTCCCGCAGCTTCCCGATGGCACGCTCGGTGCGCCGCGCAAGAGCCCGGCCTTCAAGGCGCCGACGAGTCTGGCGGCCGGCCCTTGGGAGGGCTCGGATCTCGCGGTGTACGTTGCGTCATCGGAAGAGGCGGCGGTCGGGGCGGCAACGGTCGCGTCGGGCAAGTCGCTGACATTCCCGACGCCCATGGTGCTCGCCACGCCCGGTGCCGAACCGATCACGATCGCCCACGGCACGCGAGGCTCGGGCGAGCCGATGCTCGCGGTGCTCGCGAAGCAGCGGCGTGATCTGCTCGTCGAAATCCACGCGCCGGGTGTCGACCCGGTGGTGATCGAGTTCGACGATCTGGATCGCGATCCCTCGCGGATGGAGCTGACCGACATCGATGGCGATGGCAACACGGATCTGGTGCTGCTCGCCGAGCGGCAGGCGCCGGTGCTGGTGATGGCCGAGAGCGCGAGCGACGTGCCGACGCGAGTTGTGATACCGGATGATGTGCCCAACGCGGGGCTCGTCGGCGATGCCGGCCCGAGCAACACGGCGATTGCTGATGTGGATGGTGACGGCGACGTCGAACTCGCGTTCGCGAGTGCGAACTTCGTTCGGATCGCAGAGCTTTCGTCGAGCGATGGTGACGCAGCGTGGTCGATCGTCGATCAACTCAACGCGGCCGACCCGCGGGCAGACCTCGTCGGTGTGGCTGCGCTCGAAGGCGGGCGGATCGTTGCTTCCGATCGCACAGCCGGCGGGCTGATTGTGTTCGAGCAGCGTGGCGGTGCGGCTGGTGGCTGGTCGATCGAGTCGACGCCCCGCATGCTCGGGTTCCCCGCGGGCCCGCTCATGGCGTGGGGTGATGATGCGGTGCTGTGCGTGTCCGACGAGGCGGTGGCTGTCGTCGGCCTCGGCGGTGCGGGCATGTCGCTAGAAGAGGTCGCGGTCTACCGCTCGGAAGAAGAGCGCCGCGTCGAGCACGAGATCGAGGTCGGCGATGTGAATTCGGACGGCTATCTCGACGTCGTTGTGCTGGACGCGGGCGAGCAGATGTGCCAGATCCTGACGACCAGCGCGTCGCGGAACCTGCTTGAGGCGACCGAGTTCAAGGTCTTCGAGAGCCGGCTCTTTTCACGCGGCGACTCACGTGAGTACGAGCCCTCGGAGCTGATCGTGGGCGATCTCACGGGCGACGGGCACGACGACATATTGCTCGTCGTGCACGATCGGCTGATCATCTATCCCCAGGACCGAGGCGAGTAAGCAACTAGACGGCGCTGGGATGCCAGACGGTCTTCATCTCGACGAACGGCTCGATCCACCACGGATCGGCTGCGGTGTCGAGCGCGACCGCATCGTGCAGCGTGACGCGCTTGAGGTTCTCGGCTGAGCCGGCGCGGAGCGTGCTCGCGTGCTCGGCACTTAGGCTGGCGGCGTGCACCGCGTCGATGTCGCGGTGGGTTGCGATGTGCTCGACGAGTTCGTCGTGGTAGCCCGTGATGAGGTTGACCACGCCGCCGGGCAGGTCGCTGGTCGCGAGGCACTCGGCGAGGGGCGCGACGATGAGCGGGTGCTTCTCGCTTGCGATGCACACAGCCGCGTTGCCAGCACACACGATCGGAAGCATCAGGGCCATCAGGCCGAGCAGGCCCGGCTCATCGGGGGCGATGACGACGGCCACGCCCGTGGGTTCGGGCACGGTGAAGTTGTAGTAGGGGCCCGCGACGGCATTGTTGGTGCCGAGCACTTGCTGCCACTTGTCGGCCCAGCCGGCGTAGGCGATCGTCAGGTCGATCGCCGCGGCGACTTCTGCTTTGGCGTTGCTCGCGCCCGTCGCGGCAAGCGATTCGGCGAGCTCGCTCGCGCGGCCTTCCATCATCTCGGCGAGGCGATACAGGATCTGGCCACGGAGGTACGCGGTCGCGCCGGCCCACTTGGGCTGGACCTTGTGCGCCGCCTCGACGGCATTGCGCACGTCCTTCCTGCTGCCTTGGCAGACGTGCGCGAGCACCTCACCCGTGGCGTTGGTCACGGCGATCGACCGCCCGCTCTCGGTGCGCGGGAACGAGCCGCCGATGTAGAGCTTGTGGGTCTTGGTGACGGGGAGGCGGTCGGTCATTACTTGGCTGCTCCATCGGTCCGAAGCTCATAGGTCGCGACGACGCTCGCGCGGACGCTCACCTCGCCGCCCTCGACGGGCGTGCGGATCGCGGCGCTGCTGGCAACCATGTCACGGCTTTCAAAGCGCGGGAAGGACGGTGCTGCACCCTCTTCGCGGATCTCGATGAGCGAGCCGAGTTGCATGCCGAGCGAGCCTGCGATGATTGTCGCTTTGTCTCGGGCGGCGCTGGCGGCGTCGCCGATCGCGGCGGCGCGGAGGGCGGTATCGTCCTGCATTTCGAGCGAGAGGCTGTTGACTTGGTTCGCGCCGGCTCGGATCGCAACGTCGATCGCCTCGCCGGCTCGGGTGACGTCGTCGAAGCGGAGGGTGACGGTGTTGCCGGCGCGGTAGCTGGTGACGTTGTTCGACGAGCCGTCGCGGTTGCGCTGGTTGTAGATCGGGTTGACGTAGACGCCCTGGGTTTGCAGGACGGCGTTGGGGAGCTCGAGGGCGTTGACCGCGTCGATGATCGCGGTGGCCGTGGCGCTCGTGCGGGCCTGTGCGGCGGCGGCGTTGGTTGCCTGGTGCGTGACTCCGAAGGCGATGCGGACGCGGTCGGGCTCGCCGGCAGCCGTGGCGCTGCCGCGGACCGTGACGACCGGGCCGAGGCGTTCGTTCTTGTCGGCGTGGTCGGCTTGGGTTGACGCGGGCGAGGTCGTCGCGAGCGTCGCGATGAGGGCGGCCGATGCGATGAGTGTTCGGAGCATGGTGATTCTCCTGTGTGCGGCGGTGCGTGGGGGGATTAGAGGTTGACGTACGCGCGGAGGCCTTGCAGCCCGCCCTCGCGTCCGAAGCCGGATTCCTTCACGCCGCCGAATGGGCTGGCGGGGTCGAACTTGTTGTACGTGTTGAGCCAGACGACGCCCGCTTCGAGCCGGCGGGCGATCTCGAAGATCTTCGAGCCCTTGTCGGTCCAGACGCCCGCGGCCAGCCCATAGGGCGAGTTGTTGGCGCGGAGGAGAGCTTCTTCGGGCGTGCGGAAGCTCATGACGGCGAGCACGGGGCCGAAGATTTCCTCGCGGGCGATGGTGCTGCTGGGCTGGACGCCCGTGAAGAAACAGGGGCGTCGCCAATAGCCGGCGCCCGGCAGCGATGAGCCGTTGACCTCGTGGAGCTTCGCACCCTCGGCGGTGCCGACCGCGCAGTAGCGGGTGATGGTGTCGAGCTGCTCGCGGCTGTTGATCGCGCCGACATCGGTGTTCTTGTCCATCGGGTCACCCACGCGGAGCGAGGCGAGGCGTGTGCGGAGGCGCTCGGTGACTTCTCCGAGAATCGGTTCTTGCACGAGCAGGCGCGAGCCGGCGCAGCAGACGTG
>ERZ1740070.210-NODE-210-length-41460-cov-17.436372_pt1 | contig 41460 bp, 38 predicted proteins | sample MGYA00581734_ERZ1740070 | MGnify/ENA primary metagenome ERZ1740070 (study PRJEB43018, sample SAMN04849744) | marine metagenome | isolation source: floating plastic debris | place: Pacific Ocean | collected 2008-09-01 | study: EMG produced TPA metagenomics... | reverse complement strand
CTTGTGGTGACAATCCAGACAGAATCAACTCTCGAAACCTATGACGGCCAGTTTGGCACGTTTGTCATCACCCCAGACGACCGACGGGAAGTGGTGATCTATCGCATTGGGCTGGCAGTGGCGGCCTTTAGTTTTGCGTTAGGGGCCGGTCTTCTGATGCTAGGTAGCGCCATCCCAGGGATGCTATGGGCGATTTCTGGGCTGTATTTGCTGATGTGGTTGGGGCTGGGTGTGAGTCTGTGGTTTATTCACATTTACCTGCGACCGCTGCACCAGGCGCTACAGATTTTTTGGTTGGTGGGGGGCTTAGCGAGTTTAGGGCTTGCGATCTCATTTCCCACACCCCTCGCCCTGACGGTCTACCAGCAGCCCCTATCGGTTTTGGGTATTGGGTTTACCTTCGCCGCCCTGACCGGCATCTTTTTCAAAGAAGCCTTTTGCTTTAACCGGCTAGAAACCAAAGTGCTAACGCTGTTGGTGCCCGCCACGCTGTTGACCCATATGGTGGGGGCAATGCCGGTGACGTTGGGTCAAAATCTACTCATGGTTTGGGCCGTTTTATTTACAGTCTTTGCCCTGCGTAAGCTGGTACAGCCTATTCCCCCTGACATTGGCGATAAAAGTGTTTTTGAGTATCTCAAGCAGCAGCGTCAGGCTAGCGCCTAAGCCCTCTCTCTTACCCTAGCCTTTGGGCATTCTAAAACCGTTGAACCGACGGGGACCCCAGGTTGGAACGGGCATATTGGCTAGCTTGGTCACAAATTAAAGATGTGGGACCGGTACTTATAAAGCGACTGCATGGGCGCTTTGGGTCCCTAGCGTTGGCATGGCAGGCCCCCCCTGCGGAGCTACTCGCCGTCGATGGCATTGGCCTGGTAACGGCAGATCGCATTGGGGAGTTGCGATCGCAACTAAACCCCCAACAGCTCCTAGACCAGCACGAAGCCCAATACCCCCACTTTTGGACCCCCGCCGACCCAGACTATCCCAGTTTGCTCTGGGAAATCCCAGATCCGCCCCCCGTCCTTTACTACCGGGGGCCTCTGCGTCCGAACCAATCAACCGCCATCACGGTGAGCATTGTCGGCACTCGCCGCCCCAGCCCCTACGGTCGGCGTTGGACCCAACGATTGAGCAGCCGCCTTAGCCAACGACAGTTCACAATCGTGTCAGGCATGGCCGCTGGCATTGACACCTATGCCCATCAAAGCTGTTTGAAGAGCAATGGCCAAACTATCGCCGTGCTGGGCACAGGTGTGGATGTGGCCTATCCCCACAGCAACGCCCAGCTCTACCAACACATCCTCAAAACCGGACTGATCCTGAGCGAATACCCCGATGGTACGCCACCGGAACGCAGCCATTTTCCCCGACGCAATCGCATCATTGCCGGGCTCAGCCATGCCACCCTAGTCACTGAGGCCCCGGAACGCTCCGGGGCCCTGATCACCGCTTATTTGGCCAACGACTATGGCCGTCACGTCTACGCGCTGCCCGACGGGTTAGACAACCCTACCGCCCGTGGCTGTTTGGTGCTGGTCAACACCGGAGCCGCCATCATCATGGGTGAAAACCACTTAGTTACCGAGCTGCTCAATATTGGCATTGCCCATCAAACCAAAGCTCACGCAGCCCAGGACACCCCAAACATAGACAGCACAGACGTCACAGACACCAATAATAACCATGCTGCCGCCGCAAATCAGCTGAATGAGCCCGCCTCCGAGACGGCCCCCACCGCTGTACCGGCCATGGAATTAGATGAGGCCCTGCAGCCTATTTTTAAAGTGATTCCCGACGACCCCATTACCTTAGATAACCTAGTAAAAGCCACCCAGCTAGACACAAGTGCCCTGCTGAGTGGCTTATTAGAATTAGAGCTCGCTGGCGTTATTACCCAACTACCCGGTGGCCAGTATCAGCGCAAGTAAGTTGGGCCGCCCCCAAACTCTCCTAATTCAAGGTTTCCATGCCCGTATAGGTCACGTCACATTCGGTATAGGCGATTTCATGGGCATCCAGCGGATCTTCAAAGTGGTCAAAATTATCCACAAAGAATTCCACCACCAGATTGCCAAGTTCAATCATGTCGCCATCCCTCAGCTGCTGACGCTTTTGAGGTGGAAGACGACGTCGGTTTAAATGGGTGCCTGACTGGCTGCCCACATCAGCAATAAAAAATCCAGCTTCTGGAGTATGGCGAATCACTGCATGACAAGGGTCAACAGTTGAATTTTTCACCGGTAAAGCACAGCGTATGGATTTTCCTAAAAGCCAACAGGCACCTGCATTAGTGAGATTTAAAGTTTCAGAACTGCCCGTATTAGAGACTAAAAATACAGAAGAATTGGCAATGACAGCCTGTATGTAAAAGGGAGTAACTTGACAGCGGTCTTGAACTGTCAATATGGAATCGACAATTGTATTAGCGGTGTCAAAATCATTATTAACGTTATTAATCAGTGCATCCCAAGGGAGTGATGGAGCCTCAATGCTAGAAGCATCAGCAGGCGTCACCACTGGGTTGCTGGAACAGGAAGCTCTAAGCGTGGACATGGACAATGACGAAACAACTTAACAGCAATAGGCTATAAGTGCGGTCGATTGTCACCCTAATTCAGTAGATTCACAGACAAATATCTCAACAAGCTAAACGTTGCTTGCCAGGTAGAAAGATAGCCCTTGCTGATTTATGGGGATGAACCAATCGGTTAGATAGGCCATAGGGACAGTATCTTGCAGATAAAATCATCCCGAGGAGCAGCAACGCTAAAAGATAAGAATAAATGGGTAAGCTGCTGAGCGTTTACGGTGTTATCCCCATTGCCCAAACCAGAAAAAATCTGTTAGGAAATTGATTAACAACGGTGGTTGTACACAGGGTAAAGCCCTTATGCATTAAGACTTTCCCTAGGAACTCAGCAATCTTCCATAGGATGTGAACCTATCAGAGGTAGTGCGTCATTTATATCTGTGTTTATTAAAGCTTGCCAATTCAAAATACGTGATTCGGCCGATAGCGTTTTATGGAAGCTTTAAACGCTATAAGCAAATATTAAAGTCTCCCAAGATTGATGAATGATGTCCTGAATCCGTAAGGCAGGACCAACGAGGGTTTCAGAGAGTTTTAGCAGGGACAGGTTAGAACTCGTCACCGCCCAGTACCATCATCATGACGACCCCAAAAGTTGCCGTACATATTAAGTAATCATTAAGCAGCTTCAAATTCCTGAAATATCGTCTGCTGGAGGACTCCTGTTGTGACAAACGCTATCATGCGTGCTCAGCCACCCTTAGATTTTATTCCTGAACGATTTCATCCCTGGGTAAGACGTTTGGTGCAGGGGTTACTGCCTGGGTGGGTTCGCTGGCAAACTGATTTAGTCAATATAAACGTTAGTAATGCCGCTGTCTTAGCTCATCTTTATCAAGGGTTTCAAACCGGACAAAATCGATTTTTGCTTGCATTTCGTCATCCTGCCCCCGAAGACGCCTATGGCATGGCCCATCTTCTATGGCGGGCGGTGCCCCAATCGGCAAAACAGCTGGGTATACCCCTACAGCCGGTGCATAGTCATTTCATATATGACCGAGGAATTCCCCTATGGGCTGGCAACTGGGTGGGTAAGCTATGCTCTCGCCTGGGCGGTGTGTCGATTCAGCGGGGCAAGCTGGACCTAGTTGCCCTCAAATCTGCCCGGCAGCTTTTGAGCAATGGCCAGTTTCCCATGGCAGCCGCACCCGAAGGGGGTAATAACGGCCATAACGAAATTGTTAGCCCCTTAGAACCCGGGGTACCGCAGCTAGCATTTTGGTGTGTGGAGGATCTAGTCAAGGCCGAGCAGGCCGAACCGGTCTACATTGTCCCCATCGGCATCCAGTATCGATATATAACCCCGCCTTGGGACGCCATTGATCAGCTCCTGGGCCAACTGGAGGAGCGCAGTGGAATCGCAGGTTCCCTTGAAAAGTTTGCCCCCCCGGTGGAATTACCCACAGCCCAAATTACTAATCTATATGGGCGTCTCTACAGACTGGCTGAACATTTGTTGACCCTAATGGAAGGGTATTACCAGCAAATTTACGGTTTAGAGCGCCCCGATGTAGCGGAGACCGATGCCAACGCCCAGCTTGCTGTACGACTTCAGCATCTACTTGACGGAGCCCTGGCCGTGGCGGAGACATACTTTGACCTGCGACCGAAAGGCTCTGTGATCGATCGCTGCCGCCGTCTAGAGCAAGCTGGCTGGGAGCGCATCTTTCGAGAGGATTTGCGTGATCAGGTGTCTATCGCGCCGGTCAAGCGGGGTCTGGCGGATCGCATTGCGGAGGAAGCCGATCTGCGTATGTGGCACATGCGCTTGGTGGAGAGCTTTGTGGCCGTTACTGGGCGTTACGTATTGGAAAAGCCGACGGCGGACCGGTTTGCAGAAACTGTTTTGTTATTGGCAGATATGGTGGCACGGCTCCAGGGAGAAAATCCATTTCCCCGACCTTCGTTGGGGAAACGGGAGGCGTTGCTAACGGTGGGGGAGCCCATTTGTGTTAGCGACCGTTGGGGAGACTATAAGCAAAGTCGCAGAAGGGCGGTAGCCGCCCTGACCAAAGACCTGCAAACGTCACTACAGAGCTTGATTGTCGATAGCTCTGAACAATAATGACGGATGGCGTCTCTTTACTATTAACGTCCTTGGTGAAGGTCTGGATTAATGGCAAGGGCGGCGTTACAGAGCACCTGCGCCTCTTGATCACGGCCTAAGGCATGCAATGCCAGGCCCTTGCGGTAGAGCGCTTGGTAATCATCTGGTTGGATGGCGAGGGTGGCATCATAGGCCGCGGTCGCCTGCTGGTAACGGCCCAAATTAGATAGGGCGACGCCTTTACTGTAAAGAGCATCGTGCAGGTCTGGCTTCAGGACCAGGGCAGCGTCGTAAATGGCAATGGCCTGATTAAAACGGCCTAACCTAAACAGTGAATGCCCTTTGTTACAGAGGGCCTCAGGGTTATCTGGTTGGATGGCGAGGGCGTCATCATAGCCGGCAACGGCCTCTTTATAACGGCCTAACTGATGTAGCGATAGGCTTTTGTTGTATAGCTCATCATAAAGTCCCGGTTTGATAGCTAGAGACGCATCGTAGGCGGCGATCGCATCTTCGTGTCGGTCTAGCTGAGCCAGGGTCAGGCCCTTGTGGTAGAAGGCGTTTTGTAGATTTGATTTGAGGCGGAGGGCGGCATCATAGGCGGCGATCGCATCTTCATAGTGACCCAGCTTAGCTAGCGATAATCCCCTGTTGTAAAGGGTGCTGTACTTATCTGGTTTGAGGTGGAGAGCGGCGTCATAGGCTACGATAGCGTCCCTGTGAAAGCCTAGCTTAGCCAGGGATAGTCCTTTGTTGTTAAGCGTTTGGTGTAGGTCTGGGTTAAGGCTAAGGGCCGCGTCATAGGTGGTGATGGCCTCTTTGTAGTGACCCAGCTTAGCTAGGGATAATCCCTTATTGTTAAAGGCTTCGTATAGGTCTGGGTTGAGGGCGAGGGCCGCATTATAGGCTGCGATCGCATCTTCGTAACGACCTAAGTTAAACAGCGATACACCTTTGTCATAAAGCGTGTCATGTAAGTCTGGCTTAGTTTTGAGGGCCGCGTCATAGGCTGAGACAGCCTCTTCATAACGGCTATGGAAAAATAACGTCTCTCCCTCAATAATCCACTGTTCAGCCGTCCAACCTTTTCTCACATCCACGGCTAACGCTTTCGCACCAGCCTGGTATAGCTCCATCGCCTTTGCATTGGCGTCTAAGGCCTCGCCATACCTACCCAGATTTTGTAAGACGATACTGTGTTTTTCCCAGGCGTTAGGGAGATCGGGCTGTATACCCACAACTTGCTCAAACAGGGGTAGTGCGGCCTCGTAGTCATCCACACTTATTTTTTGTAACCCTTGTTCAAATAGGGCTACCACATCCTGGGAAGTTAGTGGACTATCGGTCGGCCGTGTCTCGCTATCTGGGGGTGGTTCTGGTATCAAATCTGAGGATACGGCAGATTTTTTTATGGAAACAGGCTGACGCTGGAAAATGCGATTAAGCATCGGGGTAAATGCATGATGGAGGCGATCTTATTTTAAATTGGATGTACGCCCTATAGAAGGCTTTCATAGCCTATCGAGTTCCCTTATGGAGTCTTCTTTTGTAGAGGGTTAGCGGGGCGAGCACTGACTAAAACAATGCTGGTTTCCCAAGTAACGCTTGTGCTTAGCTCTCTCTTATAGGCCTGTCGAATAGTGGCCAAGTCCTGGTCAGCAAGCGTTTGAGCCAAATGGTTCATGTAGCGAGACTCTTCCCCAAACCATCGCGCTTGCAGCTGACGAGTGACCGCCAGTGAGGTGGGCATTTTCATCAGTTCAACATCAGCGACTAACCCCGTCCCCTCAAACCAGCCAGCCACAGCATCTAGATCCCAATATCGTTCTGGGTCATGGGTGTATAGGCTATCTTCAGCCTGCTGTAGCTTTCTAAAAAGCTCGGTGGGCAGCGTCGAGAGCAGGCTGTATAGCCGCAATGTGCGAAAGGGAATTGTCTCCGCCAGGACGATGCGGCCTTTTGGGGGCAGACGATTTGCCAGCTGCATGAGCAGCATTTGGCGATTGGTAAACGATTTGAGGACATTGCGACCAACGATGCCCTCAAACAAGATGTCTGGGGCCTCGGTCGCTAAGGTTTTAGATAGGGCTGCTAGCGGGGTGGAGAGAAAAATAGGGCGGGCCAGGTCCGTTAGGGTCTGGGCTTGTTCCTGGAGGGCGGCGCAAATTTCGGGGGTGGGGGCACAGGCATAGACACCGCCCTCGGGAACCTGACGCAGGGCTTCCCAAGTAAGAAGACCGGCGTTGAGATCTAGCAACACATGATGACGTTGGGGGCTAAGGGTGGTGTAAATGCGATCGCACACCTGCCTCAGCTGCTCTCCTACATTCCCCATGGTGCGCTGCAGCCACTGCTCTTGCGCCCTATCCGTCGGCCCAAATGTCAGTACCTCAGGCAAGTCCGCCTCCATCACCGCCGCCAGCTGGGCTTCTCGTTTACGGGCCACCTCTATACGAATAGTGTCTTCATACCCCTGGTTTGAGGGTTGATAAAAGACGTTGCCCTGGAGACCGGTGGGCAAATACTGTTGGTCTACCCAGTGGTCCCGGTAGGCATGGGGGTACAGATACCCCTGACCATGGCCAAATTCTTTTTTATCCCGGTTGGCATCCCGCAGCGGGTTGGGCACATCTGCTTCCCGCTCTTTTTCCACCGTGGCCAGGGCATCAAAAAAGCCCATGACGCTGTTGGACTTGGGGCAGGTGGCCAGATAGAGAGCTGCCTGGGCCAACGGGTAGCGACCTTCGGGCATACCCACTCGGTCAAATGCCTGGGCGCAGCTGTTGGCCACAACAACCGCATTAGGATCGGCCAGCCCCACATCTTCCCCGGCAAAGATCACCATCCGCCGAAAAATAAACCGAGGGTCTTCCCCGGCATAAACCATGCGGGCTAGCCAGTACAGGGTGGCATCCGGGTCGGACCCCCGCATACTTTTGATAAAGGCACTAATGGTGTCAAAGTGAGCGTCGCCTTCCTTGTCGTAAAGCACCGCCCGCCGCTGAATCGATTCCTCAGCAACGGCCAGGGAGATGCGACTATCGGGTGTGGTTTCTACCGCTAGCTCCAGGGCATTAAGCAGGGCACGGGCATCGCCATTGGCGATATTAACCAGATGATCGAGGGCATCATCGTCGATCTGAAGATTGAGATCGCCATAGCCGCGTTCGACATTGGTTAGGGTTTGATGAACGATTTGTCGTAGGTCATCGGGTCCTAGCGGCTTTAGCTGGAACACTCGCGACCGACTCACCAGGGCCTTGTTGACTTCAAAGTAGGGATTTTCGGTGGTGGCCCCAATCAAAATGACGGTGCCATTTTCCACCCAGGGCAGCAGGGCGTCTTGCTGGGATTTATTAAACCGGTGAACCTCGTCAACAAAGAGGATGGTGCGTTGGCCATGCTGACCACGCAGCTCTTGGGCGGTTGCGATCGCACCTCGAATATCCTTCACCCCCGCCAGTACCGCATTAATGGCAATAAAGTGCGCCTTTGTTGTGTTGGCAATCACCTGAGCCAGCGTAGTTTTGCCCGTTCCTGGCGGTCCATAAAACAACAGCGACGACAGCTGATCCGCCTGAATTGCCCGACGCAGCAGCCGCCCCGGCCCCACAATGGCATCCTGCCCCACATAGTCATCCAGGGTACGAGGGCGCATGCGCGCCGCCAGTGGAGCTTCTGACTCCATCAACGTTTGTCGATGTTGTTCAAATAAATCCATGCACCAACATCAAAAGCTCTTTAAAACGTCAGCGCCCCCAAAAGTATGGAGGCGCTGAACAGAAGAAGATGAAGTCGCATATTTCTAGCAGCCGCTAGAGAATAGCTCTACATGCCACCAAAGATTGCCTGCAGGGGTAGCAGATGGGGGCTTTGGGTTAGCAAAAATGCAAACACAGCTCCACCGCAGCCGCCAATAAAGAAACCGCTGGCAAAGTTGCTCCAGCCTTCCCGAGTTGCATAGGACTCAGGAGGATTAGGCGTTGTCAATGTGCCTTCAGGCCCAGACGGAGACGTTGCGCTGTAAATAGCGATTGCCACAGTCAAGATAAAGACAAAACTAACGGCAGAGAGGGCACCAGCCACAGAGCTATAGTCTGTATTCCGTAGGGGACCTAACAGAGCAAACGGGCCATAAAACCAGTAGCCATGGGCAATACCCACTTCTAAGCCACGGCTAAATGGGGACAAACCCGCACGATAAGCAGGCAGATTATTAATGTAAGTACGTGCAACCGCAGAGGAGTTAATCGGAGTCGCAACGTTACCCACCTCGGGGGCTCCAGTTGCGCTTGCAAAACTAGTTGCCATAAGAACGTCTTCCTATGAAATGGACAGTCGTAAGACAGGAAATTCGAATTTATAACGCTAGCCAAATCGCTCAGGCTGTAGGTCATCTCTAAGAATCACCGCCCCCGAACCAAATTCAAAGACGGTGCAGAGCCGACATGCGCCCATGCGCCAGCTGCATCTGAGCCCAATAATCTCACAGAAGCTAACCAAACATGTTGAATGCAACAGCTTTGTTAAGCACAGACAGGTAGAACGTTAACTTACTTAACAGTTGGGCCAACAGAAAAAATCTGTCGTTGCTGATGTAGGAAGGTGCATCGATCGGATTGACAGCCCATGCAACTGCATATTTCAAATGAAATCATTCTGAAGATCAGCAGCGACAACATTCGTCAGGGCATCTCCGGATGGGTGCTCTGCCAGAAGAACCGATGATTATCAGTCACCTAAAAACTTCGGCTAACTTCGGTGTATCTCGTTTTAGTACGGCTCTCTAGCAGTTCCCCATAGACGCTTCGTAACACTCATGGGCGTTGATGGAAGGGTTAGCCACAATCAAGATGTGTGTTCCTTTAAAGGTCAATCCGTGGAGTGGGATATGTGGCTGAAAATACCAGTAAACCTTGATACTGAAGCGGCTAACGCTCACCTTCTCAAAGAGTTAGACCGATGGATAGCGCTGGAGTTATTGTCTGAAGCCCAAGCCATTAGCATCGGTCGCCAGCTGTGCAGTCGTCTCCCCCTGACTTATAAAGCACCGGCCCCGGCTGCCGATCCCCCCGGCGGTACGACTGCCATACCCGCCCAGCCACCGACGGTTCCCAGCACGCCAGTTTTTTCACGGTTCAAATCCCGGCTGGTGCAGTCATTTCTGGCCGAGATGAGTGTGCTGTGGCTGCTGTTTTTGGGGGTGTTTCTGGTGGTGGTCTCGTCAGCGGTGCTGGCGGCCAGTCAGTGGCAGTCCTTTTCTGTGGTGGGTCAGTACGCCATTTTATTGGTGTATACCCTGGCGTTTGGCGGGGCCAGTCGCTGGACGGCGGGTCAGGAAAAGCTGCAAACCACAGCACACATGCTAAAGGCGGCGACGCTGCTGCTGATTCCCCTCAACATTTGGATGATCGATGCGTTGGGTGTGGTGCAGGCGTCCGCCGGGCTGGCGATTTTAGCAGGGATGGGGTTGAGCGGATTGACCCTGGTGCTGGCTCCACAACGGCGCGCTGGGCTAAATTTATTGGGTTTGAGTTGGCTGCATTGGGGCTGGGGCTTTGCTGTCTGGCCGGTGTGTGCCACCTATCTGGGCACTGTGGGCAGCGCGGCAAACTTGCTGCTGTCTGATGACGGCGATGACGGCGCTGAATCGGATGCATCGAGGCCAGGGTGGCAGGGTGGCGGGCTATTAGTTGCGATCGCACTCCTTATTCTTCTCGTTCGCAGTCTTTGGATTGCCCACGTTCCCGTTTATCAACTCGGTCTGGCCTGCGGTATCTGTGGCTGGATGCTCTGTCGGCTACATCGGGCATATCCCCAGTGGACCCAGGTGGGAGCCAGTTTGATCGGTCTGGGCTGGTTCGTTTCGGTAGACCAGCAGCCGCTACAGGCCATAGGTGTCAGTGGGTTAGCCATGTGGCTGCTGGTGGATCGGCTGCGAACCAGCCTAGACAAGGAACCTCAGCAGCTGACCACACTGGCCACAGTGTGGCTAATTGGGCTGCAGGCCTGTGGGCTACTGTGGCTGATTCTGCCGTTAGGCTTCCGACAGGGCTTACTGACAACCATGGGCCAATTTAGCCCACAGCCAATTAGCGCCCTTAATTTTGCCGGGGTGTGGCTCTATGGCTATGTGGCCCTGATGCTGGCGATCGCCAGACAGTTTCGGCACAGGGGACACGATGTCTGGGGCCGGCTGACAGAGCAGCTTAGCTTAGGTATTAGTGCTGTGCTGGTGCTCTGTACGCTACCCCAGCCAGAGTCATTTTTAGTGACCTTCAGTTTGGCTGGGTTAACCGCCACCTTGGCTGCCCTGGCGCGGCCCACCACCAGAGTTATTTATGGCACCCATTGTTCTTTACTAGCGACGGTGCTCAGCGGACTTTATGCCATTAGCGCCCAGCTAGGCGGCTGGACTGAGCCCCAGTGGGCCATGGTCTTGATGGGGCTAACGCTAGTGGAATGGGTGGCCAGCGTTGCCACCCACCGGTACCCCGACTGGCGACGCTCGGGCTGGTACCTGGGCATTGGTTTAAGCGTGCTGGCCTACAGTCTGCTGCTCAACAACTGGGGGAGCTGGCTCAATTTATGGTGGCTAACTGTGCCAGCTGTCCTGACGTGGATAGTTTATCGGCAACAGTTTGCCACGGACAATCCCAAAATGGCCACGATGCTGACGGTGTTAGCCCTGGGCGCTCAGACATTGCTGCTCAGTTCCTGGCAGATGGCGACGGTGGCGCTAAGTGTGGGGACATTACTGCTATGGCTCCATAGCCGTCGTTGGCCAGCTCAAACCTATTTGCCAGCACTCACAGTGGGCGGTGCTGTGGGGGCGGTGCATACCGCTGCCATTTGGCTGTGGTTTATGGACCGGTCTGATCGCGAAGCTCAGTTCTGGGTGGTGATGGCTATCGTGGCGGCGGCCCTAAGTTTGCTGGCGCGATGGCTAAATCAGTCGCCACGCCCATTGCTCAAGGCCTATGGCACGGCTAGCCATGGCTGGAGTCGGGCACTGGCTATGTTGCTGAGTCTAGGGCTCACACTGGTGTTGCTACTGGTCTATGCATTAGAAGTCAGTTCGTCTGTGGGGTATGTCCGCCCCCTTTCACCCGATGCTGCGATTCTGTTGCACTACGGCTCGGCGGCCCTGACGCTGGTGCTGGCCAGATTTGTCGGTCGACGAACCAATCTTGATTATTGGGAAGCGGCCTACGAGCTAGGTCTGCTAGTGGCCATGGGCATCTCCCTGGGATATCAGGAGTTTAATCCGCAGACGTTGGGCACTGGGATGGTTGCCCTGGGACTGGGGGCCCAGCTCATGGGAACCGTGGCTGCCCGCAAACGGCATTACCTACCGAGCTGGCACTACATCCCCTTAGCCTACGGTGCTTTGGGCTTGGGACTGGGCCATCTGAGCTTTACGGCAACGACCGGACTATATTCCCTCGCGGTGGGGCTGATTGCCCTGGCAGTGGCCCGACGAAAGCTGGAATTGCGTCCCCTGGGCTATGGCGGCTTGGGTCTGCTGTCGTTGGGGGTCTATGAGCTGGTGATTTACCGCATGCTGCAGGCTAGCGGTGGTCTACCGGGGGATGGGCTAACGTTACTGGCATTGGTGGGGGGTGCGATCGCAACGCTCTACCTGCTGTGCAGTTCCTGGATGCAGCGCTGTACAAAGCTCACAGCCTCTGCCATTCATACCGTTTCCCTGCTCCATTGGATTTTGGCCGTCACCCTGGCTGCCCTGGCCATGATGATGGGGCAAAGCCCCAAAGGCCTGTGGCTATGGCTCGGTGTGGCCACGTTGCTATCTCTCTATGCCTGGCTAAGGGGTAACTATCGCTGGTTTCCACTGTATAAAGCCACCTCTGAAGAGGGACAGCTAGAGCCAGTTCCCAACGATCACCACAGCTACAAACAATGGACCTGGAGCGGTCTGATTATTGCCACCATTGCCATTCCCTACGGCATAGAGCAGCTGTTTCCCAATCTCGTTCTACTGCGTAGCTGGGGCGCTTTACTGGCCTGTGGCTTAAGCTTTATCGTCCATACACAACCCTGGCAACGGTTAGGCTGGCCACAGCAACCCTGGCGACGGATGGCCCTGGGTTGGCCGATACTGTCCATAGTGCTCAGCACCGCCACGATCAAAACCCAGAGCTTACTTTTAGTGGGGGCTTTTTACGCCATCATGGCTCAGCGGCTGCGGGCAGTGCGCCTCAGCTATCTCAGTCTGGGGCTGCTTAACTGGTCCCTGGTGCGTTATCTCCTAGACAATGGCTGGCTAACGCCGCTGTGGTCAGGCACCCTGATGGGTCTATCGACCCTGTATGTTCTAGAAGTCGATCCTCACTGGCAGCAGGTTTCAGCCCGTCAACAGCGCCATCGTCTGCGCTGTTTGGCCACCCTACTCATCGGGCTAACCGCCATCTTTCAAGCAGAAATTGCCTCTCCGATTTTTATCGGGGTCAGTCTGCTCATCAGTTTTGGGCTAATGGGTCTCGGTCTGTTCAAACAGGTGAGGGCTTACCTGTACATCGGCACCCTCACATTTATGCTGCAAATATTGCGGGCTGTCATGATGTTTGTAAACACCGATGGTCGCATGCTTTGGGCCGTCGGCATTGTGCTGGGTATCGCCCTAATTTGGGTAGCGGCTACGTTTGAAGCTAGACGCGCCCAAATTCGCGGACTTCTAGGCCAATGGTCTGAAATGCTAGCTAGCTGGGATTAATGTGCCGCAGGCTAGTTCACTGTCTTCGCAACCAGCAGCGTTAAACGTCCTTCAATTTAGCGCTACCCTAGCAGGCATAGTTAATGGTGCAGACCCATGGCAGCAAATTTAGACAAAATGCTGCAGTTTATTGACAATTACCAGCAGCAGCGGCCCCAGGCCTCTTCGATACAGGTGGTGCGGTCGCTGCGGGCCTATACCCGAGCCTCCTATGCCAACAAATTTTGGGAAATGGTCGCTGGTAGCAATCCAGACTTTATCAAAGGAGAACTCGACGACCAATCCGTTGTGATCATGGGGCAGAGCATTGACTTTGCCCACTTTATGGCGGCGCTGTCCGATCAAACCTGGGGTGGAAATTTGAAATCTACCCTGACTGATGGTGTGCTGTGGCTCTCCTCAAAGATCCTGACGGGGCGAGGGTACGACAGTCGAGAATATACGGCCGCCATTGGAGATACCGCCCAACCCATTGAGGTGTATCTCGATAAGTATGGTCCTAAAACCTATCAACCAGCGGTCCTAACTGAGATGATGGGCAAATTTGCGTCCGAGCAAGACTACGCATCTGACCTGGTTGCCTTTGCCGTTGGCCGACTGCTGTATGAAAACCCCACTCTGTCGGTCAAGGCTGCCATCCTAGAAGCCAACTGGTTTAACTATTCAGATACGGTTAAACGCTACCTGGTGGACATGTTTGGGGCAACGTTGGCGCCCAAGGGGATAATTGTCAATGGCGCACAGGTGCGATCGCGAATCTCTGAACGTATTCGAGCCTATCTGCTCATTAAACGGGATGTGATTAAAGGCAGCGTGTTTAACCGCACCTACCGACAGCGTATTCGTCCGGCCCTAATCGAGCAGGCCAGCGACCACTTCATTAAGTATCTCCAGCAGGCATTAGACAGCTCAGAATAATTCACTAAAAGAAAAATCGGCCCTGATTAGGAACCGATTTTAGAAGTCTTTTGACTTTGCGTTTATCTCTCATTTGGAGGTGGTTGAAAATGCGTTGCGCACCATCTAATCAATCTCCGTAGGATATTGTAACAATCAGTACACTTTTTTTTGTGATGAATCTTCACTAAATTGGAATGAGTTTATGGCTAAAGACATGGGTGAAACTACCTAAGGGTTGCCAGTTAACGCGTCTACAATTCAAATTAGATTGCTGAGCAGGCAAAAAAAGTCAGGAAATCTTGATGCATTGACCGTAAAAACTCTGTTTTTTGTATATCAGCACGCTGACAGACTGTCGATTTAGCATTGCCCAGCCAATGGGTGGCTGCTGGCGTTGGCACCGTGGCGACGGATAAACCGGTTCTAAAAATTTTGTTGGGGCAACCCCAGCCCTGGGGCTTTGTCTGTAGAACCCAGGAAAGACACACTCAAACCCAACCCCAGTCGCGCATAATTAGGGGAGGTTTGCCAGCTGCCGTATTCTTCAATTCCCCCCAATATTCCCTTGCAAATTACGTTTCTCGGTACTAGTTCCGGTGTCCCCACTAGGGCACGAAATGTGTCCAGCGTCGCCCTACGCTTACCTCAGCGAGCCGAAGTATGGCTATTTGACTGTGGAGAAGGCACCCAACATCAGTTTCTAAGAAGTGATTTGAAGTCTAGCCAGATTCGGCGTATTTTTGTCACCCACATGCACGGTGACCATATTTTTGGTCTGATGGGGCTACTGGCAAGCTGTGGCTTAGCGGGCAACGTATCGCGAATTGATATCTACGGACCGCCTAAATTAAACGAGTATTTACAGGCTTGCCGCCGCTATTCCCAAACCCATTTTTCCTATCCCATTAAGGTCCATACGGTAGAGCCAGGGAAAGTATTGGACGACGGTGAATTTAGCGTTTACTGCCAGCGGCTAGAGCATCGGGTCCCCGCCTTTGGCTATCGCATTGTAGAGAAAGATCGCGTTGGGCATTTTGATGTTAAGCGGGCAGCCGCCCTGGGAATTCCATCGGGGCCCATTTATGGGCGGCTAAAGCGGGGCGAAGCGGTAACCCTGCCAGATGGTCGCATCATTAATGGTTCAGATCTTTGTGGTGAGACCATTCGGGGCCGAAAGCTGGTGTATTGCACTGACACCGTGTTTTGCGATCGCGCTATCGAACTATCCGAACAAGCTAGTGTTTTGATCCACGAGTCCACCTTTGCCCATCAGGATGCAGAGTTAGCGTACCAACGCCTGCATTCCACATCCACCATGGCCGCGCAAGTTGCCCTAGCCGCCCAGGTTCAGCAGCTTATTCTCACGCACTTTAGCCCCCGCTACGCCCCCGGCAATACAATTCAGCTTAAGGACCTGCTTTTAGAAGCCAAAGCGATTTTTCCCAATACGCTCATGGCCCATGATTTCTTTGTCCACGATATAGAACGAGCTGCGGCATAGCCCACTCAAAAGCCCCATAGGCTCAGCAGAACTACGCCCCGGTTTGTTCATTTGTTTTGCTCATTTTTACGCTATTAGCCTTAGTCGCTATCAACCGTAGATTGGTGGCGAGCAGCTTTCTGGTCAAACTGGTCAAACTGATGCCCACCCAGAGGGTGTTCATTTAACCGCGTTTTAAGCCTGCTAAAGTGCTTTTTGTTATTGATCGGCATGTGGGGGCTGGGCACCTCATCATTAGGCCAATTGTCAAGGTCACCACAGGGGCAAAGCTGAGCGACGGGCATCACAACTGACATGGCAACCGGGATGCTGCAGCGGGCACAGTCAGTAATTTCCCACTGGGGTGACAACAGCTGCTCAATCGTTTCCTCCGTGCCATCCAAATAGCAGTCACGGCCGTCGTTGGCCATAATGGCTTGCCAACAGTCTTGAAAAGCGCGACTAAACTGATGACCTTCTAACACAGGGACAGGGCGCTGAGGTGCGGCCCCACTGCCAATGTGGACAGACTTACCTAGCTGAAACCAGTAGGCTAAATAGTTTTGAACTTCTTTGGGAGACGCCATGGACCACCTCGCACTGTGAAATAAACATTGTTACAGCACGTCGACTGCCATGGCTTAATCCTAGCGCTTTGGCTTTAGAAGTACGGAGACGTTAACCTATTTTCAAGGTTGTGTGATCTATCGGCCTAATCACAGCTGCGTTAGTTTGGGCGATGCGGGCTCGGTAATGGTTTGCCCAGGTGGGTCAGGTCCAGGGCATAGCCCCCTGTAATTAAGTAAACCTGGGTTGCGATCGCACCAATCCGTCGCACTAGGTATCCCAAACGGTCACGAAATTTACGCCCCAATGGATACGCGGGCACAACCCCCCAGCCCGTTTCTTCCGCCACCAAAATCACATCACAGGGGGGCGGGTTGAGTGTCACCACCAACTCATCGACACATCGTTGCCACGCTCTCTCATCCTGTTCGAGCTGATTTGCTAACCAAGTTCCCAGGGAATCAATCAGCAAACAATCGTTAGCATCAGCCGCTTGTATAGCGTTCGCTAGCTCTTTAGGCACTTCTTGGCACCGCCAGCCATCAGGGCGACGTGCCCGATGTAACTCAATCCGCTGCTGCCACTCAACATCATCAGCCGATACCGCTGATGTGGCAATATAAACTACAGACTTTTCGGTTTGTTTGGCCCAGGACTCTGCCCATTCGCTTTTACCAGAACGGGCAGGGCCTGTAACCAAAATCAGTTGAGGCATTAAATCCAATCGTGATTGTACTGTGGACGGCTATCGTCGCTACCCGAGTAGCAGCCCTCATGTAGCCAAGCAATAAAAGAAATCACCAACCCAGCCGCTGGTCCTGCCCCAAAGATAATTAATTCAACGCCGCTCATGATTATGTCCCACCAATGATCTGTGCCAATCTTGGCACCGGCACATAGTCATTAACATCGGAACATGCACTGAACCTCGAAGAGGGCCAGGTGTAGCAAATGTCCTAAAGCATTAGGGCATTTACGTGTCAGCCTAGTCAGGCGCTGGAGTATGCTGACGCCGCTCGAGCCACCAGAGGGCTACGAGCCAAAGAATTACAAGCACAAGGGCTGCCACCGTAAACTGGGCCACCCAACCCACCAACGTAGCCAGAGGGATTAGACGACCAACAAAAAACGCCAGTGTGACCATGGTTGTCCCCCAAAGGCTGGCCCCTAGCAAATTACACAACAGGAATTTCCAGTAGGGCATCTGGGCTATGCCCGCTAAGGGACCGGCAAAAATACGTAGCAGTGCAACAAAACGGCCAAGAATAACGGCCTTATCTGCATTTTGACTAAACCGTTCGCGAACAGTGACCAGCGCCGATTCATTAATGCGAAGCAGACTGCCTAACCGTAACAGCAAGGGCCACCCCCCGTAGAATCCAATCCAGTAGCCCATGCTATCGCCAACGACAGCACCTGCGATCGCACTCAACAACGCCCAACGGTAAACCAGTTCATCGCTACCAGCCAAAAAACCACCGACCAACGTCACCGTTTCACCTGGAATGGGAAGACCCATATTTTCAAGCATAATGCCAAAAAAAATGGCCCAGTAGCCATAGTCTTGAGCCAGTGCCTGGATCGTGTCGAGGGAAAAAAGGTCGAACGTCAGCGGAACAATGTGCATGAAGGCGGGTTTATATTTCTTTTATTTTATTCACTTTTTCTGACGTTCGGGGATATCCATGGGGTAAGAATCAAAGATTTTCATCTGACTTACATAGGTCAAGACCATTTCCACACAAATAAAGCCACCATCAATGCTCTAAACCAATCCAACGGGGGTATGGCAATCGACAGATGCCTATAGCTTTGCACCCATAGTTCAAGCCATAGGCTATTGCTAAAGGTTTTAGATAACAACAGCTATGTGCGGCGCAATCTAGCTATGTGCGGCGCAATCTAAAAGGATTGCCATCAAAAAACCTCCCTCGAGGGGAGGTTAGTAATGCACTTAAACCATGTCTACAAGGCCTAAGCCTCTGAAAAACTAGCCATAGACGGAGCTCCTAGCATCGACTGAGGAAATGTAGGTAAATCAAGACAGTGCTGAGTTCGTCGAGTTCTTACAGCCAAACGATAGCTGACATTTTGTAATTCAGCATTTAGCTGACGATTTTCCTGCTGAATATGGGCGACTCGGTTCTTCACCACCAACATCCGCTCAGAAAACTTTTGCTTATAGATTTTAGGTAGTTCTTGAACAACCTGCTCTAACATGCGCGTACGGTCGGTCAGCTCTTCAACAGTCTGACGCATCTGATGAATTTCTTCATCACGGCTTTCGATTTGTTCTTGGTAAAATGCGACCTGCGTTTCCACACCTTGCAGCTGTTCTCGCAGGGCTCTCACCTCAGCCTGATGACGCTCAGAAACATCCGGTGATGGCAGGAAATCTTGGTTTCCTTTTACCAGGCGAAATAGCTCTTGAGATAGCTGTTGTACCAGCTGATCTCTCATTTGCAACTCCTCTTGCAAACGAGCAACTTCTACCTGGTTGTCGGACGTTTTCAACCTAGTCAATTGGGCCACAAGATCACTCCTACAGTACTAACGATCACTTTTAAACTTTTCCGGTTCGCCGAATTATATATACAGACAAAAGCCAAATTACTAACAGACAAACAGTTAGGAAACCAGCGGCTTAACTGTAAAGCATTTGAACATAATTACAGCGGCAACCATTCTATGAAACGGATAACGCCCCCAGTATTAGCCAAGGTGATTTTTGTTTAGACCGCCTAACAGCAAAGGGAAATTACATCTACTAGCCTTTAAGGCACTAACGCCAACACCCAAGTGCCCACAAATTTAGCACCAATTCTGCAAAATGCAAGAATTTTATTCTTTAGGTTTGTAATTACCCAAAAACTAGAAGGTCACACCTCCATTTTGGAGATGTGACCTTCTAAATACTTCAAACAATTTTGCCAATGGCAAGGGATGTAGACTCGACCTCTCCAAATAAGAGGGCTATGTTGCTAAGAGCCCAAGGGAGCGGCCTGCGATGGAGCCTCTTCAGGTTCAGCCTCCTGGGGCTCATCAATCACTAACGTGAGGTAGCGAATAATATCTTCGCTCAAGCGCATATCTCGTTCCATAGGAGCAATGGTCTCCCCCGGAGCGTAATAGTTCATCTGGATATAGATGCCTTCACGATAGCGGTTAATTTCATAGGAGAGACGACGCTTACCACGGTGTTGAGTCTCTAGGATCTCTCCCCCCTTCTCCTTGATCATGCCCTGATATTTACCAATGGTGTTATCAACGGCCTCGTCACTGATATCGGGCCGCATGATGTACATGGTTTCGTAAAAATTGCTCATCTTACTCCTTATGGACTAAATGGCCCGACAGCAAAACCTGTCAAGCAAGGGCCCACAATCATAGCAGAAAGGAAACCACACACGATAGCCCGCACGACCAAATCCAGACCTAACGGATCTGCATGTGAACAGCTTCAGAAATAGTTGGAATCTCTGAATAACGCCCCATCAAGCACTGAACAACGGAGTAACCAACCACAGCCAAACCGCCAAATAGCAGCACGTTATAGAACGTATCGGTAATTAGATCCAAACCTGGCACAGTAAGCAGGCTAAGCAAAAGATTACCAATGGAAATAATAAAGCCGATCAAGATTGCCTGTAGCGTATTAAATCGAATAAAGCGGCTGATGTTTTCGTTGCGAACCACTAAAAGAAATAGGGCAAAGAATACGGCCAGTGATCCCAGCCCAAAAGGAAGCAGGCTGTAGGCAACCATTACAGGTGTGGCCAATATTAAAAGTACCTCACCCACGGGTGCAAGTACGGGAAAATTCGCAATTAGCTTAAAAAGGGCCCCGCCAACAGTAACGGCGTCAAACAGAGGTAACAGGTAGGGCAAGCTCCCCAGTAACTTATCAGAGATTTCAGTTGTGCCGCTGCGCCAAGTCATAGGAATACTTGCAAAGGAATACTTCAAGCAAAAAGTTTAGCAGCCTTGATAAAGGCTATGTAGCTTACTAGCTGCATCAACTTTAAATTCAGCATAACGCAGCTTTTAACGACCGCTTTACGGTTTCTACGAAACGGTCTAATGCCATAGCTCTGAGCGCCCATAAATCGGCTCAGACTCACACAGCTGGAAATGATTCAATATTGGCCAATCGAAACCCCATCTGACACTGGTACTGGGGAAGTTTGGTAGCCGACTCCAGCTGTTGAGCACAGCCTAACTTGCCATCTCGAAAACGTGGCTGACCGCTCTGGTTGGCCATTAGACAACTGGCACAGACCGAAGCTGACGGAATCACCTGATTGTCTAGCAGAATCACCAACATAGTATGACACCCCTCCTAGAACAGGTCTTAAGCCTATCTTAGGTGAGGTGTCGATGTATTGGGCACAACTTTATCCAGTTTTTAATGGATTACGCCATCCGTTCTATGACGCAGGCGTATGGATGCGACGACGACGGGCGCGGCGACTGCGCTGGCGACGCGGCTCCTCTTCGGCCAGATAGGGCTGCTCTTCGTTATCGCCACGCATCCAAGCCGGGCGAGTCTGATCGTAGGCCATCTGTAGTGCTGCCGCTGCAACCGTATGGGGGTCGTACTCTTCGGTTAGCTGAGACACGATGGGTAAGAACGAAGCGAGTCGTTCGCTGGTAACGGCCTCTTTGATTTGAGTTTGCAGTTTTTCTAGGGAACGGGCAGCAATCTCAGCACGGGTGGGCACCTTGCAGAACGCAATGTCTTGCTTAATGTGGCGCTCAACTTGACGCAGCTGGTATTTTTCAAGCGGATGAACAATGGAGACGGCTCGTCCCTCTTGGCCAGCTCGACCAGTGCGACCAATACGATGAACGTAGCTATCTACATTGTCAGGTAGCTCGTAATTAATCACATGGGTCAGGTTGTCGACATGAATGCCTCGAGCGGCAATATCTGTGGCAACGACCCAACGAACCTGACCCTGCTTGAAGCGCAATAAGAGACGCTCTCGCTGAGCCTGGTTGAGGTCGCCATGATATTCATCAACACTATGACCGGCAAACTGCAACTGTCGAGTTAGCTCGGCAGCCGTACGTCGAGTACGGACAAAAATAATGGCAGATTCTGGATCTTCCATTTCTAAAATCGGCATCAGAGCGCGGGGTTTGCTCCAGCCGGGGGGAACCACATAGGCCAGCTGAGTAATTCGCTGAGGCGCAGTATTTTGCGACTTCACTTTGACCGTGACTGGCGATTTTAGAAATTTGGCGGCCAGTTCACGGACCGCAGGTTCCATAGTGGCGGAGAAGAACGCCGTCTGCCGTTCTGCTGGCGCATGGCTCAAGATGTTTTCTACATCTTGAATAAAGCCCATGTTCAGCATTTCATCGGCTTCATCTAAGACTAACCAACTCAGCTGATCGAGCACTAGGGAACCGCGATTGAGCAAATCAAGCACACGGCCTGGGGTACCTACCACCATATGAACACCCCGCCGAAGCTGGCTGAGCTGACGTTCGATGGATTGTCCACCGTAGACCGGTAACACCCGTAGCTGGGAGCTGTGCTTCAGCCCTTGTACCGCTTGAGAAACCTGCATGGCAAGCTCACGGGTAGGGGTAAGCACAAGGGCCTGGACAGAGCGTTTATTAACGTTGACCTGCTCCAAAATTGGCAGAGAAAAAGCAGCCGTTTTGCCAGTTCCGGTCTGAGCTAACCCCACCACATCATGCCCGGCCAGCATGTGGGGGATAGCTTGGGCTTGGATAGGGGTAGGTTCTTTAAAGCCAAGCTCATCTAAATGTTGAGATTGGGGTTCAGACAAACCGAGATCGGCAAAAGACAAGGTCATTTAGACTCCTTTAATGTCGTTAATTACGAGCAGTGGGGTTTAAAGAGAAACGCTTATGGGTACGTGGGCCGACAGTGGGGAACTGCCGGAACCGCCAGACCTGTCAGATACGACCGTACCAAACAGGTCATAGGTATCAGCTGCACTGATCTGTACAGGAACGATTTGAGCTAGGGGTGGAGCACCTTTGACATAGACAAGGCCATCCACATCGGGGGCAAAGCGTGCAGAACGGCCAATACATTCACCCTGGCCTGGGTTTTCCTGTTCGATGAGGACATCCACGACTTGCCCTATCTGGGCCTGGTTGCGCCTAAAGGAAATCTCTTGCTGGGTCAACATCAGCTCTTCTCGACGCTGATGCATGACATCTGGCGCAACTTGATTGGGTAGTGTGGCCGCTGGAGTGCCGTCTTCTGCAGAAAAGGTAAAGACACCAACGTGATCAAACTCGTGACGCTGAACAAACGCCTTGAGATGCTCAAAGTGGGCATCGGTCTCACCGGGGAAGCCCACAATAAACGTGGTGCGCAACACCGCATTGGGCAAGGCGGCTTTTAGCTGCTGAATAATGTCATCGTTTACCCGTCCCTGCCATGGTCGGTTCATGGCTCGTAGAATTTCGGGATGGGAGTGCTGCAACGGCAGATCTAGATAAGGTAAAACATTGGGCGTAGTCCGAATAGCGTCCAGCACCTCTGGGGTCAGACCTGTGGGGTAGGCATAGTGCATACGGATCCAGGGTACGTCTACCTCACCCAATGCCTTGAGCAGCTCAGCCAGTTGAGGCTTGCCGTAAAGGTCAACACCGTAATTTGTGGTGATTTGGGAAATGAGAACTAACTCTTTGACACCTTCTGCAGCTAGCTGGTGAGCTTCGGCCACAATGGACTCAATTGATCGAGAGCGCTGGTTGCCACGTAAGTGGGGAATGATGCAAAAAGCACAGCGATAGTTGCAACCCTCGGCTACTCGAATGTAGGCAACGCCTTCGCTGGTGGTGCGATAGCGAGGAACCGTTTCGTCTGCAATATACGTCGGTTCGTTAGAGACCGCTTTGACCCGTTCACCAGCCTCGGCACGCTCGATAACGTTAACGATGCGGTGATAGTCACCAGTGCCAATGAGAGCAACTGCTTCAGGTATTTCGTCGAGCAGTTCCGATTGAAAGTGTTGTGCTAGACAGCCTGTGATGACAATCTTTTTGTCAGCCTCGGCTAGCTCTACTAAGGTACGCACCGATTCTTGACGAGCAGCTTCTATAAAGCTACAGGTGTTGACAATGACGTAATCAGCAAGTTCTTCATTTGCATCGACTTGATAGCCGGCCTGTACAAGCAGACCTAGCATATGTTCAGTGTCGACACGATTTTTCTCACAGCCTAGGTGAGATATGGCAATCGTTGGCTTATGAACCATGAATTCTTAGGTGAAAGACAAGTGCTGATATCCAAGCAGGCGTTGCGATCGCACGGATGACTCAGCACCCTACCCTATCACTTACAATTTGCCGTGGCCACCACTTAAATTGAGTGGTTCCGTCGAGTAGCAGCCAGCTACTGTAGGCAACTGATATCTAAACAGGTAGCGATTGTTTTTGCCCGGTTGAGGAAATTATAACATAACTACACAATTCTGTGAGATGTTTCACAGAAAGCTTGGTGTGTATAGAAAATAGCTTCTATAGCAACTCCAAAAACCCAGGCGCCATTTCCCCAGGAACTATCTAAATCTGAAAAAACCTGACCAATAATGTTCACTTCAGCTCGATTCATTCTGAAAATCAGCAGTGGCAAAACGTATTCCTTTTTTGAGGCTTTGTGGAGTTAAACGCACTTTTTAAAACATCAACCCCCGTCATTGGTGTTGTTCATTTACTGCCCCTACCATCGTCAGCCCGTTGGCAGGGTTCGTTACCAGCAGTGATGGACCGCGCTGTTCAGGAATCTGTAGCACTTGCTTCTGGGGGTGTAAATGGCATTATTGTGGAAAATTTTTTTGATGCCCCCTTTACAAAAGGAGCGGTCGACCCGGCGGTGGTCAGTGCAATGACGGTGGTAGTAACTCGTCTCCGGCAGCTGGTGGCGGTTCCGATCGGGGTCAACGTGTTGCGTAATGATGCCCACAGTGGACTGGCGATTGCAGCCTGTACTGGGGCTGAGTTTATTCGGGTAAACGTGCTGACCGGGGTCATGGCAACGGATCAGGGCGTCATTGAAGGGGATGCCCACCGCCTTATGCGATATCGAAAAGAACTGGAGGCCGATGTCAAGGTGTTTGCTGATGTGTTGGTTAAGCACGCCGCCCCCGTGGGTAGTATGGCCCCAGAGATCGCCATGGCCAATGCGGTAGCTGATACGATCCATCGGGGATTAGCCGATGCTGTGATTGTTTCCGGCGGTGCTACCGGACATCCCCCCACCAGTCAGGACCTGGCCAGTGCTAAGGCAGCGGCGGGCAAGACACCGGTTTTGGTGGGTAGCGGAGCCAATGTGGACAATATTCCAAAGCTAATGCAGTCAGCGGATGGGGTGATTGTTTCGAGTTCTTTAAAGCGATGGGGCCAGATTGAGCAGCCAGTAGACCCTAATCGTGTGGGGCAATTTATGGATGCCATCGCGACCTCAAGGTAGGTTCGTTGCGATAGATTCATCTACCGAAACTTCTATTTTTTGTCTAAGATGCAGTCGGGGTTGTCTTGAGGGTAGCCTGGCTACTGAGACCTCAATTGAGACCTCATCCGTTTTTGTCTGCTTTTTGTACTGATTAGCTTGGATCCAGCTATAGACTATGGGACGTCGCCGTAAAGAAAACCGTGGGATTTATCGCTGGTCGCGCCCGGCCATTGGTGCGATCGCAACTGTCGGAGCCCTAGGCACTGCCTATCTGACGGTGATCAAATTAATGGGAAACAGCGCTGCTTGCCCAGTCAAAGGCTGTGACCAGGTACTAACCAGTGCCTATGCAGATGTGTTTGGGATTCCCCTGACATTGTTTGGCTGTCTTGCCTACCTATCCATGGTGGCGCTCTCCCTAGGACCACTGGCGATTAAGGCAGATAGCAAACAGCGACAAAATTTAGAGGATACAACCTGGCCTCTCCTATTTATTGGGGCCACAGGCATGATGGTTTTCAGTGGATATCTGATGTATCTACTGGCTACAGAATTAAAGGCCGCCTGTCTTTACTGCATCGCGTCAGCGTCCTTTACGTTTTTAATGTTCCTACTGACGCTCCTCGGCAGACAGTGGGAAGACCAGGGCGCGCTAGTTTTTCGCGGCATCATTATGGGCATGGTCACCCTGGTGGCCACCATTGGTATGTATTCCATCAGTATTAACGGCCCGGCAGCAACGGCCAGCGGCGGCAATACCGGACCGGCCGTTACCAGCACCTCTGGCTCTGCCGAAGTTGCCCTGGCCAAGCATCTTAACGAGGTCGGCGCAAAAATGTACGGTGCCTACTGGTGTCCCCACTGCTTTGATCAAAAGCAGCTGTTTGGTCAAGAAGCCAAAAAATATATGCCCTACATCGAATGTGCTGATGATGGGGCTGACTCCCAGACTGCGTTATGTCAGTCAGTAACTGAGATTACTGGCTTTCCCACCTGGGAAGTAAACGGGCAGTTCTTACCGGGGACCCAGTCCTTGGCGACATTGGCTGAAGCTTCTGGCTACCAAGGACCCACTGACTTTAAGAACTAGACAGGCAGGGACATTTCATAGGGTGGGGACGTTCCATGGAACGTCCCCACTGGATTTCCTAGCCAGGCCAGATATCTCCTAGCCAAAGTTTATTTCAAGTAGTGAAAGATCATCGAGCAGGGCCAGTTCATCATCGGCACCGGCATTCAAGATGGGCATCGTAGCGTAGCTGATCAGCTGATCGAGCTGTCCGGGGCGAGGGCATTTAACAATATGGTCAATAAAGCTATCCAAACCTAAGATGTCACCGGTTTCAGCCACAGAGGTTTCGGGCACTTCATAGACGCCATCGCTAAATATATAGAGATAGCTATCGTCTGGAATTGAGCAGCGTTTCCAGGTGTATGACGTATCTGGCATCATGCCAATGGGCATACCTGGCGTACGCAGTCGCACGGCCTCTGATAGATGACTGCTGCCCCCATTGGTATTTTCCGGGACGACATCAGCCGGATGGGACAGTAATACGGCAGGGGGATGGCCCGCACTGGCATACATCAGCTGGCGATTAACTCGGTTGTAAACGCCATACCAAATGGTGAAATATTTATCGTTTTGATCGGTCATCTGAAACATGTTGTTCAGACTTTCGAGCACCTTATCGGGTCGGTAAAAGTTAGTACCGGGTAGGGATTGCGATCGCAATACGTTGAGCACAGAGGTGGAGAGTAGGGCGGCCCCCAACCCATGGCCCGAAACATCCAACAGATAAATAACTAAATAGTCAGGATCTAGCCAGTAGAAGTCAAAACAATCACCGCCAAGCTGTTGGGATGGCAAAAACCGGGTTTGAATCTTGACCGGGGGCTTGTCCGTATCTTGGGGAAGTAGTGACTGCACATAGGCGGCCGCTTCTGCCAGCTCATTCTCTAAATACTGCTTTTGTTTTTTTAAGTCGCGGGTCAGCTGACACAGCCGCATGCCAGACTTTACCCGAGCTTTTAACTCTGCCATGTCGATGGGCTTCATCAACAAGTCATCGGCCCCTGCTTCTAGGGCCTCTACACGACTAGCCGTCTCAGCATGGGCCGTAATCAGCAGAAAGGAGCTCATGGATAAATCCGGGTACTCTTTCAACCGACGACAAATTTCTAACCCATCCACCGTTCCAGGTAAACGCCAGTCGCATAAAATTACCGGCGGCGTGATCGCTAACGCCTGCTCTAAACCATCCGCGGCCGTTTCTGCAATGGCAACACGATACCCCTGACTTTGGAGCATCCGCTGAAGGATACGCCGAATGATCGGATCGTCATCGATCACTAAAATATCTGCGATGGGAGTAGCTGCCTTAACCATTACACCGATATGACGCAGAAGTTTGTTTGATGGTGCCACGCCCCCAGACCCATGCTGGCAGTTTTCCACGGGCGTTTGTCATTTTCACTCCTCATGGCGTTAAGGTTCTACCCAAGTCATAACAAGCGATTAACAATCGAATAATGATGCCAAAGCTCAATGGAAAACCGTCTCAATAAACAAGAATTGTTGGTTTTAGCTAGAGTGTACCCTTCTCAATCGGACATATGTAGGCGATTGACCCAATATGCACATTACAGACTTCCAAGGGGCAATAGCGAGAAACAGCAAAGCAATCGTGATAATTTTTTGAGCAAATTACAACGATAGTTAGATAGGGGCATCGTAGTGGCTCATTTTATCAGCCTACAGAGGATATTTGCGATAGAGCATTTGTCTACACGTTTGTCTACACGTACATAAAAATCAAAGCATTGGCTATAGCTGTGACGTCCATAGCCCAAAAGTGTGCCCCTTAAATCCCCCTAGACACATGGAACACAACGCTGATATTGAGCGGCTACTGATGGGTTAGCAAGATATGCGCTGTGGATGAAAAATTATTGCGGGATCGCGCCAGGTTTAGAAGCGATTTCTAAGCTGAAGGGGCGCCGCTACTGTTTGAACCATGGAAAGTGCCTGTGATCTGCCTACAAGCTGCGTTTTACCCGTCCTCAAATCACCCCACGATTATCAGGTATTCCGTATTAGCCAGGATGATAAAAATCGATTGGCTCTGCTGGTAGACCCTACCCTGGGCCATGCAGCGTTGACCTGCTGTGTGGAAATTTTTGATGAAGGGGGGAGAACGCCCTCCCATCGCCATCAAGTGGCTGTGGAAATGTTTTATGTGATTCAGGGGGAAGGTCGTGTTGTCTGTGATGGGAAAACCTCGACCATTCGGACCGGTGACAGTATCCTAGTGCCATCCCACGGGATTCACTATGTCGAAAATATCAGTCCGCATCGGCTCTATTTGCTCAGTGTGATGGTGCCCAACGAAGATTTTGCAGAACTTATTCGCCAAGGGATACCGGCGGAACTAGATGAGGAAGATATGGCTGTTTTAGCCCGGACCCGCAGTGTCTAATGCCATCTGATTTTCTGCCCGTCAAGCCTAAGCAACGGCAGTCACTACACACGCGAGACGGGGTGCGGCTGGATGCAGATGTGTACTGTCCCGAGGGTGAAGGGCCATGGCCTGTGTTGCTGATGCGACAGCCCTATGGACGTGCGATCGCATCCACCGTCGTCTATGCCCATCCCACCTGGTACGCCGCCCAAGGCTATCTCGTCGTCATTCAAGACGTGCGCGGTCGAGGGACGTCGGAGGGGGTCTTTGACCTATTTGCCCACGAAAGGGAGGACGGCTACGACAGCGTTCAGTGGGCCGCTCAGCTACCCCACAGCAACGGACAGGTGGGTATGTATGGGTTTTCCTATCAGGGGATGACCCAACTCTATGCCGCCCAGACAAAACCTGCTGCCCTCAAGGCCCTGGCCCCGGCAATGGTAGGGTACGACCTCTACCAAGACTGGGCCTATGAAAATGGAGCCCTGAGGTTACAGGCTGGGCTGGGCTGGGCCATTCAGCTGGCAGCAGAAACCGCCCGATTAAACGGCAATAAAACGGCTTTTAATGCCCTGCGAACGGCCCGAAATTTACCGCTCAGTGGTCCTGTAACGGCTTGTCCAGACGTACTCAAACAACATGCTCCAGATTCGTTCTGGCATGACTGGCTCGCTCACCCCAAAGACAATGACTATTGGCAGTCGCTAAAGCCTAATTTAACTGGCGTAGATCTCCCCATGCTCCACGTGGGTGGATGGTTTGATCCCTACCTCACCGGTGATATTCGGCTGTTTAAGGAAATGGCGGCTAGCCAATATCCCCAACATTTTTGGATAGGCCCCTGGAGCCACATTCCCTGGAGCCGGAATGTGGGGGATGTGGACTTTGGCCCTGGGGCAATGAACCCCATTGACCAGCTACAAATTCGCTGGTTTGATCACTGGCTGAAAGGGAAAGATGCGGCACTAGCCCATCAGCCCCCCATTCATCTTTTTGAAATGGGTAGTAACCAATGGCGTCTGTTTCAAACGTGGCCAGAGGGCTTTAAATCTAGGATCTATCGCCTAGGGAGTTCTGGATTAGCCGCAATGCGTCAAGATAATGGCGCGTTGGTACCCCCTATTGCTAAAGAATCAGCAGCATCGAGCGTAGTAACTGACGTACTCGTGCATGACCCATGGCGACCGGTGCCCTCCTTGGGTGGCCATACGAGTTTTCCCTCAGGCTCCTTTGAGCGCAGCGCCTTAGACGGTCGCAGTGATGTTCTGACCTATACAACGGACCTATTAGAGACAGACCTAGCCATAGCCGGTGAGGCAACGGTCACGCTACACATGCAGTCCGATGCCTCTAGCTATGACGTTTGCGCTGTCTTGTCAGTGGTTCACCCCGATCATCGGGTTTTCAATTTGACCCAAGGCTACAAGCGCTTTTATGGGGGCCATGCTCAAACTATTGCTGTGCCCTTACAGCCAACGTGTTTTCGGCTAATCGCTGGACAGGCGCTGCGGTTGAGTCTCAGCGGTGCCTGCTTCCCGGCCTACACAGTTAATCCGGGTACCCAAACAGTCCCCTTGGATCAGGTGTCGACCATGGACCAGCACATTATTACCCTCACCCTGCATCAGGGGGCTAACACCGTCCTAACATTGCCGTTATCGCCTTAGGGCTATCGCGTTGCCACTCCCTATCACCTAAACTTGCAAAACGCCCTTGGAGCTGGGAATAGCGTGGGCGCGACGGGGGTCAATTTCGGTGGCCATGCGCATGGCACGGGCAAAGGCTTTGAAGGTGGCTTCAATGATGTGGTGGGAGTTGATGCCATCGAGCTGACGGATGTGAAGGGTCATAAGGCTGTGGTGGACAACGGCCATAAAAAATTCACGCACGAGCTGGGTGTCGTAGGTGCCAACGCGCTGGGTGGGAATGTCAAGACCGTAGGCGAGGTAAGGGCGACCGGAGAAATCGAGGGAGACTTGGACCAGGGATTCGTCTAAGGGGGCAACAAAATGGCCAAAGCGGACAATGCCTTTGCGGTTGCCAAGGGCCTGGTGGAGGGCCATACCGAGGGTGATGCCAACGTCTTCGTTGGTGTGGTGGTCGTCAATTTCGAGGTCACCTTTGGCCTGGACATCGAGGTCAAATAGACCATGGGAGGCGATTTGGTGCAGCATGTGGTCAAGGAAGGGAATGCCGGTATTGGCATTGCAGCTACCCTGACCGTCGACGTTGATGGTCACCTGAACATCGGTTTCTTTGGTGGTGCGGGTGACGGTGGCGCTGCGAGTGGGGAATTCGAGATTAGCAGTCAGGTTGTTGTCTGTGGTTTGCATGGTGGTTATGGGATGTGATGGATGGCTTTGTGGATGCCTTGGGTGGGCCGTAACGGTCTAGTCGGGATTGCGCTTAGACAAAAGGGTAAATTCCTCTAAAACATCTTTTCTAAAACATTTCGAATACTGTCATCGGTCACCTGATCGGTCACAAATGCTTCGCCGATGCGTTTGGGCAAAACAAAGCGGACTTTGCCAGATTGGACTTTTTTGTCGCTGCGCAGGGTCACTAGAATATCGTCGATGCTGATACTGTCTGGCAGTTTGGTGGGAAGACCCGCTTTTTGAATAATGGCCAGCTGTCGGTCGGCGGCGGTTTGGGGCCAGAGGTCCATGGCGGTTGCGATCGCACCTGCGGCCACCATACCAATGCCCACCGCCTCACCGTGGTTAACCAGCTTATAACCGGTCAAGCTTTCAACCGCATGACCGATGGTGTGGCCATAGTTCAAAATCGCCCGCACACCGGCCTCTTTTTCATCTTGGCTGACCACATCAGCCTTAGCTTGGCAAGAGTGCCTAAGAATGTCGTGGAGTAAGTCTTCACCCACATAGCGCATCTGGTCCAGGCGTTTCGCCTGTTCTAGCTGATCAAACAGCCCTTCGTTCCAAATGATGCCGTACTTGATTACTTCGGCCATACCCGCTCGAAACTCTCGCCCCGGCAGCGTCTTCAGCACAGTGGGATCAATCAAAACCAGTCTGGGCTGATGGAAGGCCCCAATCAGGTTTTTACCCTGGGGATGATTGACACCGGTTTTACCCCCCATGGAGGCATCTACCATGGCCAGCAAAGATGTCGGCACCTGAACAACAGCGATACCCCGCAACCAAGTAGCCGCGGCAAAGCCTGCCATATCACCGATAACACCACCACCAAGGGCCACCATGGTAGAGCTGCGCTCTAAATGATTTTCAAAGGCAGCATTGTGAATTTTTTCGATGGAGCGTAAGGTCTTATACCGTTCCCCGGGGGGCAAAATACATTGGCAAACCTCAAAACCAGCCTCAGCCAGGGAATTTAAAGCCGTTTTCCCATAGTGTTTGAAAATAGCGGGGTTAGACACCAGCAGCACCTTCCCCCGTTTGCCAGCGGCAGAGAGCCAGGGACCTAAGTATTGCAACCCGTCGGTAGCGATATTGATGTCGTATTGAAGCTGGGGCAGTTCGACGGGAATAACGGTCTTCATGGAATTGAGTCGCAGTGTACTCAACTATCCTACTGCCCACCATGCTTTAGGCTTCAGGGCTGGGGTTAAACACCTGAAAAATCTGCCGACAGCAGGCTTTAATTTTTTCACCAGCAGTGGTTTGGGGGGGCGCTACCCCTTCAAATTGCCAGTTATTAATGGTCGAAAGATGCCATTGCTGACCCAGGTGGTTAAAGCCCACCACTTCTACTCCAATGACTTTGACAATATTGGCAACAGCATTAGACGCCAACGCGTCATCATCCATCACCTCATGCAAACGAATCTGCACCAACAAACTGCGACAGTTGAATGAGCGGCTAAAGCCAGGAAAGTGGAAACCGATATCAATGGAATCAGGATCCACCAGTTCTCGGGTGTCAGGGTCATTTGCCCAAGGTTTTAGATCAGAGCGCAGGTCGGGAAGCTGACCTTTAAAGGCACCGACCGTAGCGGCTATCTTACTTGCGTATTCAATGCTGCGGGCTTGTTCTGCTGCGTTCACGCCTACGACCGGAAATTAAAGATTTTCATTTTCTACAATAAAACAATGCCTCAGCATATAGCCAAGGCATGATTTACGTACTCTTTAGTGAACTAATACTACTAGGAAAATAAAATAGCTCAGCAAAAGAAACTGTAGCTGATTAAACGGAAGGCACCAGCAATCCCCAGTCAAACGTTCTAAAGGGTCTAACTGCCGTTGCTGATTTAGAGCATGAACCGAACGGTTAGATATGCCATGGGGCACCATTTTGCCGATAACGTCCATCCCGAAGATCAGCCACGTCGTCTCGTTAGATAGTCTGGCTGTAGTGGGCCTGACAGGTGCTCAACATGCGCAGGTCATTATCGCTAACTGCGTCGAGCTGATGAAATCCTTCAATGGCAAATTGACTACCGCCCGGACCAGCAACAGCCGTCTCATCAAGATTTAGGGCGTAGGCATATTCTTCTTGGGAATACGTCTCGGTGATGGCTAACGAAAGCTGAGTATTTTGCACATCTCCTTGAAAACAGTCAAATGAGGAGTGGGGAGAATAAAAGGCCCCAACGACCTGTCCGGCACGAGCTTCAAAGATCATATAAGCCGTCTGCAACTGGTCAGGCAAGGGCTGTTCGCCGAAGAGATAAATGCCGTTGGCAAGACTGTTAGAAACGGTAGGCGCGGATTGGGCTAGCAGAGGGTGAATAACGGCCGCATCAGACTTAAGGGCGGTCTGGATTCTGGCATGAGCTGGGGCAGCCAGCAAAGTTGCGGCTCCCACTACCAGAGTTCCTAAGCACAGGAAATGCTTAATAGCCGTTTGACTAAGCTGCTGACGACTGTAACGTTGAATAACCTCTAAAACTTGCATAACCATCGCGCCTCACTGTGCCTACTGAGTACCGCTAACGAATGACTGGATGCAATCAGAAGCAAACTCCTTATCCCACTGTAAGTGAGAAGTTCACTATGAACTTATTTAAGGTTGTTCCTTTAATATCTCTTTAACGACTGCAGTCAATCTTCGCTCAGTTGCTCATTGATATGGTGCTCTACAAATTCAAGGCGTTTGATTCCGCATGGGAGGGTTTTACAACTGGCATATGAAGGTGTGATTGCCCCGATGGAACAGGCCAATCTGCACAATTCTTTGGTGCGCTCACCGCTATCGAACCTGGGAACAAGGTAGTCTAAAGAGATATCTGGCTAGCAAGGCACCCAGCCATTGGATATTCTGTATTGCTGAGCAGGAGTCAAACGTTCATCTATGCCGTCCCTTGAAGTGCCGCTAAAGCTATTGCTGTTTATCGATAAGCGGCCAAGTTCTGCCGAGCAGGTGCGTCAGATTCGCCAGCATGTTGAGGGGTTGGACAGTGAAACGGCTCCGGTTTTAGAGGTTGTTGATGTCACTGAACAACCTTACTTAGCCGAGCACTTTAGACTTGTGGTCACTCCCACGCTGATTAAAATTTCGAAGGTGGGGCGTCAAACCCTGACAGGCAGCGATATTATTTCGCAAATCGATTACTGGTGGTCGCGTTGGCAAGCAGAGATTACGAACGAGAAGGCAATTCTGGATGAACGGCTGCTGGACGATGCGTCCATCGCTCAGTCCACAGAGATTATCCACCTATCGGATGAAATTTTTCGGCTCAAACAGCTCAACGCTGAGGCTAACGCCAAATTAGAGTTTAAGGACCGCATCATTGCCATGCTGGCCCATGATCTGCGTAACCCGCTCACAGCAGCCTCGATTGCGATTGAAACCCTGGAAATGGGATATGACCCGGACCAGGAACGTCGCTCTCGGTTTCGCCCTGAGCTGACGGTGCAGCTGTTGCGCAATGCGAAAACTCAGATTCGCTCCATTGATCGCATGATTACGGATATTTTGCAGGCGGCCCATGGCCCCAGCGTCGAGCTACAGATTTTTCCCAGGGATTTGGATTTGTATGAGCTCTGTCGGGAAGTCGTGGATTCTATGCTCACTAAGGTTAAAACCAAAGAGCAACTGATCAGCTTGGATATGCCCCAAGACTTGCCCCATGTCCATGCGGATATCAATCAGGTTCGGCGTGTGATTGTGAACCTTTTGGACAATGCCATAAAGTACACGCCCATGGGGGGAAAGGTGATGATTACGGCATTACACCGCACCACTCAAAAAGTGCAAATCAGCATTCAAGATACGGGACCAGGCATTCCGGCAGATAAGCAGGTCCGTATTTTTGAAGAGAGTTTTCGGCTACAGCGAGACCAGTCCCAGGATGGCTACGGGCTAGGACTAGCGCTATGTCTGCGAATTGTCAGAGCACACTACGGTCAAATCTGGGTAGATTCGGTACCGCAACAGGGCAGCACGTTTCACTTTACGCTGCCGGTTTATAAACAAACGAATAATCGACCGAGGCTAGTGGAGTAGAAGGGGGGAGATAGTTAGGCTTCGGGAAGGTGGAGGCGAGCTTTTAGTGCGGCTAGCTCAGTATCTACCGGGTTGGCTGTTGGGGTTTGACCGGCTTCGAGCGCTGAGAATTTCTTTTCTAAGGAGTCCTGACTGAGCTGATTAAGTTCAGCAGCAGCGGCGGCATCAGCTTCCATGGACAAAATTTTGTCTTCGATTTGATTAAACGTGCCTCCGTTTACCTGGGTCATCATTTCGTTCAGCTTTTGGCTAGCTTTGGCTGAGCGTGCCCTGGCAATGTACATGTCTTTTTGGGTACGCGCCTGGGCAATTTTGCTCTCTAGCGTACGCATGTTTGTCTTCAGCTGCTGGACACTGACTTGCTGTTGCTTAAGTTGCCCTTCTAAGGCTTGGGCAGTTTCCAAATAGCTTTGACGACGGTTTAAGGCTTCACGGGCCAAGATCTCATTGCCTTTTTCGAGGGCACTTTGGGCACGGTTGTAAAATTCGCGGGCCTGGGTGTGGGCCTGCTCGTATTGGCGCTCACTACGTTTCTGGGTTGCGATCGCAACGGCCACAGCCTGCCTCAGCTGTAACAGGTTTTCCTGCATATCTGCAGTTGTTTGCTCTAGTAGCTTCTCGGGATCTTCAGCCCCATTAAGGGTCTCATTGAGGCTGGCACGAGCCACACGAAGAAGGCGATCTAGCAATCCCATAGGTTTTGTCTGACGCGGCAAGTGAGAACGGCGTACACAGCCGTTTTCCCTAGCATAACAGGGCTATTCGTTCGTGGGGCCAAACAACTCTACGGTGGCACCCTGTTGGGTTAATGCCGCCACCTGGTCCTCTGCCTGGGCCTGATTGTCAAAGGCAGCCAACTGAATGCGAGCACCAGCCTGAAAATTACGAACAAACGCATCGGGTACGAGTTCGCGAGCTTTATTCAGGGAGTCATCTCCGGTGTAGCTAGCAATGACGTAAAAGTTCGATCCTGCTGCCGCGGCTGGCGCAGGACTTGGGGCTACGGCTACGGGGGCGGGCAACGGAGCGCTGGCCGGGGCAGTCGGCGTCGGGGCGGCAGTCGCTGCCGGGGCAGGAGCGGCGCTGGTCGTACCGTCAGGAGCTGCGGGCTGCCCGGCAGGAGCCGCAGCGGGAATGGGCGTCTGGGCTGGATTAGTCAGCGGTGGAGTGGCCGATGCAGGGGCACCAGCACCGTCAACATCCAACGTGCTCAAACTTTCTAGATCGAGCTCTTTAAATTCTCGGGTGGAGAGATCGGGACCAGGGGGCTTATAGCCGTCGGGAGCAGTTTCTGAGGGGGCATCTGGAGCGGTTGCTGCAGCCTCAGGGACAGCCGTTTCGGATGGCGTCTCGCCGGTCGTTGTTTCGATGGTGTCAGTGTCAGCCGTTTCGGTACCAGCAGGCCAAAGTTGCGATCGCAACTTCTGCAATTGCGATGGATAGGTAATGGCAAACCCCACACCCACACCGCCAAGCAACACCAGGATCAAGCCAGCCAGCTTGAGCAATCCGTTATTCTTGCGCTCAGGGGAATAGGGTTCAGGAATTGACTCAGGTTCAGCCTGATCATCGGCAATACTCTTCAATAACTCTTGCGAGGACTCTAGATACTCCTCAGTCGGCGTATCGTTGGCAGGTACCGGTAACGCCGTGTTTTGATCGGGGTCAGATTGCGGCTCCAAGTCAGCCGCAATCTCGTCTAAACCTGATAGCAGCCCTACCTCTTGAGCCGGTTCAGGTGGCGCACTCTCCATCCCTGACTCAGACGCTTGGTTTAGGAAAGGGTTGGGTGGGGGCGGCGGTGGTACAGGTCGTGGCGAAGGCGCGTCCGGGGTTACACCATCGCCCTCCGAGGAAGCTGGCACAGAAATCAGATCAATAGTGTGGCGTTGGGCCGCCCGCCGTGGCGGTGGCGGTGGCGGCACTCGACCATGGCGCTGACGCCGATAGCGAGTCAATTCATCTTCAAGATTAACGTTAAGATTTCGTAGAACGTTTTCTAGCTGCGGATCAATCTCTGGGGTAGAGCCTGAGCCGGTTCGAGGCGGGATGGCAGCCGATGGGTTGTCTGGGGAAGAAGCCATGGGACACAGCTAAAATAACAGGTGAAACGTAAACAGTCGTCACTGATAGACCATACGTTAGCACGTTAGTCAAAGGTTGTTATGGTTGGGTCGCTATTCCCTATCGAATGAGGTGTCTGAACTAAGGCATTAAGGCATCTAAAACTAAAGCGCTCAATGGATTGAACCAGGGCTCAGCCTGTCTTCATCAGACTGAGGGACACCCAGTAAATAGAAACGGGTAGCTACGACGGCTACATGATGAGAAAAAATGAGGTCGCCATGGGTTTTTCTGGATTGCAATCACTGATTACGGACATCGAAGCTCAGCCAGGCTGGCAGGCTCGACGACAGTTTGGCCAAGTTGTTGAGTATTGGCCCAAGGCCGTAGGGTACGTGGTAGCTCGTCAGACCAAGCCCGCCAGCATTCAGCGCCATGTACTCTATGTCACCGTTGCCAATGCATCCTGGGCCCAAACCCTCACCTTAGAGCGCCGGCGCATTCTCCATAAGCTCAACCGCCTAATAACTCTGCCGCTAGAGGATATTCGCTTTTCTAGCGCTAAATGGCATGCTAAACCCGTTCGCATCGAACAACCTGTGAGTGACTGGGTGCGGAAACACCCTAGCTATGTGGGCCATCCCAGCCATGAAAGAGAAACGACGACCGACACAACAACAGCCCCAAAGCAAGAGCACACAAAAACCCCAGAAGAAGCCTATGCCCTGTGGGTAACCATCAAGAAAACACAACAAAAATATCAAGAAATTTGCCCAGAATGTCAGTGTGCCTGCCCACCCGGAGAAATCGCTAGATGGCGCATGTGTGCCCTATGCATTGTAAAAACCTGGAAATAGAGACGAAGGATTGTATCTAGTTAATAGCTAACTTGCCATTCGCTATCACCACTATTTTTTTCTGATTTTTAATCCTATCTTTTTGGGGATCGCCCGCCCATAGATGATCCCAAACACTCTCAAAAATATTGATTTATTTAAATGGAATATAAAGAAAACATTAACGGGGATCGCCACCCCAATTGACTTCTGAGGCCTGACGTATCAAGCTTCTAACATTTTTAGAGTGTCAGATTTTTTTTGAAACTAATTCACAATATTGAAAGTAAGGGCTTTTAGTGATTCTCTCAACTCTTTTTTCATGAGCATTAAAAAAAATGAAACTGCACGATGTGGTGCCTGCCGATTTTATACACCCGTTGGTCGCCGAGGGGGAGAATGTTCACAGTTTGGTGTGCCCGTTCAATCTGCATGGAAGTCGTGTTGTTTAGCAGAATCACCATTTCAAAAAGCAACTAAAATTAGTAGCTCAGACATAAATCTTGCAAAAATTACTGTCGAAAAAGAAGTAGTGGCAGAATCTTTAGCATTACCAACCGGCCGATTTACATCCCCAGAAAAGAAACTGGCAGCCAACCTTCATCAATAGCTCTTTGGCGTAGCTGTTTGCAGCCAGAGAGTTTTGCAACCAGCGAACCTGAGGCAGGGCTTTAGTCATCGACCGTTAGACGAGAAAGGGGCGCAACCTGGGTTGCGCCCCTTTCTCGTCTAAACCCAATTAAGTTCAACAGGGCTGCTCCCTTGATCAATCATCTTGATTACAGACTTCAGCAAGAATCTTACCTTTATTCTCCAAGACGCTTAGGGCCTGCATCCTGGCGCGGGTCAACGTAGATGCCACCCCCCAGGCAAGACTGCGATTGTGTTCTGCGACGGCACCGCACCTGCGAAAAGATACTTGGATAGAACAGTTGGCATCACCGCAGCTGCGTAGGGCTTCTCGTTCTGCATTGGTGACTGATAAATAATTGGTAGCCACCCCCCAGTCACCAGAGCGCGAAATGGCGATAGCACCATATCGCTGAGCTGCCTGGGCCTGGGTTGCCAGGATGGTGCTCAATATCAATAGACTAAGAATAGTAGGCTTTAGCATGGGCGAATAAGGAACAACAAAATTGCTAATACAACGTCAAACTTGCACAAGCGCCAATGCGGAACGGCCCCGTAGTCCTCTTTACGGGGCCGCCCTGCATTATCCGAATCTACCTAGGAGAGATCATCCTTTTTGTTACTCTCACTAGATGACATCGTTTTTTCAGTACGGGCGAGGAAGTCAGGTACCAACACTTCGCTAAATCCGGCAATAAATGCGATCGCAAAGTACAGATACTTCGACTGGGTTTCGGCATCGCTAGGATTAAACCCAGACACCACCACCACCTCCGACTCAATGAGCGCCACCGCTAGCAAACTAAAGGCGGTACCCACCACTGGCTTAAAAAAACCGATAAAGAAGGGAATCACCGACTGGGAGCGGTTGCGATTTTCTAACTTTCGCGATCGCAACATCACGCTAACGATGCTGCCCAACCCCCCTGCTGCCAGCACCAGCTGGATATATTGCCACTCCTGTGACGAAAATAACTCCACCTGGGACCCTTGGGTTTCCCCCTCAACAATGGTTGTTGAGCCCGACAGCTCGCCATCGACCACAACCCCGTCAGAACTGCCAGAACTACTGTCAGAGGACTCTTCTGGCGGCTCATCCACCGGGTCAGCAATCGGCTGAGAGTGGTTGATGCCATGCTGATAGCCAATCTCATATTGGTTTACCAGATACATCCGCGCAGCGGTGGTACTGCCGATTAGCACCGTAATGGTGATCGTGAACCAGGTGAGACCAGAGATCAGCTGCGCAGCGGGAGACCCCCCAGCGCTCAGCACAGCGACTAGCGGATTGCGATAAATCCGAATCTCACGGGCAATCCGTTTGCGAATATCCCGCGCCAGCGACACCCGTTCTGCCATCGACATAGCAGGCGACTGGTTATTTTTAGGTACAGCCTCTGTCGGTAACAACAAACTGACCGCCAGCTCCATCATGGGCATTAACATTTGGTCATTAGTAAGTTCTAGATGGGGGACTTGCTCTAGCAACTTACCCAACTCGCGATAGGCAGATTTGGATAGATGCTCAGACGCCAGTCCCTGCTCGATGCGGTCGATTAACTCTCGCGCATCCTGACGAATAATAAGATCAATATCTTCTATTAGGCCTGATGGTAAGCCTATTGTGTGTACAGCCATGACCGTGTGTGCATCCTGAAGGTGACAACGTTAAGAGAATTTGCATGCCGCTGCGGATATGACACACCTGATTCCGATTCGATACAACCCTCCAAGGAGAGCGATAGAAAGCACCCAGCGGCAACACCTAGACCCTAGCGATCTGTTCTTGAAGCCATACTAGCCAGGGGCCATTCTTCTAATCGGCACAGGTTGAAAGGCGGTTATTTCGTTGCCAGGAGAGGGACGATACCCCAGAAATTAAGGACAGTTATCAAACTGAGCTCTTGCCAGGAACAATATGATTCAAATCAAGGCACTTTAATCTGGGGAGATGTCAACAAAAAGGAGACACTGCATCACACAAATGGATGATCTGCGTCATGTTTTTACCCTCCGAAGAGAGAATTTAAAGCAGTAAGAGAGCACTCCTCTGTTTTATGCCCTCCCCTGTTGTACATAGAGTTGGTCACCTTGGTTGCCGTTGCCGATTTAGAGAATGAACCGAGCGATAAGATAGGCCATAGGCCAGGATCTCGCAGAGAAAATCATATCGAGGATCAGCAACGGCCATTGGTTAGGCTCTGTCTCAAAATTCGTAACCGGAGACCGACTCAAAAATACCAACGCTAGAGTAGGCCTACCACACCTCAATAGGGTTACCCCATGCGTTCAGTTCTCATAGTTCTGCTTAGCACCCCCCTTCTCCTCAGCTGTGTTATTCAACCACCTGACACAGACCAGTCTGAGACTGTATCCCCCTCTCCTTCCGTGGCCGACACCTCCCAAGACGCCCTGCCCAACACTATCCAAACCCAGGTTCTCAGTGATTTAGCCAACCACCTAGACATTCCCACTGACCAGATCACCCTCGACAACTACAGTCGCCAAACCTGGTCCGACGGCTGCCTCGGTCTTGGTGGCCCAGCCGAAAGCTGTCTTGCAGCCCTGACTGACGGCTGGCAGGTTGAAGCTATTGATACTGAGACGAATAAGGCCTACGTTTATCGCACCAACCTAAATGGCGATCAAATTCGGCGTGAGCCCTAGCTAGAGAGATTTTCAACATCTGATTTAGTCTTCAAGGTTGTTGCTCTCGCTTCTTCTAGTTATCTAGGCTGCACTGGGGACACGGCGCTGTCTTGGCGCATCGTGATGGGCCCAGCCTAGATTTCATCGTCATAAAACCGATAAAACAAATATTCATCCCTAAAGGGATGTTCATCGGTCACATGGTGAAACACCCCTTTCTCTACTAGCGACTGACCAATCCTCACTGCAGCTTCCCGCGTAGCATTCTGGGTCTTTGCTAACCACGTCACCGCCTCACTCCCCACAAAACAACTCGAATAAACACTCAAGCGAAATCGCCGATCTTGAATAGTTACCCCATCGTCCGAACGCATCTGTTTTACCAGCCGCTCTAGAACTACGTCTTGCAAGCGCTGATGGCTCGTTAACAAACTCGAATAGTCTCGAACATCTGCCAACAGATCGTTGGGCATTAATCCACTGGTATTTTTGCCTGTATTTTCTAAGGTCGGTGTACCGTCCTCCAGCGGCTGTGCCCAGACAGTTGGCTCAAACTGAGAGGACCGGACGTTTAGATCTCGCTGGGGAAATGGAATCTCAATGTTATGACGCCGAAAGTTTGCT
>ERZ1740070.209-NODE-209-length-41578-cov-7.508802_pt1 | contig 41578 bp, 45 predicted proteins | sample MGYA00581734_ERZ1740070 | MGnify/ENA primary metagenome ERZ1740070 (study PRJEB43018, sample SAMN04849744) | marine metagenome | isolation source: floating plastic debris | place: Pacific Ocean | collected 2008-09-01 | study: EMG produced TPA metagenomics assembly... | reverse complement strand
CTGCCGCATATAGCGCCGGCTTGCGGACCGGCAACCACCGCGCCCCGTTGCGGCCCAAAGCATCGCGCGCCACGGTCCAACTGTCGTAGCTGCCTGCATCGGAGTAGGTGTAGATCGGGTGTTTGCGAGGCTCGATCCGCATGCGCGCCGTCTGTACCGCGGGTCGCAACGTATCAGAGCGCGCGTCCATCGTGACGGAGTATCCATTACTGCCCCGTTTCCATTCGAAATGCACTCGATTGAAATTGAGGTTCAGGCCGGAGACGCCCGGATTGTACCCAACCTGATCGGGCTGCTTGTCGTCGATGACGGTCAGGGTGGGCAACGCACCTGACCAAACAAGGAAACGTCCGGTGACTTCGGTTAGACCGACCTCCTCCCGCAGGCGTTTTGTGATGGTCGCAAGCGCGTTGGTATCAAGGGTCGGATCACCGCCCCCGGCCAAGATCAAATCCCCTGCCAAACGTCCATTTGTAATGGGGCCGGTTGCAAAAACCCGGGTTTCGAAATGATATCCTGGGCCAAGAACATCAAGCGCGTAACACGCTGTCAGGGCCTTCGCGACACTGGCCGGTGGCAAGGCGCGCAAGGGATTGTGCGATTCCAGCACCAGACTGGTTTTGACATCGGCCACTTGCGCCGAAACCTTCCCGTCTAACCCGGCATCTGCAACGAGTTGCGCAAGCGGGGCTTGATAGGTTTTCAGCAATTCCCCTGTGCGCGCCGTCGGCCGCAAGGATGTCAGTGGCGCGAGTGCTGATTGCGCAAATGCGGCGTGTCCTAGACCGGCGGATGCCAGTCCGCCCAAAAACAAACGCCGTGACAAAACTGATTTCATGGGGCCGATCTAATCTTATGCCAAAGGTGCAGGCAAGCGCCTCAGATGCGTCATCAACGGAGAGTGAATACGCGGGCTTTTACCCGTCAAACGATGGCGTTGGAAATCCGCTTGTGTCGATCGGCGGATACACTCCTCCCAGGCCTGGGGCTTTGAACATTCCAACGAAATCGGAGCGCTCCACCACATATGGAAATGCCAATTCCGATGCATTGACCCGACCGTTTTGTGACCAAAACTCTGTTCCTTTAGGGGCCAGCCAGACCACATAGAAATGCGATGGATACATCATATGATGTCTGCTCCAAGGCACCCATGCATCGCCTTTCCGCGCGGCCTTGAAACAAAAGATCATCTTACCGCTGCCAACCAGCTTTTGGTTTGTCGGGTCAATTGACACGTCGTTTGCCCATTCGGGGCTTAGACCGTACGCCCATGTGTCCGCCTCGGTTCGACGTTTCACGCCGGTACAAACGTGAAGGTCCTCGTCCAACACGCCCCGCGCCCAGCCTGTCTTATAGTCAGGTTTGAGGTTATTCGGACCTTGCGGTTTTGTCGGATCGTATTTCTGAACGAAATGAGCACCGGGGTTTAATACGTCATATTTGATCATACTTTTGCGTCTCGCGATTTCATGTGCTCCATGCCCCTGCCGCGCGAATCTCGGATGAACTGACCGGCATCATGGGCATGTTGACGAAACACCATTTCGGCGCATCACTGTGCGGCAACAGGTGCGATGCTTTCCCCGGCAAGCGTTTATGATGATACTGACGTGCAGTGCGGGAATGAAGACCTGCCTGACGAAACCCCGGGCGTGCCAAGACCCCCATGGGCGCCGCATGCAAGATATCCTGCCACCGTTCCCACTTGTGAAACTGCTCCAGGTTGTCTGCGCCCATGAGCCAGACAAACCGCACACCCGGGTGGCGCGCTTTCAAAGCTGTGATGGTCTCAGCCGTGAACTGCGTGCCGATCTGTGCTTCGAAATCGCTTACCAGCACGCGGGGGTCCTGCATGACCTTCCTCGCATGCGCCATGCGCGCCTCAATCGGTGCGGGACCGCGGGATTTTAACGGATTACCCGGAGAGACCAACCAAATCAGACGGTCCAGCCCAAACCGTTTCAGAGCGACTCGCGTGATATGCACGTGACCTGTATGTGCAGGGTCAAAGGACCCGCCCAGCAATCCCACGGTCATGCCAGAGCGCAAGTGAAGTCTAAGAGAGCGCAATGCCTACTGTGTCCAGTCCGGCGGGCGCTTTTCCAGAAAGGCGGCGATGCCTTCTTCGGTGTCGCGGTGCAGCATGTTCTCGACCATCACCGCACCGGTATAGGCATAGGCGTCTTCCAGCGGCATTTGCGCCTGTTCGTAAAAGGCCTGTTTTCCTATCTTAACAGCGACGCCTAGCTTGTCGGCCACACGCTGCGCAAGCGCTTGGGTCTCTTCAGCCAGTTGATTGGCTGGCACAACCTTGTTGATCAAACCAAGGTCTTGCGCCTTTGCTGCGTCAATGAACTCGCCCGTCACCAGCATCTCAAACGCCTGTTTGCGCGGGATATTCCGCGATAGGGCAACCATGGGCGTTGAACAAAACAAGCCGATGTTGACGCCATTCACGCCAAACCGCGTGCCTTCCGCCGCGACGGCCATGTCACATGACGCCACCAGCTGACAGCCTGCGGCAGTGGCAAGGCCATGCACCTGCGCGATCACGGGTTGCGGCAGCTTTTGAACACCGGTCATCACGCGTGCGCATCGGGCGAACAGGCCTTTGAAATACGCCTGTCCCCCATCTTCTGCCTGACGCCCCGCAGTCATTTGCTTGAGGTCGTGACCTGCGCAAAACGCCTTACCCGCACCTGAAATCACCACAACCCGGGTTGTCGCATCGTTTTGCAACGCATCAATCTGGTCTTGCAGAGCGGCCAACATCTCTTCCGACAGCGCATTCAGACGGTCGGGCGCGTTCATATGCAGATGGCAAATTGCGTTTGTGTCGTAACGTTCCAGGACTTTCATCTTGTCCTCCCAGTGACTTGGCGCGACCTTAGCGTCAGACGTGTGGGGAGGAAAGCATGGCAATCAAGGTCAACGCCGAAGACATGGCCGCCTTTCTGGACGACGTCTTCCCGCAAGTGAAAGGCATGTTCAGCATTGACCGCCTCGATGACGAACTGCTGGTCATGCGCTTGCACGCGTCGGACCAGCACCTGCGCCCGGGCGGCACCGTCTCTGGACCCGCCATGTTCAGCCTCGCGGATGTCGCCGCTTACGTCGCAACCATGTCGCGCATTGGCAAAGAAGCGCTGGCAGTCACTACAAATTGTTCGATTGATTTCATGCGCAAACCTGCGGCAGGGGCAGATGTGCTGGCACATGCAAAGGTCCTGAAGCTGGGCAAAGCGCTGAGTGTTACCGACGTACTGCTATACTCTGACGGGCAGTCAGAGCCGGTAGCACGGGCGAATTTGACCTATTCAATACCGCCGAAGCGGTAATGCCGGCCGACATCACGTCGCACCAAACAAAAGACGCGCCAAAGGCGTTTGCGTGGCGAATTCCAAAAAGGGGGCGCAAAGCCGGTCTTTACGCCCCAAGTAAGCGTTCTGTCAGGTGCAGGGATCACACCATCCAGAACTGACGGCTGGCTTCCCTGTGGGCAGTCAACCGGTCCAGCCCGATGTCACGGAGAAGATGATCATCGAGATGTTTGAGATGGCCCCGCGTGCGACGACGCTCGGACCACTTCGCCAGGACCACCGCGACGCGCAACGCTACGACAGCCGCTGGGGAGAGCGTCGACTGTTCACCAAGGTAGGTGAGTTCGGGGGCGTATGTTGCGTGTGCCATGGGTGTACTCCTCAAATGTATTGACACAATCTAAAAGAATCACGATATTTGTGTGTGTACCGCGATACAAAAAATCGGTACATTGTATATAGAGAGCGATCCAGAGAAACATTGTGCCCGATACAATTTTGCCAGATCAGATCATATCCCTGCCCCGTACCGGCAATGGTCCTAAATACAAACGCGTGGCAGATGCGATACATTCAGCGATACGCTCTGGTGATCTTACAGAAGGTTCAAAATTGCCCCCCGTGCGAGAATTGGCGTGGTCACTTGGCATAACGCCCGGAACGGTCGCGCGTGCATATACGGTGCTCACGGATGCAGGTCACGCCGTCGCCGAAGTGGGTCGGGGAACGTTCGTTGCCGGAGGCCCTGCAGCACGCCCCGCCTTGCCCCGGGAATATGTCTCGACACCAGTGACGGACGGAAAGCTTTCACTCGTCAGCCCGCAACTTCCTAACATGGGCCAGATTGCCTTACTGCGCCATGCCTTTGCAACGGTTGGGAAAAGTCAGCCGGAACGGTTGATCCACTATCCCACACGGGATGCATATCGCCCCTTACGGGAAGCTGCAGTTTATTGGCTGCGCAACGTACCATTGGGTCACGTGAGCGAAAGCGAAGTTGTACTGGTCCACGGGGCGCAGAACGGGCTTGGCGTCATCCTGCAAGCCATTCTGCGCGGCAACAATCCAACCATCCTCGTTGAGGAAATGGCCTATCCCGGTTTCCGCCGGGCGGCTGATCTTTTGCGCGCGGATGTGGTGGGTTTGCCCAGCGATGAAAACGGGATTTTGCCGGACGCGCTTGAAAAAACGATACGCCGCACTGGGGCACAGGTGCTTTGTACCTCTCCGGATGTGCACAATCCAACGCTGGTCTGCACCCCATCTGACCGCAGACGCGCCATCGCTGATGTGTGTCGACGGCTTGATATCCAGATTATCGAGGATGATTGCTACAGGCGCACTGACAATACCGCGCCAAGCTACCGTATCCTTGCGCCGGAGCGGACATGGCATGTTGCGTCGATCTCAAAGGTGCTGACCCCTGCCCTGCGGTTGGGCTTTGCGATTGCCCCGCGTGGGCGCGGACCAGATTTGCGGCAAGTCGCTGAACACGGATTCTTCGGCCTTGCTCAGCCTTTGGCCGAAGTGGCTGAACACATTCTGTCGAGCCCAGACACAGAAGACATTGTGAACAGCATCCGCAGCAATATGGCGTCTTATGTCCGGGTCGCTGTGAATGCACTGGGAAGCTATGACGTGACGTGGCACGAAGATGTGCCGTTTATCTGGCTCAAACTTCCCCAGGGCTGGCGCGCCGCATCGTTCTGCCGAGCGGCCGAGATGCGCGACATCCAAATTCGGTCCGCCGACGAGTTTGCATTGCGGGACGGCCGCGCGCCGCACGCGGTGCGCATCGCGGTGAACGCCCAGATCCCTTTGAAGCAGTTTGAAACGGCGATGCTTCAGCTGCGCGACCTGTTGCAACACCCGCCCGAACAGATAAGTGTCTGATACTTCCGTAGAATGATTAAAAAATAGTCGCCCGTGTCGGGATCGGAGGTTAGGCTTTGGCAACGACTCACCCCCCTGGACGCTGCCGATGCCGATCGACCTGTCTTTAACTTTTGCCGACACCGCCCCCGATCTGGGTGAGCTGTCCGAGTTGCTGACAGAGTATTACGGTCAAATTCAGGAACGGCTGATGAACGTCGGCGGCCCGCATCTTTCCATCGAAACCGAAGTCAGGACAAGTCTGGAAGCAATCGACCGGTTCCTTCCTCCCAACGGCGCCATCGTGCTGGCGCGGGACAGTTCCGGGTTTCTTCTCGGGTGCGGGTTCATGCGCATGATTGATCCGCAACGGGCAGAGTTAAAGCGGCTCTACGTTCGCGATCTGGCGCGCGGATTTGGGTTGGGCCGTAAGTTGATAGAGTTGCGGATCGACAAAGCCAAAGAGATGGGCGCCAAAACCATCTACGCCGACACGGTGCGCGGCAACAGTTCGATGCTCGCCCTTTATGATCGTCTCGGCTTTACCAGCACGCCCCGCTATGATGGCAACGCCAACGACGCTGCACTGGACCCCTATCTGGTCTATCGCAAACTGGACGTGCGCGCCGCGTGAATTGGCGCGAAGTTATGGGGTATACTAATACCTTTATTTTAAGTAATTGATTTTAAATATTTAATTCAAAGGAACCGTTCTTGACTGCGTTTTGGCAATCCGTATAACCCGCCCAACGAATATTCGGGGTGCGTGCCACCCTGCTTCACCAATGAAACGTCAGGGTACTCCCAAGATGAAAACCTATTCTGCAACACCGGCAGATATCGACAAGAAATGGATCATTATCGATGCCGAAGGCGTTGTTCTGGGCCGTCTTGCATCGATCGTTGCCATGCGCCTGCGCGGCAAGCACAAGGCGACCTTCACTCCGCATATGGACACGGGCGACAACGTCATCGTGATCAACGCCGACAAGATCCAGCTGACCGGAAACAAGCGCCAGGAAAACTACTACTGGCACACAGGCTACCCGGGCGGCATCAAGTCCCGCACCAAGCAGCAGATCCTTGAGGGCGCACACCCAGAGCGTGTTGTCCAGAAAGCTGTCCAGCGGATGCTTCCTGGCAACCGCCTGTCCCGCAAGATCATGACAAACCTGCGCGTTTACGCCGGTGCCGAGCACCCACACGAGGCGCAAAGCCCCGAAGTGCTGGACGTGAAGTCCATGAACTCCAAGAACACACGGACGGCGAAATAATGGCTGAGCAACTCAATTCTTTGGAAGACCTGAACACGGTTGCTGGCGTTGACGCGGCACCCGAAGCGGCAGTCGACGCAACTACGGCAGAGCCTCAACGCGATGAACTGGGCCGATCCTATGCCACAGGCAAGCGGAAAGACGCCGTCGCACGCGTATGGATCAAGCCAGGTTCCGGCAAGGTCAACGTCAACGGCAAAGAGATGAACGTCTATTTCGCCCGCCCGGTTCTGCAAATGATCCTGCGTCAGCCGTTTGATGTGGCCGGCGTTGCCGACCAGTTCGACGTCATGGCAACCGTCAAAGGTGGTGGCCTGTCGGGTCAGGCCGGTGCGGTTAAGCACGGCATCTCGAAAGCACTTCAGCTTTACGATCCGTCCCTGCGCGGCGCTCTAAAGGCGGCTGGTTTCCTTACGCGAGACAGCCGCGTTGTGGAACGCAAGAAATACGGCAAGCGCAAGGCGCGTCGGAGCTTCCAGTTCTCCAAGCGTTAATTACGCTTCCAAACGCTTTGAAAAGGCCGCTCGATGGAGCGGCCTTTTTTGTTGTGTTGTTCAGGGACTTGTGGCGCGCAGACAAGACTCCACAGAACGACAGGTGCGTGTTAGCCTTGCAAGACGGCCTGCAAGATTAGACGGGGCGTGCATGATTGGCGCTCTCGTTTTGCGCCGCCTTTGAAGGTAGACCATTGAGATGGCGCGCATTTTCCGCAGTCCTCACAGTCCTTATTTAATTACGGACCAAGCTGAAAACAAAGCCGCGTACGCGCCCCATAGCTTTCAAGATCGTGGTGAAGCATTGCGCATGCTACGCGCACATTTTTCTGATCCGGCCACCCTGTCGTCGCTCAGACGCTGGGCGCACGACATAGGGCTATTCAAGCCAACAGGCTCAGATGTGTTCGAGGTTCTGGCAACCATGCTGTTTGCCCGCCGCCTCAAACTGATGCGCCTCATCCCGCAATCACATTATGCCGCCGATGCGGAGTCTAAGCCCGACAAGCCCGACATCGAACCGGATAAACCAAAGCCAAAGCCGAAACCCAAGAAGGAAGAGAAGATTGCCGAACTGGTGGTCATCGTCAAAGACTGCGACGGAAATCCAGTGCAGTATGCCAGCGTCTCTGCCGGGGCAGCCGGTGGCATGTCGACAGATGAGAACGGCGTCGCGGATTTTGGACAGGTCACAGCCGGCACATACACGATCACCGCTGAAAAAGAGGGACATTCCCCAGAACGCTCAGGCGATATTGAGGCCGACGAAAAGACCGATGTCTCAGTACCCGAAGGAAGCAGGACTGTCGTCAACCTTATCCAGCATCCGCAATGCGCGAGCGTCAGTTTCTTTGAAGGGCCAACATCTCGCCCGCTCTATTTTGGGTTCGATCACAAGACAGATATGCCTGAGACCGACCCCGGACATTATTGGAAACCCTGCCCTGCACATGGTGACCTGACCCTTCCGGGCAATAAGCTGACCCGCGATGGTGCGCGGTGGGTGTCTGTTGCAGTGGGCAAGGAAGTTCAGCTTGAGATCAATTTCGATTTCAAAGATGACGAATGTATCCCGTGCATCTCGAATAGCACGTTCGAGGTTGTTCCATCGAGTGTGGCGACTGTCGTAACACCAAAGGTTTCCGCTAAAAAGGCCGTCTTCAAGATCAAAGGGGCCGCCCCGGGCGAGGCTAGTCTGAAGGTCATCTGTGACGGCAAGGATATCGGCTGGTTTCACATCTGGTGTCAGCACGAGGTAACCTTGAAACTGGATGTAGCCTGTATCGTCACCGACCGTGCGCCCGCGGCGACATACAACATGGGCGCTCTGCGCACGCATTTTGAAGACATTTATCGGCAGGCCCTGATCAAAGTGGATATGCTGGACCTTGGCCAGATTGACCTGACCGGCAACTTCATTTTGTCAGCAATTGAAAGCTCAGGTTATCCGACCACTGGTGTATTTCTAGACAAATCCGGCAGCCCAAGCGCATACGACTCAAAAGGGACTGTCATCGCGGCGTTAGATGGGTTCGCGAGCCTGTCTTTGGCATTGCGCACATCGGCCCCGCTCGCACGGGCCGGTGCATACCGGCTCTACTGGTATGTGCCGACAGTAGGCTGTTCGATTCTCGGAACAGTACCCAATATTGGGTCTAACAGGTCCTTTAGCTTCAAACCGGACTCGGCAACCGCTCGGAACTCTTGCGCCCATGAATTTGGCCATTGCCTCAATCTGCGTCATCCTTCTGACAGTTCAGGAAGCTCACAATTCGCGGGACACATCCTATCGAGCCGGAACGCGGCATCGCCTGCCTACGCAGCCACAAATACGGAACCAAGCTCGACTGCGCGTGGCGCAAATGGCAATGTGATGGCCGACGATCCAACCAATCTCATGGGATATTGGAGAGACCGCCCCAATCGCAAGAGATTACGCTATCATCAGTGGAAAGCGGCAAGTAGGAGCTAGCAATGGCCTTTGTAGATGACTGCCCACCCATCGTGGTCGAGCGTGTGATGCGCGAGGATTTGGCCGACAGCGAAAGCTCTGAATTGTTTTCGTGGATTGCAGGCAATGCGTCGCTGGATTGCCAGGTGAAAGCGTTGATTGCCGTCGCCGACCGGTTGGACAAAAACAGCCACCCGCAGGTGATCGGCGACTTCACGTCTTCGGTCGCGACCTATGCACGATTTCTGACGCCGCTTGGAGTGGAACAGATAAAAAGTGCTTATCTTCGCGTGCGATACGACGAAACCGTCGCGGCGCAATACTTCTTGGGTCTTCGCGCGACAAAGATTGATATTCGCCCTCATCTTGAACGACGGGTCGAAGTTGATTGGTCCTTCGAACACCCACGTCAGAATGCCGCCACATGGCACTATTACCTCTATCTTGCCAGCCTGGAGGATCCGGCGGCGATAGAAGCACTCGGCGAAAAACTGGCCGGCACTAAGAACGGCAATGATCTAACCAACCTCTTGCAAAGTCTAAGTGAGGTCGAAGGCGAAAACGTGACCTCACTTTTACGGGCGTATGAGAATGACATGCGTCGCGCAGACGGCACAGAAGCGCCTGGAATGCCCATCTCGGAAAACGTGAAGCTCTGGCTGTCGATGCGAGAACAGTGATTTAAGCTTACCGATCGGCTGCCTTTTCCGGCGCCTGCGGCGTGAACTCGCAGCGATTGGGTTTGATGTCGATCAGTGGTGTTTTGTCGAGGCAGTCCAAACCCTTAACGACCACGCCGCTTGCTTCGACACGAACGAGTGCCACCCGCGACACGCCAATTGGATTGGGCCTGACGGGTGAGCGCAACGCGAAGGTGCCTACGGTTCTGTCATTGCTTTTGGGGTTCTGAATCACCAGATCGCGCCGGGATTGGTGTAGCCAGTAGAGCACATCCAGCGTCGCGTAAGCCTCTATGCCTTTCAGCGCGGCCTGCCATTGCGGCAACAGTTCAAGCCTGCACTCTGGCCCATCCAGCCTGCCCTGGCGCGGGCACAGATCGCGCGAGGTAAAGGGCGTGCGGATCACTCCGATAAACTGAAGCGTCGCATCATGCTGAACCTCGGTCCCATTCGATACCTCACCGGGTCGTATTTCAGATGTGTCGTTCTGGGTCATGTCGTCCATGCGGTTCATCTAATGTTTCGAAGATAATATCGAAAGCATTGTCAGACCCACAGCCTACCCGCCATCTACGACCAATGGACAATGCTGGTTTTGGCCAAAAGCACGCTGCTCTAGTTGAAACTGCATAATTTCCCGCGTTTACATATCAATGCGGAAATTATGCAAGATTGCGTGTTTTATGCAAAGTATCTCCGAGGCGCTTAGCCTCGCCGTTGCACTGGTGCTCAGAGCTGACCCCGATCTTTACGAGATCGTGGGCCTGTCTCTTTATGTCAGCATAACTGCGACGGTGCTTGCGTGTGCCTTCGGGTTGCCGCTTGGCGCGTTGTTGGCCACCGTCCGGTTTCCCGGTCGCGGCGCAGCGTTGGTTTTGGTGAACGCGCTCATGGGGTTACCGCCCGTTGTGGTCGGACTGTTCGTGTATCTTTATCTGTCGCGCTCTGGCCCGTTTGGATTTCTCGGCCTGCTCTACACACCAACTGCGATGATTATCGCGCAAACGCTGCTCATCACGCCCATTGTGGCGGCCTTGTCGCGTCAGGTGCTTGAAGACCTCGACAGTGAATATGCCGAACAGTTCCGATCTTTTGCGATCAGCGGATGGCAGCGGATACAGGCGCTGGTCTGGGATGGGCGCTACGCGCTTTTGACCGTTGCGCTTGCCGGGTTTGGCCGTGCGGTCGCCGAGGTTGGTGCGGTGATCATCGTTGGCGGTAACATCGACCACCTCACTCGCGTTATGACCACTGCAATTGCGCTTGAAACATCGAAAGGCGAGCTGGCGCTCGCACTAGCATTGGGAATCGTCCTGATGACCCTCGCGCTGATCGTCAATGCGATGGTCTATTCCGTCCGCGCCACAGCCACGAGGGCTGCTTATGCGTGATCTTTACGGATATCTTGACGCGGACGTCGCGTCCGGCCTTTCCGCGCAAGGGCTCCATTATGCAAGCGGTGGACAAGACCTGATAAAAGACCTGTCACTGGTTCTGCCGGAGAGCGGCGTTCACTGCCTGATGGGCCCGAACGGGGCTGGCAAAAGCTTGACGTTGCGGTTGCTGCACGGGCTGTTGACCGGTCAGACTGGCACACTGACATGGCGCGGCACCGTCGTCTCAGCGAAAGAGCAAGCGGCGCAGGCCATGGTGTTCCAAAAGCCTGTCCTGTTGCGCCGGTCGGTGGCGGCAAATGTGGATTTTGTGCTCAAATCCCGTCGCGCGGCGGACCCGATCTTTCGCGACGCCTTGCTCAAACGCGTCGGCCTTGAGGGGCGCAACGGGCAACCCGCGCGGCTGTTATCCGGGGGCGAACAGCAGCGGCTGGCGTTGGCTCGGGCTTTGGCGATCAAACCACGCGTTCTGTTCTTGGATGAACCAACCGCCAGTCTTGATCCGGCGTCAGCCCGCGTGATCGAAGACATCCTGATAGAAGAGCGCGAAAACGGCACGCTGGTTGTTCTGGTCACACACGATATCGGGCAAGCGCAGCGTTTGTCGGACAGCGTTGCGTTTGTGGCCGACGGCCGAGTTGTCGAACACAGGACGACAGACGCATTCTTTCATACACCAACATCGCAGGAAGCACGCGCCTACTTGTCCAACTTTATGATCCTTTAACCTAGCTTCCACCACGCCAAGACGGAGGATTTTATGCGCATCACTTCGGTTGTGACCGCACTCCTTACCATCAGTATCGCGAGTTCATCTTGGGCCGGCAGCATTCTGGTTCAGTCGACCACATCCACGGCAAACTCTGGTCTATACGACCATATCCTGCCCGAATTCACGGACACCACAAGAATTGAGGTCAACGTCGTCGCCGTCGGCACCGGGCAAGCCATCCGGAACGCGCAAAACTGTGATGGTGACGTGTTGTTGGTGCATGCCAAAGCCTCTGAAGAGGCTTTTGTGTCAGAGGGTTACGGCGTAGCGCGGTCCGACGTCATGTACAATGACTTCGTGATTGTCGGCCCCGGCGACGACCCTGCAGGGGTAGGTGGTCTTGCTGATGCACAAGCCGCATTCAGTACGATTGCCTCCAGTGAAACACTGTTTGCATCGCGCGGCGATGACAGCGGCACGCATAAAAAAGAGATGTCACTCTGGCAGTCAGCGGGCGTCGATCCGACCACAGCGTCAGGCACGTGGTACCGCGAAACCGGGTCCGGCATGGGGGCGACGCTGAATGCGGCTGTCGGCATGAACGCCTATGTCATGACAGATCGCGCGACCTGGATCAGCTTTGGCAACAAGGGCGATTTTGCGATTGCCGTGGAAGGCGACGAAAACCTGTTTAATCAGTATGGCGTCATACTCGTGAACCCCGAACGGTGCCCTTCGGTGAACGCAGCTGACGGTCAGGCGTTCATTGACTGGCTTTTATCCGACTCCGGGCAATCCGCCATCGAAAGCTACACACGGGATGGTCAGCAGCTGTTTTTCCCCAACGCAGGCTGATCAGAACAACAGGCCCTGGTGATACGGTGTCTTGCCGAGCCGGGGCCTGTCGGACATAGTTGCGCTGACATGTTAAAGTCTGGCCCAACCACCCCTGAACGCTATCTGACCGTGCCGGAATTGGCCGAGCTTTTGCGCATCAAAGAACGTAAGGTCTACGATCTTGCCTCGACCGGGGCTGTGCCGTGCTCCAAAGTCACTGGCAAACTGTTGTTTCCAGAACAAGCCGTGCATCGCTGGCTGTCCCGTGGGCAAACGGGCAGCGATAGAAACACTGCACCGCGTCCCTTGGTGTTCTTGGGCAGCCACGACCCTCTGCTTGATTGGGCATTGCGCCAATCGGAATGTGGCGTGGCCACCTATTTTGACAGCTCGCAAGATGGGTTGAACCGATTTGCAGATCGCGAAGGTGTTGCGGCTGGTTTGCACATGTTCGACCCCGCATCTGACACATGGAATATCCCGGCGGTTGAGCAGTTCAGCGGTGATCCAGTGGTGCTCTTGGCCTTTGCTAAGCGGCGGCGCGGGTTGGTGTTACGGCGCAATCTATCCGGGCAGATAAAAGGATTGGCTGATCTTACCGGGCGCACTGTGACGCCGCGCCAAGCTGGAGCCGGCACGCGCATCCTGTTTGATCACCTGCTGGCCAAAGCGGGCGTATCACCTGACGGCATCAAACTCGCGCCCGTTGCGCGGAGCGAAGCGGATGCCGTGCTTGAGATTGTGGCCGAAGACTCCGACGCGACCTTTGGGCTGGAAGTGCTGGCGCATCGGTACAAACTTGGGTTCATCCCGCTTATTGAAGAGCGTTTTGACCTGTTGGTCAGCCGCCGGGCCTACTTTGAGCCACCGATGCAACGGTTTGTTCGGTTTCTTGGCACGCCGGCTTTTGCAGACCATGCGGCGGGAATGGCAGGTTATGATGTAGCGGATGCCGGAACCGTTCGCTGGAACGGATAGCACCGATTTTCCTAAGGCAAGTGGTGGACGATGGCGCAGGGGCGCAATAGGGTCTGCGCTGAGCCAAGGAAAACCGCATGACCGACGCCACACCCTATCAGGTGCTTGCCCGCAAATACCGCCCCGAAACCTTTGCCGACCTCGTCGGGCAAGAGGCGATGGTACGCACGCTCAAAAACGCGTTTGAGGCGGACCGCATCGCGCAGGCCTTTGTCATGACCGGCATTCGCGGGATCGGCAAAACCACCACGGCGCGGATCATCGCAAAGGGTTTGAACTGTATTGGCGCGGATGGGTCCGGCGGCCCAACGACCGAGCCATGTGGCGTGTGTGAGCATTGCACCGCGATCATGGAAGGTCGGCATGTTGACGTGATGGAGATGGACGCGGCCTCGCGCACCGGGGTTGGTGACATCCGAGAGATCATCGACTCGGTCCATTACCGGGCGGCTTCGGCGCGCTACAAGATCTACATCATCGACGAAGTGCACATGCTCTCAACAAGCGCCTTTAACGCACTGTTGAAGACTTTGGAAGAACCCCCTGCGCATGTGAAGTTCATCTTTGCGACGACCGAAATTCGCAAGGTTCCGGTGACAGTGCTGTCTCGCTGCCAGCGGTTTGATCTACGGCGGATTGAGCCGGAAGAAATGATCGCCCTCCTTCGCAAGATCGCGACGAACGAAGGGGCCGAGATTACCGACGACGCCCTTGCCCTGATCACCCGTGCAGCGGAAGGGTCTGCGCGGGACGCGACCTCGCTTTTGGATCAGGCGATCAGCCACGGCGCGGGTGAAACCGGAGCAGATCAGGTCCGCGCGATGCTGGGTTTGGCGGATCGGGGCCGCGTCCTTGATCTGTTTGATCTGGTGATGAAAGGAGACGCGGCGGGGGCTTTGACCGAGCTTTCCTCGCAGTACGCCGATGGGGCAGACCCGATGGCGGTGCTGCGCGATCTGGCTGAAATCACGCATTGGATCTCGGTTGTGAAGATCACACCCGAAGCGGCAGAAGACCCCACGATCAGCCCTGATGAGCGCCAGCGCGGGCAGGCCTTTGCAGAAGCGCTGGGGATGCGGCCCCTGACCCGGTTGTGGCAGATGCTGTTGAAAGCCTTGGATGAAGTCGCCAACGCGCCCAACGCCATGATGGCGGCGGAAATGGCGATCATCCGAATGACGCATGTGTCCGAACTTCCAAGCCCAGAGGATTTGGTCAAGAGGTTGCAGGATACACCCCCTCCACCGCCGTCCCCACCTGGCGGAGGGATTGGCGCTTCAGCTGGCGCGCCAACGCAGGCGATGGCATCCCCTGCCCCAACACATGCGCCCTCTTCCGGGCCGCACGCGTCAGATGTCGGGGCAGCGGTGGCGGTCGCGGCAGAGCAAGCCCTCGCGCGGTATCCGACGTTTGACCACGTGGTCGAACTGATCCGGGCAAATCGCGATGTGAAGCTTTTGGTTGAGGTGGAAGGCTGCGTGCGGCTCGCCGCGTATCAACCTGGACGAATTGAGTTTACGCCAACCAGCAACGCTCCGGCGGACCTGGCGGCGCGACTGGGCGGTGCGTTGCAACGCTGGACAGGAAACCGCTGGGGCGTGTCCGTTGTGAACGGCGCTGAAACGTCAACGATCGCCGAAATACGTGATGCCGAAGTGCTCGCCATCAAAGCCGAAGCTGCAGAGCACCCGCTGGTCAAAGCTGTGTTTGACGCCTTCCCCGGTGCACGCATCGAAGAAGTTCGCACGCCGGACCAAATCGCAGCCGAGGCCGAGGTGGAAGCCCTGCCAGAAGTGGAAGACGAATGGGACCCGTTCGAGGAGGATTGATCCTCGCGCTTTTGCCCAGCTTGGCATGGGCACAGACTTGCGCAGAACAGCGGCCAAGCTGGGACGGGCAGCCGGTCACCATGGCGCAAGAGGCGATGTTCATCGCCACGACGCCTGCCGCTTTGATCCTGATCTTGGGCACAGTCGTCGCCGCACGGTTCAAAAGCTCCTGGGGCGGCCTCATCGTGGTTCTTGGCTGGACAGCCTTAGTCTCCTTTCTGACCATGCTAGCGCCAGACAGCCGCAAACAGGCCTTTGCAGAAGGCTGTGTTGGGAACCCCGCCTTGTTCATTGGCATCATCACTGCAATATGTATCGGGATGATCTTTTACACGGCGCCCCCAAAGGCGCGTTGAGGAATGGAGAGCGAGACATGCTAAAGGGTTTGGGCCAGATGGGTGACATGGCCAAGATGATGAAGGCCGCACAGGAAATGCAGGGCAAGATGGCCCAAATGCAGGAAGATCTGGAAACCATGACGGTTGTTGGTGAATCCGGTGCCGGCTTGGTCAAGGCGACGTCAACGGCCAAGGGCGAACTGACAGCGCTGGATATCGATCCGTCGATCTTTAACGGCGACGACAAGGAAGTGGTCGAAGATCTGATCCTCGCTGCCATCAAAGACGCGCAGCAAAAGGCACAGGACAAGTCGCAGGCCGAAATGGCGAAGCTGACCGAAGGTCTGGGCCTGCCGCCCGGAATGAACCTGCCTTTCTAAGCAGGATCACGCGCCGCTGATGCGGGATGACAATGACATTGATGCGCTGATTGCGATGATGGCGCGCTTGCCGGGGCTCGGGCCTCGATCTGCACGGCGCGCCGTTTTGCAGATGATCCGCAAGCGCACCTTGTTATTGGGACCATTGGCAGAGCTTATGACCCGCGTTGCACGTGACGCACGCGAATGCCTGAACTGCGGCAACATCGGAACGCAGGACATCTGCGAGATCTGCCAAGACAACCAACGCAACAACGGCGTTTTGTGCGTGGTTGAAGATGTGTCCGACCTCTGGGCGATGGAGCGAGCTGGCGTTTTCAAAGGACGTTATCACGTTCTGGGCGGCACGCTGTCCGCATTAGATGCAGTTGGGCCAGAAGAGCTTCGCATACCCAAGCTGCAAAACCGTGTGGAAAGTGAAGAGGTCACCGAAGTGATCCTCGCGTTGAACGCCACCATCGACGGCCAGACCACCGCACATTATATCGCCGACCAGCTTGAGGGGCGCGTTACGCTTACCTCTCTTGCCCAAGGTGTGCCGATTGGTGGCGAGTTGGACTATCTGGACGAAGGCACAATCACAGCCGCGTTGAACGCCCGTAAGCCGCTGTAAACGTGCGTCAGAACAGGGTCTGAACCCAAGTCACAAACGGGTCCACCAGGCGGTGTTTTGGTCCTTTGGGCGTCACAGCCAGATACCGCGCATAAAGCTGCTTGGGCAGCGGCACTTCCACCAGACGCCCTGCCGCAAGGTCCTCTCGTGTGAATTGCTCGCTGAAAAGCGTGGCCCCCAAACCTTGCCGAACGCCTTCCAACAATAGATTGGGGCTGCCGATAGGAACAAATGTCAGGCGGTCTACCTCCAGACCACAGTCGCGCATCATCGCCAGTTTTGTGGCCATGCCTTCGTGTTCCAACCAAGGAAGGTCCTGTGGATCGGACGCAGCGCTTTTCAAGAGTTTGGGCGCAACAATCCCCACCACAAGCATATTGGCAACAAGCGATGTCTCCACGCCCGGCCACGTGAGGTCGGCGTTGTAGGGGATCGCGCGGATCGCAAGATCAAAGCCCTCTCCTGCCACATCGACATATTCGCGCGTCGGATGCAGCGAGATTTCGGCGCCTGGGTGCTTGTCCCAAAACTCGGACAGGCGGGGCGTGATGATGCGATCTACAAGGAACGGCGTGGCAGTGACCCGAATTCCCCGTCGGACCTCTTGCGCGCGGATGGTATCAATCCCAGTTGAGATCGTTTCGAGCCCGTCCGCCAGCGACCGTGCCAGCGAGACCCCGGTCGGTGTGAGCCGAACGGACCGGCCATCTTTGACAGCAAGGCTTACGCCAAGCTCTTTCTCCAACGCGCGGACATGCTGCGCAATGGCGGCATGTGTGACGTTCAGCGACCGGGCTGCTCGGGCAAAATCACCTGCTCGCGCTGTGGCGTCAAAAGCCCGCAACGCAGAAAGCGATGGCAGAGTACGCCAATCCAGAGACATGATAGTTCAACTATGACAATTTCGTTTTTTCCTGATTAGCGGAAACGCGAACCTAGTGATAGCTTTTTCCAGGACGACGCAATCAGAGGTCATCAAAATGCTCGGTGGAGAGACTCCCAGAATGTTTGAGAATGCGAGCTACGAAACGGGAAAAGGCACTGCCAACATACTCATGACATCTTACAGCACAATCAATGACGTGCCGATTGAGGACGCCCGTTCACTTATCACCGCGCATGTGACCTGGGCTTATGACAAGTTTCGGTCACTGGGTGCACCAGAGTTCGATGTGATGGTTCATCTTGAACGTTTCTTTGAACATTTTGATGATGTCATGCCGCCCCGAGGGGCCTATTTTCTCGCGCACGACGAAGCGGGGCGCGCCCAAGGAACTGGCGCATTGCGGCGTGTGTCAGAGGACAAAGCCGAGATGAAGCATCTTTACGTGCGCCCAGAAGCACGTGGCATGGGACTTGGCCAAAGGCTCATCGAAGCGCGTATTGAGGCCGCCCGGGCCTTGGGCGTTCGAACGTTAGTGGCGGACACATTTCGCGGCAATGACAGCATGGTGCGCCTGTATCACCGCATCGGCTTTTCTGACGCAGAGCCCTACGACAGTGCGGTTGCCACGATCACTCCGGAGTTGATCCCGCTTCTGCGGTATTTTCGGATGACGCTCTGAAGCTGTGGCCGCATGCCCCGCATGATCGGCGAACGGGTACGAAAGCGCAAAGGGTGTTACCGCTTTCCCAATTATCACTCTTGCGCCGATCCGTGCTCTTTCAGGAATTTCCGAATGAAAATTCGGATCTCCCGCGCGGCTGAGGTGTCGAGTTCTTCGCATAAGTCAACAAATGCGTCGCGTTCATCTTTCGCCAATCGCAAGACCAATTGACTGTCTTTGGGTTTCTTCTTCGTTTTGCCCTTCGGCATAGAGCTACCAGATCATTGACTCAATTTGCTGTAATTTGTATATACACTAAATATTAACCGCAATACGTGACAGTTTTGTAAGCGAGATTTCAAGCGCGGTTTCTCTGCAGTGGCATACGCCAAATCTGTAAATGGCAACTGCGCTTTAAACGCCAAGTGAACTGTCACGTGAGTTGAAAAAGAACAAAAAACGCAGAGGAGCGCAGCAATGACGACACTTATCGTTGTGCTAACGATTGCAGGCTATACCGAGTATTCCGTCTATTTTGTGGCCGATCAGACAACCTGTGATCGATGGGGCACAACTATGCTTGAGGCAGGTGAAGCGTCCGAGTATTCGTGCATTGCGTCAACCGTCGGCAGTGCTTGATCCTAAGTCTCGGCCTTGGTGTGAAACCGTCTGAAACTTGGCGCTTGGTAAAAAAGCCGGCGCCCCCCGTGATGCACCGGCTTTCAACTGAAACGTTCAAAGATCAGTTTTTGTCTTCGTCGTCATCCCGCGCGCCATCAGGCAGGTTAAAGAAGCTGTCCGCGTCCGCGTAATTTTCTTCGCTTTCTTTTTCTTCATCAGCATTTGTCGTCAAGCTAAAGGTCTCAAGGCCTTCGATGGCACTCGGCAGGCGCGGTTCAGCGTCCATCTCCAGGCTTTGCTCGGTTGACACCAACTTACGGCGCTCGTCGTCAGACATCACTGCTTCCTGTTTCTTCGCGGCTTTCGCAACAGCCGCATCCAGCTCAGACTGTTTGCAAAGGCCCAGCGCCACGGGGTCTATCGGCTGGATGTTGTTGATGTTCCAGTGTGTGCGGTCGCGGATGGCTTGGATGGTCGGTTTGGTTGTCCCAACCAGTTTGGAAATCTGACCATCGCTCAGTTCCGGGTGGAACTTGACCAACCAATAGATAGACGCCGGACGGTCCTGACGCTTGGAAAGTGGCGTGTAACGCGGGCCTCGGCGCTTTTCTTCACCTTGCGCAGCGGCGTACACCTTGAGCTTCAACGCATAAAGCGGGTTGCCTTCGCCCTTCTTGATTTCGTCCGGTTCAAGCTGGTTGTTGGCGATGGGATCAAAGCCCTTGACGCCCGCCGCGACGTCTCCGTCGGCGATGCCTTGCACCTCGAGTTCGTGCATACCGGTAAAATCAGCGATCTGCTTAAAGGTCAGTGTCGTGTTATCCACCAGCCAGACTGCGGTGGCTTTGGCCATAATCGGTTTGCCCATCTCGCGTCTCCTTACGCAAAGCTTGTTCATGCTCTCGAACCGGGTCCGAGAGGCCCCGGTGTGCCGGGACGGGTTTCCATTGTCAGGGAACTTGGCCGGTATATAGTCGCGCCGAGGCAAAGAGGAAAGAGGAAATGCGGGCGTTTTTGTTGAGTGCGGTGGCAGTTTTGTTGGGGTCATTCGCTTTTGCCAAAGGCGAACGCTCTGGTGAGTTCGACTATTATGTGCTGTCGCTCAGCTGGTCGCCCACATGGTGCGCTATAGAGGGTGACGCGCGCCAATCTCCGCAATGCGAGGCCGATTTTGGGTGGGTCATGCATGGCCTTTGGCCGCAGTACCATCGCGGTTGGCCGTCGTATTGCCCAACCACCGAGCGCAACCCAAGCCGGGCAATGACGCGGGATATGGCCGACGTCATGGGCACGTCAGGTCTTGCGTGGCATCAGTGGAACAAACACGGCGTGTGCTCTGGCCTGACGGCATCCGATTACTACGCCCTGGCGCGTGAAGCGTATGGCAAAGTGGTACGTCCGCCCGTGTTTCGCCAATTGGATCGCGCGGTAAAACTGCCTGCCTCTGTCGTGGAAGAGGCCTTTCTCACATCCAATCCGCAACTCAGCCCCGACATGATTACCATCACCTGTCGTGACGGTCGGATTCAGGAAGCACGGATTTGCTTATCCAAATCGTTGGACCCCGTTCCTTGCGGTGCCGACGTGATCCGCGACTGCCAGATGGAGGATGCGCTGTTTGCGCCCATCCGGTGAAATTCAACTTTGATCCTGCCGGACAATGGGATCGTATCTTTGGCGTAAAGATGCGGGATCCCTTCGGTGCTATATCTGTCGTTAATCGTGAACATCCTTGTGCTCGCACCGTTGGTGTGGGCCCTGTCACTGAACAGCGGTGGTATGGCCGAGGCATTTGGCCCGGATACCCCAGCGCGACGCATTTTGGCGTCTGTCTACCTAACCATTCTGATGATGAGCTTGGCCCTGTTGGCAGCGTTGGTCTTTTCGAAACATGACATCACGCCTTACGCTGTGACGCTGCTTGTCCTGCAGGTGCTCTACAAAGTGACAACGGCGTTTGCTCTGGGTTTGGGACATCCGGTTGTATCGGCCAACCTAGCAATCAGCGCCGTACATGTCGCAACGCTTGTAGTCGTCCTTAGATGAAGTGATCGGCCAAAATGCCTATGCAACTGCAGTTAGCGGCATTCACGGTCCTTCAACCCTCATAGATCGCTACGCCGCATCTTTGCGAACTTGCTCAACTCGTCCCCACTGAACCGGAAATAGACCTTTTCGTCCACCCGATCAGCGCCAAGCGCGTCGTAAAACTCCAGAGCTTTCGGATTGTCCCGCTCGGCTGTCCAATCGAAACGTTGGCACCCAAGATCATACGCCATCTTTGCCAGGTGGAGCATAATCTGATGACCAACCCCGAGACCACGCGCGGCCTTCACCACAAACAAGTCTTTCATAAACAATGTGCCATGTTCGTTGAGCGCAGGATGGAGAATCGTGAGTGTTGCAAAGGCCGCGGGTTGGCCATCAACCCGAGCGATCAATGCCCTACATCCAGAACGACCATCGATGAGCGCTGAGGCTGCGGCCTTTGTCATGCCCTCCGCACCATCGGATGTCCCCCAATAGTGCTGGTTGGCGCTCAGCAACAATTCGGCCAACACCGCCTCGTCTTTTGCCTCCGCAAAGCGAATGTCTGAAACGCGCATGATGACGTGAAACCCCGGGCACCTTTACTCTTTCGATCAAAGCTTACCCAGACAATTTGCGTAAATCCATGGATAGGCGCAGAATTGGTGAAACGCGCCAACCGCGTTAGCGCGGCACCGTCCAACCGCCAGGAAGATCATCGCGGCGGACGCGCGGTGGTTTGACTCTGGACATCAAATTTTCCGCACGAGACAGGATCGGTCCAAGACCAGGCGCCTTTCGCGCTCGGGCCTTCACCTCTTCGATCTTCATCACGTCATAAATGCGACGGTCCAGGAACGACCAAGTGGCCTGATGATCCACCGAATCGTCTCCTAGCCAATAAAGCACGGTCGAGGAATAGACGCCCGATAGCGTGCCGCGCTTGGTGTACCAATTGATATCTCGCGACGTATCTCCCAAAGCGTCCCAGATGCGGTCAGCTGTGCCCCAGATCAGCTTGGTTCCTTCAACCGCGTGCATCGGCAGAGCAAAGAGAGTCGCGCCCCGACGTACCGCTTCCTTGTCATCTACCGCTTCGAGCCGAAGTCGCACTGCCAAGGCAACCTTGTCACGAAAACGCATGTCAGTCATGTCTCGCTCGGCCAAGGCGGCGACCATCATGTCGTCCCCGCGACGGTGAAACGCAGCAGCCAGATCAAGCGCCCCGCGCGGGAACAGAGCGCGTGCGACGACGGGCGAAAGCTCAGTGTCTTGGATCGCTGCTTTGAACGCCGTCTCGGACCAGCCATCAAACGGGACGTGCATCAGCACTGCATCAAGAAGGGCTGTCGCTGGATCGGTTGTGTCAGATGTCATGGCGTTCTCCGAAACGGTGGCGCTGAGCGCTGGATGCAAGAATGGTAGGTCTCGTCGGCGGGATTGACCACAGCTTGAAGGCGTAGAGGATCAAATCATCGCAAGTCGTCGCACAAACGCCTGTTTCGGCCTCACCCATCGACTGGACAAACACTGACACGCTTGCTATACGCGCCACTCCTGCAAATCCTTGCAAATCCAACTTAGAAAGGTGGTGAAAACCACATGCAGGTTAGTGTTCGTGACAACAACGTCGATCAGGCGCTCCGCGCTCTGAAGAAAAAGCTGCAACGTGAAGGCGTTTTCCGTGAAATGAAGCTGCGTCAGCACTTCGAAAAACCATCGGAGAAAAAAGCCCGCGAGAAAGCCGAAGCGATCCGCCGTGCGCGCAAACTGGCGCGTAAGAAGGCACAGCGCGAAGGTATGCTCTAAGCAGATTTTCCAGCACTTTTGAAAGATTTGATGACCCCCGGAGGCTTTTTGCGTTCGGGGGTTTGTCATTTGTAGCCGCGTCTTATCAGGCAGCTCTGTTCTGGGTCTGACAGCCAGCGCCAGTAGAGTTCTGCACGTCTACGGGGCTTTCCTCCACCCCGCGCATCTGACACGGTGCTAGCGACCAACCGAGGACCAACATGACAAAAATCGCCGTTTTCGACGCCTATGGCACGCTTTTTGATGTCGCCGCCGCAGCACGGGTGGTTGCCGAAGAACCAGGACGTGACGCATTGAAAGCCGTATGGACTACGGTTGCGGAACACTGGCGGCAAAAGCAGCTTCAGTACAGTTGGCTCCGCACCATCACAGGCGACTACACGCCGTTCTGGAACGTCACCCAAGACGGTTTGGACTGGGCGCTGGAGAAAACCGGCCTTGCTGACGATCTAGAACTTCGTGAACGACTGCTTGCGCTGTATTGGGAACTGTCGCCCTACAAGGAGGTGCCGCTCATGCTTGGTCAGCTCAAGGCTGCTGGCAAAACCTGCGCGATTTTGTCGAATGGCAGCAAAGACATGCTGGACGGTGCCGTCGATAGCGCTGGGATCGAAATGTTTCTCGACGCTGTTTTATCGGTTGAGGATGTCGGTATCTTCAAACCATCCGCAACCGTATACGACATGGTCGGCACGCGATTTGATTGTGCCAAGGAGGACGTTCTTTTCGTATCATCAAATGGCTGGGACGCTGCTGGGGCAAGCGGCTATGGTTTTGACACTGTTTGGGTCAATCGCGCGAGCGATCCGGTAGACCGGCTGCCGCACACCCCCAACCACGTGCTGAGCGATCTGAAAACTATACCGGAGCTTATGTGATGCCAAACTTCACAACCTCAGACGGCTTGTCACTGCATTACTCCGACGACGGTGAAGGTCTGCCGGTACTCTGTCTTGCAGGCCTGACGCGAGACGGCCGCGACTTTGACTTTGTCGCACCGCATCTGACAGGGGTCAGATTGATCCGCCTGGATTATCGTGGGCGCGGGCAATCGGACTGGGGTGATCCGTCCACCTATCAAATCCCAATCGAAGGCCGCGATGCCGTTGAACTTCTGAATCATCTGAAGATCGACAAAGTCGCCATCCTGGGCACGTCCCGTGGTGGTCTGATCGCCATGGTGATGGCCGCGACCGTCAAGGACCGATTACTTGGTGTAGCGCTCAACGATATCGGGCCTGAGATTGCGCCTGAGGGAATTGAATTCATCAAGAACTACTTGGGGCGCCTCCCTGCGCTGTCGTCTCATGCCGAGGTTGCAGAGGCGCGTGAGCGTGCAATGACGGGGTTTGAGGATGTCCCAAAGTCCCGTTGGCTAGAAGAGGCCGAGCGTTTGTTCCACGAAACAGATGACGGTCTGGCGCTCACCTACGACGCCAAGCTGCGCGAAGCTGTGCTCGATGGGGGTGCGCAGCCAGCACCGGACCTGTGGCCGTTATTTGACGCGCTGGCCGGTCTGCCGCTTGCCTGTATCCGCGGCGCAAACTCCGATTTGCTGGCCCCCGAAACCTATGTCGAAATGAAAAAACGGCGTCCCGACATGATCGCGGTCGAGGTGCCCGGTCGCGGCCATATTCCGTTTCTGGACGAACCCGAAAGCCTTGATGCGCTGCGGCGCTGGCTTGATATGTTGAGGGCATAATGGACATTCAGCGCATTGAAGCAGCAGCAGAACGACTGCGCGGTCACGCACGGGTCACGCCGCTGCTGTCCTCACCGTTTCTGGACGAGATTGCGGGTCGACGGGTCTTGGTGAAACCCGAATGCCTGCAACACACGGGAAGCTTCAAATATCGCGGGGCGCGGTCAGCGGTGTCGGCTTTGACAGATGCGCAGCGGTCCCAAGGTGTGATTGCCTATTCTTCGGGAAACCATGCACAGGGCGTGGCCCTTGCCGCGCAGCAATTTGGCATAAGCGCGGTGATTGTCATGCCCTCCGACGCGCCAAAGATGAAGATCGACAACACCCGCGCCTTCGGGGCCGAAGTTGTCCTCTATGACCGCGCAAACGAAGACCGGGAGGTGATAGGAGGACGTATTGCGGAAGAGCGCGGCCTGGCCTTGATCCGCCCCTATGACGAGCCAAACGTCATCGCCGGACAAGGCACGTGCGGGCTTGAGATCGCATCGCAGGCGTCAGAAATGGGTGTTACCGACGCCGATGTTCTGGTCTGTTGCGGCGGCGGTGGGCTGACCTCGGGCATTGCCTTGGCGTTAGAGGCAAAAGCGCCTGGAATGCGCGCCCGGCCCGTTGAACCGGAACGGTTTGACGATGTGACCCGCTCTTTGGCGTCCGGCCAAATTGAAGCCAATGCAACAACCGCTGGCGGCTTGTGCGATGCGATTGTCACGCGTCAGCCGGGGAATCTGACCTTCCCGATCATGCAACGGCTGTGTGGACCGGGCATCGTCGTGTCTGACAAAGACGCCCAGCACGCCATGGCGCAAGCCTTTGCGCGGTTAAAACTGGTCGCCGAGCCCGGCGGCGCGGTTGCTTTGGCGGCGGCGCTGTTTCACGGGGAGCAAATTGAGGGCGATACAGTGATCGTTACAATCTCAGGCGGAAACGTGGATCAGGCGGTGTTTCAAACCGCACTGGACAAGTTTGGGGACGGATGATGCACGACGTCACAGTTGCAAGTTTTAACGTCAAAAACCTGATCGCCGCCGATCAGGAATACTACAAGTTCCAGACCTACACCCCCGAAGAATACGCCTGGAAAGAAGATTGGCTGGCCGATCAGCTTTTGGCGCTGGATGCCGATGTGGTTGGGTTTCAGGAAATCTTTGACGAGGCCCCGCTTCAGGCGGTTTTGGATGAGACCTCGCGCAGGGCAACCAGTCTAAACGAGGCAGCACAGCCAGACCGGACCAAAACGTACCGTAAGAAAGCGATCTTTCGGCGCTTGGAAAGCGGAGGATATGCCGGGGCATCTCTGGCCTTTGCGCCAAATGCAGCAGACGGTGGCGTTCCCGGTGAACGCCGTCCCGGGGTTGCGATCCTGTCACGACTTGGGTTTGAAGGCGCGCCCGAGATCATTCAGAATTTGGCAGAGCCGTTGGTTATTCCCTTTGCGCCCCTGCGCGGTTTGGATGCGGGCGATGCCGGACAGTTTACGCTCAAGCGCGTGTCACGCCCCATCCTGAAAGTCCGCATCAAAATGGGCGCGCACACGGTGACGGTGTTTAATTGCCATCTGAAATCGAAGCTCGGAGAGTTCATCACGCCGCCAGGGGCCGACCACCCGCCCGAGGCTGACCTAACCGAATACGACCCGCTTGGCCGGGCCCTTGGGGCCCTCCGCGCGGCGACACGACGTATGGCTGAGGCCTGGGTTTTGCGGCGCGCGATTGTTGAAGAGCTGGAGGCAGGCAACCCAGTCATTGCGATGGGCGACTTCAACGACGGCGAGCATGCCGTCAGTTCCGAGATCATTGCAGGCGAACGACCGTTCAAGAACTATGCCTGGATGCTGCGCCACGATGCGCAACACCGTGCCGACAGGTACTCTCGCGAAGAAAGTGAGGCCATCACCGAAGCGGTCGAAAGCGTGCGCTTGCGCTCTGCCGAAAAGCTGTTTGTTCGCAAATCGCTGCGCGACATGGTCTACACCTCGGCCTTTGGGGGCGTCTTTGAAAGCATCGACCAGATTTGGCTGTCCCGGCATTTCGACCCGGAATTTGACGGGCGGATCGGTGACATGACCTATTTCAGCGTGCTGAACGACCATCTCACAGACGGCAGCCATCCGGAAGCGCCATACAACAAGCTCGCCAGTGACCATGGACAGATCATGGCGCATTTGCGGATCACGTGACATGGGGGCTCTGCCCCCGGCCTGCGGCCTCCCCCGAGGTATTTTTGGCCCAAAGAAGCATGGGAGTGGGACGTGCATATTGCTGATTTAGGAGACATAAAGCTGCATTACCGGATCGATGGTGATCCCGATGGCGCGCCTGTGGTGTTTTCGAACTCACTTGGCACGGATTTGCGACTGTGGGACCAGGTGATTGACCTTTTACCCAAGACCGGATTGCGGTTCATTCGCTACGACAAACGCGGGCATGGATTGTCGGAATGCACACCCGCGCCTTACACCATGGGCACGCTGGTGCGCGATGTTGAGCGCCTGATGGACCACCTAGACGTCCGCGGTGCGATTTTTGTCGGGCTGTCTATCGGCGGAATGATTGCCCAAGGGCTCGCTGCCAAGCGGCTTGACCTTGTGCGCGCCATGGTGCTGTCGAACACGGGCGCCAAAATCGCCACACGCGAGATGTGGGCACAGCGGATTGAAGGTGTTGAGACCGGCGGGATCGAAGCCTTGGCCGACGCAACGATGCAGCGCTGGTTTTCGGATGCCTTTCGCAAGACCGACGCATTTGCGGCATGGCGCAACATGCTAGTTCGACAACCCGCCGAAGGATACATCGGATGCTCTCATACTATCTCAGGCACCGACTTTATGTCGCCAACATCAGCGCTGCGGTTGCCAACTCTGGGCATTGCGGGCAGCGAGGATGGATCGACGCCACCGGACCTCGTCCGCGAAACGGTTGGCCTGATCCCCGGGTCGCAGTTTCACCTTATTCGCGGCGCGGGTCATCTGCCATGTGTGGAAAAACCAGAAGAGTATGCGCAGGTTTTGACTGAGTTCATTCACGCACAGGCGCATTGACGCAGGCACTGTCAGATGTAGTTTACACTTAACGGGTGCAATTTTCTGACACCTGAGAGTGACCACATGCGCCTTCCGATCATCTTTGTACTTCTCAGCGTGATGATCGACGCGATGGGTGTGGGCCTTATCATTCCTGTTATGCCGGACCTGATCCAAGAGATCACCGGAGGCGATCTTGCGAACGCAGCGCTTTGGGGTGGGGTCCTGACGACGGTCTATGCGGTGATGCAATTCCTGTTCGGGCCGGTGATGGGCAACCTGTCGGACAGGTTTGGGCGCAGACCTGTTCTGTTGATCACGCTTTTTATCATGGCGGCGGATTATGTCGTTATGGCCCTTGCCGGAAGCATTTGGCTTTTGCTCTTGGGGCGCATTGTCGGCGGGATCACAGCCGCCACGCAAGCAACGGCCACGGCCTACATCGCGGATGTCTCTGAGCCGCACAAGAAAGCGCAGAATTTCGGCCTTGTCGGTGCCGCATTCGGACTGGGCTTTGTCATTGGCCCTTTGCTCGGCGGTGTTCTTGGCGACTGGGGCACACGCGCCCCGTTTTGGGCGGCAGCGATTTTGACAGGCGCCAACGCGGTGCTTGGTTTCTTTGTGCTAAAAGAAACCGTGACAGACGCGATCCGCCGTCCTTTTGACTGTCGACGCGCCAACCCGTTTGGCGCCTTCAAGTCGCTTAAAGAACTGCCCGGAATTGGTCGGCTGTTTGCGGTGTTCTTCCTCTACCAGGTGGCGTTTTTCGTCTATCCAGCCATCTGGGCGTATTTTGCCCAGGCGCGCTTCGGCTGGAATGCCGGGATGATCGGCCTGTCACTAGGGCTTTTTGGCATCATGATGGCGATCGTGCAAGGCGGGGTCATCCGCATCATCCTGCGCAAGTTGGGGGAACGTGGTACTGTGATCTATGGCCTGGTTTTCGATGTGTTTGCCTTTGGCGCGCTTGCATTTATCACCTCGGGCACGGTGGCGTTGATCCTGACACCGCTGACCGCCCTGGGTGCCGTGATCACACCAGCCATCCAGGGAATGATGTCGAAAAAGGTCGGCGACACCCGACAAGGCGAATTGCAGGGCGCTCTTACCTCGGTCGGGGCAGTTGCGATGATCGTGTCGCCGTTGGTCATGACCTACACATTCTCCGAATTTACCCGGAACGGGGCACCGGTCTACTTGCCCGGCGCGCCGTTCCTTGTCGCGATGGCGCTGATCGTGGTGGCGCTTGTGGTCTTTCTCATGCCGCGACGGAAGCCTGTCGCAGCCTGACACTTTGGGTCGCGTTCCCACTTGCACCTTTGCCCAAGCCCGATCACGGTGACGCAAAAGACTTGGGAGGGTCCATGCCCCGTATCAAAGCAGCGGTCTGCACCGCGTTCGGCGCACCGCTCGAACTGGAAGAGTTGGAACTGCGCGCGCCTTTGACCGCTGAGATCGAGGTCACGTTGGAAGCGGTCGCCATCTGCCACTCAGACATCCACTTTGCCGAAGGTGCGTGGGGTGGTGATTTGCCTGCCGTCTACGGCCACGAAGCCGCCGGTCGGATCACAGCGGTCGGTCCGAATGTCACCGGTCTTGAGGTCGGCAAACGCGTAGTGGTCACGTTGATCCGCGCGTGTGGCACATGCCCCAACTGTGCCAGCGGAAAGCCGACGATTTGCGATACGCAAAGGGCTGACCCATCCCCAATCCAGCGCAGCGACGGCACGGCAGTGGCCCAAGCGATGAACTGTGGCGCGTTTGCGGAACGGGTCGTTGTTGATCAAAGCCAGGTGGTGGCCCTGCCCGAGACGATGCCTGCCGAAGCCGTCGCGCTTCTAGCTTGCGGTGTGATCACCGGCGTCGGTGCTGTGGTCAACGCAGGCCAATTGCGCGCGGGTGAAGATGTCGTTGTCATCGGTGCAGGCGGCGTTGGTCTGAACGCCATTCAAGGGGCGCGGATCGCCGGGGCGCGCCGGATCGTGGCGATTGATATGACCGAGGAAAAGCTGGCCGCAGCCAAGAGCTTTGGTGCAACCGACGGTGTACTCGCGACAGGAAAAGCCCCTTGGAAAGACGTCATGCGCATCCTTGGACGTGGCGCAGATTTGGTGGCGGTCACCGTTGGCGCAATTCCTGCCTATAACGATGCGCTCCGCTATCTTGGTTGGGGTGGACGCATGGTGATGATCGGGATGCCGCATTCCGGCGCAAAGGCCGAGTATGAACCTGTCGTTCAAGCGTACATGGCGCAGGGCATGGTGGGCTCAAAGATGGGGGATGTGGTGATCCAGCGTGACATTCCATGGCTTGCCGATCTGTACGAACAGGGACGGCTCAAGCTGGATGAACTGGTGTCAGGGCGGTGGACGCTCGACCAGATCAACGAAGCAATCGCCGACACAAATTCGGGCGATGCCAAACGCAATGTGATCCTGTTCTGACATACAGACAGACTCCCAGCGCATCAGACGTGTGAGTAAGGACGGCGCGACATGAAGCTTCAGACCCTCGACGTCATTGTGACAGCGCCCCCTGCGCCGGGTTGGGGTGGGCGGTACTGGATTTTGGTCAAGGTGACGACCGATACTGGGATCATCGGTTGGGGCGAATGCTATGCCTCCTCGGTCGGCCCCGACGCGATGACGGGCGTGATCCACGATGTGTTTGATCGCCACATGAAAGGCGAAAATCCAGAAAACATCGAATTGATGTTCCGCCGCGCCTATTCCTCGGGCTTCACGCAACGACCGGACCTGACCGTCATGGGCGCGTTTTCGGGGCTGGAGATTGCGTGCTGGGATATCCTTGGCAAAGCCCGCAAGCGACCTGTTTGGGCCTTGCTTGGGGGGCGGATGACGCCACGCGTGAGGGCGTACACATATCTCTATCCCCTGCCCCACCACGACCTTGAAACGTTTTGGACAGACCCTGATGCACATGCCGAGGCGGCGGCAGAATATGTCGCGCAAGGCTATACAGCCGTGAAGTTCGACCCGGCCGGACCCTACACCATTCGTGGCGGACATCAGCCATCCATGCGGGACATCCGGCTATCGGTGGAGATGTGCAAAGCGACCCGCGCGGCAGTTGGCGATAAAGCGGACCTGCTGTTTGGTACCCATGGTCAGTTCACAACCGCAGGCGCAATCCGACTGGGCCAGGCCATTGAACCCTATATGCCGCTGTGGTACGAAGAACCGATCCCGCCGGATAACTTGCTAGAGTTCGAAGCGGTTGCCAAAGCGGTGCGCATTCCCATCGCAACAGGCGAACGAATGACAACAAAAGCAGAGTTCGCCACCGTGCTGCGCACAGGTGGTGCGAAGATTCTGCAACCCGCGTTGGGCCGTGCCGGTGGCATTTGGGAGATGAAAAAGCTTGCCGGCATGGCCGAAGCCTTTAACGCCGAAATGGCACCGCATTTCTACGCCGGACCCGTGGAATGGGCGGCCAACATACATCTCTGCACCTCAATCCCCAATGTGCTGATCGCCGAGACGATTGAGACAGAGTTTAACTGCGCCCTGATCAAAAACAGCATCCGTGTCGAAAACGGCTATATCACGGCGCCGGACACGCCCGGTTTGGGGATTGATGTCGACGAAGACTTAGCCCGCGCGCATCCCTACACGGGCGAAGGCTTGCACCTTCAGATGCAAGAGGCACCCTGCAACTATCAGGGCGACAACAACTTCACGGGCGGCGCGCCTCCTGTGAAAGACTAGCGGTGCCCACTTCAGACCTTTGAAATCCGTGCAACAACAGTGTTATACGCACCCTCGTATTGATCGGGGGGACGTTTATGTCGGATGTCGCATTCGAATCCAGCGCGGCAACAGACATGGTCACAAACGCAGCCAGCGCGGCCGCGTTTCTCAAGACGCTCGCGCATGAAGGACGGCTGATGATCCTGTGCCACCTTGGCTCTGGCGAAAAATCGGTGAGCGAGTTGGAAGACCTACTTGGCATTCGTCAAGCCGCGGTCAGTCAGATGTTGGCACGCTTGCGCGACGAAGACCTCGTCAAAACGCGGCGGGATGGCAAAACCATCTTCTACAGCCTGAGTGACCCGAATACAGAGCGCATGATCGGTTTGCTCTACGAGATGTTTTGCGAAAAATGAAACCACCCACTTCAAGAAGTGGCGACAAGTGATGAGGCAGCCTTATGCGTCCTGAAACGTCTTTTTCCGGACCTGATCTGTGTGCGAAGCCCGCCAGAGAGGTCATTCAACTGTTGCGAAACGGCGAAGTGACAACGTCGGAGCTTATCGATGCGAGCCTCGCGCGGATGGATCAGGTCGACCCGCAAGTGAACGCCGTTGTCACACGCTGCGCCGATCGCGCGCGAGCGGTCGAGCCTGACACAACCACACTTTTGGCAGGTTTGCCGCTTGGAATCAAAGACCTGACCGAGGTGGCCGGCGTGCGCACCACCTTTGGCACCAAGGGTATGGAACACCACGTTCCCGAAACGTCGGACCCCTTGGTGCGGCGGATCGAAGACCGTGGCGGCGTGGTGCTGGGCAAAACCAACACGCCGGAACTTGGGGCTGGAGCCAACACGTTCAATGCGGTCTTTGGTGCAACGCGCAATCCGTGGAATACCGCATTAAACGCCGCTGGTTCTTCTGGCGGCGCCGCCGTGTCCTTGGCCACCGGAGAGTTGTGGTTGAGCCATGGGTCTGATTACGGCGGCAGCCTTCGCAGCCCGGCAAACTACTGTGGCATTGTCGGCCTGCGACCCTCCCCCGGAGTCGCGGGCGGCAGTTCGGCCCAACTGGGCTTCACCAATGGCGGGGTCGAAGGGCCAATGGCACGCGACGTTCTAGACTGCGCGCTTTTTCTGGATGCCATGGCGGGATATAGCCGCGCCTGGCCGATCTCATTCCCCGCGCCAGACGTACCGTATTTCGAAACCGCGCAGCGTGAAGCGGGTACGGTGCGGATTGCCTACACGCCTGACTTCAACGGCTTCGCAGCGGTAAATGACGAAATCAAATCTGTGCTGCAAGCCGCCTTGAGCAGCATAAGACTTCCCAATGTCACGGTAGATGCGCACTGCCCCGATCTGCCACGCCTCGATGAAACGTTCCGAGCAATGCGCTGTCTGTCCTTCCTTGGCAGCTATCAGACCACACCACCCGAAATTGCCCAGCACTACAAAGACACAATCAAAGGCAATGTCGCGGATGCCGATGCGATGACCTTTGCAGACTACGCATGCGCCGAACGAGATCGATCAACGATCTACAACACGATGGTCGGCTTTTTCGATACCTACGATGTGCTTGCCTGCCCTGTGAATGGTCTGGCACCCCTACCGGTTGAAATCGAATACCCAACCGAGGTCGCAGGGCGGAAGATGCGGGATTACATCGACTGGCTGCAATTTGCGTTTCTCGCCACAGTTGCCGGCTTGCCCGCCTTGTCTTTGCCCGTCGGGTACACACCGTCCGGCATGCCTGTCGGCCTGCAACTGATCGGCCCGCCCAGGGGGGAAGGACGCTTGCTTCAAGTGGCCCATCTGCTGGAACAGGCCCTGAACCTGCCAGTCACGCTGATTGATCCGATGCCACCCAAAGCCAATATGTGAAGCGAAATCGAAGGCCTGACGCCAAGCGGGATCAGATCAAACCTCGTTTTTAAGCAGCGGCATGAAGTGACCGCTCTGAAGCGTAAAGCGCCTGAACCTGTAACGCGCCACGTGCAACCAACGTTTAGGCGGCTTCCTCCCACCGGTTTGCGAAATTGCCAAGAACATGGCCGACGTCATCAACACTCGCGCCGTTGAGCTCCACCTGCGCCACCAGTCCCCGGGTTTTATCGTCGATCACAGATACAACCCGCGCAGGCGTTTCGGCTTTCTCTAACGCTCCATTAAATACGCGCGAGATCGCGTGTTTGCGCAAGTCCGGTTTGAACACCTTGCCCACCGCCGTCTTTGGCAGTTCTTCAAGAATGGTCATGTGTTTGGGCAGAGCAGCACGTTCGTGCACATGCACTTTGCAATGCTCCAACAACTGCTCTTCGGTCACTTCTTCACCCGCCACCAGTTCAACAAATGCGCATGGAAGTTCCCCAGCGTGGGCGTCGGGCTGGCCGATCGCACCCGCAAAGGCAACCGCCGGATGCGCCAACAGTGCTTCCTCGATCTCAGCCGGATCAATGTTGTGACCACCGCGAATGATCAGGTCTTTTGCACGACCTGTGATCCACAGATACCCATCCGCATCCATGCGACCCAAGTCTCCAGTCCGCAGATGCGTGCCAAAGTGATAAAGGTCTGCGTTTTTGGCCTCTTCCGTATATGTGTGACCAGCATAAACGCCCGGGTTGGCAACGCAGATCTCACCAATCTCATCAGTCGCGCATTCTTTCACGTCCCCATTCTGAGCGCTCAGAATTTTGACATCCGTGTAAGGAAAGGGAATGCCAACAGAGCCAACCTTTTTATGCCCGTCCGGAGGATTACAGGACACAAGACATGTCGCCTCGGTCAGGCCATACCCTTCAACGACGCGCACTCCGCAAGCGCTTTCGAACCGATTGAACAGCTCCAACGGCAAAGGTGACGAGCCAGAGAACGCCGTCTTGATCGATGACAAATCCGCATCCACGGGTCGCTGCATCAAAGCGGACATCGCGGTTGGGACAGTGATCACAAAGGTGGTCTTCCACCGCTCACACAGCTTCCAGAAATTGTCGAAAACACCCTCACCCCGATAGCCTTGCGGTGTCGGAAAGACGGAATGCGCACCGGACACGACCGATGCCATCAGGATCACGTGGCATGCAAACACATGGAACAAGGGCAATGGACACATGATGCTGTCTTGCTCGGTAAACAGCAGCTTCGTCCCGATCCAGCCGTTATAGATAAGACCCGAATACTGATGCTGAGCGACCTTTGGCATGCCTGTCGTGCCACCGGTGTGGAAATACGCCGCGACGCGATCACCCGCACTGTCTTCGAAATCGAGTGTTGTGTTCTGCTTTTTCAACTCCTTAGCGAAGTCCAGAACGTCTGCATGGTGATTGCCCGGGTTCTTTGGACGGATCAGCGGGACTATCCAGGATTTGGGAGGGGTCAGATACCGGTTGAGATCGACCTCCAGCACCGTCTGCACATTTGGCGCATGGCGGCATGCCTCTGCCACCTTTTGGGCAACGTCGGTTTTCGGAAACGCCTTAAGCGTCACGACGACTTTGGCATTCGTTTCACGCAGGATGGAGCCGATCTGTTCTGGTTCGAGCAGCGGGTTGATTGGATTTACAATTCCCGCGACCGCCCCACCCAAAAGGGTCAGAATGGTTTCATTTGCATTGGGCAAGATATACGCGACCACATCTGTTTCACCGACACCCAGTTTCCGAAACAGGTTGGCGGCCTGAACGGTCTTGTCATGCAACTGTGACCAGGTCAGCGTTTCGGCTTTATCGGTTGGGCCGGAAAAGATCTGAAAGCTGACGGCAGGGCGATTTGGGAACGCACCGCGCGTTTTGCGCAATTGGCCGTATAGAGTTTTGGGAACATCTCGGTCGTCCCAAGGCATTTCAGTTTCAATGGCATCGCGGTCTGCAACCGTTGCAAACGTCATGGCTGTCCTCCCAATAGTCTGTCGCACATTGTCTGCGCTGTTTGGCTGGCAGTCTTTTGGTAACATTTGCCCGAAATCTGCCAGCACGACGCAACGACAAACCCACGTGACGTCGCGTATTTTTAGCCCTGTGTCGCCTCTCCTTCTGCGCAAACCACAGGGAAATCGTCGGTCATTCAGCACAAAACGACTTGGGAAAAGTTTCTTTGCACACGTTTGCAAAGAATTCTTGCCAAACCAGATTCCCTGTGGCTTGCTGCGACTCTAACGCAAAACGCGGTCTTTGCGCAGGGGGGCGGAACATGGCGGAAATCCAGCTTAGAAATGTCAACAAGCGGTGGGGCTCGTTTATCGGGGTCGACGATTTCAATCTCACCATCGCCGACAAAGAGTTTCTTGTGCTGCTCGGCCCGTCTGGCTGCGGCAAGACCACCACGATGCGTATGATCGCAGGTCTGGAAGATATCACCGACGGTGAAATCGCGATTGACGGCAAGGTTGTGAATGATCTTGACCCCAAAGATCGCGACGTTGCTATGGTGTTCCAGTCCTACGCGCTTTATCCGAACATGAATGTTTACGAAAACATCCGCTTTCCACTTCGGGTCCGCGGGATCGAACCATCGACCCATGACGAAAAGGTACGCCGGGCCAGCGCGATGGTGGAATTGGACGAATTCCTGCACCGCAAACCCGCCGAATTGTCCGGTGGCCAACGTCAGCGTGTGGCACTTGCCCGTGCCATCGTGCGTGAACCCAATGTGTTTCTTATGGACGAACCGCTGTCGAACCTCGACGCGAAACTGCGCGTGTCAACGCGGGCACAGATCAAAAACCTGAGCCATGAACTGGCCGTCACCACGATTTACGTGACACACGACCAGATCGAAGCGATGACCCTTGCTGACCGGGTCGTCGTCATGAAAAAGGGCGTTGTCCAGCAGGTTGGCAGCCCGACCGAGATTTACGACCGCCCCGCCAACGCATTTGTTGCGAGCTTTATCGGCAACCCGGCGATGAACCTCATTGATGGTGTGATCAAAAACGGGGTGTTTGAAACGGAAAACACCCGTGTTGAAGGCCTGAACGCGCCAGATGGCAAGGTGACACTGGGCTTCCGCGCCGAAGACGCCACACTTGCAGAGGGGACATCTGGCCAGATCACCGCGCCGATTTACACGCTTGAGCTGTTGGGCGACGCCACGATGGTGTCCGTCCGCATTGACCACCAACTTGTTGCGGTGAAAGCCGACAAGACCTTCCGGTCCGAAATCGACGACACCGTGTCGATCAGCGTACCCCCCGAAATATGCCACGTGTTCTCAGCCGATACCGGCGAACGCATCGGCGATTAATTTCCAAAATTCCCGGCAAACCGGGAGCATGAGGTGCGGACTTGCAAGGCGCACCCGAACACACACAGGGAGACCAAAAATGAAACTGAAACAGATCCTGTTGGCGGGCTCGTTCCTCGTCACAGCCAGTGCAACAACAGCGATGGCCGCCGACTGCGGCATTTCTGACGGACGTCTGAGCATCATCGGCAACGAATTCCCAGCAATTCAGACAGTTGGCGCTGCGGCGCAAAGCTGCGAAGGTCTTGCAGACGCAAAAGCGAACCTGACGGCTGACCACCAGACGATCAACCTGCCCGGTATGCAGGGTAACCCTGCCGAATACACCACAGCGATCGTTGCGAACTCGTCGATCGTGGCACTGATTAACGAAGACGTCATTCGCCCGCTGGATGACCTGATTGCGGCCCACGGTGCGGACATTCCGAAGAACCAGTTGATCACAATCAACGGCAACGTGATGGCTGTGGCCTTCATGGCCAACGCGCAGCACCTTCTCTACCGCCAGGACGTCTTGGAAGAGATCGGTGTCGAGCCGCCCAAAACTTACGAAGAGCTCTTGGCCGCGGCGCAAATGATCCGCGAAAAAGGCATCATGGAAAACCCGGTCGGCGGCGCCTTTGCGGCTGGCTGGAACCTCGCCCAAGAATTCACCAACATGTACCTCGGTCATGGCGGTGAGTTCTACAAGCCCGGCACAGCCGAGGTTGCGGTGAACAACGAACAGGGCGTTGCAACGCTTGAGATGCTCAAAGCGCTGAGCGAATACATGAACCCCGACTACCTCACCCACGATTCCAACGCGACAAGCGCAGAATGGGAAGCAGGCAATGTCGCTCTGATGAACATGTGGGGCTCGCGCTCTGGCCGTTTGATGGATGCAGAAGGGTCAACACCCGAAGTCTACGAGAACACAGTCGTGGGCGCGCCGATGACCGTTGGCGGTGGAGACAAAGCCGCTTCGACGCTCTGGTGGGATGGCTGGACCGTTGCGAAAAACATCAGCGATGCTGACGCAGAAGCGACCTTCCTTGCGATGAAGCAAGCCACAAGCCCGGCCATTCTGAATGACGAGACCATGGGCCAGGCCGTGTGGATGATCGAAGGCTACGAGCCTGCACCGGTGAATGACGGCGTGTTCTCGGCGATCTCCATGGGAACCATTCCCTACCCGATGCTGCCGCAGCACGGCCTTCTGCACACAGCGCTTGGCGACAACATCGCTGACTTCCTGCAAGGCAAGGAAAGTGCAGAGCAGACGCTCGCTGACGTGGAAGCAGCCTATACTGCTGCTGCCAAGGAAAAAGGCTTCGTAAACTAAGCCGGTATGCACAGGGGCGGTCTGGTCCGCCCCTGTTTTTCCTGATCCTTTTCAAGCAAGATCGCAGGTGACCCCATGAAACACAGTGCATTTTTCTGGTTTGTGCTTCCGTCCGCAGCTGCGATGCTCTTATTCATTTTCTTTCCAACCGTTTCGATCATTGTCCAGTCGTTCTACGTTGAGCACGAACAGGTCATCATCGAAGTTGAAAATTGCGGCCCGTTTGGATGTCAGACCGCAACCGCAATCGACCAAGAAGCGACAGCCGCTTTGCGTGAAGAGCAACCGCTGGGCCGGTTTGCCGGACTGGAAGTCTACAAAGACCGCAACCACCTGGCCGTCAACGAATTCGGCGAGCTTTGGGCACAAAGCGACGGGATTGGGGATTTCATCGGGGATCTGATGAACCTTCCTTTCTACAAGGCATTGGGGTTCACACTCACCTACACATTTGTGGTGACGCCGCTCACCATCGTCTTTGGTTTTATCATTGCCGTTGCTGTAAACAGCGCCGCCCGTCTGTTTCGAGGGCCTTTGATCTTTTTCACCCTACTGCCAAACATTGTTACGCCTCTGATCGGGGGCCTGATCCTGTTCTGGATGGTCGATGCCCGTGGCGTGATTGGAACAGCGTTACGTTGGCTCGCGGATGATCCAAGCCTGTCGGTGAAAGCCGATACTGGGCTAATGTGGACAATGCTTATGGTCTACGGAGTATGGTCGTCTGCCCCGTTTGCATTCATCGTCTACTACGCGGGTCTTCAAACGGTCAGCAAAGATACACTTGAGGCCGCGCGCATCGATGGCGCCACGCGGTGGCAGCAGATCAGACACGTGGTGATCCCGCATCTTCTGCCGCTCACAACATTTATCGCGCTCATCCAGTTGATGGATAACTTCCGAGTGTTCGAGCCGATCATCAGTTTCAACGCGCAAGCGCATGCGACTTCACTCAGTTGGGCCATCTTCAATGACCTAGGGGGTGAGACGCGACAATTATCATCAGCCGCCGCAACCTCGGTGCTAACGGTCATCGGTGTGGCCATACTCTTGTCGCCGGTCCTGGTACGGACCTACCGCAGCTACGGCAAAGCCTAAGGGGACGGAACAATGGCAAGCAAAGCACAAAGACGCCCCCTCGCGCTTCAGATCGTTCTTCTGGCGACGTTGGTCATATGGATGATCGCAGCCGCCTTCCCGTTCTTCTGGACGCTGTGGGGATCGTTCAAGGTCGAAGCGGATTTCTTCTCGCTCACCAATTGGGACAACGCCCTGACGGGCGAGATGACACGGGTCGAAACCGGCGGCGCGTTCACAAACAACGGGTATTACGGCGCTTGGATTCAGGAAGAGTTCTGGCGCGCAGCGTGGAACTCGACACTGGTCTGCCTCTTCGTGGTGTCAGTATCCCTTACGCTGGGCACGCTGGGTGGCTATGCGCTCGCGCGGTCTACTTACCGCTATGCCTTCTGGTTCCTGCTCATTGCTCTTATCTTCCGCGCGCTGCCACCAATCACTCTGGTTTCGGGCTATTTGCCCGTGTTCTTTGACCTGAATATCTGGGGATATTTGCCAACCGCGATCATCGTGCTTGTGGCGATCAACCAGCCGTTCACACTTTGGATGCTGCACTCGTTCTTCAAGAACATCCCAGCAGAGCTAGACGAATCCGCGATGGTTGATGGCTGCACCCGTTTTCAGGCCTTCCGCCATGTGATCATTCCGGTGATGTGGCCCGGCGTGATCACCACAGGTCTCTTCAGCTTCCTGCTTGCTTACAACGACTTTGCCGTCACGGCGATGATCCTCGACAAGCAAAACCAGACCATGGTTCCCAAAATCGCGTCCTTCCTTGGCACGACACAAACCAAAGGCAACGTAATGTTTGCCGTGGCAGCCGTTGTTTCCGCGACAGCGCCCCTGTTTGTCCTCATCATGTTCTTCCAGCGCCAGATTGTATCAGGCCTGACTGCAGGTGCCGTTAAAGGCTGACGTCATGTCCACAACGTTGGAAAACAAACAAGCGCTGCGCAACTATTGCGCAGCGTACAGGCATCCTTCGGCAGATGGCTTTTCAGGCGCAGTCCGCGCATTCTTTGCCAACGACGCACAAATCAATGTGGTCCATCCCTTCAACACGCTTTCCGGAACCGATGCCTACATCGATGCATTTCTTGCGCCCTTAAACAGCGCATTCGAAGGTATGTATCGCTCTGACTACATCGCCTTTGGCGGATCGTACGAGGGCAGCGATTGGGTGACATGCACCGGTTACTATATCGGCCACTTCGCCCAACCTTGGCTTGGCATCACACCGACCAATGCATTGGCCTATCTGCGATTTGGCGAATTTCACCGTATGGACGATGGCAAAGCTGTTGAAAGCTATATCTTCCTCGACATCCCGGAACTGATGATCGCTGCCGGGCAATGGCCAATCCACGACAGCCCCGGTCGGGATCGCGGATATACCGGCTACCTGCCCGGCCCCGCTGCACCTGATGGGTTGATCTGGCACGAAAGCGACCCGGCGCGCAGCCACAGCTCCTACCAGATGGTAACCGATATGTTGGCCGGTCTGGCCACCGAAGACGAAGCGTGGCGCCCTTATTGGCATCCGAACATGATGTGGTACGGGCCAGCAGCCTTTGGCAGCTTTGTGGGGATTGAGAACTTCGCGGGTTTTCAAGTCACCTTTGAGAATGCGTTTGAGGGGTGGTCCGGCGGCTCTGCCGGAAACGGAATGACCCAGCATTTCACCCGGTTTGGCGATGGCGACTATGTGTGTTCTGGCGGTTGGCCGTCGCTGACCGGTGTTCAGGTCAAACCGTTTCTCGGGCAGCCCGCAGACGGCAAACGACTTTTCATGCGCGTTTGCGACTGGTGGCGACGCGAAGGCGATCTGCTGACCGAGAACTGGGTGTTCGTCGATATCCCGCATGTGCTTCTACAAATGGGATACGATGTGCTTGCCGACAACAAGGCGCGCACCGGCTAATCGGTCGTCGCGTTTCGCCGAAGGCTCAGTTCAACGTGACCAGCTTGCCGGGATTCATAATGTTGTCAGGGTCAATCGACCGCTTCAACGTTCCCATCAAAGCATAAGCCGGGCCGTGTTCCTGCGGCAGGTATTTGCGTTTGCCCAACCCAATCCCATGTTCGCCACTGACGGTTCCGCCAAACTCAAGCGCCAGCATATTGACCTGCTCTGCAACGTCCTTGGCACGGGCAATCTCGTCCTCGCTCTGCGGGTTTACCAGCAACAGAAGGTGAAAATTGCCATCCCCGACATGCCCGACCAATGGGGCCATCAAGCCGGACGCCGCCACAATATCCTTGGTACGCGCGATGCACTCCGCCAAAGCCGAAATCGGCACACAGCAGTCCGTGACCACGCCTTCCGCCCCTTTGCGCAACGCCTTGCCCGCGTAATATGCCTCATGCCGGGCCTTCCAAAGGCGATTGCGATCTTCGGTTTTGCTGGCCCAAGCAAAATCCGATCCACCCGCGTCCTCGACCAGCGCAGCAAAGCTGTCGACCTGTTCGGCGACACCCGCCTCGGTCCCGTGGAACTCCAAGAATAGATGCGGTTTCTCCGGCAGCACCATATCCGGGTTGTAGATGTTCATGCCCTTCATCTGCATCTCGTCCAGCAATTCGATCCGCGCCATGGGCAGACCCATCTGGATCGCCAGGATCACCGTATCCACAGCCGCTTCGATACCAGGGAAAGCGCACGTCGCAGCGGCAATGTGTTCGGGTTGACCATGCAATTTGACCGTCAGTTTGGTGATGATCCCCAGTGTGCCTACAGAGCCCACAAACAGATGTGTGAGGTCGTACCCGCTTGCGGACTTCCGCGCGCGGCTGCCGGTCTGACTGATCTGCCCGACTGGCA
>ERZ1740070.208-NODE-208-length-41601-cov-6.319020_pt1 | contig 41601 bp, 38 predicted proteins | sample MGYA00581734_ERZ1740070 | MGnify/ENA primary metagenome ERZ1740070 (study PRJEB43018, sample SAMN04849744) | marine metagenome | isolation source: floating plastic debris | place: Pacific Ocean | collected 2008-09-01 | study: EMG produced TPA metagenomics assembly... | reverse complement strand
AAGACGCCTCGATTAGCTCCAGCACGGCCCATTGCAATGGTCATCTCAAATCCTCGAATGTGATCTTTTGGCTAGTAAGGAGTAAGCAAAAACGCTATTCAGACGACCGAGGGCATGAAATAAAAAATATGTAATCCGCATGGCGGAATAATGCCTTAGGTTATTCGTTCGCCTTTCTGAGCAGAAATTTACTTATCTTTACTATTCTTCTCATTATAGGGGGATCTTTCCTAAAGGCTACTGTCATTTTTGGAAGCCGCACTTTCTTTTAAGATTCTGCAACGGGCATTTCTTTGGAATTATTGGTGCCTTAGTTGTCGGCCATTTTTGACATACTAGAGACCGGACTTCTCAGAAAGATTAATTTTTGCTCATGTATATAGTCGAACTATCAATGAAGCATACGGCCTTACCCATGTCGGTGCAGAAGAAGACGTTAGAAGCCGCAAATGAGGCTTACGGTAAGGTTGTCGAGGCCCTTAAGACCGGTCAGCCCGTCATTTTGGAGATGAGCTGTGATCAGCAAGAGGGCAAAAAGCTATCTATCTTGGTGAGTGAGCTGGCGGCTGTACAGGTTTATGAAAAATCTGGAGGCACATCCTCATCTGGTAAGGCGGCTGGATTTTTTGCGATGGCTAATGAGTAGTGTCTATCAGCACTAAATAGTTTGGTCGGGGCAGCTAACTCTATGAACCGATTGCAGCCGTGAATGTTGTGAGGCGATCGTATCTGTCTGTTGCCCTAGCCCTGGTTCTGACAGCTGATTTTGATATGCAAGTGGGTGCAATGCTTTTGATTAGATGCTTTACAAACGACTTAAGGTTTGATGATTGATCCGTCATATGCGATCGCAATTGACGATTTGCACTTTAGTTGGGATTCAGGGGCTTCAGTGCTGTCTGGTTGTTCATTACAGGTGCCACCAGGGGAGTTTTGTATGCTGCTGGGGACAAACGGTAGCGGAAAATCGACTCTGTTGAGACTACTAGCCGGGTTATTAGACGCTCCTCAAGGCGCAATCTATCTAAAAAAACCTGTAGGATTTGTCTTTCAAAATCCAGACCATCAGCTGGTGATGCCGACTGTCGGAGCCGATGTCGCTTTTGGGCTGGTTGATGAGGATATGCCCTATGAAGTGGTGCGTAAACGAGTAGACGACGCCCTGGCTATGGTCAATTTGCTACATCTCAAGCGACGTCCTATCTATGCCTTGAGCGGTGGTCAGAAACAACGAGTTGCGATCGCAGGGGCTTTAGCGCAGCATTGCCGTGTCCTTTTATTTGATGAACCGACTGCCCTGCTTGACCCTGATAGTCAACTAGAGCTGGTAGCTCAAGTACGCGACTTAGTAAAGCATCAGGGGATTACGGCCCTGTGGGTGACACATCGATTAGTAGAATTAGATTATTGCGATCGCGCTATTTTGCTTGAACAAGGTCGCGTTGCGACTCAAGGTGAGCCTGCTCAGGTCAAACAGGCATTACAAAATCTGCACCTAGCCTAAGAAAAATCGCCTGAATCGCTTGTTTCGCTGGTAACGAACGCTAAGCTAGAGGGATGATTGGCTTACACGTTACTCAGGCACCCACAGATGAAGCGTTCCACCTCACAGGCAATTTTGTTGGTTGACGGGTATAACGTGATTGGTGCATGGCCTGAGCTCACTGAGCTACGTGATCTACAGGGGCTAGAATTTGCCCGCACCAGCCTAGCTGAAACGTTAGCGAACTATAGCGCCTACAGTGGATTTGAGACCTTGTTGGTGTTTGATGCCTATGGTCAGCCTCAGGCCCATCGCATTGAAAAATATACACAGCACCTGTCTATTCATTTCACCAGCTTTGGTCAGACAGCAGATAGCTATATAGAAATATCCTGCGCTAAGTTTCGAAATGACCTTCGTAAATTTGAAACGCGGCTGATTGTAGCCACTTCTGATCGGGCCCAGCGGCTTACTGTCGTTGGCTATGGTGCTGAGTGGATGTCAGCCACTCAGCTAAATGCGGATGTCAACCTGTCTGTTCAGAAAGTGAAGCATCGCCAAAAACCCAAAAAGCAGTCTAAACAGCGTTTTCTAGCTAAGTCCCTAAATGCAGAAACCCAGGCAAAGCTGGCGAAGCTGCGTTCTAAACTGACAGATTAATTAATAAAGTTAAGGCTGAGATGCTTTGTCATGATGCCTGTTCATCGGGCAGCATCAAATTTTTCTAGGAAAGGTTAAAAACCTGCTTGCGAAACTGGCCTAAAATTGCCTATATTAATAAAGCTGAATAATCCTCAGTAGCTCAGTGGTAGAGCGGTCGACTGTTAATCGATTGGTCGTAGGTTCGAATCCTACCTGGGGAGTTTCTAAAGATTTAATACGTTTAGTTTTGTTGCCTGCGCGATTTATTTCATGCTGAGGAATTTCTTTTTGGCATGCATGCTAACTAGGGATGCCTGATATAAGCGGGTTAGCGAGGCCGATGGCTGTCATCGTGAAGGTTGGCTCAACAGCCATAACGTGAATTAAACCTTAAGCTATCATTGATGTAACTGATTGTAGCGATATTATACATTTGGGATAAAATTTGTCTCTCATTACTAAAAATATTTTATTTTTGGAAGAGCAAATTAAAAGATGCCTTCACCCATGGGGTTTCTGAATTCCATATTAAAAACTCTCTGTCTTTTAAGATGCCTCGTATACTTGTCATCGATGATGATCCGGCTATTTCAGAACTGGTGGCAGTTAACCTGGAAATGGCTGGATATGACGTCAGTCAGGCTGAGGACGGTGTGAGGGGACAAGCGCTGGCTGTGCAGCTCCTGCCCGACCTGATTATGCTTGATTTGATGTTACCCAAGGTGGACGGCCTTACCGTTTGCCAACGTGTTCGCCGAGATGAGCGAACGGCTGATATTCCGGTTTTAATGCTGACTGCTTTAGGGCAAACCCAAGATAAGGTCGACGGATTTAATGCTGGTGCGGATGACTATCTAACCAAGCCGTTTGAGCTTGAAGAGATGTTGGCCCGTGTAAGAGCATTGCTCCGACGCACTGATCGTATTCCCCAGGCGGCAAAGCATAGCGAAATTCTTAGCTATGGCCCATTAACATTAGTGCCTGAGCGCTTTGAAGCCATTTGGTTTGAGCATACGGTTAAGCTGACTCATTTAGAGTTCGAGCTGCTTCACTGTCTTTTGCAGCGACATGGTCAGACTGTTGCACCCAGCGAAATTTTGAAAGAAGTTTGGGGATATGACCCAAATGACGACATCGAAACTATTCGTGTTCACATTCGTCATCTGCGCACCAAACTAGAGCCAGATCCACGTCATCCGAAGTTTATTAAGACTGTCTACGGTGCTGGCTACTGTCTGGAGTTGCCACAAGATGAGCAGGCGTTTGCTACTCGTGCTGCAAGCTAGCACGAGTAGCAAACATGGTGTAAGGGCAAAATTTTGGTTTTACCTTTTTGTAAGCTGCTGTACATCTGGAGGGTATGGCGTAACAAAATGTCAATAGTCTTTAAAGGGAGGTTGATGGGCCTCCCTTTTTGATGGATGCCACAAAATGCAATCAAAGCTTCTGTGTCTAAAGCTTTCAGCGGGTACCATTTTTGTGAGCTATATGCGCAAAGCAAAACCCGCTCGATAAATTTATCGAGCGGGTTTTTAGTCGTCAAAGGCTAAGAGGTCGTTTACTTAGTAACGACTTCTACTGGGTAATACTCAGCTGGAGCTAGAGCATTACCACGAATCAAACTGCCAATGGTTTTGGCTGTAATTTTCATCTGAGTCAGAGGGTTTGCGGGTACGACAGTCTTGTAAAGATAGCTATCGAACGTCAGCTTCTGAACATCGATGTCAGAGCACATTTCTACAAAGGCTTCGCGAGTTGCGTCAGACCGATAGAAGACTCTCTGCAGAATATCCAGTACGAGATAGGTAACCCCATACTGCTTATCCCAGCGTTTGATATAGGTCTTAAGCTCTTTTTCGGTTAGAGCCTGCTCACCACTGTTGGAAAGTTCAACGATGGTTTCTGCACACATGCGGCCAGACTTCGCTGCAAAGTAAATACCTTCACCAGAAGACTTGGTTACGGTACCAGCAGCGTCACCCACTAGGGCGACACGACCCACAACCCGACGAGGTCTGGGATGTTCAGGAATTGGATGTGCTTCTACTTTAATAATTTCACCGCCCTCAAGACGGTTGGCTGCACGCTCGCGAATGCCCTTCTGTAGCTGCTTAATTTTGGCCTGGTTCACTCGCATGGTGCCAGTCCCGACAGCCACATGGTCGTACTTCGGAAATACCCAAGCGTAAAAGTCAGGAGAGACGTCGTCACCGACATACATCTCAGCTAGCTCTTCGTAGTAGCCCATTTTGTCTTCGGGTAGGCGGATGCGCTCTTGGAATGCGATCGCATAGTTATAGTCACCCGCATCAATGGCTCGAGCAACACGAGAGTTCGCACCGTCAGCACCAATCACCATATCCACCTGCAGAGTTTTAGCATCGCCCTGCAGCGTACCGTTGGAATGATCAGCGTAGTGAAGCGTGTAGGGATCTTTATCGTTGGATGGGATCTCTAGCTTGTGAACTGTGCCATTAATGACCTTTGTGCCCAGCTTTTCTGCACGCTCACGCAGAAAACCATCTAGCACCTCACGACGGCACATGCCGATGTACTCATCGTCCTTGAGAGTGCCGCCGATATTCACCTCAATATTTGAAGGAGAAATCATCTTCATCTTACGTACGCGACGATCGATGATTTCGGGAGGCAAATCAAACTCATCCACCATGCATAGAGGAATCGCTCCACCACAGGGCTTAGCGTTGTCTAACTTGCGCTCAAAAAGATAAGTTTCAATACCTGCTTTTACTAATGTCTCAGCAGCAGAAGACCCTGCTGGACCACCGCCAACAACCGCAACCCGAAGTGCCAAGGTTTTTCTCCAAATCGTTTAAAAGCTATGGTCAGTATGCTATCACGCAGATTTGAGCCGTTAGGAAACACTCGCCTAGATGTAACAAAAATGAAACACGATATGGATAATCTCAATGATGTTCTTAGAGCCTGGGCTGATTGAGAATCTAGCCGCTCAGAGAGTATAAATACTCACCGTTAGTAGTTAATGAGAGAGCTGGTCAGACTGTTGTGTCTGCAGCTGTGTTTGTAGGGAGCGCAAAATTAGACCGCCGCCCAGGGTGCTCGCCACTAACCAAAGCCAAAACTGATGGGCCATGGCATGGTCTAAAGCCCAGCCACCTAGGGGTGGTCCAATCAAGTAGCCCACCGCCCAACACATAGAGTTTACTGACAGATACACTCCTCGCAAGTTAGGTGGGGCAATGCCCACCACCAGGGCTGAGGCAATTGGTGTGTAGGCCACTGTCCCCAGGGCCATGGCTGTTAGCCCGACAATTACAAATAACAATGGCGGGATGAACTGTTGACCCACTAACCATGTGGTTAAAAAGGTGATAGCCCAGAAGACTAACGCAATCATCAGTGCATGGGGCTGAGTAAAGCGGTTGAGCCAGCGAACCATCGGTAGCTGACAGAGCGCTGTCAGGACAATGGCCCAGGTAAAAATTCCGCCCACTGCTGCGTGATTATCGAGACTGGTAAAGCGATTGAGATAGAGGGGAAGCGTGCTCTGTGACTGCGAGAGATATAGGGTAAACAAACTGTTGACGACGACATAAATTTGGAGAGTGCGATCGCAAACCGCTATGCGCCAGCCCTGCCAGAAACTGCCTGAGCTGGTTTTGGCGCTAAGAGTCTCACTGATGGCAACGGCAACAACAGCATAAAACACTAAAAATGTGATGCCATCTAGGGCAAATAGGAGGCGATATGCCTTAAATGCTGCAATAACAACACCCCCTAGCACTACACCGGCGCTTAATCCCAGGCTGTCTGCCAAGCGTACGATTGCAAATGCCTCATTACGATTTTTGTCGCTGGTGAGATCGGCGACGACTGCTTCAGTGGCAGGCCAATAAAGACCAACACCTAACCCCATTAACAAATTGGCAACAACAAAGCCAGCAAAACCAGTAGTGAGAACAAAACAACCATCGGCTACAGCTGAAATCGCGGCCGATAACAACAGGGTTCGTCGTCTGCCCCACCGATGTGAGTCGGCCATGGAGCCTCCGGCAAATCGACCGATGAGCCCAGATAGAGACTGGCTGCCTAACCCTAGACCAATGGCTGTGGCCGATAACCCGACATCATCAGTAAAAAATAGAGGCGCATAAAACAGGGTGAATCCGATGCCAATCTGCGAGAGTAAGCGACCTGCGGCCAAAATCCAAAGCCGACGATCAAGGGTAGGAAAAAGCGTCACTGCTGGTAAAAGATGGGACAAATCTGTCTGACAATCTGATTGTTACTGGTTTTAAATTGAATAGCTTTACTCCTTACGACATAGAACGAGCAAGCTTTATTACTGGGATGGTCAGCCTTTCAGTGTTTACCCACTACCGCCCATTATTAATAGAGTTCACCATTCGATGGATTTGCTTAGATTATGGCGGCCTAAAAATTGCAAAGCACACGGCTGATTTCCTCAGGTAGAATTCAGATTGCTTATCCGGCATTTTTTCATTGATATAGTACGCAAACGCTATGGCAGAAGCAATTCCAGACACTCTACGACAGCGGGCAGTGGAGCTGCGATCGCAGCTGCAAAAAGCTAGCTATGCCTACTATGTTCTGGATGCGCCCGATTTGCCAGACGAAGTCTACGATCGGCTCTATCGCCAGCTCCAAGAGTTAGAAAATCAGTATCCAGATCTCATCACACCCGATAGCCCGACTCAGCGGATTGGTGAACGCCCCGCTAGCCAGTTCACAGCGATAGAGCACAATATTCCGCTTTACAGTCTTGAGAATGCGTTTGATCTCGATGAGTACCGTCAGTGGGAAGTACGCTGGCAGCGCCAAGCGCCAGATATTAACCAGGCGACTGTCGTTGCTGAACTAAAAATTGACGGTAACGCCCTGGCACTGACTTATGAGAATGGCTTGCTAACTAAAGGCGTTACCCGAGGAGACGGTGTCAGTGGTGAAGACATTACCCAGAATATCCGCACGATTCGCTCTATTCCACTGCGGCTGCAGATCGAGAATCCGCCACCCCGGGTTGAGGTTCGAGGCGAAGCCTTTATCCCCAACGATGTATTTGAGCGCATTAATGCTGATCGTCAGGCTAACGATGAAGCGTTATTTGCCAACCCCCGCAATGCCGCAGCCGGAACATTGCGTCAGCTAGATTCGCGAGTGGTGGCGCAGCGTCGTCTCGATTTTTTTGCCTATACTCTGCTACTGCCTGAGGGGACGGGTGGGCTGACGCTGCCCCAAACTCAGGAAGAGTCTCTGACGATTCTTCAAACCCTCGGATTTAAGGTCAATCCCAATCGAAAACTGTGCCCGGTCACTGCAGATGTAGCTCAGTTTTATGACGACTGGGACCAGACCCGGACTGAGCTACCGTATCTGACCGATGGGGTGGTGGTTAAGCTCAACGACCTGGCTCTGCAGGAGCGGTTGGGGTTTACCCAAAAATTTCCCCGCTGGGCCATTGCTCTAAAATATCCGGCTGAAGAAGCACCTACCATTCTCAAAGATATGACGGTGCAGGTAGGGCGCACAGGCGCGGTCACCCCGGTGGCTGAGTTAGCCCCTGTGCAATTAGCGGGCACAACCGTCGCGCGTGCCACATTACACAATGCCGATCGCCTTGCTGAACTTAATTTGCACAAAGGCGATACGGTTATTGTTCGCAAGGCTGGCGAGATTATTCCAGAAGTGGTCAGGGTACTCTTTGATCTGCGTCCTGCCGATGCTGAACCCTGCCGCCTACCCACCCACTGTCCGGAATGCGGTGAAAAATTGGTGAGGCCAGTCGATGAGGCGGTAACCCGCTGTATCAATCCATTATGTCCGGCGATTGTCAGAGGCGATCTCATCCATTGGACCAGTCGTCAGGCGTTAGATATCGTAGGTTTGGGTGAAAAGTGGGTGCAGCAACTGTTGGAGCAAAGGTTAGTGCGTTCTATTGCCGACCTCTATGACCTAACTGTAGAGGACTTATTACCACTAGATCGTATGGGTCAGCAGCTGGCCCAGAAACTGATAGACGCCATCCAAGCATCTAAGTCACAGTCTTGGTCACGGGTGCTGTTTGGATTAGGCATTCGCCATGTGGGTGCCGTCAATGCCCAGCTGTTGGCCCAAGAGTTCTACACAGTAGATCGGTTGGCTGCAGCAGATCCAAAGGAAATTGAGGCAGTGTATGGTATTGGTCCAGAAATTGCCTATTCGGTGCATGAATGGTTTCAAAGCAGTGCCAATCAGCAACTAATCACGCGCCTGAAAGAAAAAAAACTCAATCTAGAAGGCCCCCCACAAGAACCCGAAACCACTGATCGACCCATGGCCGGAAAAACCTTTGTACTCACAGGCACTCTACCTACTTTGAGCCGTCGTGAAGCTAAGGCAAAAATTGAAGAAAGCGGCGGTAAAGTGACTGGGTCAGTGAGTTCAAAAACAAGCTATGTTGTGGTCGGCATAGATGCCGGATCAAAGCTAGCTAAGGCTGAAAAGCTGGGTATTCAGCGTTTGAGTGAAGACGATTTGTTGGCATTGCTGGAAAAAACGGCATCTGTCTGAGTTTGTTTCTGGGTGTGATCTGGCTACAAATATACGGTTATCTATGAAACGAGTGTGCGTGTCGGCGGCAATAAAAGGCTTTCAACGTTTAACCCTGGGGCTGGGAATGGTCTGTGTGGCGGCCTTCCCCGGTGCGGCTGCAGAACGAATTACCTTTGCGTTTGGCCCGATTGAACGATCTATTGAGCTAGCAGACTTAGATCAGCTGGCTGAAGAGGGTGTGCTCAGTGATGATCTTGCTTATTACGCACAGTTTTTGCCAGAAGACTATGGCGTTGAAGAAATTAGACAAGCACTTACCTGGCGCGTAGAGCGGGATATCGACACGATTGATGTTGATGTGGTGCTGCTGGATCGATTTTTCTATACAAAGCAGGGGGAATATCTGCTGAATATTGCCGCTGACTTTATTCGTACAGAAGCTCGGCGTAGCGATTTCAGAGCGCTGCGGGGGGCTATTTTGGTCGCTGTTGCGGATGAGAACGAAGGGCTGACGCTATTGAATGCTATCCGTAAGTTTCCCTCGCCAGCCATGCGTATTGAGCTAGATCGGGGACTGGAACTACTGCGGGAGATTAATCGCGCCGTTTATGAGACGGATGCTTCCATTGCCCTACTAGAACGCTTGGGAACAGCAACAGAAGAGCTATCAGAGGTGCAGCAAGCTAATCTTTTGGTCTTAGCGACTCAGGCTAGGCAGTCGGGGCCTTACCAGGTTGACCGCCAGCAGCTATCGGCAGATTCGCCGATTCCTGCCGATATTTATTTGCCTACACTCCAGGAGCAGCGTCAGCGTAATCGCCCGACGGTGATTATTTCCCACGGTTTGGGGAATGATCGCACGTCTTATGCGTATTTGGGCCAACATCTGGCATCCCATGGGTTTGTGGTGCTAGCTGTGGAACACCCAGGGAGTAATGCGGCTCAAATTAATGCACTGCTGGTGGGTCGGTCGGCTGATGTAGTGCCCAATGAAGAATTTATCGATCGTCCACGACAAATTTCTGCACTGCTCAACTATCTAGAGCGAGAGGCTACTCAATACGGCAATCTTATTAACTTTGCTCAAGTAGGGTTGGTGGGCCAATCGTTTGGCGGCTACACGGCGCTGGCGTTAGCGGGGGCCAGTCTTGACTTTGAGGTGTTGAGGGAGAGTTGTCCACCCAGTTCACTATCGCTGAATGTATCTCTGTTGCTACAGTGCCAGGCCAGCCAGCTGGCTGAGCCAAGTGAAACCACTCTGTCATTACAGGATGGAAGGATACGGGCTGCGATCGCAATCAATCCCATCACCAGCGTGCTGTTTGGGGAAGAAAGTATGGGACAAATCACCACCCCCACCATGATTGTTTCCAGCGGCGCCGATACCGTTGCACCGGCACTTCAAGAACAGCTAGTGCCATTTACCTGGCTGGCCCAACCCGAGCGCTATTTGCTATTGATGCGTCAGGGCACCCACTTTTCCACGATTGCTGTGACTGAAACCGGTAGCGAAGCCTTTGACCTACCCACTGAGATCATTGGTCCCGACCCAGAGCTGGCGCAAGACTATCTCAATGCCTCTAGCCTGGCATTTTTAACGGCCCATCTCAGTGATGAAACGACCTATCAGCCATTACTGACAGCAGAAGGTATTACCCAGCTCAGTCAAGAGCCAATTCAGCTAACACTGGTTCAAAGCCTTACTGGCCCCTCTTTAGTTGAGCAACTGGGTAGACCACCACGCTCAGCTGCAGATGTAATTGAGTCTCCTGAATCCTCCGGTGAGCCACCAACTTTGCCTATATCACCAGATGCTGAACCACAGCTGTCACCTGAACTAACCACACCGTCACCTCAGCAGCCCTGATACCATAGCTGTTGATCTGTGTTCTTTTACGGTTACTCCTGTGGCTGGCCTCGATGGCTTTCTTAACCTTTACAAACCTGCCGGTTGGACTTCCCACGATTGTGTTGCCAAGCTGCGGCAACTGCTTAAGACCAAAAAAATTGGCCATGCCGGTACCCTAGACCCGGCTGCCACTGGTGTTTTACCAATGGCTGTTGGTAGAGCCACCCGTTTGCTTCAGTATTTACCCAGTGACAAAACATATCGCGCTGTTGTCCGATTTGGAACTACGACGGATACAGATGATTTAGACGGCACCGTTTTAACCCAGACTCCGGCCATTCATCTCACCAAAGCCGACGTAGTCGCTCAGCTAGTGCACTTCCAAGGTGAGATTCAGCAAGTACCCCCGATGTACAGTGCTATCCATGTGCAAGGGCAGCGACTTTATGATTTGGCCCGTCGCGGCAGTGTTGAAACAGCCGATATTCCCCGCCGTATCGTTGCTATACATCGTGTTGACGTAGTGGGCTGGAAACCTGGAAAGTCACCCGAAATTACCTTAGATATTGCCTGTGGGGCCGGTACCTACATTCGCTCCATCGCGCGAGATTTGGGTCAGCGCTTAGCTGTCGGTGGGACACTGGCTTCGCTGCTGCGCATCCAAAGTAGCGGTTTTAATCTAGATACAAGTGTTTCGTTTGAAACCCTATCAGTTCAGCCAGACCAAGTGAATTTGATCACTCCAGCGGTGGCAATGCAGCATTTGCCTAAGATTGTGCTGTGCCATGAGCTGGCGCGTCGATGGTGTCTCGGGCAGCGATTACCCAGTGTCCCAACTATCGCTTTAGAGCAACCTCTACGAGTTATTACTGAGACCTCTGAGTTCCTTGGCATCGGTGTCTTTCGATTAAAAGACGAGCAGCTCTGTTTGGCACCTAAAATGGTATTCGCTCAACCCTCCTAGCAACCCCTGATTACTCGCCACTGCATTAAAATTAAGTAATTATCCTTAGCCGTAACAAAGGACTTGTAGACAATAGGGAAACCAAATTTATATTAGATGTGTCTTTTAACTGTGCATCCCCGTGATTTTTCCTAGCTAACTATTGTCGTTCACTGGGTGAGACATCCATGTCTAACTGGGGTTCCTCCTCTGCGCTCAAGCACTTTCAGATGGGTGAGACTATTTTCTCTGAGGGAGACCCCGGAGATTGGGCCTACATCATTGAGTCGGGTCGGGTAGAAGTTGCCGTCAGCGATAATGGGCAGCCACGCACACTACGAATATTAACCAGCGGCGATGTCCTGGGTGAAATGGCCGTTATGGACACCGCACCCCGTTCAGCGTCCGCTAAAGCACTCGAAGAGACCGTCTGCGTTGCGATTTCTAGCCAACAAATTTCAGATCGGGTGCAAGATGCAGATCCCGTTGTAAAACTTTTGGTAAACACGCTGCTGCACCGTATACGGAACACATCCCAGGTGGCCTCGTTGTCACACTTAAAAATTCCCATCGGTCGACAAGAACCCTCCTCAGAAGAGGATGATAAAGGGCTTGATAAAATGCGGCTTGAGTCAGAGCTTAGGGCTGCGCTTGATAATCAGCAGCTACGCCCCCACTATCAACCGCTCGTCAATATTCAAACCTGTCAGATTCTAGGGTTTGAAGCGTTAATCCGTTGGTTTAGCCCAACTCGCGGTCATGTCTCACCTGGTGAATTTACGAGTATTGCTGAAGAAACATCATTGATTATTCCCATCGGTCAGCAGACAATTGAGCAGGCCTGTCGCGATCTGGTGCAGCTTCAAGCTGTCTGTCCAAATAGCTCATTGTTTATGAGCATTAATGTTGCTCCCCGACAGCTGTCAGAAACTGATTTTTTGAATGACTTGCAAGCTGTAACCAATCAATACGCACTGGAGCCATCTCAAATAAAACTTGAGGTAACTGAGCGGGTTTTTATGGAAGACCCTGATGCGCTAGCAACCCTCAAAGAGTGCCGTCAGGCTGGTTTTTATGTTGCACTAGATGACTTTGGTACCGGTTTTTCTAGCCTGAACTATCTAACTCGTTTTGAGGTAGATGGGTTCAAGATTGATCGGGCGTTTGTTCAAGAGATTCTGACGAATCAGCGTACCCAGGTATTGCTGACGAGCATGCTAGCCATGGCCCGTGGGTTGGGTATGCAAACAGTGGTAGAGGGGATCGAATCGCAAGAACAGCTCGAGGCACTGCAGCAGTCTGGCTGTGATATTGGTCAAGGCTATCTGTTTGGTAAGCCATTGCCGTTTGATGCGGTTAAGCAATTGCTGAATCAAGAACTCGTTCACAATTCCAGCAAGCCGTAGCGATTTCCCTGGTCTATCAGCAGCATTGCTGGCTGTTGACTATTCCTTTCTATAACCGCTAGCAACCTATGTTGTTGGTTAATATCGCTGTATAGCAGCGTGCCAGAGTTGGAGAGAATCAAGGTTTTACCCTGGGGCAACGATAAGTCAGCCGGTACCCCAGGGCCAATTGAGAAGATATGTTCTGGCTTTAAATCGGCATTGATGTCTAATCTGGCATAGGCCAAATAGGGGTATATCTCTGCTGTTTGTTCGGCGGTTAGTCCTAACTGGTGCCCAATTGTGTCAGTCATTCCATCATTGGGTTCAGGCTCTGTCAGCGGTAGTGTGTCGTCTGTCAAAGTATTGTCAACGGCAGCAGGCAGTGCCGGAGCTGTCTGCCATGGAAGCGTTGGTAACCAGCGCAGACTGTTGCTAGCGGTTACCAATGTAGGCCCTTCTACCTGCGGGCCAATGGCTAACAGCGATAGCCGAGAACTACTGCCCTTGACACCATGGATGGTAATGCCGCCAGCCAGCTGATTGTTGTTAAATAGCTGGGTCTGGCGTCTTAGAGACAGTGACTCGGCCCAAAAGTTGGCGGCTGTAAGATTTCCTGGCAGTAGCCCCCAACCTGAACTGTCTTGAAGAAGCTGGACATCAATCTGATACCAGGTTTGTCCAGGCAGCGGATTGGGGAGGGTTGGCGATCGCAACCACCCATTCCCTGGTGCACTAACCGCTGTGGCCTGACCAATCAGACTGAGATAGCGCCCAGCTGTATCAGGTAACGGCGCAGCTGCCACCCGAGGTGTTGGCACGGTGTCGGCACCGTCATCATCCGGTTTACCCAATGCTTGCAGTCGCTCCAGCGTTGGTTTTGATGATGTCTTTTTTTTCAGCCAGGCTTCACCCGCTTCTGGGGACTGGCGCGATGTCACGAGCATTGCACCCCAGATCTGTGTGCTGACATCGTTTGGGTGTACTTGCAAATGGGTGGTCACCCCGCGCCACAGTGAGTCAAAATCACGTTCTAAGCGCTTAAGGGTGGCATCATAGATGGCTGGCTGATCTTCGAGTGCTTTTAATGCCTGATCCCACTGACCATCAATTAGATAGGCCCAAATGTGCTGCTGCTGACTCGACCAGGTCTGTTCAGTCTGGGCCTTGGTCCGTTGAGCATGAAGCCGGATTAAATCGAGTTGAGCCTCAGCTCCGGTAGACCAGTCTTGACCAATGGCGGTTTTAGCAGACTCCATCATCTGCAGACTGTGGAACCATACTGCTCCCTGGGCTAGTTTTAAGGCTTTGTCATAGAGAGAGGTGCTGAGATCAGAGTTGTAAACCGAGCTGTACAGTGAGATTTCTTTGAGCTGAGGTGGATCGTTGGGCACCAGCTGGTATATCAGAAAACTGGGCCGCAGCCCCACCGTTTGATTGATCACCAATTGATCGCCAGTCGAGCTGGTTTGCCACTGGGGTGATTGCCCGGCAGAACTCGACCAGTTGAGGAGGCGATGTAATCGCTGGTTTTGGGGTTGATAGCTCAAAATTTGGCCATAGCGCATGGTGATATTGCCATAGCGCCGCTGGCCTTCTAGTAAAAGCCAGGGGGCTGACTTCCCCTTTGCCTGGCCAGATATCAGGCGCACTGAAGAGAAGGTGGCCTTACTATTTACACTGGCGACCTGCGAGGCGGTTCCCACCAGCGGTGTCGTGATAAACGACTCCCGCATGGGGCGAATGGACACTTGGTCAACTCGCTGTTGCCGATTGCCCCGCACCTGGTAGACCCAGAGTTCTCGAATGGTTCTGCCATCCTGACTCAAAATCGGATAGAGCCAAGCTTTAGGGTTGTCTGCCTGGGGCCAGGGGATCGGCTGATCGGCTGTAATATTTTGCGATCGTAGCTCAGCTTGAATTTCTTCTGCCGTTTGGGGAGCTGCCTCAAAGCTATTGACCAGGCCAGGAAAAACTGTCTTTAACCAGTTGGGACTGTAGGGAGCAACAATGAGCTTTGCCCCCGACAGACTGACAACTGTCAGAAAAATTGCACCGCTACCTAAGGCTAGCCAGCTTAGCAATGACCAGGGGATCCGCCCCGATTTTGGACTGACTAAGAGTTTTACTTGAGCGGTGGGTGGATTAGATTTACTCAGACCCATGGAACTTTGTTGCGGCCTACGCAATTTTCCCTAGGAGGATAGCACTTGAGCGTATCGTTGCCCGAGGCTCTCCCAGTTAAATTCTGCTTCAATCATTTGACGCGCATTCTGGGAAAGTTGTTGGCGTAATGTGGCATCTTCAAATAGTTGCCCAATAGCCTTTACATATTCTTGGGGACTATTGGCCCGTAGCGCTCGTAGCGGCATATCTTTTACATCAACGTTCATGCCCTCTAGACCACGATCGCTGCCCACAACAGGCACACCTACTGCCATAGACTCCAGGGTTTTAGTTTTGATGCCAATACCGGCCCGCAGCGGCACTACACTGACGGTTGACTGCTGCAGACATGCCGTAATTGACGGCACACGCCCGGTCACCGACACACCGGGAATGCTATCTAATTCTTTTACCGCTGGCACAGGGCGTGTGCCCACCAGGCTTAGTTTTGCTTCAGGATACTGCTGTTTAACCAGGGGAAAGATCTCCCGCGCTAGATAGCAGGCCGCGTCGATATTATGAGAAGAATCCATCGCTCCAATAAAAATCAACGATTGCCCACCCGGATCATAAGAGCGATAGGGCGAGGTTTCTAAATCAACACCCGTTGAGACAATATTGATTCTGGCATCTGGCACTAACCCGTGAATGTGGCTGCGGTCATCTGGTGTGGTGACCACTAAATGGGTAAATTTAGCGCAATATCGCTTCTCATACCGGGCTAAAAGGGGCAGATAGAGACGATCGCGTAGCGGATTCTCAGAGGCCCCAGCGTCTAGATGATCGAGCACCCAGCCATAAACAGAGCTGTGAATATCTGCCACTGTTTTAACGCGCTCTCGAAACTTGGGATGTACGTACATCTCATTGACGCCGTGTTCACAGATGACGGCATCGTAGTTGCCAGTATTCACCTGTTCTATCACCCAGATGTAAACCTCTGGTGAGAATCGAAAGGTCACGCTTGGTGGTGTACCGGTGATGACAAACTGTGCCAGTCGTAGCGCCTGCTTGAGTGGATTTCGATGTTGGTTGGGGTCTTTTTTGTGAGGGACTGGAAACGTCTTGATTTCCTTAACCCATTTTTTTAAGGTCTGAATATTTTCCTCAGTTGCATTCTGGGTTTTGTGGGCCACAAGGGTAATGTCGTGCAGCGGACCAATTTGTCTGAGTAAATTAAACGTGCGCACCTCAGCCGCACCGTGGCTGGGGGGATAGGGAAACGTGTTTAGAGAAAGAACAAGCAGACGCATTGGGTGAGGGGAGTGAGTAATGTTTGAGTTATTAGTTTTTGGGGTAAGCAAAGGTGCTTTAAGCCAGCCAGGCTGTCAGTTCAAAATTAAAGACTAATCACTTTCTAACCGGGCAATATCTTCAGCATTTTCCGGTAGTCGGGATTCTCTCTGTCCTAAAGTCCGAGCGCGAAAGCAATATAAACCAACAGGTGTCATGGCTAAATCAATTAGATCGGCTTTACCCATAACCAGTTTGAGCACACCTGCAGGGAGTTCCTTAAATAGCCAGCGGGCCATGGTGTAGCGTACCTCGTGGGGCATCAGCGGTCGGGTTAGCTTGATGCCATGGAGCTGATGAAGATAGCGATTTGAGCGGCCATAGCGATACCACTGTTTGTAGAGTTCTTCGAGCGTGGCGCGGTGATGGTGCTGAACTATTGCAGTCTTGGCGTAGTGTAGCTGCCAGCCGCCGTCCTGCTGCAGTCGCCAACAGATATCCGCATCACCTCCTGTAGTCATGTACGGTCGAAACAACCCAATTTTTCTAAAAGCGCAGGCCCGTACCGCAATGTTGGCTGTCTGGCCATAGGGGCAAAATGGGTGATTGAGAGTGTCCTGCTGGGACATAATATTTTTGCGCTCGGCGTAGCGCTCAAGCCATGTGGTGCCGGGTAGTGCTGTAATTTCTCCGACACAGAGCCCAACGGCATCGTCTTTGAACCCTTGCACCAGATTTTCAAGCCAGGTGTCGGCAGGATAACAATCGGCATCGGTAAAGGCTAAAACGTCGCCTGTTGCTATTCGAATAGCTGCATTACGAGCCGCATAGGCACTTTGGATCTGGGTCTCGCTGAGATGCTTAACGTTAAGATTTTGGGTCTGGGCCTGGATGACGGCCTCTTTGAGAATTGCAGGGGTGCGATCGCAACTGCCATTGTCCACCAGCAGATATTCCACCCTATCGGCTGGGTAAGTCTGGCACAGCAAACACTCAATCAAACCTGGCAAATCATTTTCGCCGTTGTAGATAGGTACGATAACTGAAACCGTCGGCAAACCCTTGACTGACTCGACGGATATTTCGTTGGCAACCATAGAAGCTTGGGGCATTGGTTCTCAACTTAATCTACAGCGACATCCATAAGTAGTTTTGCCACCAATTGCTTGAGAATCAACATAATTTATTCTCTTTGGGGCATTGCTTTATAAACTGCACCAATTTTGGCAGTTTACATAAAACCAATACATTGGCTGTGGATGATCTTTATGTAATCCTCACTGACATTAAGCCGGTTCAAGGGTCAGTAAACTAGCCAATATTGCTCTAATCCATATATCGAAATTTGCTGTGCCTAAAGTCAGTATTTGTATACCTACCTATAATCGGGCTCATATTTTGCCCTACGCCGTAGAGAGCGTGCTCAATCAGACCTTTACGGATTTTGAGCTGCTTATTTGTGATGATGCCTCCCCCGACAATACTGCTGAGATTATTGCCCAGTGGGACGATCCACGTATTCGCTATATCCATCATCCACAAAATATTAAACGTAGCCGTAATATGCGCTCAGGGTATGACGCTGCCCAAGGCACCTATTTCATCAAGTTTGATGATGACGATGCCCTGACGCCAACATTTTTGGAACGCACAGTTGCAGTAATGGAAGCTCAGCCTAAGATAGATTTTGTCTGCACCGATCACTGGGTAATTAATGCCCGTAATCAACGAGATGAGGCGGCTACAACGGCTAATTCTGCCAAGTGGGGTAAAGATCGGCTGTCTGAAGCGATTATTGACGATTTGCTCAAAGAAACCTTTGTCCATCAGAGTTTGCAAGTAGGGTCTACGCTCTTTCGCAAAGCGTGTTTGGCTGAGGTGGACTTTATGCGATTTGAGGCCGATGGGTGTGAAGACTTTGATCTTTTAGTTCGTTTAGCGATCGCTGGTAAAACGGGGTATTTTATTCCCGAGCGACTGATGGAATATCGATTTCACGGAGGGCAAACCAGCCTCAAGCAAGATATTCACTTTCTCTCTGCCAAAGTATTTTGTCTAGAAGGCTATCGTTTTACCGAGCGTCCTGAGCTAGAAACTAGTCGCCTCTATAAACTCAACGGCTTAAAGCAGGTGCTAGCCATGCGTCTGATCGAAAAAGGTGAAACACAGCGAGGTCGTCAGCTAATTCATGAGCTAGCTACTAATGGAGCTTTGTCATCCAAAGCTAAGTTTGGCAAACTTTTGTCGTATCTACCCCTAGGTTTGCGTCAGCTAATTTTTCAAGGGGTTCGTCAGCTGCGCCCCGTCGACTACAGTGAGCGTGTCCGCAATGCAGCTGGATAAGCGGTCCGGTTTGAAACTGTCCCTCTGTATGGGTTTGGCCGTTATGCTGACTCAATGCACTGTGTCGTCTGAGCAAGCTATCGTATCTCAAGAATCCATTGTTACTCCATCTCCAGAGTTGGCAATTGCCGAACCCACACTTAAAATTCAGAACTGGCCTAATGATGAGGCACCGGTTGCCCGTGTTCATGTAGTGACCATTCCAGCCAGCTTGTCACTGGAGGTAGCGATTAGTGACGACCTTAAACCGATCAACACATTCGCCACTGAGACCGGGGCGATGGCCGTTATTAACGGTGGCTTTTTTGACCCATACAATGCCCAAACCACTTCGTTTGTGACAGTAAATGGCACTTTGGTGGCGAATCCGCAAGACAACCGACGGTTAATCGATAATCCTGCTCTGACTCCCTATCTTGACCAAATTTTCAACCGCTCCGAGTTCCGTCGCTACGCCTGTGGGGAGGCGGTCCGTTACGACATTACCCAACACAGTGCGCCCGTTCCTGATGGCTGCATGCTGCACAGCGCTCTGGGAGCTGGGCCGCAGCTTTTGCCAGAGGATACCTCGCAACAAGAGGGCTTTACTGACTACGTTGACAGTACTCTGATCCGTGATGCCATCGGTAGCCAGCAGCGCAATGCTCGCAGCGCTATCGGTATCGCCCAAGATGGCACAGTAGTTTGGATTATGGTGGTCCAGGCTCAGCCATCGGGGGGAATGACCCTGGCTGAGCTGGCGACATTTATGACCACTTTAGGGATGCAGAAGTCGCTGAATTTAGACGGCGGCAGCTCAGCCTCGCTATATTTTGCTTCGACCGAAGAAGGCCAAACCTACTTTGGACGATTGGATAATAATGGCCAGCCAATACGCAGACCGGTTAAATCCGTACTGCTGATTAGATAAATTGGCCGTAGCCTAAGAATCTTTGGGGTATACGTCAGCTTGCTGCAGATATCCAAGCTGAATCAGTACCCAACAGATGACACCATAGAGGGCCCCGGCGGTAATTAGAATCCTGTACCCTGGGTCGACGATAACCTGCATTGCAGGTGGAGTTAAAATTAGCCCCGACAGCGTTGATGTTGTGATGGATGTGAATACAAACGTAAATGACCCAATCCCTCGTCTAGAAATTTTGGTAGGAACTTGACATGAACGTTTAATTCGGTTGGGTAGCGACCGAATTTTGCTCATTAGCAAATTTGCCTGGGGCCACAACCGCATACCGGCCATAAATGCAGTAGGCAACATTAAAAAACCCACAACCCCTGACCACTGAGAATATGGAGCGACTGTGGCAGTTAAATGAGTACCGCCACAGCTGCCACCAAATAAAAGGAGAGCCGATGTAAAAAAATTAACTGTTGGTCTTGGGGAGGGAGAGGAAGACATGAGGAAAGGTAAACTTTTGTTGCGCCTGTTACGTTTACGGTCTCATCAAAGCAATGTACGGACATCCATCATGAACTTATGGATAAATGTTCTTTGAACTTCCATCACCAATTCAATAAAGTCACGCTTGTCAGCCATCCTTTCGGCTAATAGATATCAATTTTTTTGGACAATTTGTTAGAAAATATTTCTGAGGGTCCGACGGTTATCTAAAACAGGCGCTCACTGATGGCTAAAGGCATGGGTAGAACCAGCAAAACTAGCAATGTCATAGCTATCAGTCCAAAGGCATCTCGTAACCCATCTAGTTCACTGACATCATCCAGGGCTGGGTCATCGCGACTAGGCATAAAGATGAGGAGTAATGCCCACAGCAGATACTCTGCTTGGACGAATGCCATAGCCGCAACTAAAATGCGGGCGATATTGCCGATAGCTGCCCCGCCCCAACGACCGTACATGGCATGGACAATGTGCCCGCCGTCTAGCTGCCCGACAGGCATGAGGTTTAGCGCTGTGAGTACCAGACCTAAGCATCCTGCGATCGCAACCGAATGTAACGCCATCCCCTGATCCATCTGTAATGTATTTCCCAGGGCGAGCTTGCTGAGTAGCGCCAACAAAATTGACCCCCTTGGATCTAAGGACTGAAAATTAAATAGACTAGATTCCTCGGTTAAATCCACGATCTGAGAATGGGCTAATCCCCAGATTACAATTGGCAGGGTGACAATAAAGCCAGCCAATGGGCCAGCCAGCCCTAAGTCAAATAGAGCCCGACGATGAGGTGCAGGGGCCTTAATCTTTACAAAAGCGCCGACAGTCCCTAAAAAGTACGGCACAGGAATAAAGTAGGGCGGTGAGGCTGGAATATGATGACGACGAGCCATGGCGTAGTGGGCAATTTCTCTGACTGCCAAAATTATCATCACGGCCAGACTATAGCCCAGACCTTTAAATAACGTTACAGGTTGCGATCTCAGTTCCGACAGCGACAGCTCGCCAACTAGCAATAGCCCTGCCAGGGTAGTAGTCCCCAGGGTCAAGACAAATAGCACTATAGATAGCAGCCAACTGCTGTTTTTAGCCGAGGTTTCGTTGTGTTGATTGGGCACAAGGGTAAACACCGGATGCCCATTACGCTCCTCTTGTAAAACCACCAAAAACTGGTTGCCAAATTGCGATCGCACGTTTTGCTGCACCGTGCTGTGGGCAACCGCTGGTGCCGCTTTGAGGCGACCGCGACAGATCATCATTTGTTGACGATGTTCAATCGTCTGCAAAAAATAAACAGACCACGGAAAACATGCCCGCAAGCGCTCTTCGGCTTCTCGCTCCAGAACGGGCGGCGGTTCTGGTCGGGGGCGAGATGTCTGGGGCTGAGGACGTCTTCCCAACAAGACAACCCAGGCATACAACAATGGGCAAACGATAAATAGCCCCAGAATGAAAATATTAGGAGGTGCGTATCTGCCATATCTTAGAACCCAGACGGTCAGCGCTAAAATCGGCATCATGATGATCAGCCACAACAGCCAGACGGGTGAGCGCGTCATGGTCGCTACACCACGGCGAATGACCCAGTAGGCCAAGATTCCCAGTAATATCGATAACAGTACAAACGTCATAAACCCACATTGCCACCCCTGCTAAGGCTCTGATTTAACATACCAGGCAGGGCCTGGGGTTAAAGAGAATGGCCTTTTTTTGGAGAGCTTGGTGTCTATTTCAAAAACAAACCTGGGCAATAGCCCTGCGACTAGCGAAACAGCTCGCTCAACCACAAAACTGCCTCAATCAGTATTTGGTATCGATACTACTGTCCATGCGTTTCCGCCTAATCGCGAAACCTTAGGTGGCACAGCTTATTTAATAACGGATACCTCTGCATCAGATGGCAATTCTTCTATAAGAAACAACATTTTAGTTGACTGTCCTGCCTGGACCGATGCCAACGTAGACTTTATCGCTCGGCAAGGAGGTCTGCGCTGGTTGGTGATAACCCATCGGGGGGGGAGTAGCCGTGTGCGTGACTGGCAAACTCGGTTTGAGTGCGATGTGGTTGTTCAAGAGCAAGAAGCCTATCTGTTGCCGCAGATTGACACAAAAACCTTTCATCGAGACTTAGTATTGACCCCTCATCATCGTCTACTTTGGACCCCCGGTCATTCGCCTGGGTCGGCCTGTCTATATAGTTCAGAGCAAGGGGGCATCCTGTTCACTGGACGACATATTTTGCCCACTCGCCAAGGCGACGCTGCCCCGTTACGAGTTTCAAAAACGTTTCACTGGCCCCGTCAGCTCCAGCACATTCAGCGGCTGGTGAATGAATTTACACCGCAAACCCTCAGCTATATCTGCCCAGGTGCAAATATTGGCTTTCTCCGAGGTCAGCGATTTATTGATAGGGCGTACAATCGTTTGGCGACTCTAAATTTTCAGGAGTTAGCTAAAAATCAAGCGCTGCTCTGAAAAGTTTTGCTTACTCTTGGTTCAGCTACCTCAGCGGACATTCCACACTCAAACGTTAGTTACCTTTAGTAGTGTTGGTATCTACTAATTCAAACTTTTGTAGAATCTCAGCCGTTGGCATATCAGCTGGATGCAGTAGCCATGTTCGATGACAGGGTTGAATTAACGTTTGCACCAGGGGAGATAGCTGGCTAATTGCCACCAGTCCTTCTGGGGTTTTGAGTTTGATACCGCGCTGATAAAGTGTGTAGCCACGGTTGCGTATGTGGCGCAGACTAACGTAAACATCAGTATCTGGGACCTGCTCATAGGCCTGACACCGTGCTGCTGACAGAATGTCTTGCTGCTGTGCATAGGTATATTGACTAATGTCTGTTGCCTTTGGGAGACGGCGGTTAACAAATCGCTGGCACAAGTCAGCCAGTATTAAGTCCTTATGGGTCTGCCAGCGCTGCAGATGGTAGTACAAACCATAGTCATCTTGGGCCAGATACTGGTCTAGCGGCAGCATATCAATCTCGCAGCTTAGCCATGCGGTCATGGTGTCATCGGCCTCCAGCTTGCCTGCTGCCATCAATATGCGTGCCCGACTGATGAGCTGTTCTAAAACCCAGGTGGCGACTAAATTTTTTGGATGGTTGTAAATCTGTGCGTACATAAAGTAGCGCACCACCAGGTAATGTTCGATGGCCCCTAGCCCTTTTCTGGCCACAATTAGCTGCTGGCTAGCTGGATCGTAGTCTAGGGCCAAGATAATGCGGTCCAAATCTAGCTGACCATAGGACGCTCCAGTGGAGTAGCTGTCACGCATAAGATAGTCGATGCGATCGCAGTCCAACTGACTCGACACCAGCTGCCAGACACAGGGCACAGGATGCTGATGTCGATAAATTTGCTCAATCTCAGATCGCAGTGTGGGCGAAAAGTGATCTAAGCGCTCACGTATTTCGGCAGCCTGTTCCAAAATACGCACCGTCCAATGCTCATGATGACCCCCAAAGACTTCTTCAGCCGTGTGGCTAAACGGACCATGACCCACATCATGGAGTAATGCCGCACACAGGACCGCTGCACGATGGCTCTTTAACTCTGAGTACATCACTGCTAAGCGATCAAACGCGCGGCGAGCAATCACCATAACCCCTAAGGAGTGAGTGAATCGCGAACTTTCAGCCCCGTGAAATGTCAGATTAGCCGTACCCAGCTGCCGAATACGTCGCAGTCGCTGAAAAGGAGACGTATCAATTAACCCTATGAGTAGTGCCTCCACCGGATCGGTCCTATCTAGTGTGATAGCCCCATGCAATGGATCATGATACGTACGAGTTTTTGACGACACGGTTTATGTCATTGGTTGCACTAACGTTTGCTCTAATGTTTCAACAGCTGCTTGATATTGCTCATCTTCACTGGTAGCAAACTGGTTGCGTGTGAGTGGCTCACTGGTCACGATGAGATCGGGCGTAATGCCAAGCTTATTAATGTCGTGGTGGTCAGGTGTCTCATACTTGGCAACTGTCACCGCCAGGCCAGAACCGTGGGGTAAATCAAATAGCGATTGAATCAAGCCCTTGCCAAATGTGGTCTCACCCACCAGCTGAGCCCGATGATTATCCTGAAGGGCCCCAGCCAAAATCTCACTCGCGCTAGCCGTGCCATTATTAACTAGCAAAACCAGTGGCTTTTGAGTCAAGGCGTCAGGCCCCGCATCAAAACTCTCTAAGATGCCTTGACGATTGACGGTATAGACAATGGTGCTGTCATCTAACCACAGTCGAGCAATCTCAATGCCTGCCTGCAATAAACCACCTGGATTGTTCCTCAAATCTAAAATGTAGCCAGCTGCATTTTGCTGCTCTAACTCAGTGAGCGCTGTACGAATATCTACCACAGCATTCCCATTAAACTGACCCAACCGGATATAGCCAACTGAATGCCCATTTTCAGAATGCAATTCCGAAAATACAGGGTTTAAGTTGATCAACTCACGGGTCAAATTGACCTCAAATGGCTCAAGTCCAGTTCGTTCGATACCGAGAGTAACGATCGTTCCTGCGGGGCCACGCATCCGTGCAGCCGCTTCGTCTAGTGAAAATGACTGGGTAGACACCCCATTAATGGCAACGATCGCATCCTTTGGTGATACCCCTGCTCGCTCTGCTGGAGACCCTACAATGGGTGCGATTACCTGTAAATGCTGATTGTCATCGTCCTTGGCAATTTGTAAGCCAACTCCCAGGAGTTCTCCGGAAGTGTTTGTTTGCAAGCTTTGATATTGCTCGGGAGGTAAGAAGCGTGTGTAGGGATCATCGAGCTTTTGCAGCATTGCCTGCGCTTCTTCATAGGCGTCATCCCAACTATTGAGGGGACGCTTGAGCGTCTTTTCGCGAGTAAACCACCAGTTTTGATGATTAAAGGTTTCATCCAAGTAGGCGCGATTAACAATTCGCCACACCTCCATCACTAGCTTCTGCTGCTCTGTAAAAGCAAACGCTGGTGAATTGACAAGCCCCAAACTCAGGAATGTTGCGATTCCCACCGCACAGACACCCAAAAGAACCACATGTAGCAGCCCAGTTTTTCTCATTCTTCGCTACAGCTCAAACAACACCGTTGCTCAACTACCTGGAAAACCTTTGGCATTGAGCTAATTAGGATACCTATGTTGACGTTCCTCTTAGCAGGATAACGACTTCCTCAGAATACTGTGGTCCTTTCAGTACCGGTGGCCTGAATTTGTCGAAGTCTTAATTCGTTGATGTAGGGTTAATATTTGTAAATTATTCTCATCAAAATAATCATCTCCTCTATTGGTGGTTCGATTATCGCCAACCGTACTGAGATCCTTGTTTCTTAAGCGATTTCAGGCTGTGTGCTGTGTTCGTGCCCAGTGTGAAAGTTTCAAAATAGCCAGTTTCTCAAGGTTGGTTGTGTTACATTTTTTAGTAACGGCATAGATCTATTTTATATCCGCGCTTCATGTTTACTAAGCAAGTCACCGACTCTAAAGCCTACCAATGGTTTAATGAGCGTCTTGAGATTCAGGCTCTTGCCGACGATATCTCCAGTAAGTATGTGCCACCCCACGTCAATATTTTCTATTGCCTTGGCGGTATCACTCTAACCTGCTTCATTATCCAGTTTGCGACTGGTTTTGCGATGACCTTTTACTACAAGCCAACTGTAGTAGAAGCGTTCAGTTCAGTTCAGTACCTAATGACTGATGTTAGCTTTGGTTGGTTGATTCGTTCCATCCATCGCTGGTCTGCCAGCATGATGGTTCTGATGATGATTCTTCATGTTTTTCGGGTCTATCTTACCGGCGGATTCAAGAATCCCCGTGAGCTTACCTGGTTAACTGGCGTGATTATGGCCGTCGTTACCGTCTCCTTCGGGGTTACTGGTTACTCCTTGCCCTGGGACCAAGTTGGTTACTGGGCTGTGAAAATCGTCTCCGGTGTACCGAGCGCCATACCTGTTGTAGGCGGTTTGATGGTCGAGTTTATTCGCGGTGGTGAAAGTGTTGGTCAGGCTACCCTGACGCGCTTCTACAGTCTGCATACGTTTGTGTTGCCTTGGCTGATGGCCGTGTTTATGTTGACTCACTTCTTGATGATTCGTAAGCAGGGTATTTCCGGTCCTTTGTAAGGAGTGGACAGAGCTAACCTTGAGCTAAGGCTTTGTAACTTTCTGATATATGCAAATATTTTAGTTAGTTGCTTTGAGTAGCTTCGAATTTAGTTCAGGGTTAAGCTGTTACTCGAATCTCACATTCTTTTCAGAGAAAAATTAGGAGATAATTTGAGCTATGGCAACGATTAAGAAGCCTGACCTCAGTGATCCTCAACTTAGAGAGAAGCTGAAGCAGGGCATGGGTCACAACTACTACGGTGAGCCTGCTTGGCCTAACGACTTGCTTTACATCTTCCCTGTAGTAATTCTGGGTAGTATTGCATGTTGCGTGGCGCTGGCAGTTTTGGACCCTGCACTTGTGGGTGAGCCTGCTAATCCCTTTGCAACTCCCCTCGAAATTCTTCCTGAGTGGTATCTGTACCCTGCGTTTCAGATTTTGCGAATTGTACCTAACAAACTTCTGGGAATTGCTCTACAAACTGCCATTCCTCTTGGTTTGATGCTAATTCCTTTCATTGAGAATGTGAATAAGTTTCAGAACCCGTTCCGTCGTCCTGTAGCGACTGCTGTGTTCTTGTTTGGTACTCTAGCCACTCTTTGGTTGGGTGTTGGTGCAGCTCTTCCTATTGATAAGTCCTTGACTCTAGGTCTTTTCTAGTCATCATTAGAGCTGTCATTGGTTAGTTATTTACGGGCTTCTTGAGAATTCGCTCTGAAAGGTGCGGATTTTCAAGAAGCTTTTTAATGTGTCAAGATACGGCTAAGACATCTGTTTCTGCAGACCTATCTATCGATTTTTTGGTTGATTTCGGGCAAACTATTGGTGCGAACGTGCCGGCTAGTCGGACATGTTAAAGCAAGATCAGTTAATAGTTCAAAGTAAGCTAGAAGAACTCACTCAAGTACAGCAGTGGTTTGATCGTTTTTGTTCAGCATCACAGCTACCCTGGCTTGAGACAGTCTTCGATCAAGTCAATCTAGCTCTGGCAGAAGGATTTACCAATGCTGTCAGACATGCCCATGCTAATTTGCCAACAGATACTCCCATCGAAATAGATTTGTTTCTTTGGAAGGAAAGATTGGAGGTGCAGGTCTGGGATATGGGGGAGCCTTTTGATCCTGATAAGTTAGCTGAGCCAGAGCCAGGAACTCTTAAGGTAGGCGGTTATGGCTGGTTTTTGATGCGTCGACTGGCTGATGTGAATTATGAACGTAATGATTTAGGTCGGAACTGCCTGCGAATAGTTAAGTGTTCAAAAGCTTCATAGGTGTTTGCTAACGCGCTTGCGTTTGCCATAACTTTCTTGGACATTTCTGAGCTTTAAGACTATTCTATTTGTCCAATTAGAAAATGATGGGCATCCTACATAACCTTATAAAACTGGGGCTTTGCAGATGCAGTTAGCTCGTCGCCCATGTGCAAAAGATACATTCGTCTTTATTGAAGTATTTGGTTGTGAAGGTGGCATTCAGTCATATATCAAAGACGTTCTGATAGCTTATGCGTCTTTGAATATCGTTGAGACGGCGGATATTTTTTTGCTTCGCGATCGCATCGAAAGTATTCCACCTGAATTTACCTCTCGCTTCAATATCTACTGTTTTCAGTCGGGTCGACCCATGCTGGACAGAATTCGGATGACCTTGGCACTAGCGCTACATTTGCTGCTAAAGCGTCCACGACGTCTTTTTTGTGGTCACATCAACCTAGCTGTAATGGCAGGTCAGTTAGCCAAACTCACACGAGTACCCTACACCGTACTCACCTATGGAAAAGAGGTCTGGTTTCCCCTAAAACAGTCTGAAGGTAATGCTCTACGCAATGCCGATCATATTTGGACCATTAGTCGGTACAGCCGTACGTTAGCTTGTAAGGCAAATCAGTTAGACGCCAAGCGTATTGATATTTTGCCTTGTACTGTTGATGGCCATGAGTTTACCCCAGCAGTGTCATCTTTTGAATTCTGTCAACAGTATGGTCTTTCAGATGCCCGAGTGCTGATGACGGTGGCACGTCTTTGGAAGGGAGACCCCTATAAAGGAGTTGACGTAACCATACGAGCGTTACCTGCGATCGCAAAGGTTTTTCCAGCTGTTAAGTATTTAGTCATTGGTCGTGGTGATGACCAGCCGCGGTTGGCCCAGCTAGCGCAAGATCTAGGAGTGGCTGAGCGAGTTGTCTTTGCTGGCTTTGTCCCTAATGAAGATTTGGTCAAACACTATCGCCTTGCAGATGTGTATGTAATGCCTTCCCAAGAAGGCTTTGGCATTGTCTATTTAGAAGCTATGGCCTGTGGTATTCCTGTGATTTCTGGGAACGACGATGGCTCAGCTGACCCACTACAAGATGGCCGTTTGGGTTGGCGTGTGCCTCACCGTAGTCCGGAAGCTGTCGCAGTTGCCTGTATTGAGGCATTACGAGGTAACGACTGCCGCTGTGATAGTGCTTGGTTACGAAAGCAAACACTGGCTAAATTTAGTAAGGATGCTCTAGCGGATCAACTAAAACAGCTTTTAGAAGCCCCATCAATGTCCAAAGCGAATACCCTTAGCCAATCAGGCAGTCACATCTAAACAAACTCAATCGAGCTATTAGGGCAGACGCTATAGAATAAAGATCCAGTGCCGCCATAGGAGGCGATAGCGTGGCTCCCAAAGGGTTTAGACAGTTACAGCTCAATTTCTCAGGCATGGGATGTTGGTTAACTCTAGCGATTGGGTTTGTTCTGCTGACCACCGTAGGGCTTGGCTGGCTATTAAAATCGCTGCTGGCCATCATTGCAATTCTATTTTTTATTCCCATCGTCTTAATCATCGTTGCGCAGATTTGGATAAGACGTAATTTAGTTGAGGGAGCCTGTCCATCATGTTCACAACCATTAACAGGCTTTAAACCCATTCAGCTATCATGTCCTAACTGTGGTGTTGCACTACAGGCCCGTGAAGGTACTTTTACTAGAGTTACGCCTGAAGGCACTATTGATGTTGACGTGGTTGATGTTGAATCATCTGGCAGTAGCTCTGCAGAAAATGTAACTGTTGTAGATGTAGAAGTCCTACCTCCTGCTGATCAGTAGATTAGAAGGAGCAAATTCGCAACTTAAAAATCGGTCTTTCATAGATCCGCAAGAGGCATGAAAGACCGATTTAACTTTAGAGCTTGGCAGAAATTACTGCTGCACAGTTAAGGTAAACGGCGCACCTGAACCGTCGATATCACCAACGTAGAGATCGTAGGTTCCTTGCTTGTATAGTCCTCTAGATTGAATTGCACCCCCATCAAAATCATGGGCTAGGATGCACTCGCGTGAATTATCAGGGCCTACCATCAGCAATGTGTAATCATCCGTGCCAGATACTTCAATCGATACTGAAGCTGCTGACTGAGTGATATTAAAGGAGTGATGAGGCCGCGCAGGTAAAAAGCCGCAATCTGCGGATGTCTGAGGGCCACCGCTAGTGCCGCTGACTTCCGCTGCTGATTGACCGTAAACAGCAGTAGTGGGTGCAGCAGCCACAGTGGCAGCAATTAGAAGAGAAGCGATGTTTTTTGTGGCAATATTTTTCATCAATAGCACCTCGGCAACTTATGGGGTAGCCTTACGAGAACACTAGGTCTTTGTCTGAATAACATTCCTCAAGAATGTATATCTCAATACTAGAGATAAGATACAGCTAACGCTACGACATATGTGCCAGTTTGCCAATAGTTAACAAAGTGGAATTGTTGTATAGCCTGTATTATCTGAGTCAGACGATTTATCTGTTAGTGCCAATCCACCAATCTGACTTGGTTGAATTGGGATAATCCTCTCTAGGTTATTTAAAGACGTCAAGGGTGCTAAATGGCTCAGCAAATCATCAAGGCTCAGAATGCAATGGTCCTTGTCCCTAGGATGCAGTCAGTTAAGGTGGCGTGTAGACGTTTGATCGCCTGGAGTTTGGAGGTAGGACTGGTGGCCATAAGTGCTGCAGTTCCTTGGGGAGCAGGTCACTATGTGCTGGTAGCTGAGACGGTCAACATCATTCCAGTCGAAGATACAGCTGAAGCTTCACCTAGTCAGTCAGTCTGGCAAGATACCGTCACCTTAAATCCGTTGGTTAGTCATGCTCAAAAAAGATGGGCTTGGATGGCTCAAATACCTCCCTATCAACTGGTTCGAACGGTACCTCGCCTGACCAATATCTTCTGGACTATTGGGTTGATCGCTCCTGTGGTGGTAGCTGGGGCGCAACTGATACAGCTAAGCCTCACTGGACAGACATGGTCAAAGCGATGGCTGCAGCTACGAATGATCTCAATGACTGGTGAGTCGTTGTCCATGGTGCAAGTCATTACTCGTGAGGGTGTGCGTTGGGGCGGAGCCCTCATGGTGGTGATGGGAGTCACTGTAATTACAGGATTTTCCATTGGATCTTGGATTCCTGCTGTGATGTGCCTGCTTGTTTTGCTTGAGGGGGGGACAGTGCTGACCCCCAGTAAGCGTTCTTGGCATGATCGCCTTGCTAATACTCAAGTGGTGATGGCCACTGCTGGGTATTTACCTCTTTCCAAAGAAACTCTAAGCTATTCGTTGCCACTTGATGGTGCGTATTCATTCCAAGAAAGCAATTCCATCCAGGAAAGCAATTCCATTCAACTGTATGGCGAATCGAATGATGACGACTGGTGGCTGAGCGAGGCTGAAGGGGATTTGACCTCATTAGTGTTACCGCCTCGCAACGTTCAAAGTGCCGGCAGTTTATTAGTGGTTTCAGACCCTAAGCGGTCGTCCGGTCGGTCATGGTGGCTTATGGCTGGCGGCATGATGCTTGCCTGTCTGACTGGCTTTGGAATCGGGCGTGTAGTGCAAACGCCTGCTACCGTTGCGGCTGAAGATGATGCCTTTTGGCAGACAGTTCAGACACTGATGACTCAAGCTCAGTCCGATGGCGATTATAACGCGGCTATTTTAACGCTAGCCCAAATAGATGATCCTAGAGCCAGCAGCTATTTGACCGATTTGTTGAGTCAAAGTTCTCAACCAGAAACGTTAGCTGCAATTCAGCAAGCATTAATTAGTCAGGGGTTAGAGAGCTTACCTGCTTTGTTGGCTTTGGGGCATGTGCTTGAGAATGATCTACGCCAGTCGCTCGATGGAGACACGCGTTCTTTGCGATTAGAACAGCGCCATGTTGTACAGGGTGCGATCGCAAAGCTCCTGTCTGTCCATAGTGATAAGTTGGATGGGATTGATCTAGATCGCGTTAATTTAGGACGCTATCAGGATTCAGATCGGGCCTTTCGCCTGATTCAGCCTGGGTTATTTGCGGCGGGCACAAGCTGGCAAAAAGCCAATCTCGATCATGCAAATCTAGCTACAGCGAGCTTTTTTGATGAAGGTGCCGATGGCAAACCCAATTCCTACGACGATATTATTAGCGACTTTCGCAATGCTAGCTTGGTGGCTGCCAGTCTGGAGCAGGCTAATCTACAAGGAGCACAGCTAGATGGTGCCAACCTAAGGCGAGCTAAGTTAACGGATGCTAACCTGGCCTACGCCAGTTTAGAAGGAGCGCAGTTAACGAATGCGCGGTTGATTCAGGCGAATGCTCCCTACAGCCGCTGGTTGGGTAGTAACTTAGTTGGTGCAGATTTGACCCAGGCCGTGCTGGATGCCGCTGATTTGAGCAAAGCCCGACTCAACCGCATTGAAGCGGCCCACAGTAGTTGGCAAAATGCGACGTTACCGCAGTCAGACTGGGTCGGTGCCAATTTGATCGGTGCCAATTTTAATCGAGCCAATTTGACTGGAGCAGATTTGCAAGGGGCAAAACTTGACGGTGTAGATTTTACCCAGGCTGATCTACGGCTGGCTAATTTACGCGATGCCAACCTGAGACAGGCCACATTGACGGGAGTGAATCTAGCCGAAGCAGACTTAGCAGGTGCTATTTTTGATGACGGTAACGTTGTGACGGGCAGTTTTATTACTCCCAATACCCAGCTAAGCGCCAATCGGCACCTCCAGGGGGTAAACTTCAGCCGTGTCCGTAATCTAGATAATCGCCAGTTGAATTACATTTGTGCCCATGGCGGTATTCATCCAAGCTGTCAGAATTTGCTGGATGATAATTGACTATGGTGTTGCTAAGCCGAACTGTGATAAAACGCTGATGCACGTTTTATCACAGTTCGGCTTATTTCTTAAATCGGCGGCTTATACTTTAGCTAGGGCAGTCAGCGGCAATTGAGGCCATGCAGCGTACTCGATTAAGCACATTAGTAGGACAGGCAAGCCAGCGCTTTAGTCAGTGGATTTTTAACCCCTGGCGGCGGATTTCGTTGGCTGTGATTAGTCTATTATTTGGCAATTTCTTTGCGACAGCGATTTCGGCCACCGCCGGACAAACAGCAGAGATTGATATTTTGATCGCCGCCATTTTAGTGGCCATGGTGGAACTTATTAGCTGGCTATATCACCGCTCTCGTTCAGTCGAGCAGCGTACGGTTTTACCTGAGCTGCTGAACTCATTTAAGTTGGGTATGGTTTACGGTCTGTTTGTTGAGGCCTTTAAGCTTGGCAGTTAGGTGGCTTGATTCTAGTGCTTCGACCAGACGAGCAGCCTGCTGCTGGATAGCGTTCCAATTTTGATGGCGTATATGCTCAGCTCGAAATAAACCGCTGGAAATTCCAAATGCCGTTGCACCAGCTGCTAATAAATCAATCACATTTTCAGGCATGACACCGCCTGAGGGAATTAGGGGGATGTGTCCTAGAGGACCCTGTAAACACTCAATATAAGTGCCTCCTCCCAAGGCTTTAATGGGAAAAACTTTGATGCTGGCGGCTCCCGCTTCCCATGCGGTCAAAATTTCGGTTGGAGTCATAGCCCCTGCCACCATTGGTATATGCACGGTGCTCCCATGACGTAGTAATGCTAGCGAGGTATGGGGGCTAAAGCAAAATTGTGCACCGGTTGCGATCGCAATCCGTAGTTCCTCTTCAGCCAAAATCGTGCCAACCCCTATAGTGCAGTGGGGTAATGCTCGCTGAATGGCCTGTAGTAAAGCGACTGGCTGATAGCTGTTCCAAGTGACTTCTATCAGGTGAATGCCGCCCTGGGCAGCAGCTAGAGCCATATTCAGCCCACTTTCCACTGTTTCGGCCCTAATCACAGCAATGATGCGATGGGTCTGTAGCGTCTGGAGCCATCGCTGCTGATACTCAGCGGCATGATGCGACTTGGGTGGAGCTGAATGTAATACTCTCATGGCCTGAGGTGGAGTGCTAAGCCTATTGTGCAAGGGCTAACCACCTCTGTTGGCAGCTCTTAGGCTTTTAGACCAATTTGCAATACAGAAATTCTTGCTTTTGTAAGCGCTGCTAACGATTCACCAATCCATGTAACAAAAGTGCAACAGCGTAACAAAAAGCCGCAGACACGTCTGCGGCTTTGGGTATCAAACTCTTTAGGAGTAAGACCAGAAAACGCTTCCTAGAAACTCATCTAGAGATCTAAGCAATGCTTGCCATACTGACATTGTTATCAATCAACAGACGCTGCAGCTCATCAGAGTCAACCGTCTCCTTATCAACTAGCATCTCTGCCAGCTGATCAAGTACGTTACGGTTCTCAACCAAAACTTGCTTAGCGCGACTGTAGGCAACATCCACAAGGCTACGGACCTCGGCATCGATTACAGCGGCGGTCTCTTCAGAAAAGTCTCGCTCAGTTGCAATGTCACGACCTAGGAAAGGGTTACCTTGCTGACGACCCAGAGCAACAGGTCCAAGCTTACTACTCATACCAAAACGAGTAACCATTTGGCGAGCTACGCGAGCCACTTGCTGCAGGTCGTTGGAAGCACCTGTGGTAACTTCCTCATCACCGAAGATAATTTCCTCAGCCAGACGTCCCCCTAAGGCTACAGCCATCTGATTCTTTAGGTAGGAACGAGAGTATAAACCTGACTCTAGGCGCTCCTCACTAGGTGTAAACCAGGTAAGTCCCCCTGCTTGACCGCGAGGGATAATGCTGATCTTTTGTACAGGGTCATAGTCGGGCATTAATGCACCCACCAGGGCATGACCGGCTTCATGGTAGGCCACCAAAGACTTGCGCTTCTCGCTCATTACCCGGTCTTTCTTCTCAGGACCGGCTAGAACGCGATCAATCGCGTCGTTTACCTCATCCATGGAAATCTCGGTCAGGTTACGACGAGCCGCTAAAATTGCAGCCTCATTTAGTAAATTAGACAGGTCAGCACCTGTAAACCCAGGGGTACGACGAGCAATCTTCTCAAGGTCGACATCTTTGCTAAAGGTCTTACCACGGGAGTGAACCTTCAGAATTTCTAGACGACCGGAGTAGTCAGGACGATCAACCACTACCTGACGGTCAAAACGACCAGGACGTAGTAAAGCTGCATCGAGTACATCAGGACGGTTAGTCGCTGCGATGATGATGATGCCGGTGTTACCCTCAAAACCATCCATCTCGGTAAGCAACTGGTTCAGAGTCTGCTCACGCTCATCGTTACCACCACCAAGGCCAGCACCACGCTGACGACCAACCGCGTCAATCTCGTCGATGAATACGATACAAGGAGCGTTGGTCTTAGCCTGTTCAAACAGGTCGCGAACGCGAGAAGCACCCACACCCACAAACATCTCTACGAACTCAGAACCTGAGATAGAGAAGAACGGCACACCTGCTTCACCAGCAACGGCCTTCGCTAGCAGGGTTTTACCAGTACCAGGAGGGCCCACAAGCAGCACGCCCTTAGGAATTTTTGCACCAACTGCTGTGAAGCGATCAGCGTTCTTTAAGAAGTCAACGACCTCAGTTAGCTCAAGCTTAGCCTGGTCAATACCAGCTACATCCCCAAAGGTTACTTGAGTCTGAGGTTCCATCTGGACGCGAGCCTTTGACTTGCCAAAGTTCATGGCTTGGCTACCAGGGCCATTTTGAGCACGTCTTAATACAAAGAACAGTACTACGAGCAGCAAGATTGGAATAAGTAGGGTGCTGAGTACCTGCAGCAACCGATTTTCCTCAGCCTGACGCTGGACTTCAATATCCACAGAGTTTTCAGTGAGGATATCAACAAGACCAGGATCGCTGGGCAAGTTAACTACGATCCGACGCTCTTCACCAGTCGGATCAGGAAAACGAGCCTGAGTTCGATCGGCGCTAATGTAAACCTTCTCAATTGCCCCCTCTTCAATCTGATTGACAAAGCGGCTGTAGCGCCATGCTTCTGTTTCAATTCGAGGTTGTTCAAAGAATGCGGTAGCCAGTGCGATAACGACAACTACCAAAAGTACGTAGAGTCCTGCGTTTCTCCAGCGCTTATTCACAGGGAGTAAGCCTCCTAAAGTTTCTAATTGTCAGCTATTTAGCGAGCTCGCTTATGCTGAACTGAGATTTATTAACTTATGTTAACGCATTTCAGGATTCTGCATGTATGCTCAGCAGTTGTGATCGCACGAAGGACTGTGAAATATCCGTTTGAGGGAGGTAAGACCTTCGTGGGTAGAACTATAGTTTAGTTTAATATTCCTGGTCACAACTGTGTGGATTGGCAGAAGCTCCACCACGCAGTTGCTGTAGGCTAAACATTCAAATTGATGCACAAGATTGGGGGTCCAAGGTATATCGATAATGCCCTGGGCACCCAATGCTTTTAATAACCTGGCTCGGCTGATGCCTGACAATAAGCCAGATGTCAGGGGTGGTGTGTGCCAACGACCATGGCTGTATCCCCATAGATTGCCAGTACTGGTTTCTAGCCACTCTCCAGACGTAGCTGTCAAGATGGCATCACGCGCCCCGTGGGTTTTGGCTGCCTGCATTGCTAACCAGCAGGGGAGGTAGTTACTTGTTTTATGGCATGGCAGACTGCGCTGATACTTGGGCTCTGTGGCGACCCAAGCCGTTACGCCTTCTTTTTGTTGCTTGTCTAGATTTAGGGGCAGTAGGCGACCTGTGATAATTTCACGACCATCGGCAAGGATAGTTAGTCTTAGCACTGGATAGTGGGCTAGCAACATTTGGCAGCCTGTGATGATGCGCGGCCAGTCGGGTTGCGGCCAGGCAAAGAAATGAAGCGATTGGGAGATGCGATCGCGATGCCAGTCCCAGGCTGTTAGCGGATGCTCTAAACTCCTCTCATAAATCCGCATTGTTGTGAATACGCTAGCCCCGTACGCCAACGCTGGGTCGCTGACTGCAATCGTTATCTGGTCATCTTTATGGAGATGACCTGCAAACCAATATGTCATTTGTCAGGTTTCTTAGAAAACTTGGAAGCAGATCCTGAGCTGCAAAGCGCGTCTCAATCTTAGAAGATGAGACTAGTTGGCTAAACAAATGCATGGTGCAAAAAACAACAGTACAGCTCAGTCAATATAGGGCAGCCTATTTGGAGTGCGGTGCAAAAGATCGGCCCGTGCTGCTATTTCTCCATGGTTTTCTAGGGGAATGCAGTTTGTGGTGTCCGTTGATGGACCGTTTGGCTGACCGCTACCGCTGTATCGCATTGGATTTACTTGGATTTGGTGGTTCCTCTAAGCCCAAGCTCAAGTACACGATTTGGCATCAAACAGCCTTTGTGGGTGAATTTATAGCTACATTGGCACTCACCGATGTCACCCTCATTGGCCATTCCTATGGGGGGTGGACCAGTTCGGCTTTGGCCATTGAGCAGGCTAATACTTCTTTAATCAGCCATCTTGTCCTGATTGCACCAGCTGGGATTCGAGACGATAGTTTTGTGGGCCGCTACAACTATATGCGTCCGATTTTATGGGAATCACCGGTTGTCGATTGGGTTCTGGCTGGCCTAAAACCTATTGCCAGGGTTACGGGGCAGCAAAAGACCTACGATCAGGTCGCCATGGCCAGACGGGAGTTTGGCAAACAGCCTGTCGCTAAGTCCTTTATTGTTGACCGACTGCGGCCAGAGGACGCCATCGATACGGTGGAGAAGGAAATTCACATGATCTCTGTACCTACCCTGGTCATTGCTGGAGCCCAAGATACGACGATACCTTTGTGGCATTGTGAAACCTATGGTCGAGGCGTGCCGGGTGCAAAGTTTGAGGTAGTGCCTGAGGCTGACCATGATTTGATTCGAACAGAGTGCGATCGCATTGCCACCTTGATTGCTCAATTTGTTTGAGGCTGCCCACTCGGAGAAGGACTTAAGTAGCTTCAGATCTCTTCTGGATCGATACCTTGCGATCTCAGCAGCGCCTCTAATTGTTCAGCTCGTTGGCGTTCTTGTTCAGCTCGTTGGCGTTCTTGTTCAGCTCGTTGGCGTTCTTGCTCAGCTCGTTGGCGTTCTTGCTCGGCTTGTTCGGAACTCCAGAGCAGTAAACTACCGTCGCTTTTCCACCAGCGCAGCCAGTTAATTGTTTGGGATAGTCGTTCTCCGTGCCAGACTCCTAGAAATAAATCCATTTGTGGAATCCAGAATTGACCTGCTGGATTGGGAGTTTGTAAAACATAGCAGCCTTGGTCAAGACAGCGAACCTCTAATGTGGCCTCTGTTGGGTCGTAGATGACATAGGTCGGCACTTGCAAAATCTGTTCGTAGAAATAGAGTTTGCCGTAGGGAGGTGTTGAACGCAGCGATAGCTCACCGTTATCTTCGGCTGAGAGAAACTCCATGACCACAGCAATCGGACTGCCCTCTAGATTTTGAGTGTAGCTGCGACGAATAGTCTGGGGCTCCAATGGGTGCACCTTAGGAACATAAAACCAATCGGGCGCCTTAACTACAATCTTTTTGCGGACAGTAGCTACCAGACCAAAATTTGAGCCTGTCAACATATCTGGCTGCAGCCATTGAGCAGCTCCTAGGGCATCAGTCAGAGCGGCTGCCAGGGGTGGCTGTTGAATATTTTCCACTGGGTCATCAGGTAATGGATAATCAGCAGGTAGCCGTTCCCAGGTAACAATGGGCTTTCTGGGTTGGTTGATAGGAGGCTGAGCAATAACCATGGCCAGATATTCTCATGAATCTGTCTTCAAATCTTAGCGTTGGAGACGCTTAAGTATTTACCATCGCACAAAGGTATGCACATTTTGCCCAACATAGGTGCTAGCGAGGCTTCTAACTCATGCCTTCAATCATGGGATGAAAAAAGAAAGCTAATCCAATAATGATGTAGGTCGCCAGCAGTAACGTTCCTTCAAGCCAGTTGGAGCTGCCGTCACTGCTGATGGAGTTAGCAATCAGAATTGATACAGCTACTGCAATCAGCTCAAAGTTATTAAAGTCTAGGTCCATTGGCTGACCCATAAACCATCCGGCAATTACCAATACAGGTGCTACAAAGAGTGCGATCTGCATGCTGGAACCCACAGCCACTGATAAAGACAGGTCCATTTTATTTTTGAGCGCTACCGTCACGGCGGTAGCGTGCTCTGCTGCGTTACCAATGATGGGTAGTAAAATCACGCCAGTAAACAGCTGGGATAGACCAAGCTGCTCGGTCGCAACCTCTAGAGATCCGACTAGCCATTCGGATTCGATCGCAACCACGAGTGTGGCAGCCAAAAGTACGCCAATCCAGAGGGTGAGGTTAGGTGTTTCGTGCTGCTCTGTTTCCACGCCTTCTTCTTCGGCGGTGCCCACATCATAGAGATAGGCGTGGGTCTTCATGGAAAACAGTAGAGTAAGTCCGTAGACCAGCATTAGCACAACGGCCACTGATACCGATAGACGCTGTAGTGTGGGTTCAGTGATGGATGGCGAGGTGAAGTCCACCGCTGTTGGCAACAGAATTGCAATGACCGCTAAATTCATTGATGATGCGTTCATGCGGGCAATGACCGGTTGGAAATCTTGTTCTTTGAACTTGATGCCGCCCAGCAACATTGATAGCCCCATTACCAACAGCAGGTTGCCGATGATTGAGCCGGTAATGCTGGATTTTACAACTGTAATCAGACCTTCATTCAGGGCAATCAGGGCAATGATTAACTCTGTTGCATTACCAAAGGTGGCATTGAGCAACCCCCCTAAGGAGGGGCCTGAAACCACTGCAATTTCTTCTGTAGCTTGGCCCATCCATCCTGCGAGAGGAATGATGGCGATGGCTGCTGTAATGAAAACAGTTAGCTCCCCCCAGCCGAGAAAATGGGCGGCTGCAGAAACGGGCACAAATATAAGCAGACCGAAGAAAATGAGGTTTTTGACAGACATGAAGGTCTTAAATCATTGTTTGACTTGAGCAGCGGACAGCTTTATTTAGACATGACAAATGCTTGAATTTCGGCATTTGCAAAATCTACTTCAATCTCTAGCTCGATAAGCATCATCAGATTACCCAAAGGTGCACCATGTCGAGAAATGTTTCCATCTATTCTTGGGATGAACTTTACAAGTTATGCAGGTATCTGAAGACTCTGGCATTCGGGCTTTAGATTTGTACTGGTGTTGAATCTGAAGAGGATGACATGGTGTGGAAGCTAATTTTGCTAGGTCTAGGGTCATTGACGCTTGCCTTGGTAGTGTTCTATGTCTGGGCCACCTCCGGTAGCTACCCTCGTGAAAAATATACGGAAACCCTCACCTATGACGTTGAGGTTGCTAGCTCTGATGCCAGTACTTTGTCTTTGGTGTCATACAACATTGGTTATCTGTCAGGGTTAACCAATCAAGAGGCGGTAGAACGACCTAAGAGCCTGTTTGATGGACATCTAAAGGGTGCGATCGCAACGTTCCGCCCACTCAACCCAGATATCATCGCCTTTCAAGAGATCGACATTGATTCCAAACGTTCCTACAGCGTCAACCAGCTAGAGACGTTAGCCAATGCTCTTGGATTAGCTCATGCCGGTTTGGCCATCAATTGGAATAAAAACTATGTGCCATTTCCCTATTGGCCAATATCGGCTCACTTTGGCAAAATTGTGTCCGCTCAGGCTGTGCTTAGTCGCTATCCGGTTGAAGACAATCAGCGTGTTGTTTTAGAAAAAGTTGCTGACCGTCCGTTTTTCTACAATGCCCTCTATTTGGACCGTCTGGCGCAGGTCACTAAGCTGGATATCAACGGGCGGTCCTTGATTGTCATCAACGTGCACCTCGAAGCGTTTATCAACCCCACTCGGTTTAATCAAACCCATACCGTTCGTAACCTGGCTGAAACCTACGCTAAGGACTATCCTGTGCTGCTTGTCGGGGATTTTAACAGTGCGCTCAATCGACCTGAAGAAGGGGAGCGGTCGATTGAAGTGATGGCGGAATCAGAACTCTTTACATCTGCCGTACCCAAAGACCAATGGACTAGCCAGCCTACATTTCCATCTGAACCAGCTCAATATAAGCTCGATTATCTGTTTTATACACCCGCAACGATTGAGCTTAGTAACGCTCGTGTAATTACAGAGGTAGGTACAGCGTCGGATCATCTTCCCTTGATGATGACCTTTACTCTGAAGTGAGCGGTCTTTGGTTATCAGCAAAGACCGTGTTCTCTGATGAAGTCATCACTGTCCAAATATGCGTCACATCCTATGGAGCAGCTGAAGTATTCCCTGGGACCATTTGAACTCTTTGCCGCGATTGTAGGTGGCTCGCCGTTTATTTTGGCGGGGTTTCTTATCTACAACCCGGTTGCTAGTGTTGTCGATCTGGTGCCGGTGATTCAGAGTAGTGGGACGGTTGCGATCTCGCTAACGTTGATCTTCTTGAGCTACATCATTGGGGGCACTATCCAAGGGCTAAGTTGGAGATACTTTTTATTTCTATGTCGTCTGCTTAAAAAGGACTACTTTTACTTTGGTAATCAGCTAACAGAGAGGTTTCAAACCCTTAATAAACCAGAGTTTAATGACTCTAAAACCTTAGAATTTGAAGACCGTTTGGTGATTAAACTCCAAGAGAAAATCGGTATCCCTAAAAAAATGAACTGGATGGACAATCGCCTCAAAGCGTATCTACGCGAGCGCAATAGTCCTGCCGTTGGAGCCGCAGATACCTATGTTGCCTCCCACATTATGTATCGCAACCTATCTCTGGGGTGCTTAGTCCTCTGTGGGGTGAGTTTTATGAATTCTATTCGAGTCATGTCCCTAGAATTATTGTTGCTTACTCCGTTGACAGGCTATTTGGCCTATCTGATGTTTCTGAGATCTGTAAGCTTCAAAAAGTGGCAAAATCGTACATTAATTTTGGGTTTTTACTTTGCGGCAACCCAAGCCGCTAGCGTCGAAGAGAATCCCTAGAGTCTGGTAACGTTGATGGGCGGAGTCGTAGCTATTGAGGCAAAGACTCTCCATAAATTGTTCTTGCGGCATTGCTTCATGTTCGGCTTGGCACTCCATACCTCTACACCTGAGCTGGGTTTAACCATCAGCGATTTTGATACGCTCCATCGTTTTCAAACCTGGGATTTAGGGCGTGATTTATCGAGTCAGCTCCATGCTCGACTCCAAGCATTTTTAGCACCTCTGCACTGGCAGGAGCTAACATTTATTGCCGTCTGTATCGGTCCTGGAGGATTTACCGGTACCCGTATTGGG
>ERZ1740070.207-NODE-207-length-41630-cov-6.129934_pt1 | contig 41630 bp, 32 predicted proteins | sample MGYA00581734_ERZ1740070 | MGnify/ENA primary metagenome ERZ1740070 (study PRJEB43018, sample SAMN04849744) | marine metagenome | isolation source: floating plastic debris | place: Pacific Ocean | collected 2008-09-01 | study: EMG produced TPA metagenomics assembly... | reverse complement strand
ACAACGGCATCGAGTACGGCGACATGCAGCTGATTGCAGAAGCCTACGACCTGCTGAAAAACACCCTCGGCTGTACCCAGGAAGAACTGCACGAAATCTTCAGCGAGTGGAACAAAACAGAAGAGCTTGATTCCTTCCTAATCGAAATTACTGCCGATATTTTCAAAAAGGCAGACGAAGACGGCAAGCCATTGGTTGAAGTCGTCATGGATAAAGCTGGACAAAAAGGCACCGGTCGATGGACTGTAATGAGTGCGCTAGAACTCGGCGTGAGCATTCCCACCATCACCGCAGCGGTGAATGCCCGCATCATGTCTGCGGCAAAAGAGGAGCGCGTATTTGCAGAAACGCAAATTACAGGCCCCACAGCTACCTTCGAGGGAGACAAAAAAGAATTCATTGGCAAAATTCGCGATGCCCTCTACTGCTCCAAAATTTGCTCTTACGCTCAGGGTATGGACCTGCTCAGCAAGGCCTCCGCACTCAACGGCTACGACCTGAATCTAGGTGAGACAGCTCGCATTTGGAAAGGCGGCTGCATCATCCGCGCTGCCTTCCTCAACAAAATCAAAGCTGCCTACGACCAAGATGCCAAGCTGCCAAACCTACTGCTCGCCCCTGAGTTCAAGCAAACCATTTTAGATCGACAAGCCGCGTGGCGTGAAGTCATTGCAACCGCTGCCAAGATTGGTATTCCGGTGCCTGCTTTTAGCGCATCGCTAGACTACTTCGATAGCTATCGCCGCGCTCGGTTGCCACAAAACCTAACGCAGGCACAGCGCGACTACTTCGGTGCGCACACCTATGAGCGCACTGATAAGGAAGGTATTTTCCACACCGAGTGGGGTCAATAATTCCCAGCGTCGGCAACCTGTAAATAGTTAACCCAATAAAAAAGCACTCTGCCCAACCGGCAGAGTGCTTTTTCTATTTGCAAGTCTAGAAGCGATCACGGATTAGCGTCAGCAGAAACAAGTGCATCGGTCGGCGTGTACGCAATCCCACTCCCGCCTAGATCCACAATGCTTAAATAAGCCGAGCCCACCAGCAAACAGCCGCATCCTAATGCAAACCAAGACCAGCGAAACGGCTTGGGAATAGGAATAGGTTCAGAGAGCAAGTATTTTTCCATAAATCAGTATAAAAAAGCACGTTGTAGCATTAACATGCCCAACGACAATCCCACTATCTGCGTCTACGGAGGTCTGATTTATACGCGTCACTACGTAGATTCTTGCTGATCTTCTTCCTTCAAAGCTTCAAGCCGCTCTATCGAGATTTGAGCTGCTGCTGAAACCTGAGCATGGTCATCTTTTGCTAAGTAGCGTAGGGCCGACATGCTTTTTTGGGTCGGGAGATTGCCCAATGCTTCAGCCAAACGCTGACGAACAAGCCAGTCTTCTGCTTGGGCAAAGTTCAAAATATTGTCGACGGCTTCTACATCGCGAATTTCGCCGAGGGCTGCGATCGCAGCCGGCTGAATCACCACCTCAGAACTATCCAAAGCCGCCACCAGCACGTCATGCGCCTTTGGGTTCTTGAGATTGCCCAGCGACACTGCCGCACTAAAGCGCACCAGCCAATCCACATCTTCATTCAGCGCTCGCACCAGTGGGTCGAACGCTCTGGGATCTTCTAGATAACCCAGCGCACCCGCAGCATCCGCTCGCACGCCATAATCCGAATCGCCTTCCATGATGCCAACCAAGAGCTCGTAGCACTCATCAGTTGGCTTTAGCCCCAACGCAAACACCGCCATTGAGCGGATCTGCTCATTTTTGTCGGCCAGTACTTTCTTAATCAAGGGCACTGCCTGAGCAGGCGGGACGTCGCGCAAAGCCGCCAAAGCCAGCTTCCGATCTTTAATATCGCCGGTTTCTAACTGTTGGGACAAAAAACTGAGATCAGGCTGGGCCATGGAGTAGATCAAGAAAAAGGGCTCACCCTTCATTATAAGTTCGACACTCACAAAAGGCGGCTACCAAAGGGATGACACTTGCTGCCTGCATACGGAATCTACAGACGCACCCGTGAATAAAAAACTATCAACTAAAGTTCTTCTAAAATTTATGGGTCAGTAAGCGGCGGTCGGTAAGCGACTGAACTCTAGCCCTTCAACCATTATGGCTTTTGAAAACAGCTCAAAAAATAATTCTCAATCAAAAAGTGCACCCGTAGTCTCTCCTTCGTCCACACAGCCAGCGGCTGAACTCCAAAAGAAAAAGGAGAAAACGAAAAAAATAACTACAGATGCACCAAAATTTTCCAAGCGCTCCAGCCGGCACCGAAATCGCAGACGAGGCTTTAAACCCAAACGACGGAGAAGACCCGCCCGCAGCGTTTCTGCCGGTAGCCGCTAAAGCAAGCTATCAAAACAAACTATTAGAACAAACCTCTGCGACGGTAGAGAACACGAGTATTAAATCCTCTGGCTCTAGCAGCATCTACCTTAGCCTCTGCAGGGAAACGCTCAGCAAAGTCACCAATATTGATGTAGGTGCCTCGGCGATCGCGATCTACATAGGCATCAGCAAAGAATGTCTGCACCACACCAAGCTCCGAGCTGTCGGCCACAATAGCTGCCACATAGCGATAAGGAGAGGCCGATGACGATGACGCAAACGACGACGAAAAGCCCATAGCCCGGAGCGTTTCACTATCAGCATTACCGGTAACAGGCAGCCCCTGCACTCGCTGATACGTCCTCACGCCCTGCTGCGTCTCAAACCCGTAGTCTCCATCAACAAAGACCGGAATACCCAATTCGTTCAACCGCTGCTGCAGGGAAATGACATTAGTGCCTGTACTACCCGGCGATAAGATGCCAGAGCCTACCGAGCGACTAGGCGACTGCGAAACGCCTGAGTTGAATCCTGAGCTCGAGCCAGGTAAAAACTCGAATTCCATATCACGCAAAGTCTCTTCGTCAGCCACGCCCGTAGCAGGCAAATCGCGAATACGCTGATAGGTTGCCACCGAATTGGCTGTATCTGAACCGTATATGCCATCGATTATGAAGGAATAAAGTCCGTTACGGCTGAGGTATCGCTGCAATGCTCGTACGTCTGCGCCCTCATCTCCTGGGCTGAGCGAACGACGTGTCAGCCCTACTTGCGCTATCAGCTGTGGCTGCTCTGCTAGCTGCTTTACTGGCTGCTCTGCCACAGGCAACAACGGGCTGGCCGTAGCTTCGGCACTCGTGTCAACACTCACGTCGACACTGAGATCAGCACCAAAACTAGGAACTCGGCTACTTGCCAAAACAGGCAGTTGGATTAGGGTCATTAAGGTAACACCCAAGCCCAAACTGCGGACTGCGAACTGCTTCATAGTGACCACAAAGGCTCCACGTTAGTTTGAGATTACATAGGCGGGAATAGCCTATTAATACCCATCTATACATCAAAAAATGATGTTTTGTGACACTTACTGTGCCGATTGGGTTGCTATGGCACTGATGTTGTAGAGGTGTTGTAGAGAGTGCTGCCGAAAATATAGGGAGCGGTTTGCTATAGCATGAGGGCTTATCTGCCATAGCACTTGCACAGCACTTGAATGACCCAAACCGCTTCGCCAACCCTGCGTATCACGTATCTTAAGCTGATAGCCACGGCCTTGATTTGGGGCGGTACTTTTATCGCAGGCAGAATCGCAGTGCAAACGCTGGGTGCGTTTACGGCTGCTTTCTTGAGGTTTGCGATCGCATCTCTCTGCCTCTTGTTGGTCGTTTGGCGCGTTCACGGTGGTATTCCCAGGCTACAAGCCTCGCAGCGGTGGACCGTACTAGGTCTGGGGCTTACTGGCATTTTCGGATACAACGCATTGTTCTTTGGGGGATTACAAACCGTAGAAGCTGGGCGGGCTTCGCTGATTATTGCGCTTAATCCAGTCGCGATCGCTCTCGGCGCAGCTTTATTTTTCAAAGAACGGCTCACTCGGGCCAAAGGTATCGGTATTGCGATTTCCTTATTTGGGGCACTGTGGGTTATCAGCAAAGGCCACCTCCAAACGCTGGTTAGCAGCTTGAGCATGGGTAACGGCGCTGGGGCTTTTGGCTGGGGCGAAGTTATGTTGATAGGCTGCGTGGTGAGCTGGATGAGCTACACCCTAATCGGCAAGGCTGTGATGCGCAGCCTATCGCCCTTAGTCGCTTCGGCCTACGCTTGCTGGGTGGGTAGCGTACTGCTGCTACCGGTAGCCCTGCATGAAGGACTTTGGCAGGCGCTGCAATCTATGCAACCCAGTGCTTTTAGCAGCGTCTTGTATTTGGGCGTATTAGGATCTGCGGTCGGCTTTTGCTGGTATTACGACGGACTCAAGGCCATTGGCCCGGCGCAGGCGAGTGCTTTTATTAATTTGGTGCCGGTCTCAGCGATTCTACTGGCAGCAGTGGTACTACGCGAACCTTTGACGCCGAGTATTGCTATCGGCGCTATCCTAGTAATTCTAGGGGTTTCGGTGACGAACAGAGCATAGATGTCCTATGGGCGTGGAGATCTTTGGCAAGAATCTTTCGTCGCCTACAAGTTTTGATATTTGTTTTTGATATTTGTTTCAAGAGAAAGACCATGTTTCGGCCTCAGATTCGGCGCGCGTCCAAAAAATTCTTTGTAGGCAACAGCACCTACCCAGAAATCGAGCGGATTGGCGATCCTCATTCTTACTGGGGAGATATTTACCATCTGCTGCTGACCATGCCCTGGCCGACTTTCATCAGCCTTACCAGTGCACTGTACTTGGTGATCAATGCGCTGTTTGCTCTTGCCTACGGCTGGAATGGGGGTGTCGCTACCGCAGATAGTGACGGTCCCTATTACTTTTTGGATCTCTTCTTTTTCAGCGTGCAGACAATGGCCTCTATTGGCTACGGCGTAATGCATCCCACCAGTGTGTCTGCCCACTGGCTCGTCGTGATTGAGTCGTTGGTAGGGTTGTTCTTTATTGCGATGACTACGGGCTTAGTCTACGCGCGGTTCTCACTACCTACGGCGCGAATTTTATTTAGCGATATTGCAGTTGTCGCGCCTTTTAATGGCGTGCCAACGCTGATGTTTCGCACGGCAAATAAGCGCAAGAACTATATTCTTGAAGCGCAGCTGTGGGTAACGCTCGTGCGCGATGAATACAGCCTGGAAGGTGACTTCATGCGGCGCTTTCACGATATTCCACTGGTGCGATCGCATACCCCTGTATTCAGCCTCTCCTGGACCGCCATGCATCAGATTTTGCCCGGTGGATTGCTCGACGGAGATACGGTAGAGACTTTGAAGCGCGATCGCGCCCAAATCATCGTCACCCTAACAGGACTCGACGAAACCCTCGCCCAATCCATCCACGCCCGCCACACTTTCAACGCCGAAGATATCCGATGGGACCACCGCTTCGCCGACATTCTGCTCACCGGCAGCCACGGCAGACGCATCATCGACTTTAACCAGTTTCACGTCATTCATCCCATCAGCCGTCCGCGTCAGCTACCGAGTCATCACAACTTAGCGGCAGGTGTTGTAAGGAACGGAGCCAGGTTGGATGATGATCGGAACTAAAACAAAACTAAGCTTTTTTCTTATGCATAAAGAACGAGCAAAGAACGAGCAAAGAACGAGCGGCGCAATAAGAGAATTCATAACGAAGATACTGGCCACAAACAACAAACGCTAAGACCGTTTGTGACTACCTTGCGCTTCAAGCAAAGAACCGTCTCCCTGCCGGATAGCGCTTCCATATGCGATCACCTCGTCAAAAGCAGATTCGTCTTTAAGGGAGCCTGTAATTTGTTGTAGTCAACCTGTCTACTGAGACACTGCAACTTGTTTTTACAAGTCAGCAATTACAGAGTCTACTATCTCAAGTCTTTCTTCTAAAGAAGCATTAGGTGCTATTTCTACGCTCTGCCTTTAAAGAACGCTGTCACCTTTCAACCATCAGTATCTTGCAGTCTACTCAATCTCGTCGGGATTCAATTTTCCTTATGATCCCTTAGTTCGCTAAGATTCTAGACAGGCAAGGGCTTCTAGGTAAGCAAGGGCTTGCAGCAGTATCGAGAGGATCGTAAAAGGCAGTGGCAAAGATTCAATCTATTCTCAGCAATCGTTGGCCAGCAGCAGCGCAGTTTATCAAGGCAGCAGCTCGTTCGATTGTTGTCTCTACGCTGATAGCACTGCTGGTTATCAGTACCGTTTTGGGCAGTAGCCAAAGCGCCAGCGCTACCAACTTCGATCGCAAAAATTTGCGCCAACAGGACTTCTCTGGCCAAGACCTTTCTGATAATGACTACACCCGCGCTGACCTTACCGAAGCAAACCTCAGCCACACTAATTTAGAGCTCGTACGGCTCTTTACCACCCGACTCACTAGAGCAAACCTTGAAGGCGCAAACCTCAAAGGCGCAACTTTAGACGGGGCGTCTCTCGTCGGAGCCAACCTCAAAGACGCCAACCTAGAAGGTGCGTATGCTATTAATATTGACTTTCGCGGTGCCAATATTGAAGGGGCAGACTTTACCGACGTTTTGCTAGATCCGAAGGATAATGAGAAGCTATGTGAAATGGCGAGCGGAACGAATAGTGTAACGGGCCGAGAAACACGAGAAACGCTGTACTGTCCGTAGCCTTTTTAAGACGACAAGTAGTCTTTTCTAAGACAAATAGCCGTGCTCGGCAAGAAAAGACATCGACAAGTCATCGACACCATTAGTCGGTACGTCCAAGCCAGCGTCAAACGACGTATGGGCTCTGGGCTGGGTGAATTTCTCTACGTATTTGCCTAGCACGTCGCCTTCTAAATTGACTAAGTCACCGGGCTGCAAATATTGCAGGTTTGTTTCAGCGTAGGTCACCGGAATTACGGCTGCCCAGAACCAATCGCCAGAAGGACTACACTCGGCAACGGTAAGGCTGATACCGTTAACCGCAATGCTGCCTTTGCTCACGATGTAGCGAGCGACTTGAGAGCTGAGCCCCTTGAAGCGGATTTGCCAGGCGTTGGCCGTGCGCTCAGTACTTTCTAAATGGCCGGTGCCGTCTACGTGGCCGGTGACGAAGTGACCACCGATTTTGCTGCCGACGCGTAAGGAAGGCTCTAGGTTTACGGGGCCATTTTCGGCGACGTCGCCCAGCGTTGATTTTTCGAGGGTTTCAGGGGAGGCGGTGGCGATGAAGCCTTGGGTCAAAATTTTCTCGACAGTGAGGCAGACGCCGTCGACAGCGATGCTGTCACCTAAAGCGATCTCCTTAAGTACCGGGTCTTGAGTTGTTTTACAGGTGATTTTTAGCTGGTATGGGTTGAGGTGCTGTAGCTGGCCGATGCTTTGAACTAACCCGGTAAACACAATATTGAAGCGCTGCGCTGATGACTGCTCAACTCTAGCGTAGTTGTATAAGTACACAAAAAACGAAAACCTGGGCGACAAATTTGCCTCAAAAAAGAAAATGTGTCTCGTGCCTTACTTTTACAATCGTTTCGATAAAGTTTTTTAATCTTTAACAGAGTTAGCGCAAAAATCACTTTAGCCTAGAGTATAAGTTGAGCATCTGAATAAGCTTAGAGTGCTTCTACAGGAGCATTTCTACAGGCAACTTCTAACGAGTGAGTCTGACTTATAAATTCCATTAATAGCCTTCCTTTTTAAGTAGTGAACGTTTACCCAGCGAGCCTAAGGACATAACAGATGATTGAGATGCAGGTTGCGGGAATTGCCATTGATGGAGGCACTCGAAATCCAGTCATTTTGCTGAGAGACAGCTCACAGCGACGGCAGCTACCTATTTTCATATCGCCAGAGCAGTCTCGCACGATTCGCGCGGTGCTAGAGGGCGAAAGAACGACTCGGCCTATGACGCACGACCTGATGGTGAGCATGATGAATGCCTGGGATATGTCACTACAGCGGGTGGTCATTCACGCCCTGCGGGACAATACGTTCTATGCAGTGATGACGATTGGCAAGGGCAAGAAAAAGAAGGAAATAGATGCTAGGCCCAGCGATGCTATCTCGGTGGCGCTAAGAATGAATGCGCCTATCTGGGTGATGGAAGAGGTAATTTTGGATGCGGCGATGCCGGTAGATAAGGAAGCGGATGCGGCTGAAAAAGAGGCGTTTCATGCCTTTTTGTCGAGCATTAGTCCGGCTGACTTTGCGGAGCGCGGACGCTCGGTTTAGGGAGAGTGGGTAGTTAGCGCATACGCTGACCCACCCCGTCGCTATGCGCTACCCCTCCGAGGAGGGGATTTACGTCAGGAGTGGAAGGTGGCAGGTATGGGGCTCCTCTGTATGAATGATGCAAAACCGTCTTTTTGGAAAAACGCACAGACAGGTATCTGTTCTATCGCTGGGGACGATGCGCTTTGCTTCAGCAGCAGATGCGCAGAGGGTGATTGAGGCAGCACTTAAATGTGGCATCAACCATATTGAAACGGCACCTGCCTATGGGGAAAGCGAACGCTACATCGTGCTGGCGCTAGCAGCAATATTTACAATTGATGGAGCGGAGCGATCGCAGGATCCTTCCACAGAAAGATCGCAGCTCACTATCACCAGCAAATTAACCCCCACCATCGCAAAAGATGATATCGAATCAGCGATCAGAGCTTCCCTTTCTCAACTCGGACTAGCGTATTTAGACTGCTTAGCAATTCACGGGATCAACACAGCAGCACACTTAGCTTTTGTTGAGTCTGAGATGCTCGACGCCTTGAACCGAGCAAAGGAACAAGGGCTCATTCGTCATGTGGGCTTTTCAACCCATGGGCCGCTAGCGGTGATTGAAAGTGCGATCGCCACCGGGGCCTTCAGCTTCGTCAATCTCCACTACAACTTCTTTTTTCAGCGCAATGCTCCAGCAATAGCCCATGCTCATCAGCAAAATATGGGCATTTTCATCATCTCCCCTGCCGATAAAGGCGGGCTACTCTACACCCCACCCGACAAGCTCAAAGCACTTTGCGCACCATTCGATCCCCTATCGCTTAGCTTCCGCTGGCTACTCAGCGATCCGCGCATTACAACCCTTAGCATTGGCCCAGCAACACCGGATGAAATCGACTGGCCGCTACAAGCTGTCAATACTAGCGGGCCGCTGAGCAATGAAGAACAACAGGCAATTGATAGGTTAGAAAAAGTCCAAATAGATACGTTAGGCAGCGACCGCTGTAGCCAATGCTACGAGTGCTTACCCTGCCCCGAAGCTATCAACATTCCAGAAGTGCTCAGGCTGCGCAATCTCAGCACGGCTTACGACATGCAAGCGTACGGGCAGTATCGCTACGGCATGCTTGAAAACGCAGGGCACTGGTTTCCAGGTCGCAAAGGCATTCGCTGCACAGACTGTGGCGACTGCCTGCCGCGATGCCCAGAGGAGTTGAATATTCCATCGCTGCTAAGAGATACGCACAAGCAGCTAAACGGCAAAGCCAGAAGAAGACTGTGGGGAGATTAATGGGTGGGGAGATTAATGGGTGGGAATAGATAGATAGACTAAAAGAAAACGGCACAGCACTCAAAGATTGTTGTTTTCTCTATCTTTAGGCTTGTTCTTTCAATAAGAAAAGCAACAAAAACAACGTTGCAAGCGTTAACACAACCATAGACAACGAGAACATTTAGTCACGTTACTTCACACCTCAAAATCCTACGTAACACTCCCAGTGAGAGGGCCTACATTCCTCGCAAGCTAAAGATTTTCTTCGCTTTATAGGTCACTACTTTTAGTTCTTGTCGGTAGGATAATAAGAACAAGAATCTAAGGTTCTAAATTAAAAAATCTCTTTATTGATTGCATTAGTCACATAACAATAGTGCTTGCAATCTCATTTAACTATTCTTCATCTCATCCGCCACAACAAACTACGAAGAATACACGCAACATCAAGGATCCCCACTGCCCTATGACATCTATTCAACAGCAGCCCTCAGCTGGCAACTCCACCATTCCTGGAGATACCGCCACTGAAGATCGCGTAGCCGTCCTCCTCATGGGCTATGGCGAAGTCGAAAGCTACGAAGACTTTGCAAACTACAACGAGCAGGCGCTGAACCTGCTGACCGCGAAGTTTGCCCCGGTGCCTACCTGGATATATCCACCGCTCGCCAAGCTGCTGGCCATTTTCGACCTACATGAGTGGAGTCACCAGCACGGCAACTTTGTCTCGCCGCACAATGCCATTTTTGAAGACCAGCGCGAAGGGATCGAAACCTGCCTTCAGCAGCGCTGGGGCGATCGCGTCAAGGTATTCAAAGCCTTCAACTTCTGCGCGCCTCACCTACCCGAGCAAGTTCTAGAAACCATCAAGGAAGAAGGCTTCACCAAGCTCCTCATTTATCCACTGCTCGTTGTGGACTCTATCTTTACCAGCGGCATCGCAGTAGAGCAGGTAAACAACGCACTCACTAAACTCGCTGGCACTGGTGACCACTGGCTAAAAGGCACTCGCTACATTCCCTCTTTTTATAACCAAGAGCGCTACATTGACCTGCTTGCTCGCATGGTAGAAGAGAAAATTGAAAGCCAGCTAGCCGTTGCTCACCTCCCTTCGCAAACGGGTATTATCCTGCTGAATCACGGCTGTCCACACAAAGCCAAAGGCTTCACCTCTGGGATTGACGAGAGCCAGAAGCTCTACGACGCCGTCCGCGAAAAGCTGATTTATAAGTATCCGCTGATTTCTATTGGCTGGATGAATCACGATACGCCGCTGATCGATTGGACCCAGCCAAACATGTCTGTTGCGGGGCAAAACATCATTGACCTCGGTGCGACTGCGCTCGTCATGATGCCTATCGGCTTTGCAACCGAAAACCACGAAACGCTGCTAGATGTAGACCACATCATCCACAGCTTGCGCAAGAAGAACCCTCAAGTAACCTATGTGCAAATGGACTGTGTAAACTCGCATCCTGAGTTTATGCAAATGGTGGCAGACTGGGCCGACACTCATATTCAGACGTTGCTAGAAGCAGAGCCCATCACAGTGAACCCCGAGCTACGCGCCGCTATCAATGCTGAGCATACTCACGACCATAGTCACGGTAATCACAATCACGGTAATCACAGTCACGGCAGTCACAGCCATGCCAATGCACACAGCCACAACAAGCACTCACACCATGAGCACGAGCATCACAGCCATGATGTGAATGAGCACCATCCCGAAGCGGAAAAAGGCGTGAAGGCTGAAGAACATTCGCACTCCCACCACTAGGAAGACATAGAAAATAGCTGCTAAAAAAGCCTCGGGGATCTCTCAAACTTCCCTGGGGCTTTTTCCTGCCAGGTTCAATAAAAACTCACTATCCTAGATAAAGCTCTGCTGTTTCCTTCGTCTCATTCTTCATGGATTTGCCCCTTCGCCGCCGGACCAAAAGACCACTGCCCTGGATAATTGGAATCGGCACGGTGGGGTTGATCGCAGTAGGCGCGATCGCATTTTCTACCAACCGAAATAAGCTCGACTACGACCTAGACACACTCACGGTTCCAGTAGAATCGACTGAACTCACCGTAAGAATCACTGCCAGTGGTGAGGTAGAACCCATTCGCACCGTAAACCTCAGCCCAAAATCGGCGGGCATCGTGCAAGAGCTGTTTGTAGAGCAGGGCGATCGCGTCTCTCAAGGAGACCTGATCGCCCGCATGGACAATGACCAGCTCAACGCGCAAATTGTGCAAAACGAGGCCGGCGTTGCCGAAGCCCGCGCCCAGCTAGACGACGCCCTCAATGGCGCTTCGGGTACAGATATTGGTCAAGCAGAAGCTTCCGTGGCTTCCGCTCGCGCCCAGCTCACCGATGCCCGAGCCCGACTAGCCCTATCCGAAAGCGATCTCGATAGATCAAGGAGACTATTTGAGCAGGGAGCGATTTCTCGTAGTGATCTCGACCGGGCGATCAACGAGAACCGCAGTGCTAGTGCTGGAATAGACCAGGCGATCGCTCGCGTAAACGAAGCCGAAGAACGCCTCGCCGATCAACAAGACGGTAACGATCAAGAAACAATCGCTCAAGCTGAAGCACGATTACTTAGAGCCCAAGGACAGCTTCAGGCGGTAGAAGTGCAGCTGAGCGATACGCAAGTGCGCGCGCCTTTTGATGGCATTGTGACTCAGCGATTTGCGTCAGAAGGGGCATTTGTGACGCCGACCGCAACTGCTTCAGATGTGACCTCGGCGACGTCTACCGCGATTGTGGCCATCGCCAACGGATTAGAAGTGATTGCTGAAGTCCCCGAAGCGGATATTAGCAGTATCAATGTAGGGCAATCTGTTGAAATTCAGGCCGATGCCTACCCAGAGGAGACTTTTGACGGAGAGGTCCGGTTAATCGCACCCGAGGCAATTGAACGGCAAAATGTAACGGTTTTTCAGATACGGGTTCAGCTACTCGAAGGGATTGACCAGCTGCGCTCGAACATGAATGTGAATGCCACTTTCATTGGCGATGAACTTGCAGGGGCACTGGTAATACCGGCGGTGTCGATTATCACGCAAGGTGGCGAGAGCGGTGTGCTGGTGCCTGGAGAAGATGGGCAGGCGCAGTTTGAGCCAGTGGTGCTAGGTGCACCTGTAGGCGATCGTATTCAGGTAACAGATGGGCTAGAAGAAGGCGATCGCGTTTTCATCGATTTGCCACCGGGCCAAAGCCTAGAGAACCTAACATTTGGTCGTGGCAATCGATAACAGCGGTGCCACGACGAACTTTTGTAAGCAATGACTAGCAGAGGGCAAAGCACAAGAAGGGTAAAGAGCTAAGGAAGAGCCCTGGGCGCGGCACAACTTACTCGAAAACCGATTTAGTACTTTTTGTGGACTGAGCAAAATTAGAGGCTCGTGATTCAGTTGTCACGGTACTTTTAGATCTATAGCTGGATTTTCCAGAAGTCGGGACCGTACCCCGTTAACCCTTGATTTTCAAAAAAATTGATCGGCTCGCTTCGCTCGCTAGAAGAGGGAAAGAGGGAAAAAAAGAAGAGAGAAATTAGAGTCCTCGGGCCTCGCACACGACTCGAAAACCGATATTGTTGTTGCGGTCGCCGGGGTCGTTGCTGCCACGACACGCGGAACGGCAATTCCTCGGATTGAGGTACCAAGAACCGCCGCGTAGCAGCCTCCAAGAATCCTTGTTCCCTGTTACCCATGCACTGCCATCTGCAGGCGCTTTTTTAAAGAACCCTTTGTAATTATCATGCCAGTGATCGGCGCACCATTCCCAGACGTTACCATGCATATCGTAGAGGCCAAAGGCGTTGGGTGGAAAGCTGCCAACATCGGTAGTCTGTTGTCGATACAGCCCCTTTAGTCCAGCTCCATAAGGATGGTTGCCATCGTAGTTAGCCAGGTCAGGGGTAATCGTTTCACCATAGTGGAAAGGTGTTTCCGTTCCTGCACGACAGGCATATTCCCACTCGGCCTCGCTGGGTAAACGGTATGACTTGCCGGTTTCACAGGATAAGCGATTTTCTACGAAACGGTTTAACCAATCGCAAAACTCTACGGCATCCGCCCAAGACACCTTCTCTACCGGGAGGTTTGCCCCCTTAAAGGAAGAGGGATCGGGATCTAAATCACGATTCACCTTAGGCTGAGCTGCCACCGAGCGCCACTGAGCCTGGGTAACCGCAAATTTACCCATCAAAAAAGTTGACACTGTCACTTGGTGTTGTGGCCCTTCACGGTCATAGCGGCCTTTTTCATCATCTGGTGACCCCATCATAAAAGTACCGGCGGGGATATGATCCATTTCCAGAGTGACACCTTTTCCCAGCGCCTCAATGAGCGATTTTGCGGTGGCTTCCTTTTTCCTGCGGCGCCCCTCCGCCTGACGTTGTTGTCCTTTTGCGGTAGCTTCTTCTTTTTTGCGGCGCTCCTCTTCCTGACGTTGTTGCGCCAATTCTCGTTGGCGCTCCAGCTCCTGGTTTCGCTGCGCTTGCTGTCGCTCAGCTTCCCTTTCACGCTGCAGCGCCTCTGCAACTTGCTGTTGATAGGCTGCTTCTTTGGGCGCTATCAGAGGCTGCTCAATCTGCTCGACCTCTCCATCACTCAATCCCAAGGATTGCTGAAACGTTTTCAATCCATCTCGAACAAACGTATCAATTGGGTATTTCCCCGATATTGCTCTACAAAATTCTTGCTCATACCGTTGTAGGTTAGCCTGGTGCTCTTCTTGCTGCCTACGCTGTTCCTGTGCTTTCGACTGCTCCTGATACTCCTGTTCCGCAGCCTTCAAAATTGGCTCAGAGACTGTTTTCTCCTCTTCCTCCGTCAGTCCCAAGTCTCGAACATGGTCTTGCAATTCTTCACTGATTTCTGAATTAAACGGATAATGCCATGCCTCAATCAACCCAAGCAGCATTTCCTCATACTCATCTCGCGCTTTTAGGATTGGCGCCTGCTCTTCCACCACAAGCTGATTGGCTTCACCTTCAGACAACCCCAAATCCTTTCTCAGCCGCTCTAACCGAATTTCTTCCAAAGCAGACAGCTTGTGATCGGCTAAATACTCCCGCACTCTGTCCCGAAATTTTTCCATACTGGAGCTTTCCAGCGATTGCGCCACCTCTACTTGCAGGGCTGCCCGATCTTCCTCAGACAGCGCTGGTGTAGGTGATTTTTGTTCCAGGTTTACTTTCTTTTTCAGGATAGGTTTCAAATGCTCAGGAATTGCAGTGGTCTTCACCGTATCCACAACGGTCGCCTTACGCTCTGCCTCCGTTGCAGTTGAGCGCACCTTAGAGCTACCGGTAATTTCCAGCTGAATGGCATTACACCCAAATTTATAGGCTTCTTCAATCGGTTGGTCATACCCTAGAGCACGATAAAACCCCTTAGCAAAAGCGATCGCCGCATCGTCTTGTATCGTTTGGCTCATGCCAATTACATAATTGATATATGCAATCATTGCGTTGGCCTGCACCTCCGAGTAACAGGCATTGAGCAGCACACACTCTACGTGACGGGCACACAATGATAAAAGTCCAGAAAAGGCCCTCGTGCTTAGCCGTTGCTCTTTTGCTTCGTCACTGACAAATACCAGCCCCTCTGCCCCACCGCCATGGCCGCAAAAATGCACTATCTGGGGCTCATGCTTTAACATCAGCTCCTGCAGGTCTGCCACCCGCACAGCCAACTCTGTCACCACCTCAAACTGTTCCCGGCTGGGTGATCGCTCAATCACCCCTTTCAAGTCACGAATTTCCTGATCCAGGTTCAGATCTTTGCGAGGATTGGAAGCCAGAATCAGAATTTTTTTCACGGCAGGTAATCAAAATTTGGTGACGAAACCATTACTCTAAATATTACAAGTCACTATATCGTTTAACTATAAAATAGTTTGTAAAACGCCATCATTGCATCTCAATTTGATCACATCATGATGGCGAAAGTGGCCCGGTATCCCTCAGATAAAAACTGTTTCTATGCGACTGGCTTTTGCCACTGATAGCGTTAAATGAGCCACTTCGTCTGTCGGAGGTCTTTTAGCTGACGTTTGTCTTGTATGGTTGCCATCGTTCGGTACAGTCACTAACACAAGAAAAACCTATGTTCGACAGTCTCAGCGCTTCTGCCCTGCAACACTATCCTAGATGAAGCTTTGCCGTTCCTTGCGTCTCATTCTTCATGCATCTGCCTCTTCTTCGCCGTACCAAAAGACCGCTGCTCTGGATTGCCGGGATGGGCACAGTGGGCGTGCTAGCGGTGGGCGTGATCGCATTTGCTGCCAGCCGCAAGGGACCAGACTACGACCTCGACGCCCTTACCGTCCCGGTAGAGTCAACCGAACTCACCGTAAGAATTACAGCCAGCGGCGAGGTAGAACCCATTCGCACGGTAAATTTGAGCCCGAAGTCGACAGGTATTGTGCAGGCGCTGTTTGTAGAGCAGGGCGATCGCGTTACGCGCGGAGACCTCATCGCCCGGATGGACAATGACCAGCTCAATGCACAGAGGGTGCAAAACGAAGCCGGTGTCGCCGAAGCACGCGCCCAGCTAGACGATGCCATCAACGGCGCTTCTGCAACAGATATTGGCCAGGCGGAAGCCTCTGTGTCTGCGGCTCGCGCTCAGCTGACCGACGGTCGCGCCCGGCTTGCGCTTTCCGAAAGTGACCTCGAGCGATCGAGGAGACTATTCGAGCAGGGAGCGATTTCTCGCAGCGACCTTGACCGGGCAATTAATGAAAACCGCAGCGCCCGTGCGGGAATAGACCAAGCGATCGCTCACGTAAACGAAGCAGAAGAACGCCTCGCCGATCAACGAGACGGCAACGATCAAGAAACAATCGCTCAAGCTGAAGCACGATTACTTAGAGCCCAAGGACAGCTTCAGGCGGTGGAAGTGCAGCTGAGCGATAGTACCGGCAGTATCGATTATTACGCAGGCAGGAGAGAGCGGTGTGCTGGTGCCTGGAGAAGATGGGCAGGCACAGTTTGAGCCAGTAGTGCTGGGTGCGCCTGTGGGCGATCGTATTCAGGTAACAGATGGGCTAGAAGAATGCGATCGCGTTTTCATTGACTTGCCGCCCGGCCAAAGCTTGGAGAACTTAACCTTTGGCCGCAGCAATTGAAGCCCTATAAATTAAAGCCTTAGAAATTGAGAGCGTAAAAATCGGCAGCGTGGAAATCGACGGTATTAAGATTTAGCGACGTTAAAAATCAAGGAATCAAGACATAAGCAACAAAACTTTGTCTTTTTCGTTACAGAAAGATATAGAAAGGACCCGCCATACACGACAAACGAAATTATGGCAATAGCGTAATAAAGTCACATTCTTTAGATATCGTTACGGTAGGCAACAAATACGTAATTGTACGTATGCCGGTTAGCCGGTTCTTTTACGAGTGTTGTCGAGATTTAAGGACTACAACTTAAACCTGCTCAAAGATCGATAAAAAAGTCAGGAAATTGCGTAGATATGGTCATGCATTATTTATCGGGGCGACCTGTTTTAGTAACAGGTGGCGCTGGGTTTATCGGTTCGCAGTTGGTTAGCGATTTAATGGCTGTTGGGGCAGATGTTACTGTCATCGACAACGAGTCTAGAGGCTCCAAGGCAAATCTTGAAGACGTAGGGTTCGACATCAAGGTCAATCAAAATTACTTCAATGTTGATCTTAGAGAGTCGAGTAGCCAGAAGTATTTCAAAGGTTTTCATACGGTTTATCACTTGGCAGCAGACGTAGGCGGCATTGCCTATGCACTTAGCCAGGGCATCAAAATCTGGAAGAACAACACGCTGATCGATGCCAATGTGTTTGAAGGTGTTCTCAAATACAACGTTCCTAATCTTGTTCACGCTAGCTCTTCGTGCGTATATCCGCTTCGGCTTTCATCTCCCTGGAGAGGACTCAAGGAGAATCAGGCATGGCAAGGAGAGATGCATACGCTCTACGGGGGGGAAAAGCTACTCAGCGAAAAAGCACTTCAGATGCATGTGCAGGGCATGGGCGTGACTAATGCGGCGATTGTTCGCTTTCACAATGTTTACGGTCCTCGCAGCATTATGAAAGGAAGCGGGGCTCAGGTTGTTCAAGCGCTGATTTCTAGAGCCTTGAACCACCCCACCCGAGATCTTGAGGTTTGGGGCAGCGGTCGTCAGGGCAGAGACTTTATTTATGTTGCTGATATCACCCACTGGCTGATGAATCTATGGTTGCCAGATACTCAGCAATTACCGACAGAACCCGTTCAGCGAGGGTCGGGGATTAATACCCCCATTCGAGACATTGCCGGGCATATTCTCGACGCTTTGGATCTAGATATCGAAATCGACTATGTTCCGGTCGCAGATGAGGGCGAGAAAGGGCGAAAATCAAATAATGCTCGCTTCGATACGCTGTATTCCCATCTCCCCAAAGCCTTGACCATTCAGCAAGGCATTAGGCAGTATATCGACTGGGCAATTGAGCACGAGGACTGGTGGCAAGAGGAAAGCGCCAAGCAGGTTGTCCGCGAGCGAATTCTTCAGGCCGTGTCTTGATATAGCCGACTAACATGGCGAGTTTTTTTGTCAACTCATCAAGTCAAGTCGATATGAAGAAATGGGTACTATGCGAACGCGCTGCTTCAATGTGAGCGATCGCCTAGTACCCATTTTGATTTTGTTGCCATGAGCGTTTCCACCCTGAGCTTCACAGATAGTACACCCGCTACCTATCCGAGCATACCGGGCTACAAAATCACAGCGCAGCTACATATCAATGAGCGAACGGTGGTATACCGCGCTGTGGAATTAGGCCGCGATCGCGAAACCGCCACCCACCCGAACCGTACTGTCATCATTAAGCTACTGTGCAAAGCGACCATTGATTTTGAAGAACTCTCTCAGTTTCGAAATCAGGCAGCCATTACCAGCCTGCTAGATATTCCAGGTATTGCTCAGGTATATCAGCTTAGCGAATACCAGCAGCAGCCCATGCTCATCATGGAAGACTTTGGTGGTATCTCTTTAGATCGCTATACTCAGCGCAGGGCAGACTCTGAGCCCATTTTGGAACCGGATCTAAAGAAGGACTTAGAGAAAAGCCCAGATAAGAATACAGATGAGAACACAGATAAAAACACAGAAACTAGAACAAATGCTGGACTAGAACAGCCGCCTGCGGCGCAGCTACATTTAGGCATTCAGCCTTTTCTCTCTATTGCGGTGCAAATAGCAGATATCCTTACGGCTGTTCATAAGAACAATATCATTCACAAGGATATTAAGCCGCACAACATTCTCATCCAGCCTGCTTCTAGGCGAATTCAGCTCATCGACTTTAGTCTTTCGTCTCTGTTACCTAGAGAGCAGCAGGGCATTCATCCGCCTGAAGCCCTCGAAGGGAGTCTGGCTTATTTAGCCCCCGAGCAAACGGGCCGCATGAACCGGGGCGTAGACTATCGCAGTGACTTCTACGCACTTGGGGTTACCTTTTATGAGCTGCTCAGTGGTCAGCTGCCCTTTCAGGAGCAAGAAGCGCTAGCCCTGATTCACTGCCACATTGCCAAACAGCCGCCACCGCTGCGATCGCTCAATCACGAAGTACCAGACATCATCGCAGCGATTGTGGAAAAGCTCATGGCAAAAAATCCAGAGGAGCGCTATCAAAGCGCCGCTGGACTCAAACACGACTTAGAAACTTGCCTACACGCCTGGAAAGAAACAGGAAACATTCCCAGCTTTCCACTGGGCATACACAATCAAACGCCGCCTTTCATCGTTTCAGAAAAGCTCTACGGCAGAAAGCAAGAGGTTCAGTCGCTCATGGATGGGTTTGAGGCTGTAGCCGCTGGGGCGACAAAAACAATCCTCATTGGCGGGCTTTCAGGTATTGGCAAAACAGCTGTGATCAATGAAGTTCACAAGCCCATTTTAGAAAAAAGAGGCTATTTCATCAGCGGTAAGTTCGATCAGCTCAATCGCAACCGGCCCTTCAGCGCGCTCATGCAAGCCTTTGAGCGCTTAATCGAACAGCTCGTAAAACTGAGCTCGGCTGATGTTAGCACCTGGAAAAACAAAATACTCTCAGCATTAGACGGTAATGGACAGGTTATTGTTGATCTTTTACCGGACTTAACGCAAATTATCGGGACTCAAAGTGCGATCGCCCCGCTCTCTGGCATCGCCGCTCAAAATCGCTTCAATCAAGTCTTTCAAAAATTCGTTCAAGTTTTCACCCAGCCAGAGCATCCCTTAGTTCTATTCCTAGACGATTTGCAATGGGCGGATCTCGCCTCGCTTCAGCTCTTAGAGATATTGGCCACTCAGTGTCCTGGGCACCTACTCTTACTCGGCGCTTACAGAGACAACGAAGTCTTCCCGGCTCATCCATTCAACAAAATGGTAGAAACCCTAACAGCGCTCAATGCGCCCGCGCAGCAGATTACCTTGAGCCCACTCCCGCTAGATACGCTAAACCAGCTCACAGCAGACACCCTTCAGTGCTCGCCCGAAGACGCCTCAGCGCTCACAAGGCTGATTTACAACCAGGCTCAAGGGAATCCTTTTTTCACCACGCAATACCTGAAAAGCCTGCAAAAAGAAGGCTTGATTACCTTTGAGCTAGAAGCACAGTGCTGGCAATACGATCTGGAGAAAATCTCGCAGGCGACCCTGACAGATGATGTAGTCGCGCTCATGTTACAGCAGCTCAGGCAGCTGTCTCGGCCAGCGCAGAACGCACTCAAGCTGGCGGCCTGCATTGGCAATGTATTCGACTTACAGACACTTTCAATCGTGCGCGACTGCCCGCAGCATGAGCTAGCCGCAGCGCTGTGGGAAGCCTTACAAGCAGGAATGATTCTTCCGGTCAACGAGGCCTACAAGTTCTATCAGCCGTCAGCAACAGAATGTGACAGAGGAACAGCTACATCGCCATCCATAGCGTCAGAAGCATTGTCTTCTCACGAAACAACAGAAGCACTCACAAGAACAGTTCCGATTTATCGCTTCTTGCACGATAGAGTTCAGCAAGCAGCCTACGCCCTAATTCCAGCCGCAGAAAAGCAACAGACGCACACTGCAATCGGGCAGCTGTTACTCAACAGGCTTTCTAAGCAAGAGCAAGCAGAACAGCTGTTTGACATCGTTAACCATCTTAACCAAGGCAATACTCAAACTATCAACAATGAGGAACAACAAACCCTCGCCAAGTTAAACCTTCGCGCTGGCACAAAAGCGCTACGGTCGGCAGCCAGCAAAACTGCCTACGGCTACTATCACGCCGGACTATCGGCTTTGCCAGCCACTGCCTGGGAAACGCACTATTCCCTCATGTATGCGCTCCATCAAGGGACCGCAGAGTCCGCCTACCTCAGCGGACAGTTCGAGCAGGCAGAAGTGCTGTATGCAGCCACACTCCCTCACTGTCAGTCGCCGCTTGACAAAGCCAAAATCTATCGCGTTCAGATGACGCAGTACGAACTACAGGGACGACAGCTCGAAGCCATTGACTGCCAAAGAGAGAGTCTAGCGCTCTTGGGCTGGCAAGTGCCTGCTACTGAAGCCGACTGTAGACTAAGTCTGTCTGCGGAAATTGACAGCGTTAACGCGTTCTTAAAAACGCAAACAATCCAGGAGAGACTACAGGCCAAGCACCTCACAAATCCCAATATTGAAGAGATGATGCGGATATTGCAAATTCTCTTTTATTCAGCCTGGCTTAGCGGCCAGCCCGTGCTAGCGCTGCTAGCGGTCACCAAAATGACCACGCTTTCTTATGAGCATGGCAATAGCGAAATGTCTCCTTTTGGCTATGCCTGCTATGGCCTAGTACTAGGAGCCTGGCGTCAGGAATACGAGAAAGGATACCTGTTTGGGAAGATGGCGGTAGCGCTGTGCGACCAGTTTGACAATGCCGATGTCCGCAGTGTGACTAATTTTGTTTTTGGTAGCGACGTGCAAAGCTGGAGCCGGCCCATACGAGAGGCCGAAACTTACTACGAAACAGCCTACCGCTATGGCATGGAGTCGGGCAACATTCTCACGGTCACCTTCATGATGATGCTCAGCAGCTCCGACCGCTTAACCTATGGGCAAAATCTCAACGAGCTTTACCAAACGGTACAAACCTACGCAGACTTTTTAAAGCGGATTCAGAGCCTGGCAAACCTAGACATTGTAGTTGCTTCGGTGATTCAGCCGATTCGTCAGCTGCTAGGGCAGACGGTAGATGCCAAATCGCTGAACGATGACACATTTAGCGAGGCTGCCTTCATCGACAAATATCAGTCTTCTGACTTTGCGCTCTCCTGGCTATATGCAATCAAAATCCGTCATGCTGTGTTGTTCAAAGATGAAGCTGCCTATGCTCAGCTAGTCGATAAGCTATCTTTGATCGAGACGACGATTGCGACGCATGCAAAAGTTCCTTCTGCTACGTTTTATGCGGCGCTCATGCACCTTCAGCTGCGAGAGCAGGCAAAAGATGCAACAGAAAAGTCCCAACATACGAAAAAGATAGCAGCGCTAGAGACTAAGCTACAGCGATGGGTTGAGGCATGCCCAGAGAATATAGAGCATAAGTGTTTGATCTTGGCTGGCGAAAAGGCGCGGCTGGCTCAGCAGTGGGTGCTCGCAGGTGAAAAATTTGACGAGGCGATCGCCCTCGCCAACCAGCACCGCTACTACTACGAAGCAGCCTTTGCCAACGAACTTGCCGCGCAGCTATTTTTTGAGTGGGGCAAACCTAGGATTGCCAAGGAATACCTGATAGAGAGCTATACGAGCTACGAGAGATGGGGTGCGATCACCAAATGTCAGCAGCTACAGCAGTCCTATCCCCACGTATTTAAAGGCAGCACTCAGCAAACAAATCCAACAAAAGGCTTCACCGCGCAAGCCTCTTCTCATCGGTCACATCACACTAGCCCATCCTGGGCTTTGTCGAAGGTATCGCGCAGCCTACAAAACAACCTTCAGCTGGATCTGAGCTCTCTACTCAAGGCATCTCAGACGCTATCGAGCGAAGTTCAGCTAGAGCAGCTAATCACGTCTCTATTGCGAATCACCCTCGAAAATGCAGGTGCTAACCGCTGCGCGCTGCTAATACCTGAGGAGAATCTTGCAGCTGAAGAAAGACCTCTCCCGCAAGAAGAGTCGCTATCACAAGAAGAGTCGCTACTACCCAAAAAGCCGTCATCGCAAATAAGCTGTTTGCAGGTCAAAGCGATCGCTCAAAATAACAGCAGCTTTGAAATAGAACATCTCACAGCTGAACTCACAACCGAGCAGGCGCTTGCGGTCAGTATCATTCAAACCGTTCAGCAAACGCTGCAAACCGTCATTATCGACAATGCCAGCACGACGCCCTCGCTAGCAGCCGATACCTACATCGCACAGCATCATCCCAAAAGCATCCTATGCTTTCCGATTCAGCAATCGGGGCGGCTTTCTGGCATTTTATACCTAGAAAATAGGCAGACCGCTAACGCCTTTACGCCAAATCATCTAGAAGTCCTAAAAGTCATCGGCGCGCAGGCCGCCATCTCACTCGAAAACGCGCTGCTCTACGAGCGACAAGATGCTCTGGTAAAATCTCGCACTCAGGCCCTAACCCAAGCACTCGGAGATTTACAGACTCGCCAAATGCAGCTGATACAAAAAGAAAAAATGTCTTCTCTCGGCCAGCTAGTGAGCGGCATTGCGCACGAAATAAATAACCCTATCAACTTCATCTACGGCAATATTAAGAACACTCGTCGCTATATTCAAGACCTAACAGCACTATTGAACAGCTACCAGGAAAGCTGTCCTCACCCTAGCGACGAGACAGCAGAAATGATAGAAGAAATCGAAATCGACTTTGTGGTTGAAGACTTGGGTAAAACGCTCAATTCAATGAGTTCAGGCGCCAAGCGGATTCGCGACATTGTGCTTTCGCTGCGAAATTTCTCCCGCCTAGACGAAGCCGACTTCAAACCTGTTGATATTCATGAAGGCATCGAAAGCACCCTTATGCTGTTGCAAAGCCGACTCAAAGGAACCAATCAGCAAAAGCGCATTCAGCTAGATCGGCAGTACGGAGATCTCCCCCAAGTTCTTTGCTTCGCCAGCGAAATGAATCAGGTGTTTTTCAGTGTTTTGAACAATGCTGTTGACACGCTAAGTAGCCGTACAGAACAAACCGATTCACCCTGCATTGGCATTTATAGTGAATACACCGACAACAATATTCTCATCCGCATCAGCGACAATGGTAAGGGGATAGAAGGTCACATTTTAGACAAAGTATTTGATCCCTTTTTCACCACGAAACCAGTCGGCCAGGGAACGGGGATGGGGCTGGCGATCGCCCATCAAATCATCACCGAAAAACACCAAGGCACCCTAACAGTCACGTCTAAGGTAGGAGAAGGGAGCACTTTTACAATTCAGCTTCCCATCCAGAAATAAAAGCACAAAGCTCAAGCTAAGGGCCAGGACATTTCTATTTGAGCGGCGTTGCTGACTCAGGAGAAAGGAGAAACCAGGTTTCGGCAGCTTCAGCAGCAGATACTGTACTGCGCATGCTCTTGGGTCTGTTACCTAAATAAACCTCAAAAGGACTATTTTGCTCAATAGTTTCATCTCCTTTGGTCAGCGTGGCGTCGTAGGTGCCCACAACTTTATACAGGCCATCAATGTATGCACCATTGGCAACCGCCTGCTTTTTAAGAACTGGATCTGATAACTTCTCTCTGCTCTCTATAGCGACTTTGCCCACGTGAAAGTCGGGAATAGGCGCTAATTGAGTGGAGAGATTTAAGCCTCTGGCAACCGCGAATTGCATATCGAGCTGCTGCTGGGTAATAGCGAGCCAAACCGTCTTATCGGGAGGCGTTTGCGCCAGCACTCCACAGCTAGTAAGCACGGTAAGCATTAACGCCAAACAAACTACCTTGAGCTTCTTCATGATGCCTTCTGCTGATTTTTGAACTGCTGATCTTTAAACAAACCGGTCTTGAAACAAATTAGAGCGTCAGATACACGGTCAATGTACTCTTCTAAAATTGTACTGTGAAGCGCCTACGCAGATATCCTACGATTCAACGTGCTCAAAAATATCGATACATCAAGAGAAACGGGTGTATTTACCCCTCCGGGGCCAATGTCCTAAAGGCCATACTGTGTGTGGCGATGTCACATGGATGGCGTCACGTGGATATTAAGAGGAGATACAGTATGGGTGCAAATAGTAGAGTAAGTATGGCCTATGTGGCTGCTTGTGTAACGCTGACCTGCACAGCCGCTACGATGACGACGGCAAACCTCAGCCACCAGCACACAGCCGCCGCCCTTCTCTACGAAGTCTCTTCTACACCCTTTAGCATACTATCTACCCAAGACGCAGCCTCACCCCAAAACAAACAGCTCAACAGATTTTTTGCCCGCGCTCACCGCTTCCACCGCAACAACAATAAGCTAGCCAACGGCGGCCTACACGTATAGGCCAGCGCGCTATCCTGTAGGCAGACCACACTTTTGAACCTACGGATTTTTGCCGATGGACTTCGCGGAAAGCCTGAAGATGGCAACAAAAACGCTGAGCGCCAATAAGCTGCGCAGCGGCCTGACTATGCTGGGCATCATCATCGGCAATGCTTCAGTCATTGCCATGATTGGCATTGGTGAAGGGGCGCAAAAATATGTGAACGGACAGCTGCAAAGCCTAGGGCCAAATGTGCTCTTTATTGTGCCAGGGAATCGTGAGGCCCGGCAGCTGGGTGATTTGGATGTACCCCGAAATTTGGTCTTGGCAGATGCTCAGGCCTTAGCCACGCAAGTGCCGTCTGTCGCTGCGGTTGCTGCCGAGAAAACAACTCAGGGCCTTGTAAGCTATCGCAGTCGCAATACCAATACCAGCGTTGTCGGCACAACTGAAGGATTCCTATCCGTGCGCAGTTTTGAAATTGCCAAAGGCCGATTTTTAAGCGATCTCGATCAGCGATCTAACAGCTCAGTTGCGGTCATAGGCGACACGCTAGCCGACAAACTTTTTGAAAATGTGAATCCTCTCGGCAAGCAAGTGCGCATTAAGGGCATCACCTTTGAAGTAGTTGGCGTACTGCAAAAGAAGGGGTCGAGTCTGGGGCTCGACTACGACGATGCGGTCATGATTCCGATTACAACGTTGGCAAGCCGCATTGTGGGACGAACCTCACCCTATGGTATCGATGTTGGCTTTATTTCTATCTCGGCAGATAGCCCAGAAGCTATGGAAACAGCTGAGTTTCAGGTAACCAATTTACTACGGCTACGCCACGGCATTACCGATAGCGATGACTTTTATATTTCTAGTCAGGAGACGCTGCTGACTATCGCAGACACGGTAACGGGGGCGCTAACCTTGATGCTGGCTGCGATCGCATCTATCTCCCTCTTTGTTGGCGGCATCGGCATCATGAATATCATGCTGGTCTCCGTGCGAGAGCGCACTCAAGAAATTGGCCTACGCAAAGCCATTGGTGCTAGCCAAAAAGATATCCTGACACAGTTCCTGATTGAAGCGGTGATCCTGTCCGCTATCGGTGGCCTCGTCGGTACGGCAGTCGGCGGTGGGGGTATATTCCTGATTGCTGCGCTTAGCCCTTTTGAGACAGACGTTTCTGCTAGTGCTGTCATGCAGTGGGCGTTTCTGGCAGCATTGGCTTATTCTTTGGCGTTGTCCCTGCACGGCAGGCAGCAAGGCTAGATCCGATTGTAGCTCTGCGGAGTGCATGATTTGTAGAGCCCCCGCCCCCCAGTTCCTCAAGCAACATTACTCAAGCAACGTTCTTCAAACAACATTCTTCAAGCAACCATCTACCATGTCCGCTCTTATTCAATTCAAGCAAATCACCAAAGTCTACGGCATGGACAATACCGAAGTTCGCGCCCTATGGAACGTAGATATGACAATCAATAGCGGCGAGTACTGCTCTATTATGGGCCCGTCTGGCTCTGGTAAATCCACCGCCATGAATATGATCGGCTGTCTCGACCAGCCTACCGATGGCGAGTACCTATTCGATGGGCAAGACGTTGCTAAGCTGCCCGAAACAGAACTGGCCCATATCCGAAACCGCAAAATTGGCTTCGTCTTTCAACAGTTTCATTTGCTCTCGCATCTCACCGCACTAGAGAATGTAGAACAGCCAATGATGTATGCTAGCGTGCGCTCAGCTGAGCGAAAAGAGAGGGCCGCCAGCGCTTTAGAAAAAGTAGGGCTTGGCAACAGAATAAACAACAGACCCAATCAGCTATCGGGAGGTCAGCAGCAAAGGGTTGCGATCGCCCGCGCCATTGTCAACAATCCCTTACTCATCCTGGCCGATGAACCCACCGGAGCCCTAGATACTCAAACCACCCAAGACGTGATCGATATTTTCTCCGAACTCAACCAAAGCGGCATCACGGTAGTGATGGTCACCCACGAGCCAGAAGTCGCCAGGCTAACCAATCGCGTCGTCTGGTTCCGGGATGGAGAAGTGTTGAATCATCATTTGGACCCGGCAGACTTGGCGAGTGTTACAGCTGTGCCAGTAAGTTAGTAGGCGTACGTTCTACGCTGGCATTACTGCTCGGTCGACCCAAATTGGATCACAGGTCACGACCAAATCCATCGCCAAGAATGGAAACTGCGCGTTCAGCGGTTCATAAATGAGCGATCGCACTCGGTCTACCTCACCTGCCTGATAATTCTCTTCTTGCGCTAGGCTCACACACAAATACACCTGCACATACAGCAAACGACCCATGTTGTTTTGTCGCAGATGGTAGCTCTCGTGAGGTACTGGCTCCAGCGCGGTTGCAACAATCTTTTCTACGCGATCGCGTTGCCCTTCATCTGGTGCTTTGCCCATCATTTGCCGACCATTTTTCACCACAGTTTGTATCGGCAAAGGCAACACCGCCAATACCAACAGCAGCACCAGCGCTGGGTCCGCATAGGGAATCAGCCCTGCCCATGCAGTGTTCTGCAAAATCAAAATCAGGCCAAACGCTAAGGCCACCGCACCGCTGATGACACCATCAATCAGCCAATTCTTAAAATCTAGCTCCAAAATGGGCGACTGACTCTGCCGGGCAAATCTCTTTTGCATCAGTGCCATCACCAAGCAGCCCGCCGACGCTATAAGCGCATACCAAAGTGCCACATCTGCCTCAATTGCCCGGCCACCACTCATCAGCGCCATCACAGCTGAAAACATGGCAAATAGAGCTACCAGCATAATTGCGATGCCTTTCCCCATGTTGAGAAATGGCTCGAACATGGCATAGCCAAATGGATAGTCTTGATCGCTAGGTCGCTGAATCAGGCGAGCGATATAGAGGGAGAGCAAAGAAATCGCGAGGTGAATGCCTGAGAATAAACCGTCTAGAAAAATCGCTTCGGAGCGGGTTTTGATCGCGAAGGCTATGCCAAGGAGTGCGATCGCAGCATTGCCCCACAGCGTTAATTGCAAAGCCCGCCGCTCTATTTTATTGACCGTTGTCCTATCTACAGCCGTTCTATCTGCTGCTGCTATCGACTCAGCTGACGTTGATTTAGCCATCCCTGGGTTGACTGGCATTGACTCAGCCGCTTTCAGCTCAGCCGCTTTCAACTCACTGGGCCGGTCAACAATACTTTCAGAAAATTCTGAAGTGCCCTCAGTCATAGCGACAACACGGTGAATACTACTACGTAGGTTTAGTTTACACCGGTATATTTTCTTATACAGAAGGGCTATTGCTGAGTCAGCACATCGCTAAAACTATCTGCTAGCACCGAAAAGCCAAGGTCACGTACACCCTCGTATCGAAAATCTTCTAGCTGTTCTGGCGCGTGAACTTCAAAGCTGTTGGGGTAATCGTACAGACCGTCTTTAAACTGAAAACGATAGGTAGCAGACGCCTTGGGCGCGGCGGTCAAACTAGAAGAAACCGGCTTACTCGTCATGACTTTCTCGGTATAGGGAGATAAGTCAGTGAGCTGAGCAATTTCCAAATCTCGCAGATTCTGCCATATCTGGGAAAAGTAAGCCTCGGACACGGCTCTTTCGTATTCTTGAATCGGCTGATTTCGCCCGTTTTTTTGAAGGCGGAGGACAACGCTAGGCTCTGCACCTTTCGCCAGCAGCTCCATCTCTACCAGCTGGTACTGCGCCAGTCCAGGAATAGTTGAACGGCCGCCTACAATTGTCATCGCAAAATGATGAACACGCTGTACTGGCGAGGCTTCAACTTCGGCAGCGGCGCTGAGGTTGAACCGGGGTAATACTTCAGAGGCGATTGCACTATAGCGCTCTAGCCCCAGCACACTCAGACCAACAACACCAGACACAACGACAATGCCTGTCGCTTTCAAAACAGAATACAAAACTCGCTTACGGGCTCTTTTAGATTGGCGTTTTTTCATCAGCTAACTCTACTTGCGGGGGTCAAGAACCCATACAAACCCGAACGGCTTCGTATCATCTTGCTTGAATCAGGAAGTTAGTCACTTCTTGGCAATAACCATCGCCAAAAGCGCTTCACGAAGAAAGAGTACCCATATTCACACTGACGTACCCAGTTTTGTCTACATAACAGTTTCATCATTAACCGCATCAGCAGTCATCAAATCACTGAGACAAGTGGCATAAGGTTCTTCAGTGATTTTGCTCACATCAAATAGTATTGTGAGGAAAGCTAGAGTCAAACAACCGCCACAACACCCATGAAACGGTCAAAACGCTATCGAGCCTGCCTCGTTCTCTTCGCCTCTATGGGTGCTTCCATGGCCGCTAGCACTAGCTCGCTATTGCTTACAGACAAGCCTGCTCAGGCTCAGACCAGACAGGCCCAGACCAAGCAGGTGCAACCCAAACAGAATACTAGCTCGTCTCCCGAAACCAATACCGAAACTAGCGCCGAAGCGGACAGAGCCCTCACGAGCGGCATCAGCTTCATCCGCCAGGGAAATATCACCGCTGCGATCAGCGCCTTCGAGCAAGCCGTTAGCCTCACGCCTAACTCCGCTGCCGCCCAGTACAACCTTGGCCTAGCGCTCAGGCAAAATAACCAGCTGCAAGCGGCGGCCTCTGCCTTTTGGCTGGCGACCCAAGCCGACCCAGAGTTTGTGCTGGCCTACGTCAACCTCGGTGCGGCCCTGCTCGAAGGAGACAGCCTTGAGCAGGCCGAGTCATACCTCAGTAGAGCACTTGAGCTAGATCCTGAAGTTGGGCTTGCCCAGTACAATATGGGACTCGTACAAAGGCGACAGGGAAATACAGCGGCGGCGTTTGAGTCGTTTAAGAATGCGATCGCCTACAGCCCTTCCGCCCCCGAGTCGCACTATCACATCGGGCTAATTTATCAGGAGCAACAGCAGTACCCCCAGGCCCAAAGCGCCTTTCAAAACGCCATCGACCTCGACTACCGCTACCCCGAAGCCCACTACAACCTAGGCGTCAGCTTCATCCGCCAAAACAGCCCGGAAACCGCTATCATCGCCTTCACTCGGGCCACAGAACTACAGCCCATGTTCGGCCATGCGCACTATGCAAAGGGACTCGCGCTAGCAGACCTGCAGCGATACGAAGAAGCACAAACAGAGCTACAGTCGGCAGCGAATATTTATATTGCGCAGGGCAACGCCCAGTGGGCAAACAATGCGCAAACGCAGATCGCACAAATCGAAAACTTGAGGAACGTGCAGTAATTAATGGCACTGGTTCCTCAGTTTGACGAAATCGCCTAAATATCTAGCTCAAACGCACGAGGATTGCCACTCTCTAGCAGCGCCAGGTTGTTCTTAAGCTGAGTCCACACCAAGCCAGCACTCAGCAGCACTAGCGGCCCAGCCATTAGATAGGCAATCTTAGCTGTGAACCCGAAAATACACATCCCAGACGCCAAAAACACGCAGCTTCCTAGACAAATGCCTAGGAATGGCAGCTGAATTGCCAACCCCTGCATTTTAGAAATGGAACGGGTGGAGCGCTTCTTGTACCAGTCGCCAATAGATTCTTTCAGCACAGCGGCAAAGGCTAAGCCGGAGGTAATAGCGATGAATAAACCCGCAGCAAGCAAAAAGTAGGGAGGAGTCTGTGGGTAATACATAAGAACGCTTTCAAAGTGTTAAAGAATGTTAACCAAATTATAGGATAAAGCGCTGCAACCCTGACGTTATATTCGCTCTGCTAGCACGAGATGTTTGCACAAACAAGGATTTTCTAGGCCAGTCCTAGCCGGTACAAAGACCCAGCGTAACAAGGAGTCCTGATTTTTTCCATACAGAGCTGATTGAGTGAGAACAAAGATGTTGTCCGGGCCAGGCGCAATACTCAGCAATGCTGATGTAATCATGAAAGCTGCAATCGATTCAAGAGACATTGTCCTTCCTCGGAAACTTCTGTCATCCAATATAGGCGGATATATAGGCGGATACAGAAATCTTGCTTGCCTAGCATGACTTTTACATGACTTTTAGTAGAGCTTTGAGCTCTTTTCGTTTAGCAGCCAACGGAAGAACGCAGTCGCTAGTACAGCAGCAACTAGCTGCACGACCACAAATGGCACTACGTTAGCTGGATTAATTCCCGCAAAGGTATCGGAGAATCCACGTGCAATGGTTACAGCTGGGTTTGCAAAGGAGGTCGACGAGGTAAACCAGTAGGCAGCAGTAATGTAAAGACCAACAGCATATGGCACAGCTTCGGGGCGGGATTTGACGCACCCTAGGATGGTGCCGACCAGCCCGAAAGTAGCGACAAATTCACCTACCCATTGACCAAGCCCTGTGCGTAGTGTGGTGGAAGGATCGATTAATGGATTGCCAAACATGATGTGGGCAACGAATACGCCTGTAATGCCGCCGACCACCTGAGCCACTGCGAACAGTAACGATTCCCTGGTCGAAATTTCTTTACGTAGCGCAAAGACCAGCGTAACGGCGGGGTTGAAATGCGCTCCAGAAATCGACTCAAAAACTAGGATCAGCACCACTAGGATTGCACCTGTTGGGATGGTGTTGCCCAGGAGTGCAATCGCAGCATTACCACCCGCCAGCCGCTCAGCCATAATCCCAGAACCAACAACGGTTGCCAGCAGAGTCAATGTCCCTAGCCATTCGGCTGTCAATCTGCGTAGCATCGTCATGTCGCCGCTTCAATTGCGCCTAGAGTAGCTGAAATAACACTCATAAATGGCCTAGAGGCGCGTGTCTTTATCGGAGCAAAATGCTAACGGGTGAGCTGTAGTGCACCTGCAATTTCTGTGGGAACTAGTGCCACTGCTCGCTCTCTAGAAAAGTCTGTGAAGGCATCCCAAGCTGCGCCCAGTAGTCGATTTGGCTGCACGTCATCTTTGATGAGCGTCCATAGCCTTTGCACCTCTTCGGTGTGTAGACGGTTGTCTTCTGTAAGTGCTAGCAAAATCTGACGGCGTAGATACTGGCCTTCTTCTGTCATTAAAAACTGGATGCCAAGGCCAGCAGTAGGAATAATGTCGAAGCTTTGGTCGGACTGGGCAATCATTAGCAGATTTTCCAATCGCTGCCACTGGAAGCGGCCATCTTTGAACAGCACGTCAATAAGGCGACGACGTAGGGCAGGCGTCTCAGCAGTGAGCAGTCGGCGGGCAACGTAAGGATAAGCAATTTCAACAATTTTGAAATTGGGATCGAGGCTAAGGGCAAGGCCCTCTTGCGTGACTAGGGAGCGAATGATAAGAGCAAACTTCGCAGGCACACGGAAAGGATACTCATACATCACCTCGGAGAATTTGTCGGTGATAGATTTGAAGTTGAAGTCACCGACACTGGCACCTATAGCGTCTTGAAACACCGTTTCTAAGGCAGGTACCAAAGGTCTGACATCGGTGTCTGGCGTTAAGAAGCCTAGCTTTACGAAGTCGTTGGCGAGATCTTCGTAGTCGCGGTTTATCAGGTGGGCAACAGAGTCTACCAGTGTTTCTTTGGTCTGTTGATCGAGCTGGTCGGTCATGCCAAAGTCGATGTAGGCCATACAGCCATCTTCCATGGCAAAAAGGTTTCCAGGGTGAGGGTCCGCGTGGAAAAAGCCGAACTCTAGCAGCTGGCGCAGGCCGGAAGAAACGCCGATTTCAACGAGGTCGTTGGTGGCAAGGCCTGCCTGCTTTACCCTATCGGTGTCAGTGAGCTTGAAGCCATTTATCCACTCCATGGTAAGGACATGGGGGCTGCAATAGCGCCAGTAAATAGAAGGCACTTTTACCAGCGGCTCGTCCTGAAAATTTGCAGCAAATTTCTCAGCGTTACGGCCTTCGTTGAGGTAATCCACTTCTTCGAATAACTTGCTGCCGAACTCGTCGACTATGAGCGACAGGTCATGACCTAGATTCAGCGGTAGCCAAGGCGCAATCCAGCCTGCGGCCCATCGCATAATGTATAGGTCACGGCAAATAATTGGCATCAGGTTTGGGCGCTGAACTTTTACAGCGACTTCTTCGCCGCTGTACAGTCGGGCTTTGTAAACTTGGCCAAGGCTAGCCGCCGCGACAGGCTCTGCCGAAAAGTTGCTGAAGATCTCTTCAGGGGTTCTATCCAGGTCGTTCAAAATAATCTGCCGAGCAACCTCATTTGAAAATGGAGGCAGCTGGTCTTGGAGCTTAATCAGCTCGTCTAAAAAGCTGGGCTTAATTAAGTCGGGGCGGGTGGAAAGCGCCTGACCAACTTTGATGAAGGTGGGGCCAAGCTTGGTTAGGATTTGGCGTAGACGAATGGCACGGCGGTCTTGATTGGCTACAGTGCGACCGAGGAGATGGTCGAACAGCAAGCCCAGGGCGAAAGTACCCAGCATCCAGGAAACAGTTAGGGTGCGCCACAAAACGATGAGGGGACGTCTGCGGTAGTATTTTGCGATCGCCCGCCAATCGTAGCGATTTTTACTGGCGGTATCTCCAGGGAGATTACCTGGCACGGTAAAGTCGGTCATAAAAACAACACTTTCAGTGACGACACGGATGGCAAAGTTAGAACGCAGCTATTCTGTTCATGGTTCATTGTAGTATACAAAAATACAAAAAACTTTAGACCAACAGACGGATTTCCGTCTTGCCGTAGCAATAATCGACCCAGCGATTGACACCAAAACGACATTCATACAGGACGCAACATGGGCGACGCCAACTTGATAGAACCCAGCGCTATCGGCATGTTGTGGGCTGTAGGCCTGATGGTAATTGCGGTTGGCCTTGCGAGCTGGCAGCGATTGGGCTTGGCGACCACACTCGCGATCGCAACTTTTCGCACCATCACACAGCTCCTCTTTGTCGGCTCTGTACTCACAGCCATCTTTGCCAGCAATCAACCCCTGGTAGTTTTAGCCTTACTCGTCGCGATGACCACTATCGCCGCTGTGGTTGCCCGTGGTCGCATCGATCCAGAGCTACCCAAACTGCTGAAGTGGGTGTGGCTAGCGATTTTCACCAGCGGCCTTGTCATCATGATCTACGTCAGCCTACTGGTGATTCAGCTCGATCCCTGGTACGACCCGCGCTATCTTATCCCGCTAACGGGCATCGTTCTAGGTAATGCGATGACGGCTGCGTCAATTGCAGGGGAGCGGTTGGGCACAGCGCTGCGGAATAACCGGATAGAGATTGAAACGCATCTTAGCTTGGTGGCTACGCCTGAGCAGGCGATCGCAGCCTACCGCCAAGCCGCCATTAAAGCCGGGCTCATCCCCACTATCAATGCCATGATGGTAGTCGGCCTGGTCACCTTGCCAGGCACTATTACCGGTCAGCTGCTGGGCGGCGCAGCACCCTTGATCGCAGCCGTCTATCAAATTTTGATTATGTTCATGCTGGCCCTGGCTACGCTGATTGCCTCGCTGATTGTGAGCTATGGCATCGCAAGGCAGTTTTTCAATTCGGCGATGCAGCTAGTAGAGCCGAAAGATTAGATCTTGCCTCTTCACAAGGGGGAAAATTAGAGGAAGCTAAAGATTACTGGCGCACAAAGCCGTCTAGATCAGGTCGGTACCGAGCCAAAAAGTCCCCGTTCGAGTCGTATAGCTCTACCGGAATTTGAGCTTGCGTACTCAGTAGCGTAATTTGCTGCAAAAGCTGGTTGCTCTGGCTAACTAGCTGCGCACTCGACGCCAAACCTGCCCGCTGCGGCGGTGGCGTAATCGACTCATTAATCACGCTGTCGTAGCCCTGAACGAGGTCTAGCCGAACTTTACCTGAGGCCATTGAGTAAGAGCACTTCTGAATATCGCTAAGACCACACACTAGGAAAAAGCTGGGTTCCACTGGCTGAAAGCGCAGAGAGACCTCCATGTTGTTTTCCGCTGTTGCTAGCGCACTAGTATAAGTGGTCAGCAGTGATTGCGCGGTAGACCGAGAAAATACGCCTTCTGGCACATCTCGCAGCTGAATGACGGCCAAGTTCCACCGTTCTACGGCGGTTGTCCATAGTTCGTCTTCTTCTGCCTGCTGGGCATCGTTGGCTAGCTGCTGAGCCCGAAACAGGAGTCGGCTGGCACTGCGCTCTTGCTCAGCGCGATCGCGTACCTCCTGCAAGGTCGTCTCAAACTCTGGCAAAATGTCCTGCGCTTCAGCGTAGGCACTGGTGCCCTGAGGAATGCGTCGCAAATTTTCTACCGCTGTTTCCCAATCAGAAAGCACCGCTTCCCAGGCTTCCGATGAGTTGGCTAGGGGCGTTTGCTGAGTTGCACGGCTGGCTGCCTGCTGCGCTTGCCGGAGGCTGACTTCTGCACCTGACTCGGCTTCAATTCGCACCAAAACAGTCGATAGGTTGGACCGGTATTCCACTAGCTTGCGGTCGGCCAGCTCTCGCACTGGGCTATCTTCAGCTACGCCTGAGAGCGCAGTCGTCGCGGCCCGCCATTCACTCGCAATATCTTGCCACGTAGAGACCGAGTGAGGTGGATTTTGCGATTTTACCGCTGCGCTGTAGGCCTTACCCTGCGCTTCGCTGACCAAGTCCAGCGCTGTTAGCTGACGATCGTACTCTGGCAGAATAGCTTGAGCATCGCTGTAGTGGCTCGACCATACCGGAATCGGCTCTAGCAGCAGGATGGATTCTTTCAGTTCTTTTTTAGAGGCAGCTACCGCATCAAAGGAGTCATCCACCCGTAGGTTGCCAAGGGCTTCGTCACCTTTTAGCTGAGCTGCTTCAATGCGATCGCATCCCCCTACAGTACAGGGCCGCGTCAACAGAAAGCCCACTATCCCCGCAAACAAAAGACCGACTATCCCGACAATTGCCATTGGGTTACCGCTCTTTGTCTGCTGCTGCCATAGCTCGCGCTGCCGCTGCACTTCTGTCTCATCTACCGAAGCAACCACTTCTTCGTAATCTTCTTCTCCTGTTTCATCCGTACGAGCGGCCTCATCTTCTAGGTAATAGACCGGGTCGTCTGCATAGGCCTCATGGTCGTGGGTGACTTCCTCGTATTCGTAATCGTCTAGTTTCTGGTCGTTTGATTCTTGGTGGTCTGAATCTTGGTGGTCTGAATCATAGTTAGGAGAGTCAGAAGCATCAGCCGAAACGTCCTCATCAGCCGGAGCGAAGCTTAAGTCCAACTCGTTAGAAGCTAATAGATCAGAAGTATCTTCACTAGTGTCAAGGTCGAGGTCGAGCAGGTTGGCATTTGGCAACAGTACCAGCGGATCATCGACAGCATCGTCGCTGTATTCTTCACGAGGGGAATCGACAGCGTCATCGGTGTAGCCTCCATAGGAGTCTTCAGATGACGCCTCAGCAGATTCTGCCTCTGTAGAGACTTGCTCAGCCATCTGAGAAGCATCCAGACTAAAGTCACCAAGGTCATCTGGGACCAAATCATCAGAAACTAGCGGATCTGCCAACGGCTCGGCCAATGACTCAGTCGGTGGCTCGGGCAATAATTCGGCAGATGATTCAGATAGAGTCTCAGCTAATGGTTCTACAGATAAAACAACAGATTCAGAGTCCTCTACAGACGCTTCGTTGCTCTCGCCTGCACTGAGTATCTCTTCAGCGAGGCGATCCTCGGGAGAACGTTCTTCAGGCGTCAGATCAGCTGTAGCAACATCTAGCTCAGTAGAAGTCTCTATAACCGCAACAGACTCAATAGCTTCTTCTGGAGTCTCTTCTTCTGAAGTCTCTTTTTCTGAAATATCTGTTTCTTCTGAAGAGGTCTCTAAAGTGAAAGATCCCTCTGAGTCATCAGCGACTGTGTCACTCGTTGATGGTTCAGGAGATAAAAAATCGAACAGATCTGCTGTTGCGTTTTCTGATGATGTTTCTGTCGATGTTCTTTCTGCGGATGTTTTTTCTTGGAAGGCTTTGTCTGGGAATCCCTCATCCTTAAAAGCACCATCTGTTGGGACTTCATCGGTTAGTGATTCATCGCTCGAAACTTCAGTAGCACCGTGACCTACCTTTGTAGGCGCAGTACTGATGAATTCAGCACCCAAGGCTACATCGCTTGTGTCGACATCGACCGACGATTCAGTCGGTAACACCCAATCAGCACCTAATGAGTTGGTGTCATCTAAATCTGATTCAGCTGAGTCAGATTCAGCTGAATCTGGGCCATCAACCAAGCTAAAAAAGTCTGAAGGGCCGCTTTCCTCCACAGCCGGCGGCGTAATCGGCAAATCGACTGTTGGCAAATCTAGCTCAGAAGATTCTATGGCGGGCGTTTCTCCCGGCAACATAAAATCCGTCGCCGGATAACCCGATACATCGATAAAACCGACCCCTTCCGACAAATCCGCATCTAGGGCATCACCACTACCCGCCGAATCCATTGCGGACTCGGCTGTTGACTCCAGCGGCTCTAGATCTAGAGAGAGATCTGATGATAGATCCGAATTTTGGGGTGCATCTGGCTTCGCAGTTGCATCTAGGCCAAAGTCAGCTGTCAGATCGAAATCGGTCGCAGCCTCTGATGCAACTGTCTCCGAAGCGGATTGATCTGAAATAATCTCGTTCGAAGTGACCTCTGAAACTGCATTAAAATCTGGCCCTAAATCTGCACTAAGATCTAGGCTGAGGTCATCTTCTACATCAAGGTCATCACCCAAATCGAGCAAGAGATTGTCTTCTTCTAATTCCTGAAGCACTCGATCTTCTTCACCATCTGGTAGCATCACACTTGCCATAGGTACAGATGACATCGAGAAAAACCCAGCAGCAGCGTCGCTCTCAGCAAGCGAGTGACCGTTACTACCGGCACTGCTGCCACCTAGAGTCTCCGCTTCCTTCAAATTATTTGTGACATCTGCATCCACCTCAACGGTTGGCCCATCGACTGTGTCAGTCAGCGGACTGTGCGCCGTAGCATCTGCATCCAATTCTGCATTCGGTTCTACACCTAGCGGTGAGTCAACAAGCGCTTCATCCACCTCTCTTTCAGCCTGATGCTGACTGGCCACATCATCCAAGAACGAAGCCGGATCAGTATCACCGAATAATTCGTCAAAGCCGTCGTCTACCTTCCAGGTAAACGAACGCATAGTAAAGGGCTTGGCTTCGCTCAAATGCTTCAGATATAGCTGCACCGCAACTTGCTCGGCGCCATCTGAAAGGTCGGCCACTTCATCGGGGAGACCTGCGGTGTCAAAGCGCGATCGCAAATGCTCTTCTAGCCAATCGAGCGTTTGATGAGCAAAGGGCTCTGCCTTGGCACTGTCTAGCGGGTACTCCACTAGCACCATGACCTTATCTCGGCCCAGCGTACAGCGCACCACCGTGTTTGGCGGCGTCGTAGCTTGCTCAGATAGCGTCCGAGTCAGTTCGGTAGATAGGGTCTCAAAAGTAAGTGCAGACATAAGCGGGGCGCATTCACACAGAACGCTGAAATTTCCAGGAGGGTAAGGTTAAAAAATCGTAGGCTACAAATCTTAGCGACCGCAAGCCAATCAGCAGCGAATGCCGCTATCTTTACTCAGTACTAATAAAATCAGTAACAATAAAAATTGATATAAAACATCGAGGGCTACCGCGTTCAAATCGTTCCTTCATTTCGCTAGCATTTATTTCAGCAGCAGTCACTAAGGCAGAACATCGACCATGGACATCTTAATTGTGGAAGACGAGGCTGATATTGCCGAGCTCATCCAGCTGTATTTGTCCAAAGAAGGGTTCGACTGTCATGTTTGCCGGGATGGTAACACCGCGCTAGCGCAATTTAAAGCAATTCAGCCAGATTTAATCATTCTGGACCTTATGCTTCCAGGCCTCGACGGGCTAGAAGTGTGCGCTAGAGTGCGTCAGCAAAAGGCGCTCAAAGACCCCTACATCATGATGCTCACGGCCAAAGGCGAAGAAATAGACCGCATTATTGGCCTATCGACCGGCGCAGACGACTACATGGTGAAACCCTTTAGCCCAAGGGAGCTAGTGGCCCGCGTGCGCGCCGTCCTCAGACGGAGTTTACGGGATAATCGCCAATCGACCACTACCTATCAAACCGCCCATTTCACGGTAGATATCGACCAGCGCACCGCCCGCCAAATACCCCCAACCGACAAAACAGACCATCAAACAAATAATCATCAAGATAATTTGCAACTTGACGCAGAGGATGCCCAAAGTCAAACAAAATTAGACAGTTCGTCAGAAATAGCTCATAAAACCAGTCTTGAGCTCACGCCGCTAGAGTTTGATTTACTCGCTACTTTTATGAGCTATCCAGGGCGCGTTTGGAACCGCAGCCAGCTGATTGAAAAACTCTGGGGCAGTGACTTCTTTGGCGACGAGCGCGTTGTTGATACTCACATCGCCCGCCTACGCAAAAAAATAGAGCCCGACCCGTCCGCTCCCTCTTTTGTAAAAACCGTCGTCGGCGTGGGCTACCGTTTTGAAGATTGATAAAGCCACTCTCCGCAGTCGCCTACTGGTATCGCAGCTGATTGTACTCGCGGTTACCGTTAGCGCTCTAGCCACCGTTAGCAGACTCTCTACCCCGCGCTACTTTGTCGTCACTCTAGAGAGAATGGAACGACAGGGCGTGCGCATTCAGCAGGTCAAAGGACAGCTGCTAGAAGGATTTGAAGATGCCTGGATTCAGGGCATGCTGTGGTCGATTGTGCTGGGCGGCACCACCGCAGGCGGCATCAGCTACTGGCTATCGAGACGCATCATTCGTCCCCTCTTGCGCATGGAGGCCGTCACCCGCCAGTTTTCGGCAGGCGACTTTTCCTCACGGGTACCCCCGCTCGAAATTCCTGAGTTTGACCGGCTCGGCCACAGCTTCAACCGGATGGCAGACGACCTAGAAGGCGTAGAATATCGCCGCCGAGAGCTGGTGGGCGACCTCACCCACGAGCTGCGCACCCCGCTGACAATTGTGAAGGGATATTTGGAAGGATTAGCCGATGGCGCGATCGCACCCAACCCCGAAACCTACCAACGCCTCGTCGTCGAAACCGAACGCCTCCAGCGCCTCGTCAACGACCTGCAAGAACTTTCCAAGCTAGAGTCTGGCTACTTGCCGATAGAGGCTCGTACCGTTGCGATCGCGCCCATCATCACCCAAGTCGCCAACCGCTTTGCCGACCAGCTCATCGGGCTAGAAAGCCTACAGCTCACCACCGACCTCCCACCAGACCTGCCAGCCGTATGGGGCGACCCAGCCCGCATCGAGCAAATCCTCGTAAACCTACTGAGCAACGCCCTGCGCCACACCACCACCGGAGAAGTCAACATCCGTGCCTACACGCAGTCTCACAACAGCAAACAAAACGGTAAAAACTTCCTATGGATAGCCGTCTCAGATACGGGCATCGGTATTGCCGAAGCCGACCTGCCGCACGTCTTTGAAAGATTTTGGCGGGCTGATAGATCGCGCGATCGCGCCTCCGGCGGTTCCGGCGTAGGGCTCGCCATTTGTCGCCGCCTCGTAGAGCTACAAAACGGTCAAATCACCGTCACTAGCCAACAAAACCAGGGCAGCACCTTCAGCTTTTCATTACCCACCGCCCCCACTATGTAAAGACTAGAACAATGCGGTAGTCATCTCAGTAATTCTGCGGCCATCATCGAACCAAGCCACTTTTTATACGCAGTCTTACTGACACGCCCATGACCTCCTCGCACCCTCAGCCAGCGACGCCTTCAGCCGTCACCCTTCCGGCTACTGCAACCACTACAAAATCTGCCGCCAAACCCCTCTTCAGAAACCAGTTCGATATCACCGAGCGACTAGGCCTAGGCGGATTTAGCACCACATACCTAGCTGAAGACGTCACTAGCCCACACCGTCAGCCCTGCGTCATCAAACAGCTGCGCTACAAATCAGCCAACAGCGACAAAAACAAAGCCCTACAGGCAGAACAAAACCAGCGCCGCTTCCAAAAAGACGCCCGCATCATGGCTCGCCTTGGCCAGCACGACCAAATCCCCTACCTGCTCGATCACTTCATCGAAGACGGCCAGTTTTACCTCGTCCAAGAGTACATTCCTGGCCTCACCCTCCAGCAAGAGATCTCCCAGCACGGCATCCAAACCGAGGCCCAAGTCAAAACCTTTTTACGAGACATCATCCCCATCCTGCGCTACGTGCACCGTCACAACCTGCTGCACCTAGACCTCAAACCCGCCAATATCATCCGCCGTAGCACCGACCAAAAACTCGTCCTCATCGACTTCGGAGCCGTCCGCCGCTACCACCAAGAGCCCAGCAAACCCCAACGCAGCAGCGGCACCACCGGCTTCGCCCCCAGTGAACAGCTCGCCGGCCAGCCCACCCCCGCCAGCGACCTCTACAGCCTAGGCGCAACTTGCCTCTACCTCCTCACCGGCTGCTCCCCCCTCGACTTCGCCATCTCCCCTCAGGGCCAAAACCTCCGCTGGCAAGAATCCATTCAAGTCAGCCCCCACCTCACCCAAATCCTGACCAAACTCCTCGCCCCCAAAGCCCAAAACCGCTATCAGTCTCTGGATGCCCTACAGTGCGCCCTCACCCTAGAGCCCCACTACAGCGAACTCAAAGTATGCCTCACCCACGAACCCTACAGCGGCGACACCTTCAAAGCCCCCACCGCCTGCCGCCTCGACGACTACTTGCCCAATAGCAACACAGAGCAGTCGAGCCAATCTGAAGCCAGCCGCCAAGCAAGCTCATTTCGACGCTGGCAGCAGCGCCGGCGGCAGTTTAAGACCTTTACGCCAAAGTAGGGAGAGGAGGAGAGAGAGGTAAAAATCCGGATGGATAGCTCACGTTTGTGCCACGCGTGGC